>Ga0070747_1000452_pt1 | contig 20651 bp, 31 predicted proteins | sample VirMetDEL_Mar_31_FD_77321 | JGI IMG/M metagenome (GOLD analysis project Ga0070747, IMG submission 77321) | Aqueous microbial communities from the Delaware River and Bay under freshwater to marine salinity gradient to study organic matter... | ecosystem: Environmental > Aquatic > Marine > Coastal... | reverse complement strand
CTTCTCATTTTTGTGGATGATCGTACCATCCAATTCAATACCAGTGGTTCCCGTATCACCTGAGCCATTGATGTAAGCATATTCAGTAGCAGCAGTTTTCCATACTAGAGGAAACTGTGCAGAGATACCCGAACTAATAGATCGGATAACGTGCTTGTCCATCGTGACTGAGGCTTGCTCAAAAGCAGTCAATACTTCACCCGCATATACTTTAAGAAATAATGCAGAGGAATCACCAGTAGAATTTGCTTGACCTGTCCGTGTCATAGTAAGGACGGGTGCAGTAGTATTCGTAACTGACATACTGTTCTCCTAGTTTTAATTAATAAAAAGTATCTAACATAATGAGCTATACTTTTCTCTAACTTTCAACTAAAAGTTATCAACCGCAGCTGGCTTTTGTTTACTTGTTTAAATACTTTATAGCAGTACTACCTATAATCTCCCTTGAGAGAAGATATCTGATTGTTCTAATTTATTAAGTACGTCCTGCCTATAAGCAGTATCATACTCATACCTTGGGTCTTTCATAGCAGCAGTTACTTCAGCATTAGACCTAAAGACATCACCTGAACCCTCAGGTTCAGCTTGAGTGCCTCCATAAGTCTTGCCTTCACTACCAGCTGTGTTGGTATAATCAGAACGTAAACCTTTAGCTGCCATGATAGCAGTATTAACATCACCACTATTTACAGCTCTATCGTAAGCTTGTATTTGATCTTGGTTATAGTTAGCCTTAGCCCATTCAACCATGTTGCTATACTCAGCATCACCACCTACAGAAGCTTTAACATTGTTACCTATTTGTTCACCCAATGCTTTGACTCCTGCAATGTATGTATCAGCATACTCTCTACTGATACCTGCATCTTCTAGTTGTTTATAACTGTTATCTGTTAAAGAACCAGTAGACATATATTCCTGTTGTAAAGCAGCCATATCAAATGCACCTTCTGCTACTTCAGGAGTCTGAGGTATACTAAGGTCTGACTCTACAGCTTCTATTTCTGGCTGTGCAGGTTGACCTAATTTCTTTTCTAGTTCTTGATAGCTCTGCATAAGTTTGTCATAGTCACCACCAAACTTATCTTGAGGTTCCATTCCTGGTGGAGTAATTTCTTTCTCTTCCACCAAGTCCATCATCTCTTGATTGTGTGCTTCTTCAGCACTTACATCTACTTGCTCACTATCAACCGTCAGTTGGTTTGCCATATCGTTCTCCATAAGTTTCTTTAATTGTCCCATTGCGTAGTTGTATCTTAGTGTACGTTGATGGGAGAGAACCATGTGTTCTAACTTCAGGCTTTTGCTCTAATACTTTACTAACTACTTCAACATCCTTTAGCTCTGCCTTACTTGTAACAGACCTAGCTATTTTATCTTTTTCTTTAACTTGCTCTTTCTTATTTGTATCTTTAATTCTGCTCACCTTGTTGTGCTCCTTGTCTAATCATTTCACCACCCTGTGTAACAGCATTGGGTGTAGCAGCTTTCATCATCTCTGCTTGTTGTTGTGCTTGTTGGGCTTGTTGTCTCTCTTGTTGTACTTGTTCCTCACTCTTAATGAGTCCCTTCATGTCTATACCAAAGCCTACTCCTAGACGTTTAAGAACGTCACTAGCATTAGTATATCCTAGTACAGCTTCTGGCCCTAAGATTTGTGTAGCAGTCTGAAGAAAAGTAGCCAGCTTGTTGGCATCATTACCTCTACCTAGTGCTTCAAACCCAGTGATAATCACAGGTTCTACTGTGCCTTCAGGCAACTTAGGTAACTTCTTCTCTCTTTCTAGTACTGCTATAATTCTTTTGACTAGTGGTAACTGAAGTTCATGTGAAAGAAGACTATAGATACCACCTAAGCTAGTCTCTAGTTCATTAGCTAGAAACCTAATCTCTTCAGCGGTTACTCTCTCAGCATCCCTTTGTACACTTTGGTTTAACAAGAAGGCAGCAGCTAGTCTACGCTCTACACCTTCCATTGTCTCTCTTGCTACTCTGAAATCACTGAACTTCTCTACTTGTACTACAGTGACATCATCTTTATTACCTTGTCTAACAGCTAGGTTAGGTGCGTTACTTATAGTACGCATCTTAGTTGTACCATTAGGTTTAACTAAGAACAACACCTTAGCAGCAGCAGCTGTACCCTCAATGATAGCTTTGCTTAATCCTTCTACTGTCTTAAGATCACCTAAGTACTCCTCTACAAAACCACGTCCATAGTCCTCACCATCAATAGCATTATACCTTAAGGCTAACCAAGGTGTCTTATCTAAAGGATACTCAGATTCTGTATCAGGAATTCTCTTATCGTTTACTTCTTGTCTTACTTTTATCTTGTCACCTACACGTCTAACTGAAGTGTATAGACTTAATTCTTTTTCATTACCATCAGCAGAAGTACCAGTTTCTTTAGGTGGAGCTGAGTTAAACAAGTCTTTATACAACTCTCTACTCATTTGTTCTTTGACTATGACCTCTAGTACAACCCCTTGAGGATCACGTCTAACTACATACTGATCTAAATGAAATACTCTTATAGCATTGTTCTTATCAGCATGAAGTAAAGCATTACCTGTGATAAGTAGGTGACGTATACACTCATTGAGTGGTACACGCATAGCTTTACCTTCTATCTCATCCATCACAGCTCTCTCCATAGAGTTCAGTCCTTCCTCTACTGGAGCACGTTGAGCTTCTAGTTCTTCTAGTGTGAAGTCATCTATTTGAAACTTAAAAAATGGAGAATTCGGTGGGAACAAAGTCAATAATAATTTTGCTGTTAAATTATTTATGCCTCTTGCTCCTACCCCTTGGTATGGAGTAGGTAATGTTTGATTGTATGTAGCATTTCTAGGAAGAATAAAAGGTAAAGTTAATTCAGCTGCATCCCAAGCTTCCTCCAAGAAACACTGTCTGTATACAGCTAAGTCACTGTATCTTTTACTTAAAGCTGTCTCTTGTGTCATGCGAATTGAAGTCCTGTGGATGCAAAAGCAGAAGTGTCAATACTAAGATCACCTACGTCTGCTTGAGATAGTTTACGTTGCTTACTTCTACTGATAGCTTCAGCTAAAGAAGCAGTAGCTTGTCTGCCACCACTACCTGTGGTAGCTATTTGTTGGCTATTGAATTGCTGTACTTGAGCTGTTTGTTGTGGTGCTTGATATGTTGGTAACTCTGGTGGAGCAAATAAAGCACCAGTTATAGCTGACCCTACTCCTCCTAATACTGCACCACCTACTATTCCTGCTGCTGTACCACCAGCTGCACCTAAACCAATACCTACTGCTTGAGTTGCTAGTGCTGTAGTTGAAAGTGTAGTAGTAGTAGCAGCCGTTAAAGTTGCTGGAGCTGCTAGACCACCAGTAGCTGCACCAATAGCTACAGCTAGACCTATATCAAGGTATCTATTACCTGTGGATACACACATAGTCTAACCTATATTCAATCCAGTAGGCCCACTAGCACCAGAAGTCCTGAACCTCGACTTACCTGTAGCTCTCCTTGCTGTCCTAGTCTTAGCTTTAGTAGTTGCTTTCTCTGAAGGACTCTTAGCAGAAGCCGATACAGTAGCAATAGGAGCTGGAGGACTAGGGGGTGGGGGAGGAGGAGGTGGTGGAGGGGGAGGTGGGGGTGGTGGAGGTATTCTTGGTGCTCCCCCACACATAAGGACTGACAATAGGTGTAACACAATGTTCTCCTAACTTGTATTTATATTAATTTGTTCTGTATTCTTAAACTGATCTTCTCTTAATTCTTCTTGCTTATCTTTTAACCAGTGCAATACTTTAAGTTGACCTTTAAGTTCACAAGTTTGTTCCCAAGTATCACAACTATATACTAAATGTGAACCAAAGTTATTTTCTAGTAGCCTAAGTAGACCATTTGTTATTACAATATCATTCTCAATATCCATGAAAGGCTCTCCTAAAGACCCGATATTATCTGAACAGTGTTCAGATTTTATTTAGTAGGACAAACACCAGTAACACACTCATCATTTTCTATCTCATGTGAACTACCAGTATCACTAAAGTCTACATCATTTAACTGTGAGACATACTCATTGTATGCTTCTTCTGTTACTACTTCTTGTGGTAGGTACGAATAGACGGTATTAGTAACGGGAAGAAAGCTAACACCAACGTAGCTAGACCAATTAGCCTTAAGCCAATCTCTAATAGCAGGGATTTCATCCTCTTTATAATAAACAGAAATCGAGCAGTTCTGTTCAACGTAAGAATCCATGAGTAACTTGTAGCGTTCCAGCTGTTCAATAGCCGTCTCGTCATTAACATACTTGTCTCCCTCTTTAGTAAATCTTATGTTCTCCCAAGATACAGGAAAGGTAACAATAGCATTGTGTTCATCAATAGGATTAGTCACCACATGATACCCTGCTTCTCTGAGCTTAGGTAGAATAGGATCATTCACAGAGAAGTTAACATTGTTAAAGATATACTTACCGATAGGCTTATGGCATCCCTCAGTAGTATCCATGATCTTACTCAATGTACCACTAGGTTTAATAGTAGTGACATTCTTAGGACGTTGAGTACCTAACTCATCTGCCATTGAGTATGCACCATGTACTGCTATGTTTCTAAATCTCTTATAGTCGTATTCATTAAGGTCTTCTCTAGTGGTGATTCCTGTAAGACCAACTCCACAGAGTCTGAGATATTCGTTGTTCTCATGCCATGTTCTCTGTAAGATTCCATCATCAAGATTGACAAGCGTTTGCCTATAGTTAGCCCTAGCTGTGACATAGAGTGCTCTATCAAGTCCTCCGTTGTCATCTCTGAACTTGCCAATATCCACTTCGGTAAGGTTACAGAAAGCTTTATTTCCAAGGAGGATTTCTGCACAGGGATTGACTCCTGAAAACCAAGGTGCTCTTCGTCTTGCTTCCTGTCCATTGATGATTCCTGGTTCTGAACCTCCGCTTTCTTTAATGATTTCAAAGACTTGTCCCAATTGTGCATCAGTAGGTTCCTTCCAAAAGACTACACTATTATTAGATTGAGAACGGTGAGGAGAAGTAGCAAGATTATCTTTAGCTCTAGCAAACTGCTCCCACTCTGGAGTATCATGATAAACCAAAGCTATCTCTGCTGACCTACGAGAGGATAGCACCGTACCTAACCAGTTCATGACATCTAGTATGTCCATCTTACTTAACAACTGTCCAGACTTCTTGTTAAGAATATGTGTTATAGCTGTGAAGGCTTTGGACAAGGGGCCATCACCTGATGATATCCAACCGTACCCTGCTAACCTTTGTCCTGCTGGTCTGAGCTGTGTGAGATCGAGAACGAGCTTTGTAGCTTTCCCTTTGTAAGCCAGAAGCTTACCGATACTTTTTGCCCATGCTTCAGCGGAGTCTCCAATTGTAATACTCCAAGTCCTGGTATCGGCATCGAAAGATTCTTTGTTTCCTTCATGTCCTCCTTTCTTGGTTCTCTTACTTCTAAGGACTTCAATGGTGGTAATGGGTGACGTAAATCCACTAAGTGTTCCGACAACTGGTGTAAAGCCGACTCCACAACCTTGTAACAGGAGCCACAAAGAGTCCACAACGTCATGAATAGTCTCCACTTTAAGATGAGCACAATTAAACTGACTAGCTTCCCTCTTCTTAGCTACATCAGTTCCCCCTAACCACAGTGTCCTACCTGATACCATGACCTTACGGTCTAGCATCAACTGTCTTAATTCTTCTAACTCATATAGGTTAACTCCAGTATCAGATGTAAGAGAACGTAACCATAACCACTTCTGATGTTGTATTACTCTGTCTACAGTTTCTTCCCACGTCTCATAGCCTGTTTCAGTAGGTCTATTGTAGGTACGTCTTGTTATTACTTGTGCTCTTACAGATGGTTTGGTCAATTAATTAATCCCTCCAGTATCGGAGGCTCATAGTTCAATCCCTTCTGGACTTTACCATTAGCGTCCTTTATTAGTGGTAGCTTACTCATGTTAGACTTATGAACCAGCTCAAATGCTTTATCAAAGTCCATCCCAAATGATACTGCCATACCCTTAATCACATACACAACGTCACACATTTCTTTTAGTAAGTCTTGCATCATAACATGACGTTCTTCTGTGTGCAAATTAGTTTCAATATCAAGAGCTGCACTTGCCAGTTCTTGTATCTCTTCAAAGAGGAGCCTTAATCTAAAGTCCATTAACTCTTTGCTGTAAGGTTGGTCAATGGCTAACTCCATCTTCTCATGAAACTCTCTAACTCTTTTCATTATAGTAAAACTCCTTCATCATCTCAATACATTTTATTGCTTTGTTTAAATCCTCAACACCATTCTTATCACGATGTCGTACTACATATTTAACTACCGAACCTACGTCCATCCCTAATTGATTCTCTATAATAAATGTCCAAGGATCAATCTTATATTTGGCATAATAACTAGGACGTATGTTAGTACTACCACCTTTCCACTGATCATTCAACTCTTGACTCTTACAGTATGCCATGTGATCTTCCTTGTCTTGTCCACATTCATCACAATACATCATACTCTTGACGGCTCCCATAGTATCACCTCCTCAGTTTTAAAGTCATAGTCATCAGCTCGTAATATCTTAGCTACCCTTGCTTGTACTAGTGCATCCTCTTCTGTGAGATCAGCTTTATGAAAAGCTGTAAGCACACTGTCCCAAGTAGGAGTCTTAAGTATTTCTACTGCTTTCTTAGGCCCAATACCAGGACACCCTTTATAGTTATCAGTATTGTCTCCAACCAGTGTCTGATACAAGTGCATATAATCTGCAAGAGATTCAGTCACAGTCTCAATCACTTCAGTGTCCATGTTAAAGTATTCACATGGTATTGTCAACATATCTTTATCAATGCTAACAATCACATTCCTAGAGTGGCTACCATCAGTAGCTAGTATACCTAACCCATCATCAGCTTCACACTCATGAAGAGTAAAAGTAGTATGAGTTTCTTTAAGGTACTCCACTAGAGAATTGTATCCTAGTGGTTTCTTTGTAGCTTTTCTGTTACCTTTATAATCCGCTAAAATTTTGTGCCTAAAATATTTTGACCCTCTAGGAGAGAAGCATATAATAAAATTAGATATGCCTATCTTCTCCTGCCAGTACCTTATGCTACTATCTGCTTGAGCTTTAAGCTCTGCTAAATTAGTAGCTGTAGTGACGATACCATCAGGCCATTCTACCTCATTCTGTACAGCCCAACAAGTTCTGTATGTAAGTATGTCTCCGTCTATTAATAGCCTTGAAGTCTTCATCTACGTCTCCCATGTCAGCGTGTGTTTGAGCATGACAATTTTCACACAAATACACACATTTTAATAATTCTTTAAACAACGGTAATTTATCTTTATGCCCTGCTTGTCGTGTGATATTAAATTTTTTAGTCTCTGGTATTATATGATGAAAACAGAAAGTTCTGTCTTCATTAATTAAGCCACACTTTTGACAAGTAAAATTAAATAACCAACCTAAAAAACTAGTTCTCACTTTATGATGATATTTTGAATATGGGCCTAGATCACTTCGATCAACTGATTGATATGGATTACTTTTCTGTAATACTGTGTTCATTTGTTTCATAAATACTACCAAATCTTCTAAAGTCTTAATGTGTTTCAGCCCAAGTTTTTCCAATATGGCTAGTTGCGGAAAGTGGGCAGCCAAATTCAAAGTATTGTCCTGCTCTGTGAATAGACTCAGCTGCGTGTGATGCGATTTCTTCTGCATACTCTTCTTTGACCTCTATTTGAAACTCATCATGAATGTTGGCTACAAACTCATAGTCACCTTCTTGGTATTGCATCTTCAGACGTTCATCTAGTAAGATTAAAGCTTTCTTCATGAGTATAGCTCCTGCACTTTGTAACAATGTATTTAAAGCAGAGTGTTCTGAACGTATGTGTAGTTTCCTACCGTCAAGACCAATGAGATGCCCACGTCTCCTGAATACTTGCTTAACCTTTTCGGTAAGTTCCATAAGACCGCTGACTCCAGATAACAGGGCAGTTCTTCCCTGTTTGCCTCTCTTTGCACCACCCCCAAGAATTTTACCAAGCTTTTGATCTCCTGCCCCGTAAATGAAAGCGTAGAAAAAAGTCTTTGCAATATCTCTTGATGATAGTCCAAGTGCATCTCTATTGAGGGAGTGAACGTCACTGCCGTTGTCTTTAATACCATCGACTGCTGCTTTGGCATATATACCTCCATCATATTTTTTAAGGTATCCTGCTAGTGCTCTAAGTTCTAAACCATCAGCATCACAACCAACCAATATACGATTCGTACTAGCTCTAAACAAACTACGACACTCAGTACCATACGGACTGTATGCTGCAGGGACTTGTGCCACATTAGGACTGCTATGAGTACAACGCCCAGTGACTGCCCCATTTGTATTAACTGATCCGTATATTCTGCCATTACGTTCAAGTTTAAGCCAAGCATGGTTTCCCTCCGCTAATTGTGAGATACGTTTAGAGATTAAGAAGTGCTCTTTTAGCTCCTGACAATTAGGTAACTGTAGCTTACCTAACACAGCCTCATCTATCTTAGGTTTTCCACCAGAAGTAAACTCTGTGGGCTTCCATCCTTGCTTCATTAAGCACCTAGAAATATGATCCCTGGAGTTAGGATTAAACTCTACTTGTTTAATCTTATTATACACAGCTCCTTTACTAGTGCCTCGTTTCTTACTACTAACTTTAGGAGTTACTTCTCCCTCAGAGACAAACCAAGTACCATAACTTTCTCTAAGAGCAGTACCTAGTTTCTCTTGACGTTTAAGTAGACTCACATAAAGTTCTTTACCTTTGTCTACATCAAAAGCATAGCCATGTTCTACCTGTCTCTGTATGATCTGTGCAAACTTATGTTCTAAGTCGATAGCATCCTCAGAGTATTCAAGTATATCAAAGTGATACTTAAGATGGGCAGATACACTAACATCCTGTATACAATAGTCTGCCATCTCAGGAGTAAACTTACTCCATATATCACCCTCTACTGTACCTAATGCTTTCTTCAATACACCTATTCTTTGACCCCAAGCTTTTAAACTATGAGAACCATAGAGCTTATTGTCAATACTACGTTCCTTAGCATCTACTTCATACAGATTAGTATGGCACAACCTAGAAAGTAAAAGAGTATCAATGATCTCTGTGTGCTTACTAGGTGTCCACCCTAATATCTTCTTCAATACTGGTAGATCATACCCAATAATGTTATGTCCAGTAATAGACTTAGCAGCACTCATGATCTCTAGTGCATCCTCAAAACAATCATAAGGTTCTTGATTAGCAAAGACCTGTCCTGCTTGGGCTTCGACTACAGACATACCAATACAATGTATCTTGGTGACGTTAGGAAGTAATCCGTCTGTCTCTATGTCTACTATCAAGTCTAAGCTCATGGTCTCTCCTGAAAGATACTTCGTTTAGGATAAACTTTGTCTTCTAATTTAGAAATCCTGTGATTCATGTCCAGCATTATGTCCTTCAATCTTTGTATTTCCACACTCTCTAAGTCTTCCTGTGTTGGTGTCGTAGAAGAGGCTTCCTGCAAGTCCCGTAGATGACCCTTTATATCTTGCCTTAAGTACTCTAATAGAGGTCTCACCGTCCGACTGCTGGTTTCTCTCAAGTCCAATGACGAAATCACTGAGTTGAGCAATACTTCCTGACCCTCTAAGATCGCTGAGATTGACTTGTTTTCCATCTTCATGTCCCTTCCCTTGTTGAGGTCTTTTTAAATGTGACACAACAAACATACCAATATTAAGTTCTTCTACTAGTGACCTAAGTTGTGTCATTATATTATCTATTAATCTTCTTTCATCTCCACCTTCAATTCCGCTGACCATAATACTGAGATGGTCAAGAACAATCCAAGAAACATTGCAGGAGTGAACGAGATAACGGATACGACTAGCCAAAATGTCAGCATCTAAACTCCCCCAATGATCATACAGATATAATCTGTTATCTGCAAATACTTTCTCCCATATATGTCTACGAAACTCTTCATCTAAGTCCTTTTCTAAGTGTAACATCATGTTAGCTTCGATAGACATGAAATCTATTGCAGCTTGTCTAACAGACTCCTCCAAAGCAATATAGCCGACAGTCTCACCCTTACTGAGAAGATAAGAAGCGATTTCTTTAACAGCTGTAGATTTACCTGCACCCGTTCCCGCACAGAATGTAACAATTTCACCTTTTCTAGCTCCTAAAGTTTTGTCATTAAGTCCTTGCCAAGGATACTCATGATCACTAGCTGACATAGGACAATTAACCAAGTCCCATGTATCAGCTCCTGCTATAATACCATCTGGTCTATGTACTCTAGCTCTCCAGATAGCATCAACTACTGCTGATCCTCCCTCTTCACAGAGTAAGTCACTCGCATCCTTCTTTCCCAATCTAGCAATCTTACATCTTCCTGGTGGGAATAGTTCAGCCACTTCTGTAGCTGCTTTCTGCCCTGACTTATCCATGTCAAACATAAGAATCGTTTCATCAAAGCCAAGTAACCACTCCAAATTTTTTGCCACCACTTTTTTAGCAGACTTGTCACCACTAGGAATGGAGACCACAGGCCACTTACAGCTTTGAGCTTCTGCAATACTAAGTGCATCTAATTCTCCTGTAGATATACATATCTTCTTACCACTGCTCCATAAGTGCTTACCCCAAAGATCAGAGCAGTCACCTATAGTCCTAAACTCTTTACCTTTAAGTCTAATCTTCTGTCCTACAACGGCTCCATCTTGTATAAATGCTGCAAGGTGTGCTGACTTTCCTTCGTATTTTCCAATTTTGTACCCGAACTTCCTACAAGTAGATTCCGATATTTTTCTCTTTGAAATCTCCTTGAACTCTCCTCCAATTGGAGTGAAAGCCCCCTTATTCTTTGCTGACTTGTTTCTAGCAATGACAGTAGAACCACTATTACTATGCTCATAATGATCACAGTCAATACTAAAACAGAATGCGTGTCCATCATCGTACCTCGCTAAATTATCTTTAGATCCACAGGAAGGACATGGTTCATGCCTCAGGCAGACACTCTCTGATCCAATCGTCTGGTATGCTTCCCTTGGAAAAGCTAAATCCATGTTTTTCGCACCATTCTCCATACGTTGTCTTGGCTCCCTTATATAGTTTTTGATTCGGGTTAGTAAAGACAAACCTTATATCCAACTGAGGGTGTTGCTCCTTGAGCAGAAGGTGTTTAGTCCTGTCTGACCCAAGGAACCTACCCTTAGTTTCTACATAAAACTTAACTGCCTGACCTTTTACTATAAAATCAGGAGTATAAGTTCTTTGTCTAGGAGTATATGGGATACGTTCTGACTCATACTCCCACCTAACCTTAGCAGAATTAAGCTGTGCTCCTACTGAGGCTTCAAGTCCAGAACGATATCCCTCTACCATACCCCTATGCAACTGAGTACTAGAAATCTTCTTCATCTTCATCTACTGATTCCTCTGCTTCTTTAAATTCATCTTTAGGTGCTACATAACTACCCTTCTCTTCACCCCAATCTGTCCCATCAGCTTTAGACTGATACTCTACAAGGTCAAGGACTCTGACCTTCTTCATTCTCAAACTAACACCACCACCCATAGCATCATAAGGTACAGCCTCGTATGCTACTTGTAGTTTACTACCACCACCTATGGCAGCAATCATCCTGTTACCATCAGAGTCAACCAGGATAGGCTTTTGATCCCACTCATCGCCACCTTTGGTCTTGACATGAGCTTTCATCTTAAAGTTAGCAACATACTGTCCTGTCTTTTCACCCTGATCATCTAACTCAGGTTTGATAGGATTATTTTTACCACCATTCATTAGTGGTTTTACCACGTCACTAATCTTCTTAGTTGCAGCTTTATCAAAGATAAGCTTAACTGAGAAAACTCCATCAGCATCAAACTTGGTGTCTGGCTTGTTAAGCCAAGGATATACTGCAATTCCAGCTGGTGATACATGGGTGTCAAACTTCTGCTTTGCCATTATAATTCTCCTTTGATGTAGCGTTCTGCTCCCCCAAACTCAGGAACCTTTGTGCGTTTGCACTCTTCTCTCATTGTGTCTACCATTAACATTACATCTGTAACACTATACATATCTTGAAGCTTATTGTTATACAGACAATTGAACACACTAAGAATTATAGCGTGTCTTTCTGCCTTGCTAAAATTATGTATTGCATCTACTACTGCCATCATTCCTGCTGAAACATTCTTTACATTAGAATTAGCTAAAAAAGAATTCTGCATCTTTCACTTCCTCAATATTGAGTTTACCATACTCAGGAAGACTTGGCAAATCTAAGTCTCCCTGCTCTTCCATAAATTTTTTTAATATATCTTCTTTATACAAGTCTACAAAAGTTTCTCTGAGCACCATACCTAGTTGCTCAATATCACAAGCATGAGTACCAAAAGAATCATGTACTACAGCAAACGATTCAATACCATGATTATCTCTAGCACTAACCACAGTTTTCATAAGATGACAGGCATCTAAGCTATGAACAAAGTTAGGAGCAATACCATTGACTTGTCTAAAATTGTGCATCTTTTCAGCATCACTACTCCCTGCATATAGTGAAGCCATACGCCCATTTATTATAGTCTTTACTTCTTTGACTATTGACCTTATGTACTTCTGCTTAACTACAAAGCCAGTAGGCAGAGTCCAGTAGATAGGTCTCTTTAACTTGTTAGAAGCTTTAGCTACATCCTGTAGCCACTTCATGCCTAACCTAGAAGATATAACAACCCTTCCAATAGCTTCATAGATATGAAAAGCCAGATATTTACAATGAGGCCACATATCAGTACTGCTATCAATACCTGGAAATACCACTCCTTTGTCCAACTGCTTTTTAAGTTCTTCATGTATTTGATCCCTCATTCCGTATAGTGTAGCACCATAAGGAGTAGTCATTACAGGACGTTTAACCAACGCACGAGAAAGACAACCGTTACCCCATAACCTAAAATCTGCATCATTGTCCAGAACCATTCGTTGTTCTGCTTCTCTTCTGACAATTTCATAGATATCCTCTGGTTGATCATGATTAATAAGGTTAGTTGCAGAGCCTCCAACATCATCCCTAAGCATAGCAGAAAAATGTTGAAGACCGTTGCAACTACCATCCACCGTGATAGGAAGATGAGAAATATAATCCTCATTGTTGTTACAACAAACATACTCAAAGCAAGCCCTAAGGAATTGCCAAGGTTTATCTGCTTCCATCCATTCACGACTTGTAAGAGGATCAATGCCTATACGCATTATCATATCCTCGTTGTTGTCCGTCCAATCTAGTCGTTCTTCCAAGGATGCCTTATCAAACCCCCAAGAATTGCTGAGGTGTACCTTGACCCATGCGAGTCCTGAAGAACCCAAAGGTTTTCCCGTAGAGAATTCCAACAAGCCTTTTGCGGAATCTTCACCTTGGGGATTGAGGAAGGCTGTGTTGGCATACATACGTCCACGAAAGTCCAAGGTATGAGGGAAATATATAGCTTTTTCATCTTTAAACTTTCTAGTCATCCACATAAGTTGAGCGAACTGTATACGCTTAGTCTTACGTCTGACATTATCAGTATGTAGTAGTGTTGCTGTCCTTTTCCATTCTATTATTTCTTCCTTCGTCCCTGTTTTAGGGTATGACGTTTCCATGTGTCTTTGTCCCGATTCTGGGATGACCTGACACACTGACTGATTGTCATATAAGGCTTCCATAACCTCAAAGACCTTACTGTTAATTCTCCACCCTGTGCCTTGTACGATATTAGTTGCATGAAACACCTCCTTTAAATTAGTATTATCTAATTGCTGAAGATATGCTGCATCTGAAGATTTAACTAAGTTCATCTTGGTGTACTGGTAGTAGCCACCTGTGTAAACACTATCCCACTTTCTAGGATAGATTAAACAAGGCATCTTTACAGGACTTAATAGTTCACATACACTATTCTTATCATCTATCCATTTGAGACTAGCTTCAGTAGCTTCTAACCAGTACACCTTTTTAAATTTTCTTGAGGTATTGTTATTATGTTTCTTAATTTCAAATAGCTTGGTAGCTTCACAAACCATCTTGACTAGTAAAGTACCTAGCCTGGTTTTATCAGCTGTCAACCAGTTATGCCACTCAATCCCTGCTTTATTAGCTGAGTGTACAAGTACTCTCTTTTGTTTCCTGTAGTTGGTAGTTCTCTTAGATAGGTCTCTAGTCACCACACCAAACAAAGGTGCGTTCTCTTTAGCAAAGGCTCTGAACCTTGTCTCATCTTCTATGAATGATCCTATCTCTAAGGCTACCTTGACTAGCTTAACTGGAGTAGACAAGTGATTAACACAAGCTTTAAGAGCTAGGAAGGCTACTACCTCAGAAGATACAGAGTTAGTCAATAGCTCCATTACTTCTTTTTCACACTGGACAGGTATACCTTTAACATAGTCAAGTTTAAGCTTGTCTAAAGCTTTGACAATCTTACCACAACCTTTACGAATAAATTGAATACCAGCAGGAGTAGTAGACTCATGTTTACCTTTCTTAGCTTCTGTATTCTCATGACGATACCTTTTGACTCCTAAAGTTATCATCTCGTCTTCTAAGAGTTTCTGTCTATTTAGCATTAACGCAATCCCCACATAACTAAAGTCTTTCTGATACCGTGAGTGACAGGTGTTACTCTATGTCTCCATCCAGCTGGAAAAGAAGTTACCATACCACGTTCTTTCTCTGTAGTATGACTACCAAAGATACCTTCTATTTCCAGTAGACCACCCCTATAGTCTGTGGGTTCACTCAACTGAAGAATTCCAGATATTACCCTGTCACTCACGATCTCATCATTAGCACCTATGTCCCTATGCCAATCATAGTGACCACCTACATCATAGACACTATATTGAAATGATTGTAGCATAGATATAGGTTCAAGCAACCATAACTTAGCCATCTTCATGAATATCCAAGCTGTTTCATGAGTATGGTGTACCCATGCTATCTTGGTGTTTCTCTTCTTGTGCTCTACAGAGTCCTGACCCTTCACCAGGACTGCACCTTCTACTAGGTCTAGTGAATCACCTAGCTCTATAATCTTGTCTAACTCTTCAGGTGAATAGAGTCCTAAATGGTGATGCAACTGCATTGGACTACGCATTGTTTCTTCCTTTCCAGTAAGCTTCCAAGTAGATATACCCTAGTCCTACGTCAATAAGAATAAAACCATACTGACCAGTGTATATCCACATGGAAACCCACAAGACCTGACCTATCCAACCTACGATAGGCCCTGCCTTGTGGCCTTGAGCTAACATTCGTATGGCTATCAAAGCCCATACTGATAGAAAGCTCTCAATCCAGATCATTGTACTGTGTTAGTCCTTGTTACTGGTCTATGCGAGTAACACCCTGCCCAATAATCACACTTAGTGAACACCATAGGCTTATTGAAATCCTCTGGTACATCTTCTGTTTCATCATTAACATATAAGTGAGATGGTGAATCTCCGACACAGATTGCGTCCATACCATGCTTGACGAGCTGACACTCTTCTAGGGTAGAGTGAGTGGAGTACTGGCTGTAAGAGCCATGATCAAACCAGGAAGGCATGACTAGGTAGGAACTAAAAGTAGTAAGTGCTAAGGTGACTAAGACTATCATTGTGTTGCTCCTAGTACATTTGATTAATAAGAGATTCTATTGTAGCTGCATGACCTTGAGCTATAGTCACTGCATTACTTTCAGACTCATATCTTTCTTTATCTCTATATCTAATCATCTCTACTGCTTTGTCCTCTACTTCTTTTCTATTCTTGCAGTTATCAAATATATCTTCGTACCACTCATCATTAGGTAACCAACTCATTTTTGTTTCTCCTTAGGTTTGAATGTCTTTGTTATCGTAGTTTTCCAAGGCCCACGCACCATGACAGGATAATTAGTATCAGTGAGGTAGCAAGTCTCCTGTCCTATCGACTTGGTATGATACACAGCCCATCCTTCTTTCATAGGCTTAGTGTGACAAGGCACTTGAATAGCAGAATAGCTGGCCTTGACACCAGACTTAAAGGTAACTTGTAGCTGATTATGTATCTCACCAATATCCCAGTTTACTCCTTGAGATGCTGGTGGAATAATAAGCATAATAGTTATGATTATCTCATTCACAACTGAATGTAAATAGCATAACAAACAGTAGAAAGAATAATCGCTATAATTAAGAATAGTCTAATCATAATTTTATTCACCTTGTTTGCTATATTTCTTTTGTAGTTTTAAATCTTCTATCATCCCACGATAAGTCTCATTGCTTGGTTTAATGTCACATGAACCAATTAAATTTATTTGGCTTATATCTGAATTTCTATTTAAGTCTCTTTCTTCTTCAACTTCTTGACCTTCCCAATTGTAGTTAGCTGTTTCAAAAGCACCATCACCATTAGCAAACCTAGTACTATTTCTTGACATTTCACTACATAAATCTTGCATAGTATATCTCCTGGTTAAATTAAGTAGGGACTTAGGATATCAAAAGGAATACCCTAAGCCCCAAGGAGAGAGACAAAAACCATCAAACATCTCTCTTATAGCATATCTTTAAAACAAATGCAACCTGAACTTACTAATAAGTAAAAATCCAATCAGGTATTTCACGTTTAGTCCAGTTTAGTAGATCATTCTTTTCATACCAGTAGTAATCGCGATATGCCTTAATTGGGTCTCTGTGTTTATATGGTTCTGGCATAGCTAATTTAAATGGTGTGAGTCCCATACTAGGAATATCAGGTCTAGTCAAAGAACAAGCTACCTCATAAGACTTATGATTAACCTCTGTATCATACCTATACCGATACTCACTATTTAGATACATAGTCAACTTCTGCAGCCACAACCAGTTATCTAAAGACTCAGCTACCCACTTAGTACAAGGATGATTCTTATGGACTACCTTATAACCTACTTCACCACCATTCTCTCTGGATACTGTAGATAACATCTGAGCAGACTCTAGTATCATTTTGACAACGTGTTTATCACAATGATATTTAGCACACTTTTCGATGTCATGGTCTAGCACAAAGATATTCATTGTGTCTCCTTATCTCAGACTGTTTAAGTACTTTTTCTTCTTAGTAGCATGGTAGTCATCTACAGTCATAAACTTTCTAGTTTTAGTAGAGTATACTTCATCATGTAGCTTGATTCCTGGAATATGAGTAGAATCAGTGACATTACCTGACTTATCATAAGACTTTATGTTTACCCCGTGAATCTTACTATGTTCTAAACTATGTAAATCTACACTGTTACTCTTATGGTTATACATTATGTTTCTCCTTATGTATTAACTATAGACCTTCTTATACTTGTCTAATACTTTAAAGTAAGACTATAGTATATACTATATGTTATACTATATAGAAATGAGTCCTACTTCAACTAAAATATGAGTTTATCCTTTGTTTACTTAGGTTTAACTATTGTAACTAGTAGTGTGTCTAATGTCATGCTCATAACCATAGTCATTTGTCTCTTCTTGTTTCTTCTTTGCAAGTAAATCCATAGAAGTAATACATCCTAGACCACTAAGCTCTAATGAATATTTATTCATCCTCTCCACACCCTTTGTCATGTTTCTCTTATTAAATCTACCATGAGAGAAAGGATCAACAGTATATTCACCAGAATTTAGAGCTATATGTAGCACAGATTTCTCACAATTGTCACAAAAGAACTGTATACCCAGTAAAGTAAAACCTACTGATAGACTAGAGGTGTCTCTAGTATTACATTTATCACAATAGATATGTTCTATGATCTGTGAATAAGGTGCAAACTGTCTCGTACTAGCTTTATCTAACTTCTTTAGCTTGAATGACATTGTATTCTCCTTGTAATATCCTCAGAGAGGCTCTGAGTAGCCTTGTGTTGCTATTTAAGGTCTTACCCTAAGCCACCATATAGGTTTACTATATGATAGCCTAGAATCTGATCTCATTAGCTCATAACACCTAAGTAGAAATTACGGGTATTAGTCATATAGACTTGAAATATTAACAGTTTAGCACTATAATAGTCCCACTTTGCTTTTTCTTTCTTCCATAGTTGATAGTCATCTGTTTGAGTGTAGTATTGATCTAAGTCTGCTCTTAAGTTTGATAGTTCTTGTATCATTTTGATACCTCCACAGGTTCGATATAAAGTCTAACATGAGTAGCATATTTAAGAGGTAGAGATTGATCATACATTCTTGAGGTATAACCATTAGAATCAATCATACTCCATTTAGCCCTTGGGCCTGAGCCTCTTACTCTTATTTTAAATTTACCTTTAGCTTGTTTCTTCAAACTATCTATAGCTTGTTTTGTGTCTTCTGTGTAAGGTAGTTTTACTTGATATTTGTATTGCTTTGGTAGTAGTACAGTTTTCATTATATGATCCCTTTCATTACAGGTTTAATCCATTGTCTAACAATAGCATCACTGATACCATCATAAGTTTTACTTCTTAGCTTCCATCTATCTTTAGTTGGTGGTAGCTTGTGCATTGCTGAACCCTTGACAGGTTTGACTATTCTAGTCTTAAATAATGGTGGTAGGTTATCAAGCCAAAAACAGGTAGCTTTAGACTCCTCATGACCATGATGAAAAGGCTGTGTAAGCATATCGTAGTTACCAATGATAGCTTTAGCATACTTATGTGGTATTGGATTTTCTAAAGCTTTATATTCTACTGGAAGATCTCTTAAATCATTAAAGAAATTACAGGCATCTATCATATCAGTATATCTATCAAAGCCCCTTGATACACCATTAGACTGCTTGTCAGACCATAAGTGACATACACCACTATTAGCTAAATATGTACAGCTAGGATGGCCTATCAGCATCTTAATGTTAACCACTTGACTAAGTATATCAAAAGCTTTAAATACGTCACCCTTGATATGATAGTTTTTATGTTTTCCTTCACCATCCAATAAGTCAACACTAAAGGCCAGAATATTATTGTCTAAGCACTTGTCTCTTATTGTCCCGCTATGCTCACAAGCTATAAAGACTGCATCCTGTTTTTTCATGGTTCTACCTCTCTCAAAAGGTTTATAACAATATTAGAATTAGTATACCAGTGAGTACACCAAATAAACAAGCAAAAAGAATATCATTAATGTCTAGTTTATACATTTTGTTTATCCTTTAGTTATTTAGATCAACTAATTTATACTCACCACTATTTATCTTAGCTTGTGTTTCTTTTGTTGATTCATTTAAGAATTGGTTACGGTATTTACTAGTAGTTACGCTATAGTTCCAATAGGTTTTATCTAGGACTATTTCAAATCTATGAGAATTGAGGTCATCTTTAGTAAAAGCAGTAGTATTATTTAAGTCTGGTATCTTAGCAATGATGCTATCATAGCTTTGAAAATATGTATTCCCTTGGTCATCTTCAATAACATATTGATTAGCTACTGGTTTACCCGTTCTTCCAAGTAATGGTTTTACTTTGGTCATTGTGTTCTCCTTTGGTTAATTAAAGTTTATTACTAATAGACACATAAACTATCATATTGTGATTGTGTGTCAAGAATAATTTCCATGTTTCTCTATATTCTCTATAATACTCACCGTCTAATCGTTTACCCCAAAAATTATACATTATGTTGTCCCTTAGTTAGTTAAAGCAATTAATAAGTGACTAAATACAAAATACCAACTCATAATGCCCAATGCTCCTATAAGACTTACACCTAACATCTTGATGGTTTCCATTGTGTATCTCCTTTGTTAAATTAATTTGTTGTTTCTTCTTCTATTGTTTCGTTAATCCATCCGTTATTAATCACTTGCTGTTGTTTCTCTAAAAGTTTAAGGCTTTTAGTTATATCAGTATTATAATAAATCTTACTCCATCTAATTGCTTTTCGTATTTCTTTAAGTGTTAAATTCTTATAGTTCATTGTGTTGTCTCCGTGTTTAATTAATGTTGATGTCAATATACTAAAAAAATAAATAAAAGCAATAAACAGAAAAATAAAATGCATTCATTAACAATAATTAATGTTAGCAATAAGTCACAACCAGGCTAACTTATTGTAAACAAAAGGCTTGAGCTGATTAACATAACACACACATTGCATGGCTTGTGGTATACCATAAGTGTTATCCCTTGTTTGCCCTATGTTTAATGATAAATAAAAAAACAAATTACCACACAAGAGACACAAGCCCAACCTGTAGACAACATAATGACCACACCAGCCAGCCTAATGATGACATTGTGTCAAACTTTAAGTTTTCTTTGTGTCGCTCTAATGAATATATAAGTGTCGATGGGGGGAAATTTTGCTTTCGACTAGTGCGTATACCCCCTCAGATTTTTACTTTAAATTATCTGAGGGAGCACACATAGTTTACCTAATACGTCCTAAGTTTCACAGGTTTCTGCTTAGGTGGCTTCTTACCTACCTTAGGTTTAGGCTTAGGGTTCTTATATCCTTTAAGTTTGGGCATATTACAGTCCTTTGTGGTTCCTTATTTCACCTTTAGATGACTCATAAGGAAGTCTAGTTGATAATTTAGT
>Ga0070747_1000450_pt1 | contig 20677 bp, 18 predicted proteins | sample VirMetDEL_Mar_31_FD_77321 | JGI IMG/M metagenome (GOLD analysis project Ga0070747, IMG submission 77321) | Aqueous microbial communities from the Delaware River and Bay under freshwater to marine salinity gradient to study organic matter... | ecosystem: Environmental > Aquatic > Marine > Coastal... | reverse complement strand
TACTTTACAGCCTTAAACCTGACAATCTACAACTATCTATTTAACTATCTAACTTATCTATAAAACGTGGGGGCCTTAGAATGCCGTTACTTTACACACATAATTAGTAAAGTTTGCCGTAAACCACTGAAAACCAAGGGGAAATTTCCATAATACTTAATACATTACAATACTAACTATCTAAACTATCTATAAAATATTATTAATACGCTTATGTTTACCCTTTTCATGTGGCCCTAAAATCAGGAATGTAAAGTCTTAAATAGGCAAGAAAATAGTTGATCACATTACTATAAAAAACGTAGATAGTTTAGATAGTTGGCGCTAAGCCTTTGATATATAACATGTTTCCACTATCTATTTATTAGATAGTAAAGTTAGATAGTTTATATACGCTATACCTTAGCCAGTAAGCGACACCCAAGTCTCGACGAAAGTTGACAGCGAAACTTGACAGCCGATTCGAGGCGTGCTATCTTGGTCGCTGGTTTCGCAACGGTTCGCTACTTACAACACTATAGAGGATAACATTATGAAAGCTATTAACTTTACTAAGGACATGGGAGTTTTACGTATCACTGTAAAGTGTGCTTATGGCCGCAATCTTGCAGTACCGGATAACGCAGTAGCGTTCTTGTTCACTGAGCTACTAAACAAAGCAACATTGTCTAAACGTGATCTGGAGATAGCCAAGCGTATGGGTTTCCGTGTTGAGGTTAAGCAAACCGCAGTGGAGATAGACTGACGAAACGGGGTTATCCCCGTCCTTTACAGCTGGTTACTGTAAGGCTGATGAGTCAAACCAAATGACAAGTGGAGAAAACATGTCTATGAAACTTAAATTGTTCGGTGTTAAGCGTGTCAGTACTAACAAAGTACTAGACCGTTTCTTTAGCAGCAAGGTAGCGGCTAAAGCTTACAGAGATGAGCTTGGAAAAGAATTGCACGCTGTAATTCTTGGGCCAGACCATCACAAAAACCAAGGGAGAAAATAATGAGAGCTGAGTATCTTAGAAACACGTTGACAGCATTGTTCGATGCTAAGCGTACAGTATGTATAGAGGGCCCACCCGGCGGCGGCAAAACGTCTATAGTTAGGCAAGTGGCTAGGGAGCTTGACGTTCACTACATAGAGCGGCACTTGCCTACTAGCCTAGTGGAAGACTTCGGCATACCTAACATAAGCGGTGACACATTGGCATTTATGGTGCCTGACTGGTTCCCCGCTAAAGGATCTAAGTACGACGACGGTAGGGGCGGCATCTTATGCTTTGATGACCGTAACCAAGCAAGCAACGATTTGCAGAAGTTACTGGCTAATATTTGTCAAGCTAAAACGTTACACGGCGTTGCTATGGCAGATGGGTGGCAGGTTATATCTACAGGCAATCGGCAGGCTGACAGGGCAGGGGCTAACCGCGTCCTAAGTCACTTGCGTAACCGAGAAACTGTACTGGAGCTTGATACCCACTTAGACGACTGGCGTAAATGGGCTTTAGAAAACAACGTTGTTACAGAGGTTGTCAGTTTTATTGGCTGGCGGCCCCAGTTGCTGCATAAGTTCGATGCCGATGCTGACTGTAACCCTACGCCACGTAGTTGGGTTGAGGGTGTCAGTGACGTGCTAGGTATTGTTCCAAAGGATGTAGAGTATGAGTGCTTTGCCGGTGCTATCGGGGAGGGTGCGGCTAGCGAGTTTGTTGGTTTTATGCGTATTTTCCGCAAGCTCCCTAACCCAGATGCAGTTCTACTAAACCCAGAGTCTGCCGATGTACCTACTGACCCAGCGACGTTACATGCTTTAGCCGGTGCTATTGCAGAACGTATTTCGGTTTCCAATATTGACCGTGCAGTTAGTTACTTAGAGCGACTAAGCGGAGAGTTTGGTGTGCTGGCTATGTCTAGGGCTATCAAGCGTGACCCTGAGTTGCAGAACACCAAGGGATTTACTGACTGGGCTATTAACAACCAAGACTTATTATTTTAGGAGAACACTATGAAACTATCAGACAAAGCGGTACTTGCGCAGCTCAGTATATCACGCTGGACGGCACGAAAGTTTGACCGTAAAGCTACGCATCAAGTGGCCCATGTTAATTCGACGAATGTTGATGTTGGCCGGTATAACAAAGCGTTATTGCCGTCCGCTGATTTGTTGGCTGACGTTACTCGTAAGGCAGCGGATATCCGCAAACGGTTTTATGAGAACACGTTACCATGGGGCATTAACGGCACTCAGATACTGCCTGCTAAAAACTATATGGCTTTTATGCAGGACTTTAGACACGAAAAATCTGACTACGAGTACCTAGTTAGTCGGTTTGTAAGTGCCTACCCAGCGCTGCAGCAGGACGCTAGACGTTCTCTAGGTTCATTATATAACTCTGCAGACTACCCTCACCCTGCTGATATAGCCGGAAAGTTCAGCATGGATATAGCGGTTTTCCCTATACCCTCGGATGATTTTCGCTTGAGCATTGCTGATGATGAGCTTGAACGTATTCAGTTAGACGTGCATAGCCGTGTAAGCAAAGCGGCTAAGGATGCGATGGCCGATGTTTGGCAGCGGTTGTATGACAGGGTTGAGCATATGGCTAACAAGTTGAAGGACCCAGACGCTAGGTTTCATGCTAGTACTGTGGAACACGTTGTAGAGTTGTGCAAGATTCTGCCGCGACTTAACTTTGACGATGACCCCAACCTAGAGGACATGCGCCGTGAGGTAGAGCGTAATCTACTTGGGCCAACCCAGAGCGTAGAGGTTTTGCGTAATTCCCCCACGGTACGGGAAGCCACTGCAGATAGCGCCGCCGACATAATGAGTAAGATGTCAGCCTTTATGGGAGGTCAGTAGTGGATACTTTGACAAGGCTTTCTAAAGCCAAGACTAGTCTTATTCTTGGGCACCCGTTTGTAGGAACGGTGGCTATGAGTATGCCTATGGTTATCGATGCCTCCGTTCCTACTGCGGCAACTAATGGTAGCGAGGTCAGGTTTAATCCTGACTTCGTTGACTCTTTAGACGATGACGAGGTTACGTTTTTAGTAGCACATGAGTGCTTCCATCCTATGCTTGAGCATAACTTTAGAAGGTTAGGCCGTGACGCTTCCACATGGAACAAAGCGGCAGACTATGTGATCAACCAGTTGCTGCATGACGAGGGCATAGGTCGGTTTATCGAGGGCGGTCTTTTAGACCGCTCAGTATACGACGCTGGCGGCGGTTCTGCCGACGGCGTTTACGCCGTTATTGATAAACAGGACGACGATACCTCGGATAGCATAGGCGGAACTGGCCCAGACCTAGAAGACGCTGGTGGAACTGCAGCGGAGGTGGCGCAAGCCGCTGCTGAAAACAGAGTCATGGTTGCTCAAGCCGCCCAAGCCGCGAGGATGCAGGGCAAGCTATCCGCTGGGTTATCTAAACTTGTTGAGGAAATACTGCAGCCTAAAGTTAATTGGGCTGATGTGTTGCACCAGTTTGTTGAGAAGCAACGGACAGACGAGCGCACGTTTGCTAGACCTAACCGGCGGTTTCTGGCGCAAGGTTTGTACTTGCCCAGTGTTAGCGGTGAGACCTTAGAGGAACTTGTTTTCTTTATAGACTGCAGTGGTTCGGTAACTCAGTCCGAGTTAGATCAGTACGCTGCGGAAGTAAGCGCAGTACATGAGCAGTCTAAACCTAAGTTGTTGCATGTAATCTATTTTGATACAGACATATGTCACCACGACACGTTTGAGGCCGACGATCAGATAGAGATAAATATGCACGGCGGCGGCGGTACACGGTTTAGCCAGTTATGGGAATACGTTTCTGATAATAGTATAGACCCAGCTGCCGCAATCGTGCTTACCGATTTATGCTGTTCGCAGGACCATTTCGGGGAAGCCCCAGAGTACCCAGTTCTTTGGGTGTCCACAGATAGATCTTCCGCCCCATTTGGGCGAGTAATTTTAGTTAAATAACGGAGAAACATAATGGCTACAGTAAGAATAAATTCGTCTATTTCACTGGCGATACATGAGCAAATTAGTCGAATGAGAGAAAAGGATTTAGAGGCCGTTAACGTTACACGACCTGTCCATTCGTGGGCGAAAGCTATTTATGAGCTTATGTACGACGAACCCACTAGGGCGCTTTTAGAGCGGCTACCCAAAGAATTTCCAGCCAGCACGGCAATAAGGAACAGGTTGCCTATATTTGTAGAGCCTAGCGATGCGCTTCGAGGCGCAGTTAGTGGTTCTGGCCACCAATTCATAAGGGTGGAGGGCGTGCCGTTTGGCGCGTACCCCATCATCGAGTGCGGTGATCAACTCTGTTTCCCAACAAATAATAAGCGGCCACACTTTAATGGGTACAGAATAAACTTAGAGGTGTGCGCGGAAACTGAGCAGATAGTTTCCGAGATAGTTTTGTTTGAGGATAAATTGCAAGCAAAGACCCGTATGTACGACGACTTTTGCACATCTGTTTCTCAAATACTGGGCAAGCACACTACTTTAGGTGCGGCGATTAAGTATTGGCCCCCGCTAAAAGAGCTTGTGCCTAGGATGTATTTAGATGAGTTAAATTCAAAGCCTAGCCCTAAGCCTAGCCCTAAGCCTAAGCCTAGCCCCGAGGTTGACGGACTCGCCAATGTGCTAGATGAAATGACTGTAGCAATTATTAGTCATAAGCTAAATAAGTAATGCAAACAGGCCAGAAGGATCCTTCTGGCCTAAACTTAAACTATAAAGGCACGTACCGCGTATGAAAACGTTGTGTAAATGTGACCTATGCACTTGGTTTTATAAACTAGAAGTGCTGGGTAAGCTTGGGTGTTTAGACCCACATATTGAAAACTGGAGCACTAGCGTACCGGATTTTGAGCTTTGGGATTCTGTTGATCTTACGAAAGACGAAGTTGACCCCAACTATCAGTTTTTAAGGCTACTTTACAATGATGTAAAGGCAGGATATCCTTCTGACCGCTTTATGAAAGTGCTTGTAGAGTACTCAAAACATGTTGAGTGGAACTTTAAATTTACGCCTTCATATACGCACATGACGCAATTGAATCTATCGTGCATAACGCAACGGGGGCTTATAGCCCACTGCCTACACGCTGTTACTGTGATGATCGATAAAAAATTCGGTGCCGACCCTATGTATTGCGAAAAAATGCGTGGTAGGTTACCCGAGTACAGGCAGTATATTGAGGACAGGTTTAATAAGTGGCGTTGCACCTAGCTTTGTTAAAAGCGTAGCGAATTTAGGGGTTTGAGGTTTGAACAGAATTAGCACACATGCGTAACAAAATAACATTGGCCCAGCGGGATAAGCATAAATTTTTACTAAGACAAGTTGACAGCAGTATGGAAGCGGTTTTGCGCTCAGCTGGGCAGCCCGATGCGAAGGCAGATTTAGACAGGGCACAGGACGAGTTGCGGGGGTTTGTGTTGTTGTTGCGTAGTCAAGGTATAGACATATGAGCCATGGCGTATATGAAGGCGTTAGCGCTGACGACTTACTGGCGGAGCTTTATCTTACGGATAACTTAGAAGCAGAGTTTGACGATGAAGACGCGGCCTTTTTAGAATTTGTTGAGAAAAGAGATAGTAGCAGCGCCGCGATTAGCAACCAGCTAGTGCGCGACTTGTTTTCAGGGCGGTAAAAGAGGATTGAGAGATGATAGATGTAATGAATAGCCAGATAGGCGGAACGCACTACACAGACATGGACATACAACCATGGGAGGCGATGGAAGCATGGCTTACACCTGATGAGTATCGGGGGTACCACAAAGCAACAGCCATAGGATACCTTGCGCGCGAGCGGTACAAAGGTGGGTCTGACGATATACGCAAAGCCCACCACCATTTGACTAAGCTAATTGAATTCTTGGATATGTTTGAGGTAAGTGAGGACGGCGTAGATGCTGTTTAGCGCAGTAGTTTTGCGCACCGGAGGCGCGTACCAGTGGAAATAGTAACTATTGATTTTGAAACGTACTACGACAAGCAGTTTAGCTTAAGCCGTATGACCACTGAGTCATATGTACGTGATTCTAGGTTTGAGGTGATAGGTGTCGGCGTTAAAATAGGTGACAACGAAACAGATTTTTATAGCGGCAGTGACGTAAACGAGTTTCTTAATTCTATACGTTACGATGACAAAGCTATTCTGTGCCACAACACAGCGTTCGACGGCGCAATTCTTTCTTGGCATTACGGCGTGAAGCCTAAGCTATGGCTAGATACTCTCTCGATGGCGCGGCCTTACCACCAGATGACAGTAGGCGGTTCCCTTAAAGCGCTAGCTGGCTACTACGGTTTAGGCGCTAAGGGCACAGAAGTAGAGAATAATATAGGCAAGCGGCGTAAAGACTTTACCGAAGCTGAAATGAATGCGTACGCAGACTACTGCATACAAGACGTTGAGCTTACATATAACTTGTTTAAGAAACTAGTAAAGGGGTTCCCCACGTCTGAGCTTATGGTTATAGATCAGACTTTGCGTATGTATACAGAGCCATCGATTAAGCTGGACTATGACGTACTAGAGTCTCACCTTCTTAATGAAAAGCTACGCAAAGAAAAGTTGCTAACCCAGTTAGGCGGTGGCGAAGAAGCTAAAAAGATAATCATGTCTAACCCTAAATTCGCTACGCTTTTAACAAAGCTAGGTGCAACGCCACCTATGAAGATAAGCGCTAAGACAGGTAAGGCTGCGTATGCGTTTGCAAAAACAGATGCGGGTTTGAAGAAGCTACTTAGCCACCCTAAGCGCGCTGTTCGCATGGTTACAGAAACTCGTTTAGGTATTAAGTCAACGATTGAGCAGACGCGCACGGAGGCGTTTATGGGCATATCGCAACGGGGGCTTCTACCTATCATGCTTAATTACTACGGTGCTCACACAGGTAGGTTTTCAGGGGGAGACAAAGTTAACTTACAGAACCTGCCCCGAGGAGGGCAGTTACGCAGGGCTATTACCGCACCAGAGGGCAAGGTTCTCGTAGCGTGCGACTCTAGCCAGATTGAAGCGCGAGTCGTTGCGTATTTGGCAGGGCAGACTGATTTAGTAAACGCGTTTCGTAAAGGGGACGATGTTTACTCGTTGTTTGCTACAGATGTCTACAGTAGGCAGATATCCAAGGCTGACAAGGTTGAGCGTCATGTTGGTAAAACAGCTATCTTAGGACTGGGCTATGGTATGGGTGCCGCGAAGTTCTTAGACACTATGGTGTCAGGATTTATACCTGTTGACATGGATGACAACGAGGCTGCGCGTATTGTCTCTCTATACCGTAATAAGAACAGCAACATAGTTAATCTGTGGCGTACATGTGGAACTGCACTAGCCGGTCTGCAAGCTAAAAACCAAGGAGACATATGCAGTTTGATAAGTTACGACAATGGACGCATACGCTTGCCCAATGGACTGCACATGCAGTATCCACTGCTTCGCCACAAAGGTAATAACTATGAGTACGTCAACAATGCTAGGTCGTTTCGTAGTTTAGCTGCAGCAAAGTTGCAGAACGCAGCCGTTGAAGTGCCGTGGACTAAAATATATGGAGGGAAGGTAGTAGAGAATATTACACAAGCTGTAGCGAGGATAGTTGTTTCAGAGCAAATGGTTGCTATAGGCAGACGGTATAATGTAGCGTTTCAAGTCCATGATGAGGTTGTATGTGTAGTAGACGAAGACGAAGCAGAAACTTGCCGCGACTATCTTGTTGGCGTAATGTCTACACCCCCCGTGTGGGCACACGACTTACCCGTCGCCTGCGAGGCTGACATAGGCGCGAATTATGGAGAAGCTAAATAGATGATTGAACTAACTCATTCCTACTCTGCTATTAAGATGTACGAGAATTGCCCAAAGCGGTACCACCATCAGCGCGTACTTAAAGAAGTTACGGACAAGGGAAACGAGATAACACAATGGGGAGAACGTGTTCACAAGATGCTAGAAGATCGACTGGCGGAGAATACGGAGTTACCACAAGAAGTAATTCGCTATGAGCCCCTGTGTAAATCTATGATTCGTATGGCAGAAGGCGGAGAGTTGCTGCCAGAGGAGGAGATGACGCTCAATGCCTCGTTAAAGCCTACAGGGTGGTGGGACGCAGACGCTTGGCTACGAAGTAAGATAGACGTATTAATTATTAAAGACGGTGTAGGCGCTATGTTCGACTGGAAAACAGGTAAGCGCAGACCTGACCCCAGTCAATTAGAGTTGTTTGCCCTTCAAGTGTTCACCCATAGGCAAGATGTTAAGAAAATAAACACATCTTTTGTGTGGCTTAAAGACTTAACTATGGACTCAAAATCTTACACGCGCGCGGACATACCAGAGTTGTGGGAGAAGTTACTCGGTAAGATAGCGCGCATAGAGCAGTCCGCTAAAACAGATAACTGGCCTGCTAGGCCAAGTGGCTTGTGTAATTTCTGTCCGTGTAAAAGCTTTTGCGAGTATGTATAGTTTAAGTTGACAAACTTAACAGTAGGTGTAGTATATAAATGGCCCAAACTCCTGAAGGTAAAATAAAAAAAGCGTTAGATAAGATGCTGCAAGCTGAAGGAGTTTGGGCGTACAGTCCGCAGGCTGGCCCGTTTGGAAGCGCAGGAATACCAGATCGTGTTGCTATAGTTAACGGACGGTTTGTCGGTGTCGAGTGTAAGGCCAATAAGAGCAGAAAACCTACCGCACTGCAGACTGCGATAATGGCCCGCATTGAGAACGCGGGAGGGAAGTGCTTCGTTGTTTACGACCAAGCCACAATAGAAGAAGTTAGAGAGTTCATTGATGCTAGTAATAGAGAAAGCAAAGGCGTTACTACTTAATCTAAGTAACCCAGAACGTGTATTGAGCACGGTACCTACCTCTAAGCCGTACAAGTTTAAAGGTAAAGACCTAGTAGTAATTCCACATAGGGTCAAAGAATCCACCAGCCTAAGAGCATTAGGAATAAAAGCCCCGTCTCCCATCCTGCACTACTACGACTGGCCGGGTAGATTTACTCCGTACGACCACCAGCGTATGACTGCTGCTTTTTTGACCATGCACAGTAGGTGCTTAGTGTTGAACGAGATAGGCACAGGCAAAACTCAAAGCGCGTTGTGGGCCGCAGACTACTTGATGAATGCTGGCGTAGTTAAGAAGGTACTAATACTTTCGCCGCTGTCTACTCTTGAGCGAGTGTGGGGAGACGGGATATTTACGGGTTTGATACATCGTAAACACGTTGTGCTACATGGCGCAGCGGCAAGACGCAAGAAGCTGCTAAAAGCAGATGTTGACTTCTACGTTATCAACCACGATGGGTTCTCGATAATATCTGAAGATGCCCACAACATGTTTGACCTTATAATTGTTGACGAGGCAACCGTCCTACGCAACCCAAGCACAGTGCGGTTTAAAATGTTTCGTAAGTTTATCGCGCGTAACGAGAACGCGCGGGTTTGGCTAATGACCGGCACACCCACACCCAATGAACCTACAGATGCGTGGGCATTGGGGCATCTTATAAAGAACGAAGACTTACCTCGGACGTACACAGCGTTTAAAGAGCAGGTAATGATGAAGGTAGGGCAGTGGAAATTTATCGCCCGCCCAGAGAGCGTGGACATTGTAAGTAAAGTACTGCAGCCGTCGGTTAGGTATACGCGCGACGAGTGTTTTGATTTGCCTGACACAGTAGTGCAAACACGCAGAGTAATGATGACTGCTGAGCAACGTTTTCACTACGAGACTATGGTCAAGCACTTTATAACGTCTTCCACGGCGCATGATGGCGCTGAAATTACTGCGGTAAACGCGGCTATTAGATTACAGAAACTTGTTCAGATAGCCTGCGGCGTTGCTTACAGCGACGACGGGCAGAACATTGAACTGGACTGCAATGACCGCGTAGCAGCGGTTAAAGAAGTTATACAAGAGGCTGGAGGTAAAGTCATATTGTTCGTGCCGCTTACAGGTACGCTGCACATGTTAGAAAGTAAGTTAAATAAACTGTTTTCTACCGCTGTTGTTAACGGGCAAGTCTCCGCAAACAAACGCAATGACATATTCCATAATTTCCAAAACAGCGAAGACCCTCGCGTGCTTATAGCGCATCCAGCAACAATGGCGCACGGGTTAACTTTGACCGAGGCCAGTACAGTAATTTGGTACGGGCCAACCACTAGCAACGAGCAGTATGTGCAGGCCAACGGGCGTATAGAGCGTATCGGCAAGCGGCATGTGAGCAATGTAGTACACATAGCGGCCACCGATTTAGAGGAAAAGATGTACCAGAGGCTGGCTAGTAAGCAGGCTTTGCAAGATTTACTACTAGAAGTTATTGAAAGAGGAACGGAGTAATGCCAACAGTTGAAAGTGTTATATCGGGGTATTTAAAACTACGCCGGAAAAAGGAGTCCATCGAAGCGGAAGCAAAAGAACGTGCTGCGGAAGTAAAAGAGAAGATGGTGTATTTAGAGAAGTGGTTAAAGGATAAAGCTGACCAAGATGGCGTTAGCTCATTCAAGACCGGAAGTGGAACTGCGTTTCTAACCACGACTGACTTTGCGACTGTCGCGGACTGGGATGCTGTACTAGGATTTGTAAAGGAGAACGAGGCTTTTGAGATGTTAGAGAAACGTGTCAGCAAGAACGCTGTGCGTGAGCATATAGAGGCGCACTCGGCTGTGCCACCCGGTGTTAATTACGGCACCAAGTTAAATATAAATATTAGAAAACCTACCTTAAAAGGAGAGTAGTAGACCCATGAGTAATTTAATTCCAGAGACCGTAAAAGTTCCCGCTCATTTGATGAATGCGATTGGGAAGCCATCAGCATTAGCGACAGCGTTAGGCGGCGGGTTAGGCGGGCAAGATAAGAAATCTCCCCCGCGCATATCTATTAAAGGTTCGCGGTTCCGTATCCTAGAAGACGGTTCAGAAGTTGTTCTGGACAATACTAGGCTAGAAATAATTATAGTCGGAGCTAATCCCCGCTGTAGTAAAACGTATTACGCGCAGCAGTGGGACAAAGATGCTGAACCGGCAGGGCCGGATTGTTTTTCCCTTGACGGGGTTAGACCTTCTGCAGATGTCACAAATCCTCAGAACGATTTATGCGCGTCATGCCCGCAGAATGCTTGGGGATCTAAGACTACTCCAGCTGGGGCACCTATAAAAGCGTGCTCGGACCAGAAGCGCTTAGCAGTTTTACCAGCTGAAGACCCTAGAGGTTCTATGTACTTGTTACAGGTAACGCCTTCAGCGCTTAAGGGGCTCAACACCTACACTAAGGAGCTATGGCAACGTGGGTTTCCGCCGGAGATTGTAAAGACCGTTGTGTCTTTTGATACTGACGCGTCGTTCCCGCGTTTGAAGTTTACATTTGGCGGGTTTATAGACAACGAAACTCAAAGCGCTGTAGAGGGATTGTTTGGCTCAGACAAGGTTAAAGAAATCACGGGTGAAGTTGACTCCGAAACGGTAGGTAAACAGGAAAACGTTGAGGAAAAGCCTAAGCCGCTTTTGATAAAAGAAACACCTGCGCCTGTTGCTGAACCTGAACCTGCACCTGTAGATGCTAGTTGGACTAAGAATGAGGAAGTCGCGCCAGCGTCGGCACGAGGGTTTGGGGGTGCCAAAGCTAAAGCACCTGCTCAAGAGCCAGTTGCGGCACCTGTCGCGGACGCAGACCCCGCAATGGATAAGATGACTAGCGATATAGAAAATATGTTGGAGGGACTAGACGATGAGTAGCATACCGCTGGACTTTGATAAAGTGGAGTCACTTCGCGGGCACATGTTCCTGAGTATGGATTACATGGCTAAGCTATTGGGTGTGTCTCGTCAGACATACCACGGCTGGGTAAATGGTAAGCCTATACGAGCAAAAAACGAGCAAAAAGCTAAAGTTGTGCTTAAGCAGCTGGTATTGTTAGTTAAGCAAGGGGATTGGCCCCCCGCTAAAGCAGTTACTATACCGCATGATGTTCGGTTTGAGGCACTGCTAGAACTATTAGCAGACTAAGCTGGGGGCTTCGGCCCCCGCATTACAAGGCAAATATGTATGACCACGTTGGAATTTCTACAACGGGTTCTGCCAGCGGAGGGCGTTTACTGCGCCCTTTATATAGAGAATGGTACTGCACGACAATCATTCCACGATTCCGTTGGCGAACTCCGAGAGAGGGTTGAAGAACTAAGACTTGCTAGTAAGAACGTTTACTACGCTATAGCAGCGTTCAAGGACAACAAGCGCGCAAAATCAAACGTCAGACGGCTTAAGACATTCGCGTTAGATTTAGACTGTAAGGAGGACAAAGGATACCCAAACAAGAAGGCTGCAGCGCAAGCGCTGCAGAAGTTTGTTAGCGAGCTAAAGCTACCTATGCCCATGATTGTTTCGTCAGGCAACGGGCTGCATGTGTACTGGGTACTGGAGCGTGAGTTAGAGGTAGATGAGTGGACACCTATAGCTACTGCATTAAAGCAAGCGGCTATACAACGTGGCTTTGAACAAGACTGGGCGGTACCGTCTGATAGCGCGCGGGTGTTGCGACCTGTAGGAACGATAAACCCCATAGGCGGAAAACTTGTCGAGGTTCTACTGGACAGCCCTCCCGTAGACCCAGATTTATTCTTTAATCTTTTAGTGGAGTACCAGACTCCTGTTGCGCTACCCGGAAAAAAACTAACAGCTCCGTCCGGGTTGCTTGCCGCTATGTCTGTTGACTACGAGTACCCTCCCGCCACTGCTTCTGTAGTGACCGCCAAATGTCAGCAGATCGGTTGGGGCGTAGACAACCAAGACAAAGTAGAAGAACCATTTTGGTACGCCATGATGGGTGTGGCTGCGTACTGCTCTAACCCTGAAGACACAGCAAAAAACTGGAGTAAGAACCACCCAGACTACAGCGAGCAGGCCACGCTTATAAAACTAAAGCAGTGGGAGGACGCGGCTACTGGCCCTGCAACGTGTTCTAAGTTTGAGTCACTGAGACCTAAAGGCTGTAGCGGATGTAAAGTTGGCGGGAACATAGGTACGCCAGCTCGATTGGGTGCCAACCACAGGGAAGTTGATACAAGTCAGGACGCACCTAGCGGGGCTATAACTGAGATAGATATACCTAAACCGTTTAAGCGTACGCAGTACGGCATTAAGCGAGTTGTAGACGAGACAGATATAGACGTATGTAGCTTTGACTTGTATCCGGTGAGCTACGGACGTGATGAGATAATGGGCTACGAGACCTGTAGGTTTAAGTGGCACCGCCCACATGAGGGTTGGCAGGACTTAGTGTTGCGACAAGCTCATTTGGCAGACGGCACTTACAGAGACTTTATTACGGCCATTGCTGACCAAGGTGTTGTTCTTGAGAACAAGAAACAGACAGAGTATTTTCAGATGATGCTTCGATCTTATATGAACGAGCTGCGCAAAGTTCGGGCGATGACAAACCTTTACGCCACTATGGGCTGGAAGGACGAGTACAAAATATTCGTACTCGGTGACACGTTGTACAAAAGAACTACTGACGGGTCAGTTTCTGAGGAATCTATTCGTTTAGCTGGTGCCGGTCAACGCCCTGCGAACGATATGTTTGGCGAGCGGGGCCAAGCTAGTACGTGGACTAACATGACGAATGTACTACCGAAAGCGGATCTTAACGCACACATGTTTGCCATAGGCGTTAGCTTAGCATCACCACTGCTTGCGTTTACCGGGCTAAACGGGATGACAGTATCTTTGTTTGGCGATACAGGGGGAGGTAAATCATTGGCGCAGCTTATGGCGCAATCCGTATTTGGAGACCCCACTAAGCTACACTTTCAAGCTAAGTATACTCAGAACACGTTGTTCAGTAGGTTTGGCCTGTACTCTAACTTACCTGTAACGATTGACGAAACTACGCTAATGCCGGACAGGGAAGTCGGTGACTTTTTGTATTGGGTAAGCCAAGGTAGGGACAAAGCTAGACTTAACAGGAACGCAGAAGAACGCGAATCTAAAACATGGTCTACGTTCTGTATGGTATCCACTAACAAATCTATGAGCGGCAAGTTAATAGCGTCAGGATTAGACACAGACGCGCAGATGGCTAGACTGCTGGAGCTGCAGGTTCCCTGTACGTCTTTGTTTTCAGAGAGCAGCGCAGTAGGCCGAAAGCTGTACAAGTTAGTGACCGATAACTACGGGCACATAGGACGTGCGTTCGTTAAAAAACTTGTTGGGATAGGCGAGGCGGGTATCCACGCTCTGATCGCGGAAGCCACGCACAAGTTTAACTCTCGGTATGGTGTTAAGTTTACAGGACAGGAGCGCTACTGGGAGCAAGTACTTATACTCACAGATTTAGCGCTTAGACTGGCGCACAGCTGGGGGCTAATAAAGTACACGCCAGAGCAGTGCATTAAATGGGCTACTGCGCAACTACCTATGCTGCGAAAGAGCGTCGCGGATAACCAGATAGACGCTTTCGATTTAATTGCTGAATACATAAACGAGCAGGCGGCTGAAACAGTGCGGGTTATGCACACCATGGGTGACAGCAAGCCTATAATGGACTTTGCTCGGGTGCCACGGGGTAGCATCCACGTTAGGATAGATGTGTACAGAAAGAACGTCGCCCAGATGTTCGACAGCGGCACAGTCATGTTGTCTAGTACGCATTTTCGCAAGTGGCTGTCATCTAAAGGGGGAGATTGGCACAGCCTTGTAAGTAGCCTAAACACGGAGAACGCAAACGCAACGCCTAAGTCGAAGAAGTTCTCACTGGGCAAGCATACCCCTATTCAGTTGCCGCAATCATACGTGTTAGGTATAAACTTGTCGCACCCAAGGATGCAAGCCCTCCTTGACCAAGCGGACGAGGAGCTTAGTGACTTAACATTAGGCAGCTTACAATCCATGGACACGGGCGCTAAGTTAAACTAGTAGCCTAGTAACTCAGCGCCTGACGCCATTTGCTGCCGCGCGCTTATAGGTACAGCCTTGAGCGCGCGCTCTCTAGCTGGACGGCGGGCTTCTCTAAGTCTACGGTACGCATTTTTAGCAAAGTTGTTTATCTTTAAGCCTGAGTCTTTATTTCTGGCGTTCCACTCGCGCACTTCCCGCAATACTTCGTTAGCTGCGTCTCTGTCCCCCCGCAAACGTGCTTGTACAAACGCGTTATAGTAACTAGCAGCTATATGTTTTTGCGTGTTTGAAACACGTTGAGCGACTCTGATTATATCGTACGAGTCTGCAGCAGAAGACGGATAGAAGCCCATCGTTCGCACAAACACATCCCACGCAGACATATCTTCCGATACTTTGTAGCCGCGTTTATCTACAATAGCGCCGCTTTGTGTGTAAGCGTACGCATCAGCCCATGCTTTTACCATGGTTGCGGGCGCTTCGCGGGCTATACTCTCAAGTGAAACTTTTGTGTCTATAACACCAGCGGTGCTAAGCACCCATTGCCCAAGCCCAAACGTGGTGTTAAGCGCACCTTCAGCAGCGCCAAATACTGGGCCAGCTATAGACTTTAAGTCACGCCCTACGTTAGTACCCGGTAAGAAAATAGAAGTTCCGGGTATAAGGTCGCCTAGAGATGTACGTCCACCTACATCACCGGCAAACATCGCGTTAGCAAAACCGTTTAGCAGATACGGTGATAATCCCGGCACGGCTTCATCGAGAGCTTTAGCTGCTTCCAGTCTCCAACTGCCGATACTAAAGCCCAAGCGCGCTGCAATAGTGTCAGCTAAGTCTTCAAGATCTTCAGCTCCCGGCAAACCAGATAACCCAGATAACGCAACGATACCTGAAAGCATCATTAGTTTCCCGCGCTTGTCCATGTTGCTAAGTAGTTGTACAGACATGGTAGGGAAAATCTTATACATGTATAAGAACTGTTGCGGGCCCCCGCGCCATATTGCGGGGCGGTTCATTACGGAGTACTCACCGAGAGTGTCTTCGGCTGTACGTACTGCAAACGTACTGGCTTCTTTCTTTGCAACTGCGTCGGCTTGGGTTTGCGAGTCACCGGCTGCTATGGCAGACAACCTACTACGGTCATACTGTAGCCTATACGCAGCAAGAAGCGCTGTACGGCGAGCTGCAGATTCTGTTCTGTTGAACCCCACCATCCACCCATCCATGGATTTTTGTAGCCACGCTTGAGTGACACGCCCACGAGCCGTTGCAATTAGAGAATTAGTTAAAGCTGGCTGCGCAACACCGGAGTCAATCTGTTCTGCTAGGAACTCGGCTTCGTCTTTTGTTAGCCCTGCTTTTTTAAGCTCGGAAGCACTCTCCGCCATGCGCTTATAATACGACGCTCTATTTTTAGTTCCATCAAGGGCACCCTTTGTGCCAACCTGAGATGCCGCTTTACTCATAGCCGCAATAGTCGCGCCTAGAGAAAACCCGCCCCCGAAACTGGTGTAGTCATTGTACGTAGCTAAATACGGAATTGTGTTAGTAACTAAAGATATTAAGTTAAGCGCTGCAGTAGCAGGCGAACCACCTAACTGCATAAGGCTTGTAACTGAACGTATGCGCGACCCTATATCACCAGAGCCTAAATCAGATTCGTCTAGGTTTGTCTGGCTCTCCATAAACGCTAACGCTCTGGCGGACTCCCCGTAGTACGTCATAGCCATACTCACGCCGTCTTTACTAGTGCGGGAAGTACTTGCCTGCTGGTATTTATATTCGTCTAACGCTCTACGCGCTTGCGCTTTATCTATATCGGACGCTTTAGGATTGGCGGTTACTGTGTCGAAACGTTCTTGTAGCTCCGCTAAGTATTTGTCATCGTTTGCGTACCAAAGTTTCCTTGATTTTTCTAACCGTAGGTCCATTAACTGATCTAAGTCAGGCCGTGCCAATGTTTTTGCAATGGTGGAAGCCCGAGACTCAAGATGTTGCGATATTGCTTTACCCGCATCTGGGTCTGCACCGGGAGTGAACGCTCGCTCTAATCTGTTACGGGCACGGTTATTTTGGCGAGTCATAGCAGTTATGACTTCTTCCATTTTTTCTGGCTTTAGGTTAATGCTGAACCTGCGCAGTCCCGTAATAAACTCATTAAGGTTAAGCTGCGGAGGGGTTCCTATACCGTCGAGTGCTTTCTCTGCTACTGCGTCAAGCACGACATCTTTTAGAACGTATTCTCCAGTAGTAGCGTCTAGTACAATTGTCTCCACGATAGTTTTACTGGACACCTTACCTGTGCTTTTGTCGAGAAACTCTACGATGTTGTCGCCAGAACCGAATACTTCGTTTACGCGGTCTCTTAATACTCCGGCTTCGCCTATGCTCTCCACTTGATGATACGAGAGTTTGTCTTGAACCGAATCTTTTAGCTTAAGTATTTCGCCAGTATTAGGGTCTCGCGCTTGCACTCTAACTTGGAAGCGTCCTTCGCGCAGTACAGGTATATACCCAGTGCTAATACTGCGCTCTGCGAAAAATCCGCTGTCGTCTCTTGAGAACTCGTTTATAGCAATTTCTTTTATCTTGTTCTGGACTACATATCTATCTGGGTCATTCTTGCGTTTCCCATTCGCGTACTTAAACCTAGACTTGAAGTCAGTAATACCGTTAGCCACAGCAGTCTGCTGGCTTGCGTCAAAAAATTCTTTAACAACTGCGTCTCTATCACTGTCTTTACCAATTAAGGCTTTGTTAACGGCAATAAGAAAATCATCAGCCCTAGAAACTGAAGCGGGGCTAAACACTATTTGCCCGTCTTCAGACACCGTACGTCCACTGTTGTACAACGTGTTGTACTTCTCGTTCATTTTAAGAATAAACACTCTGTCTGCAGGAGTAATCCCACCGTCCATTGCAGAAGATATACTTTCCAACTCGCCGTCTATAGTCTTTAGATGCGCTGTGTAATTTGCTTTAACTTGTAGAACATCTATGTCGTCCATTACGTCTCGTATATTTTGATACTGCCTCCACTCCACGCTATCTTCTTTTAGGTCGGGGTTTCCGGGGAACGTAACTTTTTTAGGTTCGGATAAATAGTACGGCGAAGCAATTTCCGCATCGTATTTTGCTTCAATAGCGTTTTTGTCAGCGGGAGTTGCCGCCGCGTTCATCTCTCTAACTTTTTCAGCGCGTAACTCGTTGCGCCGCGTTTCAGTCATGTTTTCTTCTTCTACTACTGTATACGTAAACCCGTTCTGAAAATCTTTAAGCGTGCGCCGCCCTTTCTTTTTAAGTTCTTCTAAGCGCGCGGTGTTAACTTCCACTTCACCTTGGTCGTTTACAAACACTAGATCAGGCTTTCTAGTACTTGATACAGGATCCGCAGTAGCTACTGCGTAACGCTGCGCAGCGTAAAGCATTCTGTCTATAGTGGCTTTCTCTGTTTTAGATACGCCCGCACCATAGCTCTTACCCGGAAGCAGAGTTACCTGTCTGTCCAAGTACCCTTTAAGTCTTTCGTTGGCAGAGTTCTTCAGACTCATAGACCATCTATTAGCGCCTAATATAATTTCGTAAAACTTTCTTGCACCGGGATTTTGCAAAGACCTAAAGTTAGTTAGGCTTAGCGCTTCAGCTTTTATGCGGCCCATGTTTTCTTCGATTGATCGCATCCTAGAGCGCAACCCCTCATTAGATAACAGCTTTGTAGCTCCATCTCTAGCGCCTGCAAGAAGCCCCATACTGGATATAGTATTGTTGTCCATGAAACGCCCGGTCTTTGCGTCGTTAACCCCAGTGGTGGAGTTCATAAGCGCAATCCCTATAGACGTGTTATCAAACGCAGCGCTTTTACTACCGTTTATAACGTAGTTTCTAGCGTGGCCTACTAAGTACCTAGCTGCGTCGTCACCAAATTTAACACCTACTTTGTTTAACGCGTTCTTAAGTTTGTCCCATACACGAGCAATAAGGCTTGTATCAAGCGCCGCAGCGTAGTCTGCAAGATACTCCTCGACTGCTTCCGCTTTACTCATACCGCTGCGCGCTGACATGGCGGCGGCTACTCTGGAGCGAACAATCTCACTGGCATCGTACACAGCGTTCATCAAACTACTAAAGTCTTTGCCCGACATAACACCACGCATACCGAAGTGCCCCAGAGTCTCATGTGCGAGGACTACTTTTAGATGCTGATTGTCAACTATGTTATCTGTGAACACTACAACGTTACCGTCACCAAAGGAGTACCCCGACGCAGTGCTTAGGATCTTACCGTCTGCGCGGGCGGCAGCTGCCGCTTTGTAAAATTCGGGGGCCTTAAGTTTCATGTCTTCAACGTTTCTGAACACGCGAAGTTTTGGTTTTATTTTTAAGCGGTTAATAAAAGCTTTGGCTTTTACAGTAGCGGTGCCATAGTTAATAGGGTTAGATACTTTACTAAGCAAAGACAAACTGAATTTACCATCTGTTATAGGAGAGGCATCTTCGGCTAGTTTTTGCAAACTTTTTAACTTCTCACGGGCTCTATCTATAGCTTTCTCGCGGTTATCTATTTGCTCGGGAGTAAGTTTATCGTAGTCTTCTAGTAGTCTAATTTCAGCATTGGCTATGTCGTTTGTTAGGTCGGCTATTTCTTTAGTGGTAGCAGAATCTAAAACAATATTAGGCTCAGGTGCAGGCTCAGGTGCAGGCTCAGGTGCAGGCTCAGGTGCAGGCTCAGGCTCAGGCTCAGGCTCAGGCTCAGGCTCAGGCTCAGGTGCAGGTGCAGGCTCAGGTGCAGACTCAGGCTCAGGTGCAGGTGCAGGCTCAGGTGCAGACTCAGGTGCAGACTCAGGCTCAGGTGCAGACTCAGGCTCAGGTGCAGACTCAGGTGCAGACTCAGGTGCAGAATCTGGAGTAAATAAACTAGGAGTAGATTCTGGGTCTAGCAGTCCGTCAGATATTCTAAGTACTTCAGACAAAGCAGTATCTGCTGACGCGGGCAAACCCAAAAACTTACGGATGGCCTTAACAAATTTAGTCCACGCCGTACCACCATTTTTATACGCAATGCTGCCTAGGTGCTTTTGCATTCCTTCATTTGATAAACCCCATGCAAGTAGTTCATCAACGTTTAAAAACGCATTGCTCCCTGCAAGTTCTTTTTCGGTTTCTGACAAATAGTTATTAGGATCTGCTTTCAGCCTTACTCTGCGTTCATTAGTTAAGTACCTATAAATCGCCTCCAAATCCGCTTTTAGCTGCACGGTTTTAGGGGATAAGCGTTTACTTATTGACTTTATGACTGCTCTCGTTGCTGCATGAATTGCTTCGTGTAACACAACCTCAAAAGAAAGCCCATTAGTATAATCTCCAACGGGTTTTATATTGTTTAGATATATCGCTTGCTCCGTAATAATGCTTGGGTCTTGGCCGAGCTTATGAATAGCAACACCTGCAGCACCCCCTCTAGTAAGATTACGAACTACGGCAGGCGGTAACTTGGCTACAGTGTCTTTACTGTCTGTACGATTGACTATATAAAAATTAGTATCTACACCTGCAGCCTCAAGCGATTTTAATTTGGCTAAAACTTTTTTAGCTATTGCGTTCGTAGCTTTATTAGCGGTTGGAGATTGTGCAGCAGTAGCATTAATTACGTACTCTAGAGCTTGAGAAGCTTTAGTGACGCTATTTAAATTATTGGAAATAGCTTCTGCTACAGACTCAGGTGTATTTGATTCGGGCAGTGTTTGCGTAACAGGCGCAGGTTCGGGCTCCAC
>Ga0070747_1000448_pt1 | contig 20776 bp, 23 predicted proteins | sample VirMetDEL_Mar_31_FD_77321 | JGI IMG/M metagenome (GOLD analysis project Ga0070747, IMG submission 77321) | Aqueous microbial communities from the Delaware River and Bay under freshwater to marine salinity gradient to study organic matter... | ecosystem: Environmental > Aquatic > Marine > Coastal... | reverse complement strand
CTTTGTCATGAGAGTATCACTATTTAAAGGAACATTCGATACTACCGAATTAAAAGCTGTTGATGTTTATTCAGTATTAAAGGATATTGAACAGGAAAAGATAAAACACCTCATAGCAAAGGTTAGATTAATAACAGACCAAACAGAGAGAAACGAGGTTAAAAGAAATATTTTACCACTCGTAACTTTCGCTGGTACATTTACAACTAGAGCTAATTCAGCATTAAAAAAATCAAGTGGTCTAGCTATTTTAGATTTCGATCACGTACCAGATTTAAAAAAATTAATAGAAGAAATCAATAATGATGAGTTTACTTTCTCTTCTTTTATTTCTCCCTCTGGTGATGGCTTAAAAGTATTGGTAAAAATACCACCTGTACCTAATGATGAAGTTTATAAAGAATATTATTTAGAACTTCAAAAACACTATAATAAATATTTTGAAACAGATTTAGGAACTAAAGATATTTCAAGAGCTTGTTATTTGTCTATTGATAAAGATATTTTTATTAATTCAGATAGTAAAACCTTTACAGAAAAATATAACCCACCATTAAGGGAAATTAAACCATTTACTAATGTTCCTTTAACAGATCAAAACGAGATAGCAGAACGACTTGAAAAGTGGTTTAAAAAAAACTATTCAACAGCAGATAACAGGAACACTAATTTACACGCTTTTGCTCGTCAATTAAACTGTTTTGGTGTTGACCAAATGATAGCTGAAAACTATCTTTTTAGATACGAACAAAGTGACTTTAAACAAAGTGAAATAAAAGGACTTATTAATTCAGCTTATAGATACACAGCGGAATTTAACACACAGGCTTTTGAGGATAACAAAAAGGTTAATTTCATTAAAAATAAAGTTGTTTCTGGGGGTACTATTTCCAAAGTAGAGGGGGTTAGTAGTGAGGCATTAGAGTTGGAAATAGAAAAGCATAAAGCTGATTTAGTTACTGATGAATTTTGGTATTACACAGAAAAAGAAGTAATAAAAATGGCTACTTTTCGATTTCTTAACTACCTAGAAAATAATAATATTACTAAATACTATCCATCTGCTGATAGTGGTTATCTGTATATCAAAAAGGATAACAACTTCATAAAAGAGTTTAACGAAAACAGAATAAAAGATTTTACTTTAACAGACCTTAGAAAAAGGGGGGAAATAGATGCTTTTGAGTTATGTGCAGGTTCACTAATGACATTTAATCCTAAGTTTTTATCAATGCTTTCTACTTCTCAAATAGACATACAGAGAGATACAAAAGAAGAAAGTTTTATTTACTACAATAATACAGCAGTAAAAACCACTAAAGAAGGTGCTGAATTAATACCTTATTCAAGTTTAAAGGGGTTAGTGTGGGAAGATCAAGTAATAGATAGAGATTTCACACCAGCAGAAGAAAGTGAAGGTGAATTTAAAACTTTCATTTGGAAAATAAGCGGTGAAAATAAAGAGCGTTACTATACCTTTAAATCTGTTATTGGTTATCTCCTACACTCATACCAAAATGAAGGAAAACCAAAAGTAATTATCTTTAATGATGAAATGATTTCAGACGTTCCTAACGGTGGTTCTGGTAAGGGTTTAATTCATAAAGCATTAAGCCACATCAAAAAACTATCTACTATTAATGGAAAAGGTTTTGACCCTACAACACAATTTGCCTACCAAACAGTAAATACAGATACACAGGTTTTACTATTTGATGATATTGATAGGAATTTTAAGTTTGAGAACCTTTTTAGTTTAATTACTGAGGGGCTAACAATAGAGAAAAAAGGAAAAGACGCTATAAAAATACCATTTAATGAAAGCCCTAAAATATCAATTACAACGAACTACACAGTTAAGGGTGAAGGTAGCTCACATCTTAGAAGGGTTTTTGAAGTTGAAATGGCTGGTTACTTTAACGATCAAAACACACCAGAAGATGAATTTGGTCATTTACTTTTTTCTGATTGGAATAGTAATGAGTGGGCTAAATTTGATAATTATATGTTACGCTGTGTTCAATACTATCTTAATAATGGTTTAGTAGAATCTAAAACTATTAACCTATTAGAAAGAAAATTAAGAAATGATACAAGTTTAGAGTTTCTTGAGTTTATGGACTCTTACGAGTGGGATGGTTCAAAACGTTGGGTTAAAACAGAGTTAAAAGATTTGTATTTAGAAGATAATCAAGAATTGAAATATCAGAAATGGTTTACTACTTCTCGTTTTAATAAATGGGTTAAATTATACACAGATACACGTGATGAAATAGGAATGACAGAAGGTAAGTCAAATGGTGTTTCGTGGAAGTGCATAGAGAAAATAGGTTTTTAGTTTATGATTAAATTATATAAACATCAACAAATCTTATCAGATAAGATTGATAACTCTAAAACACTTAGAAACTGCATACAATCACCAACAGGAATCGGTAAGACTATCATTTTCTCACACCTCGCCAATAATTTTATTGGTAGGGTGTTGATTTTAGTAAACCGTACAGAACTATTAGAACAGACAAAAGAAAATATTGAGCGTCAGTGTGGTTTAATTACCGCTAACAGCAAGATAATAGAAAAAACACCTGTTACTATTGGTATGGTGGAAAGTGTCTATAACAGACAAAAAAAAGGATTAATAGATATTAATGATTTTGATTTAATTATAGTTGACGAAATACAAAACTTACAATTTGTTAAGGTTTTTGATAATTATAAAAATAGGCTGTTAGGTTTTACAGCTACTCCTGTAATAGATAAAAAAGATAAATGGTTTAGTTGTCCGACTTGTGAAAAAAAACACGACAACCAAATAATGTGTTGTGATGAAGAAACACTAAAAACAACTAAAAAAATATCACTAAAAAGGTGGTACGGAGAACTGATAACAGGTACAACTATTGACGACTTAATAGAAATAGGTGAACTTGTAGATGTTAGGGATTTTGTATGTGATACACCTAACTTAGATAAGTTAAAAACAGACTCAAGTGGGCAGTTTACCACTAAATCAGAATCAGAGGTTTTTGAGAATTTTGCTTCTTTAGAAAACCTAATACTAAACTATCAAGAACACTGTATAGGGTTAAAAACTATGGTTTTTAATACTTCAATAGTTGGTAACAGAATAGCCTATGATGAGTTTTTAAGATTAGGTTATAATGTACGTTCTTTTGATTCTAAAAGTAAAGAAAAAAGAGCTGATTTAGTAGATTGGTTTAGGAATACTAAAGATGCTGTTCTTATGTCAGTAGGTGTTTTTACTACTGGTTTTGATGTTAAAGATGTTGAAGCTATTATAATGAATAGAGCAACAAAAAGCCTTAGTTTATACCATCAAATTGTAGGTCGTGGAGGTCGTAAGTCAATAGAAACTGGTAAAATAGATTTTAAATTTATTGATTTAGGAGGTAATAAGAAACGTTTTGGAAGTTGGTCAGAAGATGTAAATTGGGATAAAATTTATAACGATGAAACAGTAAAAACATATCTAAAAGAAACTGTTTCGTGTGATGAATGTGGTTTTATTTGGGAAGCACAAACACAGAAAGAACCTTGCCCAGAGTGTGGACACATAAATAATGTTTTTGAATCTGAAAACAGAAAAGACGGTATAAAAAAATCAATAGCAGAAGAGGTAACTAAAATACTAAAACCACCAACAGCTATAAAGATTTTAAGGTATGCAAAAAACAATGATTTAGATATTAACCAAGCTAAAAATATTACCGCAGATTTAATTCTTAGAATGTTTATAAGGAGTAAAACAAAAAAAGAAACGGTTATGAGTAAACAAGTTGAACTACACAGTAAACTTAAAAAAATACTATCACCAATATATTTTGCTTTGCATGATGAAGATTCTAAAATAAAAGGAAACAAAAAAAGAACACTTAGCGACTTTAAAAACAAAGTTATAAAAAGACTAAATAAACATTATGAATAGACCAGAAGAGAATATACAACAACAGATAGTGATGTGGTTTAGAAACAAATACTGTTTAAAACATCATACACCTAGATACGCTATATTTTCAGTTCCTAATGAAGCAGCGTATAAGAATAAAAAGTTTATACTCACGGGTTTAATGCAAGGGGTATCTGATTTAATAGTTGTAATTGATAATAAAACAATATATTTTGAGCTAAAGACAGAAAAAGGAAAACAAAGTCCTAAGCAAATTGAGTTTGAAGAAACAATAAAAAACCTAAATCAAGAGTACTATTTAGTAAGATCACTAGAACAATTTAAAACTATAATCAAAAACTATTTATTATGAAACTAACAAACCTAGAAAAAGCCCTAACAATAGCATTATTATCACTTACTGTATTTTGTATGCTCACAAAAGTAAAAACATACAATTATAAAAAAGTAGATTCTATCGAATATAATAAAGCGTATAACGAAAAGCACCCTATAATAGACACTATAATAGGTTATTATAAAAATAGTAACCCTATATTTGTTAGAACGAACTACAAAATAAACGGACACAACAAAATAGGTATATGCACTGGGGGTAGTAAACTTTGGTTCGAGTGTTCAGATGACTGCATAAAATGTAAATAATATTTGTATTTTTGTCATGTGGACGAAGATATTAAAAACCTTATTTTAGCTACTCCTGTAATAGGCGTATTATTATACTTTCTAAAATTCTTTATGAATGAGAATAAAGAAGAACGTAAAATAAGCAAGGAAGAACGTAGAATAAATAAAGAGCGTGATGAAAGAGAATTTGAAAAAACCAAACAAGACACGCAGATACTTATTGGACTTAACAACAATTTAGAAGCCTCAAATAAAAAGCACGATGAATCTAATAAAAAGCATGATGAAACAAATGTTAAAATAGATCACATCATTAGACACATAGAAAAATGAGCGATTACGAACTTAACCAACAGGCTAGAATGAATTTAATTGCTTTCCTTTTTCAAGGGGTTAAAGAAAAACCTAAAGAACAAGAGATAACAAAATAATTTAACTATCTTTATATCACTTGACTGTTGTGGGTTATATTGTTGTTTTTTCATGATTGGTTTATTTGGAAACCGTTATCTTTATTAGGTAACGGTTTTTTTGTATCTTGTAAGTAATTAAACAAACTATTCATCGTATGAATTTTAAAGATTTAACAGATAAACAAAAACAATTCTGTAAAGAGTATGTAACAGATTGGAACGCTACAAGAGCGGCTAAAGCTGCTGGGTATAGCGAAAAGACAGCTAAAGACATTGGTTGTGAAAACTTAGCAAAACCCAACATACAAGCTTACATAGAACACATCCAAAAAGATTTACTAAAACTATGTGGTGTTTCTGTATTAGGGAATGTTACTAAGCTAAAAGAGATTATTGAAAGTGATTTAACAGATAAGCAGTCTGATAAAATAAAAGCTTTAGAAGTTATCAATAAAATGTTAGGTTTAAATGCTCCTGATAAACAAGAATTAAAACACGAGGGTAACATATCAAACGAACCTAGTAAGATAACCTTCTCTAAAAAGGGCTAAATGGATTTCAACTTTTCAGATAAGTATGAGCCACTGTTTGAATTATTAGAGGCTAGAAGCGTAATAAATTCTAAAGAGTTTGATACCTATGAAGATGATGTAAAAAAACATTGGTTAGATCTACATAAAGTTGATACTGTTTTAATATCAGGAGGTAGAGATTCTGGTAAATCATTCGCTCTATCTACATTTAATGGTATAGCGGCAAAGGATTATAATCACAGAATACTTTATACACGTCAAACAATGTCCTCTACTGATAATTCAATCACAGAGGCTTTAGAAGGTCGTTTACTTGAATTAGGTATAGCACACGAATTCGATGTAGCTAACAAGCTCTATTCACTAAAAGATGATGCTCAAGGTAATCCAAGAGCTGGTAAGATTTCAATCACAGGACAAAAAACAAGTGTAGGAACTCAAACAGCTAAACTCAAATCTTTAGAGGACTTTAGCATATTTGAAACAGACGAGGGTGAGGAATTAGAATCTTTTGATAGTTGGAAAAAAACCAAACGATCAATGAGGGCTAAAGACGTTCAATGTCTTAGTATAATCTCATTCAATCCACCTACTAGAGAACATTGGTTATACGGTGAGTTTTATGAAGATGTACCAGATGGTTTTAATGGTATAGTTGATAGTATAATGTACATTCATACCAATTATAAAGATAATGGTAAGGAAAATATGGCTGAACATAACTGGTTAGAATATGAAGAACTACGTTTAGCAAATGAAAAGTATTTAGCAACACCAAAACAAGACCGTGAACACCTCCCAAAGAAATTAATAAAGCAACATAAAGAATACAAATTTGACATCTTAGGAGGGTTTAAAAATACCGCTGACGGTGTAATATATGATGATTGGATTGAGGGTGAGTTTGACGAGCGTATTCCTTTTTGTTGGGGTTTAGATTTTGGTTTTGATGACCCTGATGCACTTACTAAAGTAGCAGTAGACAGAAATAAAAAACTAATTTATATTAAAGAAGGTTATTTTAAAGGTAATACAGGAACAGGAGCATTAACAAATATCTTACTTGATAGAGTTGGTAGGTCTGATTTAATTATTGGTGATTGTGCCGAAAAAAGATTGATCAGCGATTTATGGGAAGGTGGGTTAAATATTAGGCGTTCACTAGATAAAAAACCACTAAGAGACATTAAAAAAATACAGGGTTACACTATCATAGTAGCACCTAATTCACCAAACGTAAAAAAAGCATTAAACAATTATTCGTGGCACGATAAAAAAAGCGGTTCACCTAATCATAATTGGTCTGATTTAATGGATAGTATGAGATATGCAGTTAGTGAGTTATTAAGAGGTTAAAAATAGTTATATTTGTAAAATATGGTTTTTCAAGACGAACAGAGTGTAATAGAGAAAATAAAAAGCTATCCAAAAGCCCCTCAGTGGGTGATGGACGCTAGGAAAGAACATAAAGAACTAAAAGCATTAGTAACAGGTGAAAACTTTACAGAGCTTCTTATTAAGAAATTTGAAAAGATTGAGTCAGCAGATAGAGAGGTAGCACGAAAGAAATACTCTAAAGATGTTAGGGATTTATTTAGCCGTGTTTACGCTCCTAGAGATAATGTTTTTAGAGCTAGTGGAGGTAGTGTAAGTGATGATTTTACATCTGATGTAGTAAAAGATAAATATCTTAAGGCTATTAAAAACTACAAAGGACAAAAAAGTTTAAATCAATACTTACAGGACTACTTTTTTATCTTAGCTGATGTTGACCCTAATGGGTTAATATTTACTGAATATGTAGAGGATAAAGATATTTACCCTACTTATAAATCTATTAATGATATTAGAGTTTATAAGTCAGACGGTCAATTATGTGAATACATTATCTTTGAGCCTACTGATATTACAGTAAATAACAGACCATTAAAAAAATGGAGGGTTGTTGATGATAAAAAAGAGTATTCTTTAATTCAAGACGGTGACACTTTTTACCCTAATGAAGAGGGTACTTTTGATCATCCATTTGGTGTAGTTCCTTCTGTTATTTTATCTAGTAATCAAAAAACAGGTAGTGAAATAAGAATTTCAAATCTTTTCCCTGTTGTTGCACTAGCTGAAACATACGCTCAAAAGAAATCTGTTTATACTATCTACGATGTACAATGTGGGTTCCCTGATAGATGGAGATACGAAAAGACTTGTAGAACTTGTCACGGTACAGGTAAAGTAGGTGATGGTGATTGTGGTTCATGTGGTGGTAAAACTAGAGACGTTACAGATGTAAATGTATTAGAAACACCAAGAGAGGACGACCCAATATTACCAGCTATGTCTGGACACGTTTCACCTGACTTTGAATATATAACTATTTCAGAGAATACTTTAGAGAAACAAGAGGATAAAATTGATGCTACTGTTTGGGGTACTAAAAGAATTTCAGACGGTGGAAATGAGACGGCTACAGGTAGATTTATTGATATTCAACCAGTAGAAAACAGATTAAACACCTACTCTAAATTGGTTGAATGGGTGCATAATCAATTAAGTATTTATGTTCAATCTTGGATAAATAACGGTGAAGTATTAGATAATCAGTTTTACTTTGCTTATGGTTATAGGTTTATTATTGAAAGTCAAGACGCTATAATTGAGCGTTATTCTAAATCAAGACAAGAAGGTGATAACGTAACTATTTTAGATAAGGCTTTAGATGAGGTTATTCTAGTAAAGAATCAGAACAACCCACAAGCGTTAAAGGTAGCACAAAAGAAAAGGGTTGTAGAGCCGTACGTTCACCAAGATATAAATCAAGTTAATGAAATATTTGGTAGTCGTGAAGCAGCTAAAAAGGTTATCTTTGTAACGTTTTGGGAACAAGCCGACACAGATAAAGAAGTAGATGTATTGATAAAAGAGTTTAATACTTTCTTTGAAGCGTCTAATTTAGGAATACCAAAAGAAACAGAAACACAAACAAACAATTAAATAAAAGATTATGAGTACAGGAACAAGTTATTTAGTATGGGCTGAGAGATTTGAGCTAAAAGAATTAACATCTGCTGCAAATGGTACATACAACAAAGAAGGAAGAAAAGAGTCTACAGGTTCTAAACTAGTTGTTAGGTCGTGGGCTGAGGGTAGAAACATCAATGATAATAATGAAATTTATGTTTTTGATGAAGAGGAAACAGATAGATTAGACGAAAAAAGACAGGCTTATAAATTGGAACAGTCACAAATAAAAACAGAAACATCAGAAGATAAATTAGCCGCTGCAATGGTAAAAGCATTGGGTAATATTAATGCACCAGCAAAGGTTGAGGAAAAAGAAATTGATACTTTAGAGGATTTAAAAACTATCATTAAAGAAAATGATTTAGGTATTCGTGTTGGAAAAGGTGATGATAGAAAAAAGATAGAAGCAAAGATTAAAGAAGCTCAAAAGAAATAAGAACAAACACTAAACAAACAAACTTATGCAATTAAATATTAACGGTAATACAGTAGATTTAGACTTAGAAGCGTTTAACAAAGCTATTGAAGATAAACAGGAGTCATTTGATATTAAGTCAGATGATTTAGTTATAAGATCAACAGAAAACCAAACGCTTTATGAGGACAATCTAAAAAAAGAGGTAGGTGATTATAAAGTTGAAATAGGACGTAAAGAAGTCTTAAATGCTTTAGGGTTAGAAACAGAAGGTAAAGGACTACACAAAAACCTAGATAAGTCTGTAAGTGCTATTAATGAGTTTATTGGTTTATCCACTAAAACAGCATTAGAAGAAGCTGGAAAAGCTCCTGATGGTAAGATAAAAGAACTTACAACAGATTTAGAAACTCTTAGAGGTAATTTATTAGCTAAAGATTCAGAGATAGAAGCGGCTAAAGGTGAATTTAACACTTACAAAAAGAATCAAACCCTATCTAGTGTGTTGATGAATAACATACCAGAAAACACAATATTACCAAAATCTGATATTCTTACAATTGTATCTAGTCAGATTAGCTTAGATATTGATGATAACGGTAATTCATTTGGATATGGTAAGGACGGTCAACCAATTAAAGACGGTGACAGAAGTGTTATAAGTGGTGATAATATTGTTAAATCATTCTTTGAAAATAACCCTCAATACTTAAAACCTGTCAGCGGTGGTGCTGGTGGTGGAGACTCTAACGGAGAAGGAGGGAAAATAAAGTTTGATGATTTTGTTAAACAACAATCTAGTATAGGTAATTCACCTTCATCCGCTGAATTTAAAGCAGAAGCTCAAAGGTTACAAAGCACAGGTATACTAGACTTATCTTAAAGATGTTTGTTTAGTGTAAGGGTTTATCATTAATTTGGTAAGCCCTTTTTTTATGCCTAATAATTAAATTGGTATTTTATAGTTTTTTTAGTATTTTTGTGTATAGAGTCTGTGGCTCTCATATCTAATAAGCATAAATTGTATTTATGTTATCTTAATAAATAATAACTAAATATAATATAATGGCTAATTTTACTACGGCTGATTGGGCAAAGGCTCAATTAAAGCTAGACGGTTCTTTCCAAGGAAATGAGCTTAGATTTCGTTCACCAGAGGTTTACAAGTTGTATCTAAAAAATACTTCTTTTATGTTCCCTGATTATCAATCAGCAAAAACAGACCCTGCTAGAGTAATAGAAATGAACTACGCAACACGTACACAACGTGCTTTAGGTTCTGCAATTTCACACGATCACACAGGCGCACAAGGAGATTCAGCGGTATTAGTTCCTACTTGGGCTGCTCATACTGATAAATTTGTATCTACTGTAAAAGAGGCTAACAATAGTATCTATACATTGGAGGAAATGCACCAAACAAAAATGATGAACACTATCGCCAACTTTGCAGAAGGTATGGAGACAGTAGCATCAGCTTACACTTTTGCTAACCGTTCTGGTGTTAATGTTGCAGTAGCTAATGGTACTTTTGATGGTACTGATGATGTATTTAAAATTGTTAAATCCACTAACGGTGACCAAGCTATCTCAATCACTAAGGTAGCAATGGACGCAAACGCTTATCAAGGTACTCCGTACGATGTGGTTTGTGATTCTGTTTCTTGGACTCTATTTTTGTTTCAAGCTGCTCAAGGTGCTGCAAATAATACTAATACTTCTTTTCAATTTGGAGGTGTTAACTTTATTTTAGACCCTAAATTGGATGTTGCTGCTGCTGGGTTAGTTGCTCCTATTACTTTAGGTTTTTGGATTGTAGTACCTCAAGGTTCTGTTGGTGCTTTGCCTTGGATACCTGTTCAAAACAGACAAGGATTAGACACTAAAGAAGCTACTTATTCTAACATGATTAACCCGATTGATGGAACTACTTTAGCTCTACATTCTTACGAAGAGAGAGTTGATGGTACTGGTGTTGGTGGTCAATTGCAAGATGTTAAGATTGAGACTGAATTGTTCTTATATCAGGCATTAGCACATACCCCATTGAGTGTCGCTACTGAAACACCTTTATTAGCATTTGGTTTAGTTTAAGATGTTTAACAAAAACAAAATAGATTCTTTATATGGGATTGTCGGGCTGAGAGGTTCTGACAATCCTTTATATCAGATTTTGGATGCTGCTAATTTAGCCAGTACATCAGGCTATTTTGTGGATGACAACCCTTACTGTAAAATAGAACTTTACAAGGATAATCAAGACTATGTAGAAATATCAGACGTAGATTTCAATGCTAACTTAAAAGAGTTACAAGAAAGCTCTATATCTAGTGTTTGTGGTGCTGTGTTTAGTGATTCAGACTATATTGATAGACAAGTTTTATACCGTTATGCTCAGAACAAAACAAATACAGAAACTTTACCTAGTGGATTCATTGGTTATAAAATAACACCTAACGATACTAAAAGTTTAGCATTCTCTATTACTAGAGATATTCTAAGTTTTGATGGTACAGGTGATATTGAATTAATGATATTTAACTCTCAAAAAAAAGAGGTTGTATTTAGTCAAGTAGTATCAATTGTCTCTGATCATCAAGTAATCGAATTAGATTGGACTTTAGATGATACAGATGGACTTTACAAAGGGGAATATTACTACGGATATAATACAGACGGTTTAACCGTTCAACCTTTTAAAAGAGATTATAATAACTCAAATATTGAAAGTATTATTTGTGATTTATACATAGAAAACATCTTTGTAAAAGACCACAATACTAATACTTTATTTGATTTGACCACTACAGAGGGTAACAGTTTAGCTACAGGTTTAAACCCTGATATTACAGTCTATGAAGATTACACTGATTTAATACTAAATAATAAACGATTATTTTCAAGAGCTATCTTATTAGATATGCAAATTAAAATGATTGGTTTCAATTTAGCATCTGTCAGAAGTAATAAAAACCAAAGATTAGGTGAGGCTATGGTTGTTAGAATGCTTCAAGAGATAGACGGTCAAACAGGTGAGGGTGTTGTTAAAATTGCTGGGTTACGTCCTATGTTGTTAGGTGAGGTAAAAAGACTTACTAAGGAAATCGAAAGTCTTAGAGATGGTTATTTTCAAGGCTCAATAAGTGTTTACACAGATATGTAATTATGTTAACATTAAAAGAGAATCCTGTAGGTGTTGATTTAGTTATTAACGAGATAAACAATTTAGTTTATAATGAGCTTAACTTTGAAAATTACGAGGCTTATCACAGAGCGTTTAAACAACAAAGTGAAAGAGGAGTTATCCCAGAAGCGTTTATTTATGATACTAGAGATTATAAAGAATGTTTTTACGATGATAGGGTTAATAGTTCTTTCTTTTATACCTCTGATTCTACTGATTTTGTTGATAATGGGCGTTTAGTTAATACCACTGTTTCAATGGTTTTTCAAGTTAATCTTGATGAAGTAGCACCAGCTATAAAACATAGAGGAGACGAGGAAATTCACAGGGTAGTAGTAAACGCTATTAACAAATCTGTTTATGGTACGGTGTCAAGTTTAGTGGTAGGTATTGATAATGTTTACAATGAGTTTGACACATCACAGATTACTTATACTGATATGCAGCCTTTTCACTGTTTTAGGGTTGATATAGATGTTAGTTATGCTTATGGGTGCTGTGCTGATGGTTGTGGTTTAGTGATAGACGAAACAGGGTTTTTACAAACAGTTGACGGTGGAAACATTTTGTTAGCTAATGGTTATAGAATAATAATAAATAATTAAATAAAAAAGAAATGAGCTTTTGTAAATGTGGTGATGGTCAACAAAATTTAGGAGTATTATCATGCCCTAGATTATTAGGTACAGTAAAGAAGCATATCACAGTTAATGCTTTTGATTCAGAAGGAAATAGAAACTCTATTTTATATTCTGAATTATCAGACGGTAAATTAACTGATGCTTACATTAACGGTAAATTAAACGAAGCTGACCCTTCAAAACGTTGGTACATTACACCGACTAAATACGAGAATGTAGAACCAAGTAGAACTGATTCAACTTTTGAAGATTTTTCTAGTGGTGCTAGAGTTAAAGTTGATACAGGGGTAAAAGAATTTAAAGGTATTTTACCACAAGTTGATGGTGTAATAGCTGACAAAATGAATGCTGGGGCTTGTTCTCTTGAGGGTAAATTTGAGATTGATGTAAACGGTTCTCTTAAAGGCGAAATGTCTTTAGATGGTTTAGAATTGTTTCCTATCTTAATTGCTAAAGGTTCTTTTGAAGCTATTGAAATTGACCCTGTAGAAGGTTCAGCAACTCAAAGAATAGAGGTATCTTTCCAATATGATAAATCAGTAAAAGAGGGTAATTTAAGAATTATTCCATCTGATTCTATTGAAGTTAATTTATTACAGATTAACGGTATTATTGACGGAGTATTAACTGAAACAGGAGTAGCAACAGCTACAGAGATCTCTTTTTCTTTCCTTATTAAAGACTTTGGTTACTTTGGTGAAATCATTCCAATTGAAGGTAAAGTAAGCACATCACCAGAAGATTGGACGGTAACAGATACAGGGTTAAATAATATCGTTCCTACTACAATTGTAGAAGCTGATGGCATTTATACCTTAACTATTCCATCAACACCTTCTGAAACATTGAGCGTAGTATTTGCTGGTGTTCCTTTGTCTGCTGTTGATCAACAATTTGAGAGTAATACAATTGAAATTGTAACACCTGTTTAATTATGATAGTTAAAAACAATGGTAAAAATGTTGGTGTTTCAGTAGAGTATTGGAAATCCAAAACGTTTGAAGAATTTGAAAAAGCCTTTAAAGGTAAAATTCTAAGTTCAAACATTAAAAAAATCTATGATTCTTTTGCGGTTAAAAAACCAAAGAAAGTAAAAGAAGTAAAAGATAAATAAATTTTAGAGCCTCGTTAATTCGGGGCTTTTTTTTAACTAAAAACTATGGCTTTATTATATTTAAAACAAGGGGGTTTAGATGATTTGGATTTAACCTCTGATGGTTTTACAGATACTTTTGTTAACTCTTTCTTTAGTGGAATACCAAAGGATTTACAAATATTAAGGGTATCAGGAACAGGACAACCACTACTAACTTTTGAATTATCTAATGATGGTATTAACTGGGTTAGTTGGGAGGTTGAAGGGTTTATATTTAAAGATTTAAGCCAATTCTTTCAATTTGATTCATTCACAAAAACCACTTTCTTTAGAATATCTTGGTTATCAAATACAAGTACAGGAACATTTAAAGCATATTTCAATACATTATGAGTTTATTAATAAACGTAAACGACCCAAACAGGGCTAGGTATGGGTTAATAGAAACCTTTACAACGGAACAAACAAACCCAGCTTTAGTATTATCACCTGATGGTAACAATGGAGTTAATTGGATAGCACAAACTGTTTTACCTTACACGTTAATTAAAACATTGAGTGATTTACCTACTTCTGTTGGTGGTGTAATTACACTAGATGTAGATAATACTAATTATGTGTTTTCTGGTATAGTTGATTTAGGAGCTAATGAAATAAGTGTAACGGCTTCTAATATTAAATTCTTAGGTTTAAACCCAGCTACAGACGGTTTATCTTCTACTACTACAGGTGTATTAATAACCGTTAATAATGGGTTTAATACTCAAGATTTACAGATAATAGGGTTTAGTGCTTCTCATTTGGTTAAAGGTATTGGTACAGGTGTTGAATTTTATTCATCTGAGAGAATGACTTATTTAGGTGGTACAACTCAAATAGAAATTACTGATTTTGATACTGTAGCGGTTAATTTTGGTTTACATCAATTATGTGGAACTGCTGTAAAATTGAATGGTACTTTTCTGAGTTATATCCATACTCACTGTTTATTTCGTGATGTTTCAACTACAGGTATAGATTTTGGTACAGCGATTTTAGCAGCAGCAGGTATAAACTTGTGTACGTGTGTAAATACCGCTACTACTACGTTTATTTCAATGTTAGTTAATAGTGGAAACCTTATACCAGCTGGTGAGGGGACTATAACAAACTGTAAAATAGATACTACTTTAGGTGGTTTCGGTTCTAGTGGTTATAGTCCTTTGGATTTACTTTGGTATTCATCAGCTAATAGAAATATTTTAACATCTGATAGAGTTTTATTTGCTGGTTGGGAGTTTGCGGTGGATGGTCTTATAGCTATACCAACAATATCAGTAACAACTACAGAAACAAAATTACTTATTGATAGTGTAGGAGGAACATCTAGTGATTCATACTTACCTATAGCTATAAGAGGTGTTAGTAATTTATGGGATAGTACAAATAGCTGTATAGTTGGAATTGTAGAGGGTGATTCTTTTGATATGAGGATTCAGTTAATTATTGATAATTTAGCTGGTAACCCTACAGAGTTAACAATTATTTTAGATATTGGTGGGGGTGCAACACCTTCAATTATTGTAGCACAAGACACAAAACCTGTGAGGGGTTTAACAGAACCTGTTATATTTTCTTTCCCTATTTTCACACTAGGAACATTTATAGCTAATGGAGGGCAAATCTTTTTAAAGTCTGACACAGGAACAATAACAATAGGAGGTAGAAGTATTTTCTTATCACGCACAAGTTCGGGAGCTAGTTAACCAAGTTTAAAGGGGGTGTTCTTAAAAGTTCACCTCTTTTTTATGTTTATTTGTGTACAATAGTTGTACAATCAAAAAAGGTTTGTATATTTACATCAGAGAAACGAACGAAACTAAAACAAAAACATTATGGAAACTATCATCTTAAACAACGACAACTGCAAAGAGTACACAGATGCAGAGTTTGAAGCTAAAATGAATGAGGCTAACGGAGGTTTTGATATGAATGTTTTGTTTTCTGATGAAGAGATTGTTGAAGTAGTAGAGGTTAAAGAATTGACTCCTTTTCAAATCTTAACTTTATCACTTTTAGAAACTGCTAAAACAGAGTTTGCTGATTGGGATGCAAAAAGCTACAAAGGTTCTTCTAAAAAAGTATTTGTAGGTGACGAGATCGGAGGTTCTTTTCACAACGTTGGTAAAATAAACATGAAAAGAAAAATGAACGGTATGAGAGGGGCAGAAGCAGATATTAAATTATACACTAACGACTTGATAAACTCAGGTTATAAATTTTAATATTAACTATGGAACAGATAAGATATTTAGATTCTAAGCAGTTTAAAGAGTTTCTAAGGATAGAAGCACTAAGAAACAACAAAAGTATTAACAAATTAATTCAAGACGCTCTAAGGGTGTATTTTAACAAACCAAAAACAATTTAACATTATGGAAGTAGGACAAGGTTTTTCAATTAGAACACAGAACACAAGAACGATCACAAGTGGCAATGCAGAAGGGGTTGAGTCGTGGAAAATATCAGATATTAATGGTGATGATATTACGTGTGAATTAAGAAGTACAAATATGTCAATGTATGCTGGTGGTTACTTTAGAGTATTCACAGAAAAACAAGTATCTAAATATTTAAACAAATAGAATTATGAAAAAAGTATTATTAATATCGTTGTTAGCTCTTGGAATGTTGAGCTGTCAAAAAGAAGATAACATATTAATACCAGATTGTAATTGTGGTTTAGTAGTTAGTGATAGGGTTAGTGATTATTCTGTAGTAATTAGAAGTGATTGCTCAGGGAATGAGAAAAGATGGATTTTATCTAGAGGTGATTGGATGAATGCTTACGTAGGTAGTGATTACTGTATCACTAATTCTACAGGGTGGAGGGTAGCAAATGATACTCTGACAAATGAACAAATGGTAATTATCAAAAACAGATTAAAATAGAATTATGATAACATTAATAAAAAACGGATTAAAGAAAAAAGTTGTTACTGGGTATAGTTGGAAAGCCTTGTTATTTGGGTGTTTGTACCCTGTTTGTATAGGAGATTTTAAAGGGGCTTTTAGACATTTTTGTTACGCTTCTATTACATTTGGGGTATCTTGGTTTTTTGTTCCTTTCTTTTACAACAGAAAGAAGATTGTAACACTAATAGAGGACGGTTATGAGCCTTTTGATGATAAATCAACTCAATACCTTATTAAAAGATTTGATTACGTTAGTTAGAGTATTTTCAACACAGCTAAAGGTAAACACCACTGATTAAATTCGGTGGTGTTTTTTTTGTATCTTTGTTTTAATGGCTGATATTCTTGAAATAGCGTTAAAATTATCTAAAACAAATGTAACAGCTACACTTGTAAAAATACTAAATCAAAAAAGTACTCAGAAATTCATTACTGATCTAAATACAAAAGTACAGTTATTTGATTACGGTGAAGATTCAAGAGGTGTTCAACTCGCTTCTATTGGTGGTTCTTATGCACCATCTACAATAGCGATAAAAAGAAGGAAAGGACAACCATCAAACAGGGTAACACTAAAAGACACAGGTGATTTTTATAAATCTTTTGAAGTGGTTGTAAAACCTAATGCTAGTTTTTTAATTGATTCAGACCCTATGAAAGAAGGGCAAAACCTAGAAGATAGATATGGTGATAATATAGAAGGACTACAACCAGAAAACATTGTAAAAGTAATGGACTATTTAAGAACTAAATTCTATGCAATTATTTATAGATGATATTTACACAGCACCAATTTATCACTGGTTAATGTTTTTGAGGTATAATAATCTTTCTTTTATGTTAAAGGATTCTATTAATAAAATACCATCTAAATTAGAGCCTACATTTTCCCCTAAATCTGTTACAGCTTATCATAATATCAATGATCAGATTATTTCAGAATTTGGTTTTAATGAGTCTTTTTTAGCTCATAAAGAAACTGAAAAAGAAATAGCTTTGTTGAAATTAGATTACATAATTAACGGAAATAAATTAAACCGTACTTTATGGAGGCTAAAAGAAGAGGGTATAAGAAAACCTGACAACCAAGAAATAAACGATTTTAACAAAGAAATATTAGCCGTATCTAAAAATATAAATTTAGGTATGATTGATATAAAAAAATTTACTATTCACCAATATCTAACCGCTAAAAATGGCTAAAGAAATATCAACCAAAGCACTCGTTAATGAGCTTGAAAAGGCTGTTGAGGAGTCAAAAGAATTATTAAAAGTATTCAAGAAAACAGAAGAAGTTACTACTGATATTGCTAAAGAGTTAGAAAAGGCTTTTAAAGGTATTGATAGTAAAACATCTAAGGGGATAGCCTTGTTTAATAAACTCTTAAAAGAAACTAATGATTTAACTGATGAGAGTGAGGAATTACAACAGAAAAAGATTAAAACAGAAGCTCTATTAATCAAGAAAGAACAAGACCTTTCAAAACAAAGGTTATTAGAGATAAAGGAAAAAGACCAATTAAACAAGCTATACGCACAAGAAACAAAAACACGTATTCTTGTAAAAAAAGAACAAGAGCGTCAATTAGCACTGTTTAAAAAACAGTCAGCAGCCAACAAAAAAGAGCTTGATGAATATCAATTAAAATCTAAAAGGTTAAACGAACTTAGAAAAGATTATAAAGCTAATTTTGTACGTACTGAAAAAAACCGTAAAGGGTTAAAAAAGTATGTTTTTGGTTTTACTAAAGCTGGGAAAGCATTAAGGCAACAAGGAAAAGAAATAAAATCTTTAGATAAAGACCTAAAAACATTAGATGAAAGTGTAGGGCAAAACCAAAGAAGCGTAGGTAAGTATAAAGACGCTGTAAAAGGGTTGAATTCTACTATTGGTAAGCTTGGTATTGCTGCTGTAATTGCTAAAGGTATAGAGGTTTTAGGTTCTGCTTTTACAAGTAGTAGAGAAGGAGCTTTAGAATCTCAATTAGTATTTACCGAGTTTTCTGAACGTATTAAAATAATTGGTTTAAGATTAGGTAGTGCAGCTATACAGATTAAGAATTTATTTGATGCAGCAGAAGGAGGATTGATAGCAACAGCTAATGCTTTTGGTAAGTCTGTTTCTTTGTTATTTGGAGCTTTTGAAGGGGTGGAAACTCAATCTAAAAAAGCTGTGGCTACACAAAAAGAATTTTTAAAGTTGCAATTAGCTACAACTATTTCAATATCTGAACAAGAAAAAGAATTAGCTGGTTTAGCTGAACAACGGCAAATACTACAAGATATTTCAGATGATGATACTATTGGGTTTATATCAAGAGCAAAAGCGGTAAAAGATGCATCTGAAAAAGCTATTGAGTTTGGCAAACAAGAAGTTAAATTAGCTTTAACAAAAGAAAAGTTAGCGTTTCAAGCTATAAAACAGGACTTTATAAGAAAAGATATTAACGTTGATAATATAGAAACATCACAACAACTAATAGACTTTTTAAAACTAAGTGATAATGCAAAAAAAGTATCTGATGCTAATGATGAAGCTTTTTCTACTGCATACACTGAACGAATAAACGCACAAGTAGAAAGTCAGAGTTTTAAACGTGACCAAGAAGAAAAATTTAGAAAAACAGCACGTGATGCTTTTGAACAAGAATTAGATATTTTAGAAGAGTTTACAGAAAAAAAGATAGTGTCTAATGCTTTAATTATTGCAGATGATAAAGCTACACAGGAAGAAAGGGTATTTGCACAATCTGAAAATGAAAAATTAGAAAAAGAACTGTTTGAAAATAGTATTGATTTAATAGTAAAACAAGGTAAAGCGTCTATTGATTTAAGAAAAGATTTAAACGCTTCTGAAAAAGAAAAACAAAAAGCTTTATTAGACGGTATTGATTTACAAAAAATAATAAATACACAAGATGCTGGTGAGTTGTTTACTTTACTTAGAAAATTAGATTTAGGAGAGATAGAAGAAAAAAGAACAAAAGACTCTATTAAAATAAAAAAGGATTTAAAAAAAGTAAATGAAGAGTCAGCTAAAGTAGAAGAAGAAGCTTTAATAAAAACAAAGCAACTACAAGATGATATTTTATTACAAGAAAAAGCGTTAGCTGATGAAACTGTTGATTTAGAGGACGAACAAAAACAAGCTGAAAAGAAGCGTTTAGAAGAAAGAATAGAATTGTTAAAAGAAGATTCTGTAGCACGTTTGGAACTTGAAAAAGAATTAAATGACTTACTATTAGATGAGAATAAAGAAGCATCAGAAAAAGATGAAGAACTAATAGAAGCTCAACAAGAAGCAAAAAAAGAGTTAATAGAAAAAGCAGAAGAGGTATTAGAAAACCAAATACGTAAACAATCAGAAAAAAGAATAGCAGCTATTGATGGAGAATTAGAACAAAATCAAAAAAGAATAGAGCAAATTAACCAAGCTATTCAAGATGGTAACGATGAAGCTAAAGAATCATTAGCAATAGAAGAAAAAAGAGCCGTAGAATTAGAAGCTAAGAAAGAAAAGGAACGTAAAAAAGCCTTAAAATTAGAAGCTGGTATAGCAATCTTAAAAGCATTTGGAGAAAATGATGGTGATTTAGGTAAAACTATTGGAGACACTACGGCACTGATAGCGTTTATTAATTCACTACCTTCTTTCTTTGACGGTACAGAGGACACAGGAGGGGCTTCATCACCTTTAGACTCTAATGGTGGACGTTTGACTATGTTACACGATAACGAGCGTGTAATGACAGCGGAACAAAACAAGAAACTAGGAGGTATTTCAAATGATGATTTAGCCGACTTAGGAGCTATGCATGGAAAAGGTTTAAATGATGGAGGTGTTACAATCAACAAAGCAAATGATGATAGGTTAATTTCTGAAATTAGAGATATGAAAAACGTTATCAAATCAATGCCTACACCTTCTTACAATTGGAATGCCACAGATAGAATGCACGAAAT
>Ga0070747_1000447_pt1 | contig 20858 bp, 11 predicted proteins | sample VirMetDEL_Mar_31_FD_77321 | JGI IMG/M metagenome (GOLD analysis project Ga0070747, IMG submission 77321) | Aqueous microbial communities from the Delaware River and Bay under freshwater to marine salinity gradient to study organic matter... | ecosystem: Environmental > Aquatic > Marine > Coastal... | reverse complement strand
TCTCTAAACTCTTTTTTATCTCTATAATCTCTTTCCCAACGATTTTTATTGTATTCATAATCGCTAGTAGATTCGTTAGCGATTGAGTAAGCTGATCTATAACCAAGAATATCAGTGTTTGGTGCTGTTTCACCACCTATGTCGGTATAATCTTGATATGTTAAACGAGATAAACGATCAGCCTCTTCTTGTATCTTAGATTTGTTTTTTTCTATTTTTACAACTTCAATACCAGCTTGGTTTACTAACGCCATAAAATCAGCCATGTTAGTTGTGGCTTGGTTTCTATTTTGACTAGGACCCACGAAATCTTTATTGATAATAACTGGGCCACCAGGGAAAGCAACTGTTAAGCTACCATCACCTATTTTAGACATGTCAGAATATACTGGTCCAAGTTGGCTTATAATCATTTCTAAACCTTTAACAGGGCCGAACTTCTTTATAATGTTTTTAGCTTCACTAACTAAATGAGCTCTTTGTTTTGTTACAGACGTAGCATCTTTAGCTAAATTACCTATACTTAAACCTTTAGGCAAAAGAGTTCCAAAAGCTTTTCTTAAACCTTGCTCTATTTGTCTACCCTCAAATTGCTCTATTAAAAATTCAGCTTTATTTTTTCCAGTTATAGTTTCAAAACCTTGTTTAAGGTTTTTATTGATGTTAATAAACTTCCCAACATCTTTTAATATTTCTTTTTTAACTTTATCTTTTGCCGCATCTGTTAACCCAGTATCACCATAAACACTTTCCACGGCATCAGCCACCTCTTTGTTCGTTAACGTCCCAGCTGCAACTTTGTTTATTAAATCTCCCCAACCAGCGCTTATCACGTCTTGTGTGATTGGTTGTTTCCTCGAGTCTTTCCTACTCCAAGCAAGTTCAGCTTTACCATCTCCTAGTTGAGCGATAACAGCCTCTGAGTGCGTACCGTTTTTTAATGCGTTCTCTCTCAAACTCTGGTTACCAGCTAACTGTGCTATTGAGAGCACAGCTTGTCTTAATGCTCCATCAGAAGCTGTACCTGTTTGAAGGCTACCATCTGGATTAATACCAAAAACCCCTAACACTTCTTCCATTGTCACGTCGGTTCTTTTTGTTTGAGTAAACTTACCGGCCGCTGTAGCTCCTTCCGCAAACGAAGCTCTACCACCTTTATCATATAATAACCCTAACTTTGTGTTTGCAATACCAGTCGCCCCACCACTTCTAGTTTCTCCTTCTGGTAAAACATCTTTAACGAACATATCGTTGTACGATCCATCTTCATTTACTATTTTAGTATATAGAAACTCCTGAACAGCTTTTCTTTGCTTAGCGTTTAAATCTTGATTAGCAATAATTCTTTTTGCATCAACACCTATAGATTTAGCAACAGCTTCTAAAACACCATACAGAGCACCTGTTGGTTTAACGTCAGATGCTTTTGTTGGTAATTTCATCTTACCGTTTTTATCTACTTTCGCAGCATCAACTAACAAGCCTTTAACACCTTTGTACGTTAAACCATCTAGATCAACCTTGTTTTTACCTTTTTGTACCTTGTCAACTCTACTATCTACTTCGTTCTTAGTATCAGTTAATTCTAATTGATCTAATACTGGTACAGGGCCATTTACATAAGCATCTCTTCTACCAATACTTAAGTCTTGGTTTTCAAAAGCTTCCATTTCCACAGATCTTTCAGCGGGTAATATATCTGCTAGCGTACCAGCTTCTCCAACTTGTTTGTCTATTGATGTTTGTTCAGCAATACCTTCTTTGACATATTCAGCCATAACATCACCCTTGGCTCTATATATAATAGATTTACCAGCTCCACCTGACACACCTGTCAACCAACCAAATAAACTATCGTTTTTATCTAAATTATAATTAGTAGCATATCTCTCTGCTATTTTATCTTTTACTTTTCTAGTGAAATCTTTTAAAGCTGCTGAATCTAAACCTTTAGCCAACATACTATGGTGAATTAAACCATCCAAGAGCCTACTATCGACAATCTTCATATAAGCATCGGTATAATCATTAGAGTTTTGAAACTCAGCATGATCTTTAAATTTAGGAGAACCATCTTCGTTTTTAACGAAACCATCTATGTCAGATCTCAAATCTGGATTAGATTTCATATTTAAATCTACAGCTTTAGAAAACGCAGTTTGATCAGCTATCTCTTGTCTTGTTCTAGCCCCTTCTACCAATTTACCCTTAGCACCTTTAACCGTCATTTTAGCTATGGCCTTGCTTGGTTTATTATCTCTAACCGACTTATGATAATCTATCATAAAGTTTTTAACGTCTTGTGGTGTATCAAACTTTATATCATAACCCAACCTATTTTGAGCAAACCTTCTCCATGTACCCTTAATTTTATTTAAACCTTGCTCGGTCAGCTCCATCTCACCGTCTAACATTAACTCAGAACTGATAGCTGCTATTTCCTCACCTCTACCCTCGGCTTGACTGTATTGAGCTATCCTACGGTTAAATATCTCCATGCCCTTATCAGTGTATGAAGCGTTAGCATCGTTTTGTAATATATCAGTAAAAGCATCACCAAATTTAGCTTGAGCAGCTGGGTCTTGTTTTAAAGTATTATAAAGCGCAGCATGTACAAACTCATGCGCGGCTGTATTAAACATACCATCAGTAATTGAGGTTTCTTTATTTACTAATAAATCATAAGCCACAACATTCCCATCAGCATCGAATTTAGGTAGCATAGCGCCATAATTACTAGCGTTACCTTTAAAAATATTTAACATATTTTTTATACCCTTACCTTGTTGCTTAGCGGCTTTTAAATATTCTTGAGCTTCTGCTATTTCGTCTGGAGTAGAATCTGGATCTTTAACAACTTGATTCATTGCGGCAGTTAGACCTTGGTTATATGTTATCTCATCAGCCTCTTGAGACGTTTGGTACTCCATCATACCATCCGTATCTGTTTCGATAATATTTATAGGTTTACCACCTTGCTCTTTAACTAAAGCAGCTTGACCTTCTAACCACTTCATTCTATCTTGATACTTGCTCTCCACATCTTGTGGTGGATATTTCTCAATTATCTCTCGCTTCTTTTTTTGGTTTTCGTTAACCCCATCTTGTAATCTCTGTATTTCCTCAGCCTTCTGATCTGGACTTAGAGAATCATCAGCCATTATCATCTCAGCTCTTTCTCTATTTAATCTATTGGCATTTTCAATTTTAATAAGTTCAGCTTTCTCGCTATCTTCCATAACGTCAATTCTCTTAACGTCTTGTTCTATTAATTTATTGCTTTCTAATATTAAATCAGATATTTCATTTAGATAGGCTTGTCTGTTTTCTGGAGAAGCATTGGGATCTTGAGCCATTCTCTCAAGTTTGTTTATTCTAGCAGAATTAGATGATACCTTTTGGTTTGTGTCCATTGATTTAAACGGAGCTGTCATTGCTCTATATAAACCAGGAACCTTCATAGTACCACTAATAAGAAGACCACTAACAAACGATTCTTTAACTCCATCAAATATATTAACATCTTCCCCAGCTACAGTTGAACTCCAGAAATTCTCGTTCATTGTAGCCAAAGCCTCTGATCCACCTTCTTCAAGGAAGTCCTTACCTACATATTTAAGGTTTTCTAATGTCCAAACCTCCCTTTTTAACATGTTTTTAAAACCAAGTTTCGCTGCTGGATTACCTAAAACACCCTTCATGTTCTTCATTTGACCAAGAGTAATTCTCTCAGATAAAGTTTCACCCAAAGCGCTTGTCATAGCTGTGGTGTACATTTGTAAGTTAGAATACTTTTTACCATACATATCCATCTCTCGCCTCATACCACCTATCTTACCACCAAAACTAGACCCAAATATCAAGCCCTCAGCAAGTGTAACCTCTCCAAGAGCACCTAAAGTACCAATAGCAGTTCCACCCGTAGCATACATCATAGCTAAAAGAGGTAATTGTTGTGCCACTTGTGTTCCCGCCCACAAACCAGCGTCTGCAAAAGTCTCTATATCTTCCATCGCCATTGGTTCCGCTATGGAGTTTCTCATTTCTTCTTGAAAGTTAAATAATTCAATTTTCTTATGATCTCTATAAGAAATAAACTTAGAGTTATTTTCGCTTTCAGGTTCTGTAGGGTCAAAATATGGGTTTTCATACTCACCCTCCGTTGCTAAAGCGGCTTGCGCTGCTAAAGCCCCTGAAACAGGGTTAATCATAGATGCTGTTGCAATAGCGGTTTTTACTATTGGATGAACCTCATTGTCATCTAGAAAGTCATTTACCGCTACGTATGGGTTAAAAGAATATGCAAACTCTTCAAGATTAACTGCTATATCTATTGTGGCGTTAGCAGCAGTAGCAGCTAATATAGTACCAGCTTGATAATTTCTACCAATAGCTTTGAAGAAGATCTTTAAATCTTTCTCTTCAAGTTGTAATTCTTTTTGGTCTTTAACTAGTATTTTAGCTGCGCTTAAAAGACTCTTCCTGTCCTTTAATAAACCCTTATATGTGTTGCCATCAGTTTGTAACTCTTTTCTAAGTTTAGATATTTTAGCGTTAGCCTCATCAACTTGCTCTTGAGTTGTATATTCCTGGCTAGATATTTCCTTCATATCAGCCATTATTCTATCTCTGTTTTTAGATAAATCTTTTAAATCTTTATCTATATCAACAACGCTACCATCAATAACTGCGAATTCTTTAATAGAGCGCTCAGCACCTTTTTCTAATTCCTCTAGTCTTTCGTCTGCTAACTCTTCTAATATTTTTTGCTTTTTCCCTTTAGTAAAAACACCACCTTCAAAATCCTCAACAAGTTTGCCTACATTTTTAGCTATTGAAGCCGCGTGGCTTTCTTCGTTTAAACCTCGCATTACAACGTCCTTAACCTCTGGATCGTCGTTTTCTAATCCTCCAGCGATTTTTTTAACCTCGTCTAAATGCTTTTCTATAGCCACATCTCGTTTTACTCCTTTTTCCTCCATCACTTTATCTAAAGCGACTTCTAGCTTTGCTGCCTTAATTTTTTTATCTACTTGATAATGATTTTCCTCTAATCTATTGTTTTCTTTTTTCTCAACAGTACCACCAGTTGTTGTAAGGTTGCCGTCAGCATCCATACTAAATACAGTTTCAGGAGCAGTTGGACTCATCATGGGTGGACTTTGTTCTCCAGTTTGTTTGTTTATGTAAACACCACCACCGGTTGGACCAGCAACCCACTCCCACTTAGTAGTATCGTAATAATCATTACCTAAATCTAACTCTGTTGTAGATACACCGTTTTTATCAACATCTTGATATTCATCATATATCTTTTTATCATTGATAGCGTTTTGTTCTTTTTGTTTTTGAGTAACATCTACTTCTTCGACAGCTTGCTTAAGTATTGATTCTTTATCATAAGTAACTCTTTCTTGCATCCAAGCAGTCATAGCTGCTGCTGAATCATCATTACCCCACACGTTAAACGGTTCGCTTTTTTCTCCTGAACCAACTATCTCATCTCCATTTTCATCAAGTTGAGGTGGGCCTGTTATGATAATATTATTACCTATACCAGATTGTGTAAAATCAAAACCATACTTTCCATATTGTTCTTCTAAATCTTCTTGAGCATTACTCTCTAATTTATCCGTTGTGCTAGTCGATACTGGCGCTATAGTTATAGGACCAGTTTCAGTCTTTTGTGATTCCGTAGAACTTACCGCCCCAGTGGATGCCCCATCTTCTCCTTCCACAGTGACATCCTCCCGTGATGGATCCCCCTTTACTTCTTCAGGTTCTGTTGGAAAGTCTTCTTGGGTTGTAGAAAAAAACTGACTTTTAAATTCTTTTTGGGATTTAGTATAATCACCCGAGTTATTTAAAGCCTCGTATAGTGAGTTTTGCTTATCTGCTGTTGAAAATTGAGAGACAAACTCCTCGTAAGGCTTAGTGTAAGTACCGTTTTCAACTAAAGCGCTATGTAGTTTTTCTGACATATTATTTTATTATATATTATCTAAAGATCCTCCTTTTACCGTTGCTTTCTTATTAGCCGCATTAGCTATGTAGGTAGATACGGATTCCATTTGCCCAGTTTGAGGGTTTAAAATCTGCCCTTTAGGGTCAACACCTATTTTACTAGCTATAGCTTCTATAGACATACCCTCATATTGTTTAAGGTTTGCTGGATCATCTAATGCTTTTAATTTTTGTAATGTTTCAGATCTATTCTTAGCATCTTGCTCGTTAGGATTGAAATCACCCATACCAAGTATTTTGTTTTCTTTATTATCCTTATTGTAATCTTTATTCCCCCTTAAAAGCCCACCATGCTCATCTTCTTCGTATGGAACATCTAGTATGTTGTTTATACCTCTAGCAGCGTATATATCCGTCAGTATACCGTGAGTTATCTCAAGATCCTTTACATTCATGATATTGTCAATCAACCCATCTTTAAACTCCTGTGGTACCTCATCTGCTTGAACACCATCCTTGGGGTTATCTTTATCAAGGTGAGCATATTCTGGTTTTGTTAAGTCCATGCCTAGAGAGCTAAACGTACCTAAATCTCTTTCCATAAGATCTATTAAATAACCTTGAACATCTAGATCATGTTGCTCAGCAGGATTGCCATGCAACCAATCTCTTATAGCTTTGTTATCTCTTGGTATTATCTCTCCAACTTTTCTTTTCATCTCACCATGAGTTGGTATTTTGGTAGGATCATCAATAATAGCCTGTTTCATCTCTGTCTCTAAGTCTATATACTTATTACCGTTAACAGTTTCTTTTAAAATAACTTTGTCTTGCAAGTCTTGAAGAGAGTACGTTTGAAGTTCTGTTATTGGCTCACCATTCTCATCAACCTCTCCAGTATCCATATCCCACTCGTAAAACATTTGACCATCTTTGTATACTGTTCTTTTAGAATCGTTCGCTAAAAAGTTCTCCATCACCTTAACATCATCACCATCCATAGCATCTGTACTCACGGGCATATTACCATTTTCATCTTTCTGCCAACTATCAACAAACGTTTTAAGATTATCTGCATCACCCGCGTGTCTATCTTTTATCTTATTAAGCTCTAACATTAAATCTTGTTGACACTTAGTATCTTTAGCGTCTATACACTCGTACATTCTATACCTTAAGTCTTCAACCTCACTCTGCGCTTGATTAAAAGATTCTTGAGGTAACTGGGAAATGGTTTCTGATAAATTAGTAAACTCTTGAGATATCTTATCTCCAGCTGCGTTTCTTTCTTCTTTAAGTTTCTTGGCTTCAGCTTTTTTCTCTTCAGCCATTGCTGAGCCAAATGTATTAATTTGTTTACCAATACCAGTAAGAATACCACCTGTACTCGTATCAAGTTTCTCAGGACCCATCTGTTGTCCCATTTTGTAAAAATTACCACCACCCGCTGTATTAACGTTATCTGCCATATTTATATGTTTTTAAATTATCCTCCAAGACCACTACCTAAAAGCGAACTACCAATTCCCGCTATAGCGTTACCTTTAGCTTGCTGAGCAGCAGTTTTAGCATCACCAGCGGCTTGAGCTTCACCAGCTGCCATGTTCATTAAGTTCGATGTTTTATCGTATTGAAGTTGTCTAGAATCTTTAGCTCCCTGCATTTTAGCTGTCTGAACAGCATCAGCACCTTCCATTGCTTTTGCTTGATTAGCTTTTTCTTGATCACCAATCATTGCCCCAGCCTTTTGAGCATCTTGAGCCCCTTGATTAGCCATTTGTTGTGCTAACGCAGCTACACCAGAACCACCCGCAGCTCCCTTTAAACTATCCATCACGTTGGCTCTACTTTGAGCAGATTTTTGAGATTGAAGTTCCATACCTTTTTGGTTAATGGTTGCATCTTCAAACTTGTTCTCCATATCCTTAGCTAAGTTAGATGTATCTAAAGCTTCGTATTGCTTTTTCTTAGCATCCATCTCTGCTTTTGCTTTCTTCTGGGCTTTAGCCGCTTCTTTTTTAGCTTTATTAGCGGAACTCATTTTCATGACCCCACCAACAACTCCTACAACTGCTCCCGCTGCCATTATAAAACTCATATTACTTTTGTTTTAAATTAATTTCTTTTAGTATTTCCAATGCATCACAACCAGTCGGTAGATCTTCATATTTAGTACAAACAACTTCGTCTTCAACGTCTTCAATTGTAGTGTTCTCTGTGGCGTGTACTGTTATAAATATACACTCTTCGTGTGTGTATATAGCTCTCTTTGTACCTGGTTTTGTAACCCCTTGATAAGGAGCTTTTATATTCTGTATTCCTTCTTCTGTTAAGATAGACATCTCACCTTTCATTAAAAAGAACGGATGTTCTTTCTTGTGTATCTTTGTGACAATAAGTTCGTGAGCTGGGTTATATATCTCCCTAACATAACAACCACCAGCAAAAGTGTGTTTAACGGGATTTGCTTTGTGCATTACTTCTCCAGTTGTACCCTCCACACTTAATATTGCTTCTTCTAGTTCAGTTATTTTTTCTCTAAATTCTTTTCTTTGTCTTATTTCTAAACCCACCTCCCACGCCTCGTCAAAGTTAAAAGAATGTTTTAAGCCTAACATTTCTGTTACTTGAACAAATTGAGCTCTACTTTCTTCCTTTGTTAAGGGTTCGTTTTCAACTTGTTTGTTTATTTCTTCGTCCATGATTATATTTTATTAAAGTGTAGTTGTATAGTCACAGATTTTGCGTTTTACTTACTACTATCGAAGTAATCTGCGCTAACTTGGAACAACTCAGCTCGTGATTCAGAGTTATTACGAATAGTTGCCTCAGCGTAGTAACCTAGTAAACTTGTCATATTTACCTTATTGTCTTTTGAAAATAATATAAAATCTCCGGGACTTGGGGCTGTACCAGTTCCATTAATAGTTATTTCGCTTCCATTGATAGAAAGAACCTTACCTATTTCAACTACAGCTGAAGAGTTTATGCTGAATGAAGAGCTGGTAGTTGTAGGCACAAAGTATGCAACATCTCCCACTTGAAGAGATACATTTAAAGGATTGTCGAAAGTTATAGTTATATTTGGCATTTGGCTTTTGTTTTATTATGGTGCTTCTGCTACAAAAAATTCTGTTACAGGGAAAATCAAACTTTGGCTTTCTAAACCTACATTACCAAGAGTTATCGTCCCTAATATTCTAGCGCTTTTAACTGATGTTATAGACGCTACGCAATCAATAGCTAGTATCTCCGGTAAACTACCTGTGCTTGGCAACTCTATATTATCGACAGTAACAACTTCATCGTGTAATCCAGCACCAAAAGCATCACGCCTATCAAGGTTGTACTTTATTATTTCACTACCGTGGCCACTCATCGTCACATTAATATCTACATCCCAAACACCGTTATTTGCCAACGTAGGAAGTATAGCTCCAGCAGCCACTAAACCGAAAGTATCGTCAGCTCCTTTTGTAAAAGTAAGTGAACCAATTGTCTCGGTTTTAAAGTTAGCCGTAAAATTAATGTCAGCTAATTGGAATATTTTCCACGAATCAACCGCTGGCATACCAGATGAATTTGAAACAGGTAGATTGTCTGTATAGTCTGAAACAACATTAGTTGTCCCCATTACTGGAACGCAATACACTTGGTACTCTGTGTCAACAGTTGCGGCTTCAAAGTTTAAAGTCCAATCAATAGGACCACTATTAAAAGTTCCTGCATGCACCGCGGGTTGAGGTGAAAAAGGAGTTACCGCACTTTGTGTGGAATAAAGCCCATCAGTCATACGCTTTATCACCACCCCACCTACCGCTCCAGAATCTCCGATAGCCCTAAAGTCAATTGATTGGGCGTTTGGTGAAATAACATGTTCCATTATTACCTGCTGTTCAATAACTCCAGTTATCGGATTATTAAAGTCTTGAGGCTTGTTAAGAGCATTGGGGTGAGACAAACATATTAAGTTAGTCATTTGTAACCTGGGAACGGGAATATCCTCTAAATTAGAGTTAAAAGTTATAGTAGCTACCGTAGTGTCTAACGATTGTACAGTGGGAGCAGCACTAGAGTAACAATTGTTTTGAATCAGTGTGACGGGTTCACCCGCAGGGTCGAGTTGAGAGTTACGAGTATCATTACTTTGATTGTTATTATATGACATTTGTATTATTTTTTATGCGTAACTTGAACCAGAACTAGTCGCTGTTGAGGACGTGCTTAGAGATGCATAACTAGTATTGACAGAAGATACATTTGAAGTATTGGTATTATTCGTAGAGCCACCTGGACCTTTAAATATAGTGTATAAAACCGAAGTTATATTACCATCAGAATCAGTACTAGCCGTTGAAGAATAGTGGTATAGAGATGTACTTATGTTGATAGATGGTACACTAACGAACTTCTTCATATACGGAGCGGTTAGTAAGTATGTAAACATAGCGTCACCATCTGATATATTCGTTATAACACCATTAACGTGGTGTTCATGACTACTTGGTTGACTCAACGACAATGCGGTAGTGTGATCTGGATCTATAGTAACAGTATTATTTGGAGCCCCTTTCTCACCGTGATTACATATTATTTCAAAATTATGACTTTCACCAGCTAGATTAGCGCAACCAACAATATCTACGCTCCTACTAACATTATTTGTAGGCACCACAAAAGCGTTACCATTTATGCCATGCGTGCCGTTTGGAGACAAGTATATACCTATTTTTATTCTAGTTGTTGTAAGTTGTTCAAAAACAACTCCAAGTATTGGGCTTGGTACACCAGCTCCTTGAAAAGTTCTTTTAGTAGGTGTTTGTGAAACGCTTGTTGGGCTAGTATTTGGTATCTCAAAATCTACGACATTAACAGTGTAACCTGGATCAGCATCTAAGTACCAAATGATATCACCATCTAGCAAACCACCAGGAGAAGCTATCTGCCCAACCTTCTGGTTAGTCGCAAAACAATTACAACCATAGTTGTCACTGTCTTCTATTTTTCTTGTTATTTTATAATTTGCCATATTTTAATTGTTGTAGCAGTTGCCGGGTCCGTAATAAATTAAAGTTGCACTATTACCCGTCTCAGCGTCCATTGCGGTTTTTATCTCAGAACCCGCATTTCCAAGACCACCATGACCTAAAGGAGTATTCATTTGCCAAGGCATTCCATTTGCATCGCGAGCCCCCGGTAGCGTGCTTGGAGCATTGTTTAAGTAGTTGATAAAATCAGCTTGTGAAAAGAAATTCATGTTTGAACCATCTCTATATGGGTCGCCAACTGAAGAAGCATTATATGTATTCCAAGGGCCACTTGAATTTCCTTCATTAGGATTCCACCTTATCCGCTGTATCTTATAGTACGAATACCCATCTGGATCCTGGTATTGGTTTTGCGTGTTGTTACCAAGGAACGTAAACACCCCCATAACTTGGTCGGCAAAAGGCGTGGTATACCAAGTATTGTTTCGTTGAGGGTGATTGCAATACGCGTTTATTATCTCACCTATTAGGCTTAGACCCGCAGCTTGTGGAAAGCCTGTGCCCAAACCACCTGCCTCATAAAGTCCAACTGGGCTTGTGTAGTTCCAGTCTCCAATCTTTCCTATTTTAAATAATAAAGGCAAACCAGCACAACTAAAACTTGGATCGTACTCGCAGCTACCATCACCCACAGTTGCGTTTGGGTTATAATTATTAGCTGTTAAATCAGTACACCCGTAAACTTCTTCTGGTTCTGGTGGTGGGTAAGTACAACTTCCATTATCAACATTTGCGTTAACATTGTAGTTTATAGCTAAAGGATCTGTGCAACCAGAAATCTCACCACAATTAATGTTTGGAGTAATTGTAAGGCAAACTGTTGGTATATTACCCTCTCCAACCACTGTTTTAGCAATACCAATTCCCTGAACGGAGAATTCTGATTCATCTAGATTCGACAAGCTAGTTGAACTGCCTTTTATAAACCCAAACCACTTACCTTCTTTTTCTTTAAACTCTATATTATCACAATCTTGTAGATTTGTTATTATGTTTTCAACATACCAACCCGTCTTGTCGTTTAGGTTGCTATATAAATTGTCAGAACTATTGTTATTTATTCTAGCTTGAGAGCCTTCATAATTTATTGTAGCAAAGCTTTTTACAGAAGCTGGGTTTTCGTTGAACAGTAGTGTAATACTAGAATCGAACTGTTCGCCGTAGAAATTGTTTCTAATTGAATTGTCATGGTGGATATATAGGCCACCGTCTTTAAAGCTGTAGTAATTATTGTTAATACTTAAAGCGCCTTCAGGCAAGAAAGATTTAAATGATACCCAACCTTTACTCCTTTCGCTAAAACTAAGTGTCTTTTTAAACGGTACTACTATATTATTTCTTAAAACCTCAACATCGTCGAGAGATTTACACTCGCAGACACCTCCAACCTCAACAGTATCCTCTACAACAGTATCGTCATTCGCATCATCAACCTTACCAGTTATAGTTACATTATAAAGTCCTTTTTTCTGATCGAATGAACCAACGATACGAGTTGTCTCTGGATTTAAATGATCATTAAACCAATCCTTCATCCCGTAATCGGATATATTATCTATACCGCTATTAGATAATCTTAAAATAGCACTTCTCGATCTATCTGAAAAATAAACCCTATCACTTAAGTCTGTAGCAAAAGACTCTGGGTTTGTTGAGATACCATAGTTTGTTGCAAATGGCGAATCTGATCCTAAGAAGTTTGCTGATATTGCTACGTTCTTTTTACCATCAGCATTATATAAAGCATCTTTATCAGCCATTACCTTCATTATTTTATCTTCGTGCATAACTAAAATATCACCATCTCTAGTGTACAACTTCTGTATACTACCGTAAGAAGGGTTCATGTCTTTAGTTATCTTTTCAGCCGCTATAAACTGATTTAGATTGTTTACACCACTAGTTGAGTTATATATACCCGAGTGTATCAACCCCGCTTTTCTTCTCTCCTCCTCGTATGTTGCAGCTAGCACTGTAGACGCTTTAACACCATTAGCAATAGTTACTTGATTGTAATCGTCTCTTATTCTATCAGACTCTATACCATTTCCAAACGTATATGCGTTGTGCCACGACAAAACAACCGGTTGGTTGTGAGGGGCATCTGAGTGGTGGTTGTTCTCAGCTGGAGGAACATCAAAAGCCCTAACGTGTATTGAGTTATGCGTACCTGTTCCTTCGTTCATTATCGCTGATGTTGAAAAACCATCTGGTCTAATAAATTGTATTCTGTTACCAGTTCCACCCAATATAGTTATTGGATTACTAAGTGTAACTTTGTTATCACTCCAAGAAACAACCACAGTTCCGTCTGGAACGTTTATACCATCGTAAGTATTTTTGACCAAACTACCGTATGGGGCGAATAATTCATTTGTCCATGCTGTTATATTTATTGGTAGAGCTGGAGAAGCCTCATGGTAAAGGTCCATTCCAACATCTTCCTTTGGCTCTGTCTCCCAAACCGCTGGGTTTTTAGAACTCCAATCCCCATCCTCATCTTCCATTGGTTCAACTATCTCTATGTGGTGGAATTTTCCCGTATGTGCTCTATAATATTTAGCTTGGTCTGTACCTGATATTGTTAAGTTAGTTATACTATTATAATACCCCGCTGTACCGGATTGTAGTTGATCAGTGTTAAAACCATCTGGGGCTGGAACCCATAGGTTGCTATCACTACCATTACTACCTGTTAATTGCCACCCCTCAGTACCGTGTCTTCCACCATAGAAACCAAGCTCTGCAACAGCAGGATTTTTGGTTGTTAATCTAGGTCCAATCGGGTGGTATTTTGCTGGTCCCTGCCCAAGTCCAACCCCAGGCATATCCGCTCTTTCAAAGTCAATACGCCATCTAGATTTGTTATTACCCCTTCCTTTATCAGATTTCTTGTGCCAAGTGTGGTGTCTACCATATCTACTGTCATCACTGCTAGCTCCTTGCGCACCTGTTACCGTGTACACAATACCATCCGGGTCTTCTCTAAATCTAAAGTTATTCCCAACAGTTTTTAGTGCTTTTATAAACAATTCATCATTATCGTCTGTCCAGTTTGTAAACTCTCCACCAGGGTGAACGTATCCAATATCCATAGATCTACCACCCCTAGTAATGCCTAAACCTCTAGTGGCGCCCCGATCGCAATCATTAGTGAAAGAGCTCCTATCACAAGCTGTACCGTTGCATTTTTGAGCACCCCTAACCCAAGACGCATCAATATGAAACCTACCCTCTGATCTCTCCATCCATTTTTTAGTACCATAAATAGCGGCACAACCAGACGAGGTGGAATTAAACCAACCTTGGCTCGCTGATTTAAAGAACGCCTGCCCATGCACGTTGCTCATGCCATCATACCCAGTCCAATCACCGGAGCGGGATGTGCCGTTAGCATTACTGGAGTGTACATCGAGTTCACCATAATTAAGTATAGCTGATCTCTCCCAGTTAACCATATTACCACCTGAAATTTCTGTGAAACTCTGCTTAGGCATGTTCCAATAACCTATTTTCGAGGCTTGTGTAACCCTGTACTCCGGTTCTGCCGCTTGAAGTAGGTTGCTTACCAAAACTAAATCTTTATATATTTTTACGAAAAACCTACCCTCAAATTCCTTCTTGTCTTCAACAACATGTCTAGATAGTTCTATTCTTAAACCACTAACTCTAGTATCCCAAGAGCCGCCAGTTGTAGTAAAATTAACATCTTCATTAAAAGACTTATCGGTTGTGAACTTATACCAGCCAGAAGATTGTGTGTTTAACTTGGTTACTTGGTACCAATCTGATTTTATTGTCGTTGTCCTAACTCTAATAAATAATGTACCATCGTTTATAAACGGTGTCAACTCGCTAACGCCACCGTTAAACCACTTGTTAACCCCACTAGCCCCGCTTTTTATCCACATCTCATTATAGTCTTCCATAGGGAAGCCCATACCCGATGTACCTATATACGTTTTATTACTGTCATTTTTACCGGATCCTAAGGATTTAATATTTGTTTTGATAAACTTAGGTGCTGAATTTTCAATAGCTAATATTTTATACCTAGCAGTATCTGTTACTGGTTCGTGTTTGTCGTGTTTCTTTTTTAGTACAATATGTGTTTCTATATCAAGCTTGTTCCTATCAGCACTAGCAAAAGATAACCAAATATTACCATCCTCAGCATCGTAATAACGATCCATAGCAAGATTGTAATATTCGTTAGATGTTTCTTTTATATAGAATTTATAATAATGAGCAAACGAAGGGGCGTGACTACCAATGTCCACCCTAAGTTTGTTTACAGTACTGGAGTTAGCGATGTCAATAGCTAAGCTACCACTACCACCCGCCCCTGCCAATACAGGTGTCTCTCTACCAAACTTGTCCCCATAAACAACCCCAACTTGGTACTCACGTAATGACCTACATGTTTTACGTGGTATTGCAAATCCCTCAGCATTATCCTCACCATTCAAGGCTTCATCACTAGTTCCTTCTGGTGCGTTTAGCGGAGCGTCTTTCGTACTTAAAACCACGTTCAATAAAGGTCTAACTTCAACATTAGCATCTGTATTCACCAAGTCGAAGTTTTGCACATAGTTACCGTAAACCAACCTATTACTAGTTATCTCTTGTGCTAAAGCTCTCCTAGGTAGATTGTCGTATGGTCTTAGTAGTTGGTTCGATGGGATTGTAGAATGTATCAACTCTGATGTGACTTCGTATTCTCCTCTAGACGTATTTTTCCCAGAAGTTATTAAACTAGAGCTTAAACCAGTTTGAGCTTCAAAGTTAATTTTATCAGGCCAAAGTTTTTCTCCTTTCACGTCCCACCCGTCTGTTGATTTTATAGACTCAACTTTATATATATTTGGAGAGGATTCATTTTTAAATAATATATCAACTTGAATAACATCTTTTGGGATGTCCTCTGTTATGTAATCAGCAACCTTCAACTGCCTCAATCTATTAGTCATACCTAGATTATACCCCTTCTTAGGTAAGTAATCGTACTCACCAGGTAAAAAAGCTAACTCAGACCACGGTGAAAACGTAGAGTACTCACCATCTTCATATTTATACCTATAGCCGAATCTAGCAAATTTAAACTCAAACATAGGTGGTTTTTCGACTAATCTTAAATTCCAAATCTTTTGCTCCTCATCAATAGCAGATATGTCAATAGATTCTATCATAAAGTCAAACGGCCCAGTAGCTGGTGTTGTGGTTGGTACTGAGGTAACTGTTGCCCTAACATCGTGCTCAGTAAAACCCTCAGCACTATTTATGTCTTGTTGTTGGTTGAACATAACTAAGTCACCAACCCTCCAATGTACTGGGTTTGCTACATAAACGCTTTTTATTTCGTCTCCAGGCTGTCTTACTTTGTGGAGAGCTGGGCTCGTACCCGGAACCACGTATGAAAATGAATTATAACCGGTTGGACCCCTTAATTGTGATGAACTCCCGTCTGTTTCTGAAAAAGTATTGTCACCCCCTCTATCATCTTCATGTTGTGACATTATTAGCGTTGGGGCCTTTAAAGGTCCTCTCTTAATAACAGTTGTATCTCCCTCCTCAGCATACCACGGCGTTGTAGTGGATCTAGCTTTAACTCTTAAGTCATTGTGACTATCAGGCGTTACGCATAATCTAGTGTGAAAATCAGCGTTGTCTCCATCAAAAACACCGTTAGTAAAAGCAACACCACCTCCCGTTCCCGCGATAGATCTTTTTATGTTTATCTTTTTAGGCTCAGAGTGGTTGTCCGTCCAAAAAAGCATATCATCAATTATGTTTATACCTGTTATAGAGCTATCAGCATCCGCAATGCGGCCAAAATTTAGTATTTGATGTTGGGGTTTTAGTTTTAGTAGTGTCCCGGCTGGGATAGAAACGGAGTTATAGTCAGTGCTTGAGCTATATATATTCACAGAATTACTTGAGGTTGAGATAACCTCGGTTAGTTGTGAGCTATTAGAATGTACAATATGTGCACCCGAAGCATCATAACCATTAATACCCATGTCTCTTCTAACTGTTGTTAGGGCTGGTGATGACGGGGCTATAGATATATCTCTACTATTTGAAACTACAGAGGTTTTTAGGTGTACCCTGTATATGTCAACAAAAACATATTTAAAGCTGTCAGATTTTAAATCGTACTCTATTATATAATCCTTCCAGATACCTTCTTCATATCCGTGCTCGTACCTTGGACCAGCTACAAAATAGTATATCTTGTCTTTTTTGTTATGGGCTATGCTACCAACACAGGTACTACCGCTTGGTACAACACCTGATGAAATCAAAGTGTTACCAAGTAACGTTTGTGCCGCTCCAACATCAGAACCATCTGATGAGGATATTTGTATGTTTAGAGCGTCTCTGTATTCACCACTAGCAACGACACGTTCATCCATGTCCTTGTTCATTTTACTTTTAGAGAACCCTTTATTTAATTGTGGCATATTTTAGTGTTTAATCCATTTCGACTTACCTCTTATAACTTTAATGAGTTCATCAGGCTTTATGTTTGATAATCTTATTTTAGCATTCCTAACAGCGGCAAATTTTTCCTTTTTGAACACTCCCGCTCTTTGATCCGGCACTGATCTAGTACTAACTATAGCGTATATAATCCACTTGTAAACAGCTTCTTCCGCAAACTTATGAATCATCATCTCGCCATCCGTAGCGACACCGTCACTTATATATTGTATAATCACAGTTTTTCCAACTAAATTAGAGTCAAAATGTATTTTTCCTGTTCTTTGGTTTATCCAAAAACAACCATTTGTATTAGCTCTCGAAGTGTCCATACCGTATCTCTGTCCAAATTGTACCAACTCATCATCCGCTCTATTCTTACTAGTGGAGTTTAAACTTGAAGCTTCGGACGGTTCTACTAACGGGTCAGCTGACGAGTATATAGGTTCTGTAACTGGATCCACGTATTCTTGTATATACCAAAAAGTACCATTATCACTCATCTCCTTTGTCCTCTCCTTAGAGTTATCTACTGTAGTTGTATCTTGCCAATAACCTTCTGTTATAGTGTTATACCCAACTATATCGCCATTCCCATCGGCTGTTAGTATATTTCCGGTTATAGGATCTTGAGCGTAAGATATAGCGTCTTTTGGACAAGAACCACATCGAGTTATAGTTCTACAATGACCATTGCTATCTAGCCAAGATAGCTTAACGTAGTTCACATAATCATGTGGTATTGGTAGTAGCAGGTTTGGCCCTACTTCTAGCTCTAGCGCTTTGTGAGAACCATACGTGTCATAGGTTAATTCTTGATGTGCTCTGGCGGCGTGAAACCTAACATCAGCTCGAGATATTCTTGGTATTATCTTGTCTTCACCTACGTAAGCCACCATAAAATTATTTATAATGTCTGTTATAGTTATAAACTGATATTCACCTTGAGCCTCAATGTTAGGTGTTGAATAATAATTACCTAAATTACCGTTGTATAGTCCCATATGTTATTGTTTTTCTTGAGTTTTTTGAGTATTTATTTGTTGGTCTCCATATGTGCCTAGACCTGGTTTAGCTATCACGATACCAGCTAAAGATAATATTTTATAAACTAATTCTGAAGAATCCCCGATATGTATCTCGAAATTTGTTGAAGTACCATTGTTGTATAACGCTTTCTCATTGACAACTACATAACCCCACTGAGGAGTTGAGGGTAATCTTATGTAATTACAACTTATGCCACTTAGGTTTGGATATACATTTATAATGGAGTTTGAACTCCTAACAAAAGCAGGGAATTGAATTGTTGGAGATGTTAATGGTGATTGTAGCAAATACATAGCTTCCGTGCTTGTTATCTCTTCCACCTCTACCATGGAACCGCTATTGTAAACATTGCCCAACCTGTATAGGTTTCCTGGTAAAATACCAAAGCCACTGGAAGTAGGGATACTACTAGAGGCTTTGAACACTGATATTTTTTCATCTAATATCTCGTCAACATTAGAAAACTCTGTTGAATTTTTAAGATTTGCATCTTCAGATTTTGCGTCATAGAAATATTGTTCAAATATTTCCATTTGCGCTTGTCCGGCTAATAAGTTAAATTCTTGTGGTGTTATGTATCCACGTTGTTCTTTGTTAGCTAATGCCAAAACTCTTTGATATACTGTATCTACACTTATAGCCATATTTCTTTATTATTTTTTATAAGGAAACTTTTTATTCAAAGCTTCTTTTCTTTTATTGCAACCACAATCTTTAACGCCCCTAGCTTTATTAACAGCATCAACAATGCTTTTTATACCCGTGGCTTTTGTGATTTTTTCTATTGAGTCTCCTAAACCCTTTGATTTTTCTTCCATAAAATTAAATTTTAATAAATGGTCACCCCGAAGGGCAACCATATTATTTTGTTATTGATTTAATCTTTTCTCTATGTTAGAGTAGATTTCCATACCTTCATCAGTTTTAAACCAATGTGCTAAAGCAGTGTAAGGATGCTCATCAAATGGTATGACCATTAGTTTCCTTCCATTTCCACCCCATAAGAAGTTTCTTTGATCAGAAGATAATCTTAGTATTCCAGCTTCAACAGCTTTAATACCAAAGTTTCTAAGTTGTACATTCTCGTCATCCGCTAACTCTAAGAAGAGTTTTGGGTTGTTTCGAGCAAATACTAATAAATCTCTTTTAAGCTCCTTAGAACTTAAGTTAGATACCTCAGATCCTTTCTCTACACGCATAATAGCTTCTGCCATATCTATGTCGATATTTCTCGCCGCTATTAAAGCATCAACTTGAATGTTTAGTATGTCAATTTCCTCAGAAGCTATGTTCTGTGGTTTGTACTCATAGTATAAAGTATCTTTATGAGGATGGTATAGCGAAAGTAGTTTTTGCAAAACTGTTTTTTCTTTCGGTACGTATAAACTCCCTGATCTAAACACAATATGCTCTAATCTTTGATCACCTTTCATCTCGTCAACAAACGGTGTTTTTTGATTACTACAGTACTTTAACTCCCTTTCATACCCTTTTTCTTCATCAAAGTAATATACGCTAGTTGCTTTTATAGATCTAGATAATGGTTTTTTATTACCAATAAGGTAATACATTCTATCTTTAATCTCCCACTCATTTGTAGGTTTTAATCTTTCTCTTGCTTTTGGTTCTTCAATTACAGGTTCTTCAAATGTTTCTTCGAAAAATTCTGTAACCACTTCTTCCATTGTTTCAATTTGAGGCTCTACCTCAACCTTCTTTGTTTTTTTCTTTGCCATAATATAATATATAATAAAATTAATAAAAATAAAGGGACTGGGAAATTAATCCCAGTCTCTTTAATATAATAAATGCTTATTTCATTAACATGAAATTGTTAGCACCTTGTGTAACTAGACATCTCTCAGAAAGCATGTGGATTTCCATCGCATCTAAAGCAGATGTAGAAGCTCCAACCGAACCAGTAGTCCAAGTTTTTAATTTTCTGTTGTCAGTTTGTGAAGCTCTATAACGAACGTGTAAGAAAGGTCTCTTAAGATTCTTTCCTAATTGTTGGTCATAAACCGTTGAAGTACCAGCTGGGATAATAACCCCTCTGATTGCGTTAGCAGCTGAAGCAGCGTTAATACCACCTCTTGTTGCTAAGTCATTCAAGTATCTGAAGTCAGACTTGTAGAAGTCATAAGAACCTCTTCTGAAACCAGAGAAACCTAAGTTTAAAGCCATATCTTCTTCGTTGTCGAACACTCCGTAAGAAGTACCTCCAGCTCCGTAAGAATTCATAGAAGCTAACATATCGTCCATTGCTAACGAAGTAGCTCTGTTTACAAACATCATGTTTTCTTCAATAGCTCC
>Ga0070747_1000446_pt1 | contig 20887 bp, 26 predicted proteins | sample VirMetDEL_Mar_31_FD_77321 | JGI IMG/M metagenome (GOLD analysis project Ga0070747, IMG submission 77321) | Aqueous microbial communities from the Delaware River and Bay under freshwater to marine salinity gradient to study organic matter... | ecosystem: Environmental > Aquatic > Marine > Coastal... | reverse complement strand
TTTAATCCAACTTCAAAGTCTAAATAAGGTGGCGCGTCTTCCATCAGTGTAATTGGCATATTTGACATGTTGATGTCTCCATTCTAAGGGTTTGGGCTGCTTTACAGCAGTCGTTATATAAAAGTGGGGCAGAGTTTCCCCCGCCCCTTTTACTACTTACTGTGGAAAATCGCACAGAATTTGTTTTGCCGAAATATCACCAGCCGTTGCGCAAACAACGTCAGTAACATCAGCAGATACATCCAACGTACCATCAGCAGAACCCGTAGGAGTCAACGGATCACCGTCCGCCCCTGCGGTTAATGCAATAGTTAAAGTTGCAATGCCTTTTATCTGTATCCAACCAAAGGTGTTGTCCGCCATTGCTGTTTGCAATACGCCCGCACCTACCGCGTCAGAATCAGATAAATCACTAGTGACGTCACTGTTAGCATAGCCAGTTGCAGCGAGATAATAACAAACCTCACCAGCAACACCGCCTGTTGCAGCACTAGCAGCAGCATAAGTAATATACTTGTAGGTTTTAGACCCAGTTGTATATATTTCGCCAAGCGCATGTTGTGCTGTAGCGTCATTTTGAGAGACTAATGCTCCCGTTAAAATAGCCATATTAAGTCCCCCTTATGCTTTGATGATGCCTTGGAGTGAGCGATTAGAACAAACTAAATTACCCATCCAAATTATCGGAATAACTACTGCGTCTTGGTTTATAGCTCTCATTTCAGGTACTTCACTCATTTGAGCATCTCTGTGAGCAACCAATTCTAGGTAGTCAGTGTTAAGAAAATAGCCAGTTGCAGCGGGGATACCGCTACCGCCATCAAATATAACATCGGCAGTTTTGTACTTTAAGCTAACAAAACCTGCCTGTGCTTTATCTTCAGAGGCATATCGTTTAAGACTTGTTTGTGAACCTTCAAAGAAGGTGAAGTAGTCGTTAGACATCACAATTAAGTCTGTTTTATCGCTACCGCGAGACAATTCTAGCCACAATTGCAGCATGAATGGGTTCTCAAAAGTAGACGTTGAAACGGTTATTGCACTACCGCTTAATGGTGAACCAGCACTTTGAACTGTGCTTTTCCAAAAAGTATAGGTAGCTGAATTAATCCCGCCAACAGTGCCAGCACCATCGTTTGAAACGATTGCTTGCAAGCCATTAATCTGATTGCTTGATGTGCCGTCAGAATACATGTCGCTAGAAAGATTATTTTTAAAGGTACGCATTGCATTAGTAAGTCGAGACTTAGCTAGATTGATAATGCGTGAATCACCAGAGTTTATACGCAGTTCACGTCCAGATGCAGTCACATGTACTGCTGATTGCTTCCAGTTGTATTCTGCTGCTGATAAAACGTCGGAGGCTGAAACGTCAAGAGAGTCATATCCAGAATAGCGTTGATATGTGCTATTTTCTGCATAGTCTAATTCTGCAACGATTGTTAGCCCACCATCTTCAACACGTTTGCGACCTTTTTCAGACATTCTGGCCATAAGCGCGTTGTTGTTAGTGACATTATCAGCAAACTCCTTTTTATGTTTACGAAAAGTGGTTGTTACCAGTTCCGTAAAGGTACTATTAGGACTTGCCATTTTTTATTTCTCCTTCGTCTCACGACGATAGATTAGTTAGTTTATTCAGAATCTCTATTTTTTATATCATTAAGAGCGTCTTTGAGAGTGTCGTTAAGATTGCCTGTAGGCTTAACTGGTTTTCCTTCGTAAGAGCCTTTAGCTTGTAAATTTATTTTATTAGCTTTTTTTGCTTTTACTGTTTTTTGCCTAACCGTTTCCTGACGTATCGTTTCTTTACTTGCTGACTGTTCTGCCAACAACATTTGACGTATTTCAGGTGTTTGCCACACTGCATTTTCATATGCGGTGTCTAAGGTTATATTCCTTCCGGCTCTCTCATTACTTTCTATAATGTCAGCCATTTGTTCCCGTACAATGTCAAAATGCGGGTACGCTAGCTCTCCATTATCTTCTGTCGCATTGCGAAATGCGTTTATATCTGTTTGAGCTTGAGACGATTCAAACTGTTGTGCTTGTTGATCTCGTTGACTCAAATTTTGTTTTAATAACTGTATTTCCTGCTGAAGCGGTTGCAAATGATTTTGCAATTGAGCTTGGTCAGGATCAATACCGTTTTGAAACACTTCCATATCTGCGCCGTACTGTTGAGCAACTTGCAGCAATAGTTGTGATTTTTGTACTGGGTCGCTAGTTTTTAACCTGTAAAAAGTATCTAAAACTGACCCGATAGTTTGTTGCGGCGTTGAACCGGCAGCAGCTATCATCGGCATGTATGGTTGAATTGTTTTTTCTACAGCACTACCATAATCCGCTAGTTGTTTGTATTGAGTTATGCCCCGTCCAATATCTTCTTCTCTTTTTAAGATTTCTTCACGAATAGTCGGGTCTACTTTTTCCCATTTTAATTTTGCATCTGTGCGCCAAGTTGATGGTGGACGCTCAAGACGTGGGTCAATTGGTTCAATTTGTTCTTCTTGTATTTGTTCTTGTTGTGTTTCTGAAGCAACTTCTATTGTTTCTTCTGGTATTTCTGCGGTTATTTCTTCTTCGCTACTTTCTTCTTCACTACTTTCTTCTTCGTTACTGTCTTCGCTGGAGAATCTTCCTTTTTCATCTCGGCTTCGTACGCTTCCCTCTTTGCCGCTTTCTCCGCTCTCTCTTTCTGGCTCTGACTCATGCCCATCTTCATATTCCTCCGGTTGATCTTCTTTTATATTAGCTAATGTTTCAGCCATCGATTCTTCTAAATTTTCTGCTAAATTGTCGTCAGACATTTTAAATACTCCTGCTTGGCGCTTACCTTTTAGGTGTTGCGCGTTGGGATAGTGCTACGTCGTCACGACGTTGCGATTAATTAATATTTTGGACGTTTATTCTTTGCTGGTGCTTTTTGCTTTTTATTTTTCACAAGATACCCCCTTTATTTGAATCGTAATGCTCGAATCATAGCTTGTTTATTTTTTGAAAAATCTCCAAAATGAAATAGCTTAACACTATTTTTATCATGTTTTTCTCCAGAATGTAAAGTTCCATCATCCATTTTGTGCATAGGACCTTTATGGACAGAACCATCTTTTGTGTAATGATTTACGCCTTTCATAAATTATTTCCTATTTTTTATTAAATATTTCACAATTTCTTATCAATTAAAAGTATACTTAGACGCTAGTTAATTAAAACTTTAAATGGGAGTATTATTATGCCTTGGAAAACGATTCACGGCTCTTTGCGTTTGCATTACGGTGAGTACACCGAAGAAGATATAGCATGTATTACTAAGACTGCTTGTGGCGCGCCTCAAGTTGCTATGCGTCATCCAGCCCACCCTGCGCCTCTGTCTCAAGATAAAGACCAATTACGCCAGCAACAACAGCAGGAAGAACAGCCCCATCATCAAGCGCCTTCTGAAGGGCTTTAAGACCGCCTTCAGCAATGTATTTTCGCATATTTTGAATGTCTTGTCGTATTGCTTGTCCTGTCTTTTTAGCCCATGCAATATCTCTATCGATGTTGGCTAATGCTTTACGCCTAAGCCCTTTGCTTTTATCTAACATAGCATAGATGCTTGGGTTTTTTTGCAACTCCGCCAATAATTTGCGTACAACTTCTCCTTTACCCGGGTTTGACCAATCGTATTGATTATATACCGACAAAATATCTTCGGCTGAAATGTTAACTTTTGGAAATATTTTTTTAATTTTTTTGCCTAAAGCGCTTTCTAACTCAGCGTTTAAACTGCTACCTGTTCGGGCTGCGCCAATTTTTGAATATTGATTATTAATCATATTAACGCCGTCACCAGTATCTGATGGATAAAAGCCGTACTTATCACCAAGGTCTGCCAGCGATTTCATTTGTTCTTGGGTAACATTTTTAGCGTCAATATTAATCCCGGGAAAATTAGGATTGGTGTTGCCTACTATTACTTTGTTTGCTGCCGATGCGCTTTGAGCGTCAACTGCTCCTCGCAAGTTTTCAACAGCGCTAACCGTTTCCAATGAGTTGGGGTTAATAGTCCTTTCCCCTAATTGTCCGTCCAATGCAACTAATGGTCTAGCTACCTTGCCCTCGTTATATTGCATCTCACCACCATCAACACGAAATGCGCCCATCATATTAGTAGTTGGCAATGTTGCTACGCCAATATCTGAATAAAGCAAATCGTTGCCTAATGAATTTTTCCAATTGGCTTCATTTTCAAATTTAGACCTTTGATCAAAAGGTAAGTCCGCTATACCAACCAAATTTCCTGTATCAACGCCGGGTGTTTGTTCGTAAGTAGCGTTCAGTACAAATTCATCCTGCGGTGTTCGTGGCGCTGTTTTAGTAGTAGTGCCGTATTTATCATCCAAAAGTTTAATTAATGACGCTTTTTCTTGTATTGGCGTCCAGCCATTTGACTCCCATAATTCTTTTTCCTTAAACCACATAAGTGCTTGAAGATCGTCTGGGTTTATATTTAGTTCTTTTGCTGCTTTTGAAAAAGCATCGCTTGCAATGCCATAAGGGCCAGTTATATCTGGTTTAACAACGTTTTTCCATGCACCCCTACCTGTTTCTCCGGGAACACCTATTTGCCCTTCTACTTTATTTAATTCCGGTATTAATCTGCGGTCACCATTTAACCTAACAGCGGTTCTGCCAGCCCAAACATCTATTGTTGCGGCATGGCCAGAAGCAATAAGATTTTTAGCAAAATTACGCATTTTTGGGGCTTGTTTTGGCTCAAGTTTATCAAACGCATCCTTCAATACTTTTAACCCATTTACACCATTCATCCCGTATTTTTTGCCATTAATTCTAAGTGGTATTAATTCTTCGGGTAATTCGGCCCATTTTCCGCCACTGGCTAAATATTTGTCTACCCCCTTTAAAATATCGTCAAAATCTCCGTTTATGGCTCGATGAAAAAAATCATCTGCATATTTAAATTGTTGGGATAGTTCTGTGTTTGGTGACATTCCAGCCTGTATTTCTGCGTATTTTTTTGCTTCGCCAGTTTCAGGAAAAAGTTCTTTCATTTTTTTAGCAACATCAGAATACCAATTAATTTGCTGTAATTGGAACGCGGCATTTTGATTGCCTGATTTTGCTTTTACTACTATTTCATTTGCTTCTTTGACTAAATTTTTAGATATTTTGTTAACTACTTTCTTGCGTGTACTAGGCGTATGCGCTTTACCTGATGGGTTGCCTAGCATAGGTTTTGATTTATAATTTGGAACTATCTCGCCAGATTCTGTGCGCTTTAAACTAACTATTTTAAAATCTTCCCAACCATCTTTGGGCGAATGAGTTTTTCGGTAATTTTTAACGTTAGTTATTAATCTTTTCATCTCATCATTAGTAACATTTAAACGTTTTTTTTCTTTTTTTACACCATTTCTTTTAACTATAGGATTTGGACCTACAAAAAATTCTGATGCTGTATTTATTATTGCATTTTCTTTTTCTGTAATTTTGGCTGTTCTTTTTGGTGTTTTAGGTATTGACGGATAAACAAAACCTTCAGAAAAAGGAAAATTTGTATTTTCTATACTTGATGGAAGATCATTTTCTAAAGGTAAATTAGGATTATTTTCAAGGCCTGCTATTGCCCCAGATTGTCCAAAATTACTCGGCACACTAGATGCGTTTAGATTGTCAGGGTTAAGAAATCTATTTGCGCTTTTTAAAACTCCCGCGCCGCCAAATAATTCAGCGCCCATTATTGGAACTGCTTTGACTACTTCTCTAGGTATGCCTGTCCAATTTTCAACACCAACGGCTGCGTCGTCAACAAACCTCATAGCTGCATTTGCTGTAGGTTCAATATTACGCAATTTCTCTGCTAATACTTTGCTTCTCGGTTGATATCCTAAAGCACGAACTTTATCAATATTGTTTACTGCATTATCAACGTCTCCATTTACTAAGCCTAAAAGACCAGATAAACCAGCAGCTGGTTCAAGGGCTACACTGCTTCCCAATGCTAATACGCCTTCACCTAAACCTATTGCGCTATCAACTATTTGCTCAGAGTTTGGAAACATTCTTTGCCCGCCAGTTTCCATGTTGCCTGTAAAACGATTAAAAAATCGCCCAAACGTCATTTCACCGTCTCTGTTTACAGGTGCAGTGTTTTCCCATTGAGTGTTGTTTCGATTGTAATTTCTAGCCATTATTTAACACTGTCCAATGCTGCGTTATGTTTGTTTACTATGTCGTCTATGGGGTCTACAATATCTATTAAGTTGTCATCGAACATGACGTAATTTCTTGTTCCTTCCCCTGCGCCTCTACTCATACCGTCATAGTATTTCAGACCCGGGATGCCTTGTTCTTTCAAAAACGATGATCCTTCTACCGTTCCGGGGTTTCTTGTTGCGCTATCAAAAGGCGGTTTTTGCATCCTTTGCGAAATAATGGTGTATATATCAGAACCTCGCGCCTCCCTCATTCCTGATGGCGTTGTTGTAATATTGTAATATTTTGCTAGATCCTGAACCTTCTTAGGTTGCTGACTCAAAGGCGCATCCCAATCCAATAAATCTTCTGGGTTTACATTTAGGTTTACGTTGTAGAGGTTGCTATTCTTTTTCGGTATTCCTTGTATTTCATTAATCTTTGTTAAATCGTTTATTTGCCGATCAAGATTAACTGTAGAATCTACCGCACTCCGCGCTCTCGCTGACTTTAGATTGTCAGCCGCAAGTTGTTTAGCTTTTATTAAATTCCCATCAGTCCTGTCAAGTAAGTTAGATATATCCGGGGCTATTTCTTTTCCGTCGAGATGCCATCTAGATTGTGTGGCGAAAGTATCCGCATATTGTTTAGCCACATCCTCAGACTCAGCAAAATACAACCCATGACCATAGGCTTGCGCTCCTTCACCTGTTCCGATTTTATCCATTGAGAACTTGTCTACTTTGTGAGGTGTTCCGTGAAAGGCTTTAATTGATGAAGCCGCCGGAATAAAAGGTAATGCTCCTAATGCGCTTAAACCAAAGTTTAGCGGTGTTCTTGATTCAGGTTCTTGTGAAAACATTCTTGCGTCTGCTGCTAATCCTGTTACATCACCTAATATAGGAAAAGGCGCTGTTGTTAATGCTACTTGATCCATTGGGTGCATAGAGGTAAACATGTTTTTAGCTCTTGAACCAACGTCACTATAAAATTCTGGGTCGCGTAATGCTTTTGTTAATTCATTCTTGTTTGGTAAAGAATTAACAATGCTTGTTCCTGTATTGCTTAAATTATCACCAATTTGTTGGAAAGTTGGAAATATTCTTTGCCCGCCAGTTTCCATGTTTCTAGCCATTATTTAACAATTCCAAGCTCTTAAAGATTTATTAATTCTACTGTTAGGGTCGTTTGCAGTTTTTTCAGAAGTTAATTTTTTCTTCATGCCACCCATTCGAGCGCAAAACGATTTTTTTCTTCCTTCACTTTTACTGCCTTTTTTAGGGTCTGGCGCGGGCGGCTTTAAACCAACATTACCTTTTTTCTTAGCTTCTTCATTATAACTAGCTCTACCTGCTGCATTTAAACCGCCTTTTGAGTTTTTACCCTCATTTCGTTGCCAAGCTGGTGTTTTTAATTTTGGGTTTCTTAATGCCTCAACAACGTCTTTAGTAGCCATTAGGTTAATACTTTTTTGCCATTTTGATTAGTGTTTCTAGTGAACTGGCCACCTCCGCTAGTAAAGCCTTGCCCAGCTTTGGTAAATTGTCCTCCGCTAGTAAAGCCTGTGTTTTGTGCGTTATTAACAGCTTCTAACTGTTGTAAATTTGCTTGTTGCTGCTGTATGTTTGGACTGTCTCTTAATATATTTGCAATAGTGCTTCTTGGCGGGCTTGTAAGAAATTGACCAGATTTATTGCCTTCGTTTCTTGCTGCTAATGCGTTAGCACCAGCAAACCCGGCGCTCAAACCTAAACGGCCTAACGTGCTTAAAGCAGTACCAGCGCCACCAAATGCTGGTGTGGCAAATGCTTGTATAATTCCTGTTTGCGCTGCTGCTGGCGCTGCCGAACCTAATAAAAATGAAGACCCAAAACCGCCTGTTAATGCGCCTGCTGCAAGACCTGCCCCAGTTTTTAAAACATCAGTAAACCAACCAGAACTTCGTTTTTGATTTTTAACACCATGATCCCACGCCTCATTCATCACGTTTCTTGCTTTGCCTAACTCCCCTGCATCAGCCAATCTTTCTGCTTCATTCATTTGTGAAGCCCTATCATCCGCCATTGTAGCGTAAACATTAGGTGTTAAAGCATAACCACTACTGGCTGCTTTTGCAGTCTGAAACACATCTAAAATACCTTTGTCATACCAACTCTGTATTCTATCTCTAGTGGCTTTCTCTGATTTAAGTTCAGCTAATATTTTTTCGTCTGATTTTTTTCCTGTTAAATATGCGTCTCCAGAATTTTTAACTTTATTATCTACATTCCATTGAGCTTCTTGAATTGTAGGTTTACGAGGACCGTAGCTAGGGCCTGTTGGCGCGTAAGGATTTATTTTTTGTTGATTTTGTAACATATTAATATCTATATTTAAAGCCAACATTTGCACCATCAAATTTGCCATTATTAGCATTGATGTCTGCAAAAATATCTAAATTTTCATTTGGTTTGTAATCAAAACCAACACCATATGTTGAGCTTAACTCTCGTATTTTTTCTTTAAATAGACGATCATCTTCTTCAAATTCTAAATTACCATAAGCGCCACCCAATCCACCATTAATATTTAACTGCAAATCTTCGGTTATAGGAATTTCTAAACCGCCAGAAAAACCACCTGATAAAATGTCTCCACCGGACGTATTACTAAGCCCACCACCAGCATATAAATCTTTTAATTTAGAATTTCTTAAGGCTTCTATTATAGCTCTAGCGTCCATTAATCTTTTCCAAAAGTGAAATCAATTTTGTCGTTAGTGTCAGGCGCAACACGACCTTCTTTAATGTCGTGAAAAGTTTGTTCTACAATATCGCCCACTTTATTTTCAAATTTCATGTCTTCATCTTGTTTATGTTGATTAGCAACCATTGTTTCTTGTTCTGTGCCTTCCCATTGCCGGCAATTATTTCGCAATAAATCTTCTCGATTATCTACTCTTGACCCAATAACTTGGCCGTCAATAGGAGACATATATGGTTCAATATCACCAATAATGTAATGCGTTTTAGGTTTTGGTTTGTAATATAGAGCGTTCCATTCAGCAATTGGTATAAATTTGCCTGTTAGCTTATCTTCTTTAAATCGACCAGCTTCTTTTTTTTCTTTTGGAAATAAACGGTCCATTTCATTATGCACATACTTCATATTTTGATTTGCTGGGCGTTGCTTGTCACCTTTGCCATTGCTAGGGTTCATCATTTATATTTCCTCCACTACCACAGTTACTTGCTCTGCATTTTTTTCTTCTTCAATTGCAGTTGTTATTTTATCATCAACTTGTTTTCTGTGAGCTTCTAAATTCTTTTCTAAATCAAATATTTTTTGATCATATTTTAAAGTCATGGATAGCTCTGCAATTTTGTTTCTAGCTCGTTCTGTTGCCAATTCTTGTTGAGCCGTTTTAATAACTGCATCCATTTCACTTTTACGTTGCATTTCGTAAAACTTAGCATTTCGTTCTGCTTCTTGCGCTTTTTGCATTGCTCTTTGTTCTGCTTCTTTAGCCATGCCCATTGCTTTCTGCTCGGCTTCTTTAGCTTGTTGCATGGATTGTTGCGTAACTTGTTTAATCTGTTGTTCAGCTTGCTGTTGGACTTGCTGCATTTGCTGCTGAACTTGTTCTTCTGGGATGCCCTGTGGCCCTTGTTGGGCTTCTGGTGCTTCAATATCTTCTATTGAGTCTTCTACTACTCTCCCAAGTTTAAATCTTCTCACAGCGGCTAAAAGCATCTGTTTGGCGGCGTCAAGGGTCAATACGCCACTCTGGACAGGTCCGGCCACGCCATTCATAAAGTCAGTAATACCACTTAATAATTCAGTAATATTTCTTTGTTCACCTTGTTGTTGGGCTTGAATAGTTGAATCAGTTTCAATATCAATTCTATATTCGCGCATCATGTCATTTTGCATAACTGCTTGAATATCTTCCCAGCTAGGCATTTCGAGCATTTTCAAAATTTCTGGGTCTGGTTGTGGTGGCTGTTGTGGCGGCTGACCACCTTGTTGAGCCATCATTGCCATTTGTTGCGCTTGCATCTGTTGTGCTTGCATTTGCTGTTGCGCTGCCATTTTTTGTTCGTTAGTAGGGAAATTTAACCCTGTCATTAAACGTAAAGTGTCTAAATCGAACTTTTCCGCTATTAACTCAACTGACATTCTAATCAAGTCACGGGCATACCGTTGAACCTCTCGCTGCTCTCTTTGCAGACGTTGTGATCCAAAGTTGGCTTTTATTTCCTGCGCTCCCAAAGTTTCATTTGGGTTAGTAGCGCCTCTTATTATATCGGATATGCCCGTAATTTCGTAAATCTGTGCTAATAAGCCTTGTCGGTATTCATAAAGTCTAACAATAACTTGTGAATACATATCAAGTGGTAATGTCCAAATTGCTTTGTCCAATCCGCCTGACTCTATTAAAGCTGCAACATTTTCTGAAGGAATAAAATTATTGTCAAATGCTTCAAATAGTTTTGACATTTCGCCAATACGTGAGTCATAAATGCCACGCAACCGTAAACCGTTTAATATATTTCTAATCCTATTAGTAATTATTTCTAATTCTTTTGCTAGAGTTTCGTATTTACTGTATTTAGTAGTAGGTATTAACGTTGTGGATGATTCAATAGCGTATAACGGCTTTGGAATAGGCCAAAAGTCACGCAAACCTAATGGATCGTCTTCGGTTGATAATGCTTTGTCTTTATAACTGGGCGCAATAAAAATTACTTTTTTAGTGTCTTTATCCCAAATTTCCCAAACTATGCACCTTTTGAAGATTTGTTGTACTTTTTCTTCGTTTTCTTCGCTGTTATATTCATTATCTGTAACTGTAGCGTCGTAACTTACAGCGTTGACAAAATCTGGAAATTTTTCAGCAACATCATCTTTAGTAAGTTTGTGTCTAAATGCTATCCAAGGCACTTGTTCCCATTGTTTGCCCGGGCCACGTTTAAAATCATCCCATTGTATTGATTGATAATTAATTTCTTCATAAACTAATTCTTCGGCTGGGTCGTCAGAGTCACGTTGGTCTTCTTCGCTTCCTCTTAATACTTCAGTATTTAATTCTTCGCCTTCTGCATTTTCCGTAACTTCTTCTACTTCTTCTTCTTTTTTATCAGTTGGGGTAAAAGATGGTACATATCTAACTCTGGTTATAGCCCTTCCCGGCAACAACATATCATTTACAGCATTAATCATTGGCGAATCAAAATCTTGGCAATCTAGCGTATAATTAACTGCTCTTTCGCACACTTCACTTACTGCTTTGCCTATTGGGTCTTTGTCTCGATACCTTCGGCGCACATCTGCTTTAGGTGCAGAATTATACAAAGCTGGGCGTACTGTTTCAGTGTTTGCCCACAATATATTAAACGTGCCTTTATTGCTTGATGAATAACTGCTGCTAGTTGAATCAGAATGAAAGATATTAATAGCTTCTTCAGCAGTTTTACGCCAATCTTTTTCGGCTTTATCTGCGGCTGCTATTTCTAACATCCAGCGTTTAACTACTCCGTCAGAACCTTTTTCAACGTCTGATTTATCTTCAATATAGTCTGACATTTAATTTGGTATCACTATTTTATTTTCTGAATTTTTAGCGTTTTGTCGTGTTACGTTAAGGCTGTTAATTTGCGCTTGCAATGAGCTAATAGTGTCGTTTTGTTTGCCCATCCCTAAAATCATGGTTTGCAAAATTGATTCCAATGATTCAACACGTTCATTTTGTATTAAGAATTTATTCTGAATATCTTCTTGGTCTAACATTATTACCCCTTTGCGCTTTGCTTAAAAGCATTTGCCGTTGGCGCGCCTTTAGTTCCCGGTTTTCTCATTTTTTCACCACTGCCAGCCGCAATGCGACGTTTTTTTGCAGCTATGTTTGCATATAAACCCGGTTTATTTGAAGTTTTTTTACGCAACTCATTAACAATTGCTGAATTATTCATGCTCTTAAATCTCTATAAAAAACTGTAATATTGCCTGTACTACTGTCGTCAGGGTCAACTATTAATGATGTTAAAAATTGTGTTGCTGGAATATCAAGCATTGTTCCTGCCGCTAAAGATGCTGGCAATGTTAAAATTGCTGTAGTGTTATCTTTAAGCACTACAGTATGTGCTGACAATACAGTATTAACATAAATACCAACAACTAACGCTGGTTTAGCTGAAACCGTTGTAGTGTTTGTAGCCGTATTAACCGCAACGCCTAAATATTCGTCTGCCATTTATACAAACGGCTTATAAACAACTGTTAGGTTGCCAGTGCTAGAATCGTTTGGATCAATATTTAACGATGATTCAATTCGTATATCCCCTAAAGGAACGTAAGTACCGGCAGCTAATGACGCTGGTAGCGTAATAACGGCTGTAGTGTTGTCTTTAAAGATAACAGTGTGCGCTGATAATGCAGTGTTTACATATACACCGCGCAACAAACAAGGCGAGGCGTATATTGCCGTTGGCCCATCAGTTGACGTATCTTGCACAGAGTATAAAAACTCTGGCGCTGTCGTTGCATTTTGACTCATGTATTTTCTCCAATCCTTCTTGTTTTAACAATTTTCATCATGTGTTTAAAATCACCCTGTACATCAAATTTTGGTGATTCATCATTTTCTAATATAGGTGATTCAGTGTAGGCAACCGCTAAATATCTAAAAGCATCCGCCGCATGGCTACACCAATCGTGAAGCGGTTTGTCATTAAACATCTTTTTAGTGTCATCCCACTCGCGCCTGTATTGACGTAAAGGCTCAACACCGTTTTGCGTTTCGCCAGTGTCAATTGTTTTATTAATAAACAATCTTGGAAACATTTGCCTCGCCATTTTAATGCCATTATCAATAGATAATTTTGGCACAATAGCTACCTTGCCCCAACCAAACACAGCAATAAACTGTTCCATTGTGGTTTTAACCGCAGCTAATGTTTGGCTTTTTGCATCATGCGGTAAATTAATAGTTTTGTAATTATACTGCCGTCGATGTTTCAATCCTTCAATTGGCGGACCTTTTCTTACTATTAATTTGTTCTCAACAACGTCTATCTCTAGTTCTATTCCTAATATTTGCGAACAATAATAAGCCACATCTTTGCCGTTATTTGACAAATAATCTAATACTCTTACTTCGCCGCCAATAACTTGGTAAAAGTAAATGGCGGTATCGTCAGAGCGTCCTATATCCATAGCGCAAGACACAGGATAGTTAATGTCGTGTGGTACGTCGCAAATACGGCCTTGCCTGTCCATTGCAGCAAATTCAGATTGATAAAAAGCGCCTAATATTGCTGCGTCAAATGAACAATCATATTCTTGCTGATACAGGGCTTTCCCCATATTTTCGCCGTAAGTTGTTATGTATTCGTCTAATTCTTCTACTAATTGTTCTTTTCTTAATGTCTTTGTGTCGTTAGCAGTTAATATCTGTGCGAAGGCCTTTGGGTTTTCTTTAGCCGCTTTATAGGTCTTATAGCCATGATTCTTGCCGCGAGGCGTGCCAATGTATAATTGCCAACCATCGTTTTCTATTAAAATAGGGCGTAAATAGCCTCGAACTGACGGATTAGATTGCGGCCATTCCGAATAAACTATCCCAGCAGGACTTGAGCCAATAGCGTTTTGAAAGTTATCAGAACCCAAACATTGCCATGTTGAGCCGTTTTTAAAACGAATTAGCATGTCATTGTCTCTTGTTGATTCACGACAAGACAACGGAAATGCTTCGTCAATACGTCTAATGCCAGTATGTGGATTGACAGCGTCCCAAACTGCTTTTCTTATTTGATTCTGTAACGGTAACATGTGCCAATAATTGGCAATTCTTTGATGCGCTTTAATACATGTGCCGTAAAGCGTTAATTCATCTTTACCAGAACGTCTGTGCCAGATTAACTCCAAATGTTTACAGTCTTCATTTACCCATTGATTCCACGCCTCGGATTGATAACCGCGTGGCATCCAGCCATCAACGTCACCGTCAAACGCAGCAGGGCCAACCCATGCCATTAGATATTTTTATTGTTTTTATTCATAATTTTGAGTGCAATTAAAATAAATATTAGCGCGTTGTGATATCCCCAAATTGTGAGCCAACTCCTGTTACTGCGCCAAGTCTTTGGGGACTATTAAATCTTGGTGTTCCCGGTTGGCGAATATTTCTTAATAAATCTATGTACATTTTTTGTTTAGCGTTATCTTGTTCAAATAAAATATCACCCATATATTGTCTAGTTGGTTCGCCTATTTTTTGAGCATCTTTGGCTATTTTTGATACTAAACCTTCTGCTAATCCAACAACATTGCCTTGGCTTGCGTCTCTTACTGCTCTTTCTGTAAGGTTGCCGTCATTTCCATAATTCAATCGTTCCGCTGTTGGAGAACCGCCTGTAAGTTTAGCATTAGTCTTGGAGAAAACTGATTCTGCTTCCATTTTGTTAGCAAATTTTTCAAAAGTTTCATCATCTGGAAATATTGCTTTTAATTTTTTACGCTTGTTTTTGCTGTTAAATATCCTTTTATAAACATCCGCACCATCTGGGGCATTATTAATTTTGTCTTGTATTGCTCGCATTGCTCCTGCTCTGAAATTTTCTTTTTCAGAATTAGACATTTCATTTAGTATTTTAGTTGTAATCTCAAAATCTTGTTTTTCAAATTTACGGCCATTTTCTAATGCTTTTAAATTTTGCGCTTCATTACCATAAATTTTTCTAGCGGTTTTATAATCTGGTACAATTTCATCTAATTCTGTAGTTAACCTCTTTTTTAAGACTGTTATTATGCGTCCTTTATCCGTCATTTTCCCTGTTATATTGTCAGTTTCTCTGTCTATCATGTCGTCTAAGCCACGTTTTATGTAATCCCATGTTTGCAGGTCGGGGTCTTTTTTCATCCCAACAATTTTGCCTTTATTCATAACAAATATTTCTTGCAAATTTAAACTTTTTTCATTTTTAGCTTTTTCCACGCCTAATTTCATTGCACGTCTTACATAAGGCAATTTTGATAATTCTGTAAGTTCTTCAGTCATAAAAACATCTGCTTTGTACGCTTTATCATAAAATGGTTTTGCTTTTGTTTTTAAATTAACATTAATTTTGTCTAAAGTTTCGTAATAATTTACATCATTATCAAAAGAATCTATTAAATCATCGCCTACTCTTTTCCCTTGATCCGTTTGCCGTTCTTTTAATTTCTTGAGTGCTATATTTCTGCTTGTTCCGGGTTTGGTAACAAGTTGATCTGCTAACGATAAAATATTTTCGCCACCACTGTCAGCAAACATAGATTGATCACCAAGCCTAAGAGCATTAGCTCCAAATTCTTCCGGAGTCAGTGAATCTTTATCTAGATAAGCGCTTATTTTTCTTAGCGCTTGCGACATTGGCGATCTTAATTGTTCAACTACTGGGTCTATAAATGAATCATACATTTTCCCACCAAACCTAGCTATAGGTGGACCAGCTATACCAAAACCTGCACCATATTTTGCAGCTTCAATTGCCTCACCTATCTTGTCATCAGTTGCGTAACCTCCGCCTGCTATTCCCGCACCACCAGCGCCAGCGCCAGTATATTTAATATAATTTGGAACATTTCTTAGTGCGTTAGCTATTGCGCTTCCTGCTTTTGTTGCCGCTACTTTTCCTGCGCCAAGAATACCTGTGCTTGCTCCACCAACCAATTGCGTTGCAAAATCAGTAACCGGATTTTCTTCGGCAAATGCTTGATTTTTATCTCTAGCACTTTGAACCGCTGTATCATAATCACCGCCAAACAATTTGTTAGCCGCGCCGCTTAACTCATCACCATACCCAAATGTTACGCCTTGTCCTAATGCCATTAACGTACCGGGTATAAATCCGGGGTAATCAGAAGATTTTGCGCCCGTTGGTTTTTCTACAGGTTCAGTTGATTTTGGCCGATTAAGATTTGTTTTATCTATTAGGTCTTGCTGCTTTTGCGATAAATTTTGTTTAGGATTGTTTTGATTGCCAGAAACAATGCCATTTTTTGCATTATCTACTATTTGCTGTAGCCGTTGTTGTTTTTTTGTTGCTGCAAGTTGCTCAGGAGTCATAATATCTACTCTCCTTTTAACATGAAACTATTAGACTCATCAGTATTAAATTCCCGCCTGTCATCTGGCGACATATTTATCCACGTATCAATATCCAATCCCTCAAAAATAGGCATAGTTTGGATCGCCCTTGTTTTTATTTGCCCAATTTTTTGCTCGATAAATGAGTCTAATGCTGCGTTTTTGACTTTAGAAGACGTGTCTGGATCGCCTAATGTTACCTTCAACGATTCTCCTTCTGCTGCTGTAAAAGCTGCGCCAAATGTTTTTCTTAATAATGGTAAAACTTCATTAGCTACTGTTGATATATACCCCTCTCTGTCAATTCTGCCTTGAGATGGGTCTTGTTTAGTTTGTTCTTTGAAAAAATCTACACCTTGATCAAGAAGGGTATAAGACGCTGTTTCGCCCAATCTTTTTAGTTTTGTTACAACTTCTTGCAATCTAGGTAAAAAAGCCTGATATTCGTCTAGATCAACCATTGCAGCGGAATAGGCTTTTGCTGCATCTTCAGACTTAATTCTTTCTGCTTCTGCCAGTGATAATGTTTCTTGATTTTCTAATTCTGATTTAGCTGCCGATGTATCGTCTAATGCTTTTTCAAGTCTTTTTAATCTGCTTATTATTGGTATGTTTGCATTTTCAGCACCGTATATTGCATCTTTCTGCGCACGCATATCGTTTGGGTTAGTGTTTGGATTTGTAAGTCTAACGCCGTGCGGCATCACAACCTCTTCTACTGGTAATCCTTGATTATTTATTTGATATGCACGTGTGTTGCCTTGTTCATCAACTCCATACACTGGGCTATTCCCGTATTTCATGCCAACCCCACTACGAGCAAGCGCTGTATCTATTGCAAGTTTAGCCCTTAAAGCCTCTACCGTTGGAGAACCTTGATATTGTGGCGGCTGCATTGGCTGAGTTCGCATTGCGGCCGGCACGTTGTTTGTATTGTATGAATTTTGTGTTAAAGCGTCTCGTGCTTCTTCGGCTTTATATTCTGGCGATAATGTATTTAAAAAAGTATCCATGTCGGCCGAGTCAATTCTTTTATTCTCAATTTCGGCTTGATTAATCTGACTGCCTTGGTTGGCCGCTGTATAGGCATTCAACCCTTGAGCAAGCGCACCGAGCGGTCCTCTTTGATATCCGCCGGACGGACCTTGGCGCAAGCTGTTGATTAGACTTTGACGCCGGGCAAGGTTGGTTGGGGATGTATAGGCCATATTTAATCCTGTGTTGGGAATACCATCTGGCTAACCACCAGTGGCTGTGATTGGTCACCAGAAAGCTCTGTCGCTTTAAGTTCTGGTAAATATTTATTGATAATTTTCATCCTTGCATCGAAAGCGGCTTTACATCGAGGAACATCTAGATCGACATTATCACGCACATTGGATAATTTCTCAGCCAAATCAATGGCATATTCAAGATGACCCCCCGCGGCTAATTTCTGACGCAATTCTTCTTGTCGGATAGCCCTAGTGTGTTGGGCGCGTGTTCTTGTGTCGATTGTTTGTGCCATATATAACTCTGCGGTTTATAAAAAAACCCGCAATTAAGCGGGCAAAATATTGTCAAAAATAGGAATTATACACAGAGCATACACATCTGGTATATATTAACAAGTTTTTTAATTAATGAGCGCTTTGTACGCTTTGTACGCTTTGTTCGCTTGTAACTCTGAGAGTGATTTATGGCGAGAGGGTTACACTATTACACCAGTAACTCCTATTCCACTAATACGAACCTATATATGTTTTGTTCTGTTCTGTTCTGTTCTGTTCTGTTCTGTTTGGTCGACATTTTCAACATTTTCAACATTTGTCATTAATTGTCGACATTGTTAATTAATTTGTTGACATATATAAGTTAGCTTTGTTAAAATAGCTTAAGTTAATTAAATAGAAGGAAAATAAAAATGTGGAACACATCAAGAGAGCTAAAACAGTTAGTCAAAAGTCTAGGTATAAAATCTAATTATCGTTATTTTTCAGATCAACATGACGGCAAAAAATTGAGTGTCCGTTCTAAGGTTGGAAAAAATGGCGAGTTTATAGAATGTTCAATTCATACGGAGGCGTTATCACAAGATCAGATTGCCGCATTAAAAAACGCTGACAGTCATATTGAGATAAATAATAACCCTAATTATTTGAGATTGAAAGATGGTTCTTTTTACGGCTTTGCAATAATAAAAAGATAGGAGAATAAAAAATGAAATTAATAAACGAAATAAACTACACAAACCTAGAAACCGGCTCGATTAAAACGGGGGCAGTATGGTTAGATCATCAAAAAGAGTTAGGCTTTTCTGATAGCGATTTAGAAAAACTCGTACCTGATGAGGATGAGCAGACAGCCTTGTCATTTATTGATTGTCACAAGGATAATAATGTTAGTAACTGGTTGCTACAAAACGGCAATCTCTTAGGCGTTTGGGCTAATCTTGTTTCGGGTGTTTTCGGCGAAGTCTCAAGACCTTTCCCAGAAAAATACCCTAATAATTGGGCCGTAGAAATAGACAGTGCTGATTCTACTACTGGCAACCCTATTATTTTTGAATTTGAATATGAATACATGGGAATAGAGGACTAGTGATATGAATAATGAAATAACTGGAATTAAGATTAGTAATGATGTAAATACGAGCGGGACTAGTTTTCGAGGGAATGTTTTGACAACTTATAATGATATCGTTGAAGTTTTAGGAGACCCAACGCAACAAAATTTAGATAAGGTCAATGTCGAGTGGGATATTGAGTTCATCGTTAAGAACGACGATGATACAGAGCGCGAAGTAATAGCCACTATATATGATTGGAAGATGCCCAGCGTGCCATATGGTTTATACGTTTGGCATATTGGCGGTAATGAACCTGAAGCCGTTGATTTAGTCCACCAATATTTAAATTCAAATAATCTTGATATAAGTTTTGATTGCATCAAAGGTGTATAAAAAGGAGTATATAAAATGAAGCCAACAGCCATCAAACAAGACTATAAAGACCAACCAACTAAAAACATTAGTTTTATAAGTGAAATTGCAATATATGCTGCTTTAAATTCATGTTTAGTTATTGCCTATTACCTTTCATAAGAGTTATGTTGACTAATGTTAACCGTTGTTTACAATGGTTGTCGGACACAAATAGGCAATAAATACGTTCTTTATGTCTATTAAATCAAAAATGGAGATTTATTTAATGTCTTACACGAAATTGTTTACCGAAATAATTCACAGCACCATATGGACAAGCAGCTTAACGGACAAAGTTGTGTGGATAACTATGCTGGCCATGGCTGATTCGCGAGGCGAGGTTAGGGCCTCTGTGCCGGGTCTCGCCCGTATAGCCGGCGTTAGCCGGGAAGAATGTCTGATTGCGCTCGATTCATTCTTGAGGCCAGACATCGATTCAAGGTCACAAGAATATGAAGGCAGGCGGATAAAAGAAGTTGACGGTGGTTGGTTGTTAATCAACCACGGAAAATACAGAGCATTACGATCTGCCGAAGAACGCAAAAGATACCAAGCCGACTGGATGGCTAATAAAAGAAGAAAAGATAAAGACGCAGAAAACGAAACTAAAAAAATTATAAAGCCGACAGAGAATATTCTACCCAAAGATATTTCTGAAAAATTATGGCAGGAGTGGATGGCCGTTCGCAAAAGTAAAAAGGCGGTCAACTCACAAACAGCTATCGATGCTCTTATTAAATCACTTGAAAATATACAAGCTCACGGTCGCTGGACTAAGGATGATGCGATTAAAATTGCAATCGAAAATTCTTGGAAATCGATTAAATTAGAATGGTTGGAGAATTTAAATGAAACACATCGCTCAACTCACAAAAAAACAAGCGCAGAACTTTTCGACGACGACTACGCAAGCATCGTCGAACATGGACACACTGTCTGAGGGTGATGCTGCCAAAGTAAATATGATTTTTCACGTAATGCGCGGGCTGTACCAGCATCTTTTTATGTCGCAATTTAAAAGCAAAGAATCTATCGCCCAGGCTAAAAGGTTTTGGGGAAAATACATTAGAGTAAAGACGAATGATCAAATTGAAAAAGCCTTATTAAGGATGGAGCAAATTCATAAAAAACACCCGCCAACATTGCCGCAATTTATGGACCTTTTTAAAGTAACGCGCGAGCAAGCCCTAAACAACGGCACTTATGATGAATCTCCTTATACGTCGTTGCCGCCAAAAAAAAATGTTCTATATAAAAATGGCGAAATTACACCTGCTAAAATGATGGCTGATGCAATAACCAAAGAAGAACAAACGATTGAAATCAAACCGTTGAAGATTATGAACGACGTACAATATGAAGCATATCTTGAAAAGATTAATGAGTGTTAAATGGATATTACGCGGCAAATATTGGGCCAGTCTAAAATACAATAAAAACACGACAATATGCTGGACCGATAAACGAGATTGTTACTCACTTTTTATTGACGGAAAGCCAGTAGACAGCTTTAAAAATAAAGAGGATGCGAAAAAAAGTTATGACAAGATTAGAACTTGAGCAAGCAATGACTGATATGTGTGTACCGATGAACAGTCAAGTTATTGTTAATGTTG
>Ga0070747_1000442_pt1 | contig 20977 bp, 23 predicted proteins | sample VirMetDEL_Mar_31_FD_77321 | JGI IMG/M metagenome (GOLD analysis project Ga0070747, IMG submission 77321) | Aqueous microbial communities from the Delaware River and Bay under freshwater to marine salinity gradient to study organic matter... | ecosystem: Environmental > Aquatic > Marine > Coastal... | reverse complement strand
TCCTCTACACGTTTTGTTCTGGCGAGTTCATCTGCCGCCTTGGCCGCGCGTTGTTCCTGTACGGCGCTAAGCTGACTTTGCCGAAGGTTAGTGTCTGCCTGCTCTATCGCTGCCCTTTGCGTGGCGACATCTGGCCCAACCTCTGGTGCAACATCTGGTGCAACATCTGTCCTTACAGTTCCAACGCCTCTGTCCAACTGCTCCTGCTTCACAGCGGACGCTTGACGCGCCCTCAGGTCATCCAGTGTTTCCGTTGGCTGATCAGCCGCAACTTCCTTGGCGTACTGCCCGCGGTCTGCGGTCTCCTGTCCCTCTTGGATAAGGTCAGCGGCAAGCTGTTCTTGCGGTGTCCCTACTGTCCCACCCGGATTTTGTTCGGTGTTGAATGCTCCGCCAACTCCACCAATTGCACCGCCCATGATCGCTGAGGCTGCTGCAATTTCTAAGTAGCGTTCTTTAAATTTAGGGTCGAGTGGGTCTTCGCCAGACTGAATGATGGTGAGGACTTCTTGGCCAAGTTCTGTTGGCACCTCAGTCAAAGCACCAGCAGTACCCCGGCCAACAACTCTGGTTAAAAGTCCGGTGCCTTTAGCAAGGGGCTTAATGCCCCAACCAATCAACCGACCGCCAAGACCTTCCAAGGCTGACTTACCAATAGCGTTCAAAGCAGCAACGCGGTCATCAATCTCTACTGGCCTGCCGCTCTCTATGTCCACACGTCTTTGCTCAGCACGGTTCTCACCGTACAAAAGCGGATAGCTGCCTATCGCGCCGCCTGTGACACCGCCCAGAAACGCACCAAGTCCAGCCCCAGCGGGACCAAAGGCTGCGCCGCCCGCGGCTCCAAGCTTACCGCCAGCGTATGCGCCAGCCATTACCGGAGCATAGTACGGAACTTGTGATGCAAGTGTTTCCCCAGCGAACAGGCCGAACGATCCGATGTCTTCTACGTCTGCAAGCCTTGTCGCGTACTGACCGTACTTTTCTTGCCTCTCCTGCCCAGCTTCCATGAGGCTGCCGCCAGCTTCATCAAACCCAATGCCCTCAAGTGTCTCGCCAAACATTTCCTGAACACTGCCGATGCCAGTCTGAAGCGACCGACCAAGGGCTGTGCCGGGTGGGTTGAAATCTTCAGGCGCAGCAACGGGTGCAGGCGCAGGCGCAGGTGTGCGTGAAGAATACCAGTCGTTAATACGCTGGGCCTCAGTGTCTGTTGGTTGCTCTCCGCTGATCTTGACTGTCGTCGGCAGTCCAGTGGATGGGTCTGTTACAACAAGATATCCCATTCCCAGTTTTCTCCTTGAGGTCTACTGGGTTGGAACACCCATTGAGAGACCCGTAATTCCAATTGGCGGTGCTGCCTGCGTCGGCGCTTGAGTGGCATCGTAACCAGTTCCAAGCCGCCTGTTGATAGTAAACTCATAGTTTGCGGCGTCACGGGCCTGAAGCGATGCTGCCATCTCTTGACGAAGCTGTGCGACACGATCCTCGTCTACCACGCCCAACTCATTGCCCAGAAGAATTGCAATTTCATCCTGAATATTTTTAATCTTTGTGTTGTACGGCTCAAGATATGCATCTCTATACCGCTCCTCACCCGCGCTGAGTTCCAAAGAAGTTTCTCCGATGCCACTGCCACTGCCACTGCCACCGCCGGAAGCCGCCGCCCGCGCCTTGGCAACAGCATCAGCCTGCTTCAGCTTGAGGCCCATCATGGTCTCCTGAAGCTTCCACATCTCGCCTGAGTTGTTGGCCTTCATCGCCTCATAGTCTTCAAGCGCCGCCATGCCAGCCTCGCCCATAGCCATACCGAGCGTTGGTGCTTTCGACTCCATAAGACCAAGGCCAAGCTTGGCGATGGTAAGCCACTTCTGCTGCTCCTCGCCTTTGGTAATGTCGTCCATGCGCTGGCGAAGCATGCCTTCGTACTCTGCGAATATCCCGCCAGAAGGGGAAGACCCAGCGCCACCCGCGCCACCTTGCGATGGGGATGTACGCTGGGTTCCACCCGGAGGGGAGGACTCCGGGTCTGTGGTTGGCTCGTCTATGACACCAAATGAAAGCGCAGGGTCTCCCGGCATACGCGGCAAAGCGCCCGTGTCTGCTGGCGGAAGGCCGAATGAAAGACCGCCACCGGAAGGCTTTGGCTCTTGGCCAACTGAGGCAGGCTCCTTTGCCCAACCGTCCACGGCAAATGGGTCGAACGGCGTGATCATCTCAGGATCAGGCTGCTCTGCTCGTTGGGAGTAGTACATATCATCAGGGATGCTGGAATTAACCGGGTATCCGCGAAGGTCTGTTTGTTGAGGGTCCATATACCACGGCATTGGCCCACCGAAGCTGGCAGCTTTATTGCCAGTTCCAGATTGATTAGCCCCCGGCTCTTCCATCGCGTTCAATTGCGGCGCTCTCATGTCATCCGTAGCGCCAGCAAATCCTGCGCCGGGGTACAGAATATCACCACCCATAGGGGGCTGAGGAGGTTGACTGCCGTCACTCAGATCAATCACTGGCATGCCGCCAGTTGGAGAGCCTAGAGGTGGAGTGTCTGGCCGAGGCGTCCAGTCTGAACCACCGCCGCCACGCAGCCCAGCCATAAGCCTGTCAGGCAACTCAAGACTTGCGTCTCCAATGCCAGTTGGTACGCCAGACATTGGACCGTCGATCATCTGTGACATCGCTTCAGGGCCAACACTTGCATTTGGTAGCTGCCCCATACCTGCGCGTTGCAGTCTCCCCGGAAGAAGCCCAGCATCAGGTGGTGTACTGGTGGAGAAATTTATTCCGCTTCCAGATTGCGCCTGCATGCGTGGGTCAAACCCAGCAGGTGGCTGATACCCAGAAACATCTGGTCCATACTCTGGTGCCTGACCAATGGAACGAAGGTAGGCCAGAAGCGCCTCGTAATCGTTTTTGATGTTCTCGCCTGCAGTCATTGTCGTCCGGCCAATGCCGCCGCTCTCGGCATACCCCATTACTTCGCCACCCTTGGCGTAGCCCATCTGCTGCCCCGGCTGCTGGCCCATCTGCTGGCCCATAGGTGTTGGTCGGTTGGTGATCGACTGCATCGCAGTAGGTTCCATAGAACCATTTTGAGATTTCATCGCCATCGCATTCGGTGCCAGTGCGTTCATCGCGTTACGTGCTGGCAGAGCGCCAATCCCTGCCGCGTTGACAGACCGCATGACCTGATCCTTCACGGACGCCTGATCCTGAGGGTTACCCCCGGCCATCGCCTGCCGCTTCTTCCGGTCTGTGATCTCACTCAAGACAAGATACTGCGGGGCTGAAGCTGTCTGCATTGCCTTCATCAGTTGCGGCATGCTGAAGTTCTTTAGGTCGTCAGAGATTGCTGCGATGTTTTCCATTGTCACTGAAGTCCATTATAGAGGCCAAGTGCCGAGATGCCTGCTCCGATTGCGTCCTGATATGGACTGCGGGCCATGTACATCTGCTGCGCTGTATCAGGCTGAATGCCCATACCCTGAATGATTGAACTGTACATGTTAAGCTGGTCTTTTGGATAGGCAAGCTGACGCAGGTAGTCTTCGTACCCGACATCAAGAATGCCCTGCTGTGTACCCTCAATGTCCGCGCCAATCTGCTCGCGCAGTTGTGCGTCTTCAAGGATTGCCTGACGCTCTGCAGCGCCCATGTTCAGGAGGTTGCTGCCAATGTCGGCACTCATGCCAGCGCCCTGACCAAGAAGGTCTGCCATAAGCTGCTCGCGAGATAAGTCCATCTCACCACCAAACTGGCTTTCGCCCTGACCCATTGCCTCGTAGCGGGCGAGTTCAGCGGCACGAGCCTGATCGGTTGTCATGGATGCATCACGGTCTGCACCAAACAAGCGTCCAGCGAGGTCATATGCACCAAGCCGGGTGTCTGTCTCAAGGCCCATCATCTGGCGGCGATAGTCATCAATCCGCGCGTTCTCTCCAGCGCGTTCACTGTCGCGAGCCAAGATGGTTGCGCGGTCTTCGCCAAACATATTCTGTGCGTCTTGATACGCAGACTGCTGGCCCCTCGCTTGGATGCCACCCATCTGGCGGGCGAGGTCTTCGTATGCCAGTCCCTGCACGACACCTTCTCTGGTGCCGCCAAACGCTCCTGCGTTAACTGCCTGCGCGTCTCGGTTTGCCTGAGAGCGCTGGAAGTCCAGCATCGCCTGATCCTTCTCAACGTCCACCACGTTCTGCATGTACGGTGACATGTAGCGGCTGGCGGCTGCTGGCGTGAACCTGTTCACGTCCATGAAGTCATACTGGTTTGCTTCGCCGCCCTCAAAGTTTGTGAGAGATGGATCGACATACTGTGACGCAGTGTTCAATCCCCACTGTGAGGGGTCATTGTATCCATATTGAGAACCTTGGTACTGGCTGTAGTCGCCAGTCTGAAAGTTCATCAGGTCATTAGCGCCAGACAGCCCGCTCATTGTCGCGTCATACGCGCCCTCAAGGCCGGGGATGCCCTGCATCCCCATGACCATGTCTCGCGCAAGCCATGTCTCAGGAGCCGTCTCAGCGGACCTCTGACCTTCATACGGCTGGTAGTCCCGGAGGCTTTCGCTCTCGGCACGGTCCATCAGTCGTGTCATGTATGGTTCAGCATACTCTGGCAGTGATGTCTGCCTTACCGTCTGCTCTGTTGGAGCGCTGCTACCCTTACTCATCAGTCAAGTCCTTCCTGAAGGAGACATGCTCCTCTTGCCAGCCAGCATTCTGAAGTATCTTCTTCCAGCCTTTTCTTCCTTGGCCAGTCATAAAATCGCACTTCATTGAACGAGCATATTCCTCAAGTTTTTCTTGAAACTGGGGGAACCACTTATCCATTTCTTCTCCGCCAATCCAATCCATCTCAAGCGCACGGCCATTTGGATATTCTTGAACGCGCGTAGTTATTGCAGCCTTCAATTTGTTCTCATCGTCCATAGCAACCCACAACGCAATATACTGCCCGTCAATATGCTCTTTGACGCTTTCAATTGTGAAACGACGCTTCGCAAATTTTAGCGCAGGCTCAAGAAGACTTTTTGCTTCATCCCAAAGGACGTCCACTACTTCGTATGGTACAGCGCTTACTCTCACATCATCCCCGCCGTCATGCCTTCAAAGTTCACACGCTCAGGGTGGTCCTTGCGTCCGTAATGTTCCTGACGAACCTGCTCAAGAAGGTTGGTGACCTTGTCCATCCCCTTGTCCGCATCACCGCTACCGATAGCTGAGAGGTCAGGCTTCGAGATAACCATCTCTCCGCTGTTGATACGTGCTGGCTCAACGCCATCGACCATCGCTGGCATATCGTCTGCCATTCCGTCCGGCCCACCAGCCTCAGGCATTGCGCGGCTTTGGCCACTGCCCTGTACCTGAGCAACGAGTTCCTTGATCATGGCATCGGCCTGTTCCGGCCCATACTGCTGAAGCAACTTCTGGTAGAGCGCGCCCATAGCCTGCTGCGGGTCTACGTTTGGGTCACCCATGATTGCAGCAATGGCGTTCTGAACCTCTGTGGTTCTGGCATCCATTCCGGGAGTGGCGACCTTTCCACCTTCAGCGTAGATCGCGCCAAGGCTTTCATACTGGCTTTGCGCCCTGTCGCCTTCTCTCCTTGCCTGTCGATCCGCAGCGCTACCCCTCCAGTTGCCACCGTCTGATCTTCCATTGTCACCATACTGCGATGTCAAAGATGCCAAGCCACTTAACGGGGCAGGTGCGTTCAGATCAGACGACCCTCCAGTCATGTAGTCGGAGTATGGGTTCTGGATCGGGCTGATGTCAGGCATTTGTGATGGGCCAATAGACGTGATGCCCTGACGCCGTATGCCACGAGGGCCTTCCCCAGCCATGTAGCGCGCTTGAAGATTACGAGCGTTTTGAGACGCCTGACCAATCTGCTGTGGGGCAGACGCCGGACGTGACAGGTATTGCGTCATTGGATCAGGAAGGACTGCCGCAGACTCAACAGCGCCACCTTCAGCATATCCAGCAGCGTCCCTGAGAAGGTTGTCCCTCGCTACGTTTGGCTGAATGCCATAGTCCCACTCTGGACTGATGCCGGGGATATACCCAGCAGGTGGTGTTCCAGCGGTTGGAGCGCCGGGGGGCTGAGCCTCAGGTCGCCAGACCTTTTCGCGTGGCTTAATCTCCGGGCCAGTTGGGCCGCCCAGAGCGCCAAGTGCCATACCGCCGAGCGCTACGTTGGTCGGGGTGAGCATGCTCATCAACCCACCACCACCAGCAGCAGCACCACCAGCAGCGGCATTGGCCCCAGTGGCAGCAGCAGCACCGCCAGCAGCGGCGGGTGACCCCAAAGCCGCGGCCACGCCGGGAGCGGCTAAGGGAGCGCCTTGGGCAGCGGCAGTAGCGCCAGTAGCGCCTCCACCAAACAGGCTTCCAAGACCCCCGTCTCCCACCATAGCGCCACCAAGAGCGCCGGGAAGCGCGCTTGCCAAACTGAAGTCACCGCCATCAAGTGCATCGCCAGCCAGAGAGCCAAGTCCACCAGCCAGCCAAGGGGCCATGCCGGGGAGAAGTGACGGGGCCAACATTCCAAACAGAAAGGGTAACATGTCTATTCCTTAGGTTGCTGCAATGTATAGTAGCAGCTTCAGTTTGCTTTGTTTACCATAAGTTCCATAGAACTTTATGGCGTCAGCACAATGACATCACCAAGAGATGACGTAAGCGCTACGGTCGATGGGGCAGAAATGTTGTTCGATGCGATTTTTACAGAGGTTCCATCGCGGTATAAGGTGCCAGCTTCAAGACCTTGATCTCCGTCAGGCAGGTCTGTGAGGACAATCTTCGTCCCCCTCATTTCACCGGGGTTCGTTGTAAGAGCGGCGAACTGCGCAAAGGCACGGACAAGGTCAGTCATAAAGCGCTGACTATACTCCTGCGGCGGGTTTCCAAAGTACGGTATGCCGGATGGGCCGATCAAAGCCATTAGCGCCTCCCGTCCGTTCTCATGCCGATACGCGGAATGCCAAGACGCCACTGCACATTCAGTTCGTCTGCATCCACACGCATAGTCATAGACCTGCCGCGCAGCCTGATGTGCTGTTGCTCCGTAAATTGCTCTATTGGAACAGTGGCGGTCTGAGATGTTACAGCCACATCGCTGTTGTCAAACGATGAGCCGGGAAAGCGCCGAGCCTTGAGCGTCATCGTTGCCATTGGATCGCCTGTGGAATTTACAAACGTGACGTCAGGAATGATGCGGTTTGCAAAAAAGAACTGATCTCCATCCGCAATATCGAAAGTGGCGCTTTCAATATACGATGGCAAGGAAACAGCCGGGTTACTTGACCCATCGTTGAGACCTTTTTCATGCTCGTACAAGTAGCCGTCAGTCCCGGCGGCGATTGCATAGTCTGTCAATCCTGATGGATGCCATGCAGTCCGCACCATGCTCCCGAAATACCAGATACTTTCAAGGTAATTGAACACAACGTAACTGTCATTCTCGCTGGCACCGCTGCTTGGATACCACCACCATACTTCTGAGAATTTCAGGTTGTGTCCGGCAACGACCTTCTGCCTCTCATCGATGTTGAAGTTATCGAAAACGTAACTCTTCACGTCGCACTCGATCTCACGGACTGTGCCGTCATAGACCATGAACTTTCCGTTCGCCATCCAGAACAAGCCATCGTCCACCGTAGTCACGGAGATGCGAGACATAAGTTCAGTCGATGATGAAATCTCCTGAATACCAAAAGTATATGGAGGCCCAAGGAACTGCATTGAGTGCATGGACTGGTCAGTGAAGATTATAATCTCTCGCTTGGTCTGCACGGCTCGAACGATCTCAGCACCACGAGACAGTCTAAGGCTGCCAGCAGTGTTGGTTGTGCGCGTTGTCCAGTCCGAGGCGTTCTCTTGGTCTGACCACCTGATGAGGAGAGGGTCAGAATTACCCGGATCATCTTCAGCGTCACACCCAAGGCAAATTACATGTCGGTCTTGGTCAGACACCATAGTCTGCGTTGCAAACAATGGAGCATCGCTTGCGCCGGAAAGACTGCTTAAAGGCACCGCCCGAACTGTCCCGATGCCTCCGCTGACATCCCAGTAGTAGATGCCGCCGTTCACTGGGTTAATGATCAGGTCTTCGCCAAAGTTATCCTGAGACCAGATACGCAATATTTGAGAACCAGCAGTTGATGGGGCAGCTTCCCCCCATCCGCCGTCACCCCAAGCACCAGCGCTCCAGCCTGTACCTGTCAGTCCTGTGTCGAGGCCAACATTGACCTGATAAACACCGATGACAGACGCGCCACCATTCCCAGTGTCTGACCCGTTGGCCGTAACGCTGAGTTCAATGGTGTAGGTATTGGCATCTGTAACCGTTGCGATTTGATGCTCAGCGTTCATGACTGGAGCCGTAACCAAGCCACCAAGACTACTCGCGCCGGAGAAAGTAACAAAGTCGTTTGGAAAGGCACCGTGATTGCTGTCGGTTACCGTCAGCATGTTAGACCCGTTTGACGCAGAAAACGTGACATCTCCAGCCGCAGTCGTTGTGCGTATTGGGGTGATGTCGTAAAAAGCGCCGCCGTACAGGGCGTAAAATTTCCACGTAGTGCCGACGCCGAGAAGCAAGTCCCCTGCGAGAACGGTCCATGTGTATAGGGAGCGACACGTACCGAGGAATGTATCATTCAGGAGCCTCGACCAGCCGCCTATGCTTTCTGGAAAGCCATGACGGAACCTGATCTTATCGCCATCATACCAACCGCCCTCACCAGCAAAGCGTGTATGCTCCCTGTTAATTCCCGGCGTCAACTTGATGGGGACAAGTTTAGACATTCAAAACCTCGCCAAGATAAGTTCAACACCAACAACCGTGCCGACATCGCCATCCGTATTCATTGCTGGAGCAACAAACAGCCGCCCCATATCGCTATACTCAAAGCCAACGCGGCCAAACGGTATGACTGGGCCGCCGCTGTAGCCCGTTGCGCCGCCAATCTCACCAAAAGCCGATATGGTATCGCTCAGCGCATAGTCACCGAGGAAACCAACAGCTAGGCTTGGATTGCCTTCGCTGTTCAGAAAGAACGCAGCCATGATCGGATATTCTGTGCTTTCATAGCGAACGCCGGGATGAACTTCCGTCCAGTCTCCCTGTAGTTGGTGATCACTGAAGGCTAACAGAATTTCAAACATTAGCTGTTTCTCAGTCCGTACATTGTGATGGTGCCTGATGCGATGTTGTCTAAACTGAAATAAAATTGTATCGCATCAACGTCCGCAGAGCTTTTTCGCGCTCCACCTGCAGCAACAAAACACATGTACCCACTAGAATTTGTGTAATTTGCCTCCCAAACGGCGCGAGTTTGTTTTGCCACTCCTGCGTTTGTGACGTGCATAACAAAATCAACACCATCTTCGCCCGGATCTGAACCAACATCATTCTGGCCAAGAATGTTGATCGCGCTGACATTTTCGCCTTGTATGTCGAACCGTGTTCCTGTGGAAGGCATCCATCTCCCTGCGTATGTGTAATCACCTGTCGTGCTGTCATAAGTAGAGCCGCCGTTCGTGCTTGTTCTGGAACGAAGCCCATTTCCGATGGTTTCAAGGATAGGGACAAGCCCCTGACCTACAAACTTATACGCATCGTATTTCGTGGCATCAAAGCCTGTGAAGTCCAAGGTTGCGGTGTTTGACGCATCTTGGCTTTCGATGAAGACCATAGCACCGGCGGATGCATCAGCGTAAGCCTTAATAGACTGCTGCGTGGCTAGGGCTGTGGCGCTGTTGGAAGACATAGTGTCTTGGTCGAGGATGGCTGTGACCCTCGCGCCAGTGTTACCTAACCTTACTCCGCTGTCGTTAATGTCGAAGCGATTGGTGCCGCCAGTACGGTACACTTGTGCATCGGTTGTGAAGGTGAGGCTGTTGTCAATGTCGCCCGTGTGAGCAAGCGAGCCAGCAATGTCCACTACACCTGTAGCGGAGATTGTACCAAACGATACGTTGTCCCCACTCTCGTATGGTGCTGACGCCAGCCCACCGAGGTAGCCCCACTGGGTAGCACTGATCGTGGTCGCTCCGATGTTTTGAAGTTCCGCAAGTTCAGTGGCGGCAAGAGGGTTGGCAACGTAGGTCGCCAAGTCTGCGCTGTACGCCTGAACGTCAGTGCCAATCTCAAGGTTGACTGTCTGCTTGAAGTTCGCCTCTGTGGTTGTACCAAGAAGCGTTCCTGCATATGCCCCGGCACCACCAAGATAACCCCACTGGGCAGAACTGATTGTTGTCGCTCCGATGTTACTAAGGTCATCAATGTAAGCTTGAACGGTTACACCGATATCAGCCGGGACCAAAGCATCGCTTGCTGGCGGCGCTCCAGTCAAGCCACCAAGGTAGCCCCACTGAGTCGCGGAGATCGTTGTCGCTCCAATGTTTTGCAGTTCCGCGAGTTCAGTCTGCGTCAATGGCGTTGCAGCATATACCGTAAGTTCGTCCGCTTCAGCATCTGTTGGGAAGCGGCCAATGCCTGTACACGTTGCCCCAGCGCCGCCTCCATCAAACTTGACCACAGCAGTGGCCCCGTTCGCCAAAACGTAGTCGTTCGCGGCATTATAAGTTCCTTGGAACAAAATCAGGCTGCGACCGTTAGTCAGTGAGTTTCTGACGTAGAAGATTTTCTCCGCATCGTTTGGGTCAAGTCGAACATATGCAGTTGCGCCGAGATCAGCCCCGTCAACGAAGTCGATATATCTGTGACGACCTTCAGACGTTGCGCCATCGCTAATGACCAAGGTGTTCGGAGAGCCGGAACTTCCTGCTGATGCAAGAGTCTTGGAGAGTTGCCCCTCAAGGGACTCATCAATAAGGTTCCAGTTGGTATTTGTGGTATCGCCCCAAGTGCCTGACTGCTCGCCATCACCAATGAGTTCGATGCCATTGTTGAGTGAATATGTTGAAGCCATATTGTTTTATCCCATCATCTCAGCCTGCGTTCTGAGTTGTCGCAATGAGCAAAATTGCGCAGGATTTTTTTGCAGCATACTGTTCGAGCATTTCCATTACAAGATTAAGCTGCGTCCTCATCCCAATCTGGATCGTTACTGCAGTCAATCTGCCCCCATCCCGGAGACTGGCTTGGCTCGTCTTGGCTCCAGCCCGGTGCTTGGCTGCCGCTTATCTCAGAGAAGCCGGGGTTCTGCGATGGCGCGTCCTGTGACCATCCGGCGTCAGGTCCGCACTGAACGATACCCCACACGTTCACGAAGCCAACGGAAGCGGTAAGTTCCTCCCCGGTCGGCTTGATGATCAGTATCTCGAAGAACGGTGTCGAAACCTCTGAGGCGCTTTCTACGTTTGCCGCAGTAAGATTGAAAATCCGCTCCACCCCAGCGGTCGATACGTCAGAGGAACTCTCCACCCCGACAGGCGTCGTGATGTAGACCTGAGCGATTGAAACGGTTTTTGTGGTGCTGGCGCTTTCGATGTTGGTCGCGGAGAAGCTGACGACCTGAACTGCAGACGGACTGCTGACAGCGGAAGCTGATTGCACATCCGTAACGGTTAGGGCGTTCTCCTCGCTAAGGGCCACAGAGGGCGTCTCAGAGGCGCTCTCGACGTTTACTGGCGTCAGGGCGTGAACCTGCCCAATGGCGCTCACAGACGTCTCTGACGCGCTCTCCACGTTTGTCGGGGTGAGTTCTGTGAACGTCTCCTCAAAAACCGGGGCAGATACCGCAGAGCCAGACGATACGTTGACGGATGTCAGGCCGACGATGTGAACCAAAGTATTGGTGGTAACGCTGCTTGCGCTCTGTACGTCAGTAGCGTTCAGGATGTGCGTCTGAGCAAAGTCATTGGTGGTGACGCTGGACGCAGACTGAACATCTGCTGCCGTGAGGCCATTCTCTTCAGAGAGGCTATTTGTCGTTACTGCCGAAGCTGACTGGACGTTGACCGCATCAAGGGCGACAACAACTGTCAGTTCATTGGTGCTTACCGAAGATGCCGATTGGACGTTCGTAGCGTCCAGAATGTTTTCTTCAGAAAGTTCCGGGGAACTTATTGTGGATGCCGACTGAACATTGACCGCGTCAAGAATGTGCGTCTGAGCAAAATCATTTGTCGATACGAAAGATGCGCTCTCAACATTGACGGGAGAAAGGCCGCCCTGCTGAACGAATACTGGTGCGCTTACATCTGAGGCAGACTGAACATTTGTCGCATCTGCATTTACAACTCGAACGAGATCGTTGGTCGATACGCTTGATGCGGACTGTACGCTGGTCGCGTTGAGCGTGTTCTCTTCAGACAGATCGTTTGTGGTGACGCTGCTTGCGCTTTCGACGTTTGTAGCGTCGAGGATATGGGTTTGTGCAATCGCTGTCGTAGAGACGGCAGAAGCAGTTTCAATGTTTTCAGCACTCAGAACATCAACGCCGCTTCCAGCAATGGTAACTTGGAACTCAGCCCATGTAACGATGGCTCTCGTCGCAGTCGCTTGCGCTGGTGAAGATACTGCGCTGGCTGACTGTACGTTGGTTGCGTTCAGTATGTGCGTTTGTGCGATGGCAGACGAAGAAACCGCGCTGGCAGACTGGACGTCTGTCGCGTTCAGGACGTTGCTTTCAGCAAGGTCATTTGTCGATACAGCCGAAGCTGACTGCACGTCATTCGCTGTTAATGCGTTTTCCTCGGCCAGACTGTTCGTGCTGACGTTTGATGCCGATTGCACATTTGCTGCATCAAGGATGTGGGTTTGTGCCAGATCGTTGGTACTGACAGCGGAGGCTGACTGGACGTTTGTCGCGTCAAGGTTTGAGAAAACCTCAAGCGCTGGGGCCGAAACAACAGAAGCCGACTGAACATTCGTCGCGTTGGCATTGATGATGCGAGCGAGATCATTTGTTGAAACGGAGGATGCCGACTGAACATCAGTGACTGTCAGCGCATTCTCTTCTGAAAGATCGTTCGTGCTTACGGTCGATGCCGACTGCACGTTGACCGCGGTTAGCGCCCCTTCAACTGTGAGATCGTTTGTGGAAACAGCGCTGGCGCTCTGAACATTTGTGGCGTCCAGAACGTGGACCTGCGCAATGTCGTTGGTGCTGACAGCAGAAGCTGACTGGACGCTGACAACAGTTAGCGCATTCTCCTCCGCAATTCCGGGCGAAGATACGGTAGAGGCTGACTGTACATCCGTCGCATCAAGGACATGGGTCTGCGTAAGGTCATTGGTGGATACGTTGCTTGCAGACTGAACGTCATCCGCGAGTAAAGCGTTTCCGCTTTCAACTCTGGCAGTAAACTCAGCCCAAGTGACAATAGCCCGCGTGGCAATTTCTATGGCTGGGGAAGATACATTCGAAGCGCTCTGAACATTTGTGGCGTTTGCATTAATGATGCGCCCAAGGTCATTCGTGGAAACGCTAGACGCTGACTGGACGTTTGTGGCGTTCAGGTTCCTGACAACAACAAGATCATTTGTGCTGACCGAAGAGGCGCTTTGAACATCCGTTACAGTGAGTGTGTTCTCTTCTGAGAGGTCTGGCGCGCTGACATTAGATGCACTCTGCACCGAGGTGGCGCTGAGATTATGCGTCTGCGCAATGCTTGGCGAAGACACGGAAGAAGCTGACGCTGAACCAGTGGGGGCAAGGTTCCTGACAACAACAAGATCATTTGTGCTGACCGAAGAGGCGCTTTGAACATCCGTTACAGTGAGCGTCTCCAGCCCGCTGTTCCAAGGGCCTGCACTCCAACCTAATCTTCCCCAACCGATGGTGGCCATTTATGCCTCCTACGGCGCGTTTGCGTCAAATTCTAGGCGAAGGTCTGCGTAGTTTGTTATGGCACTGACCTGCCCAGCGGAGAGCGTCTGGACCGCCTGAACCACGGTCCCTGTGATATTGCTGTGGGTCCACGTTGCGACAACTGTTGATGCCCCCTGCTTGAGCCGCACAACAAGATCAAGTTGCTGCACACCAGCAGCGTCCAGTTCCTTGTAGTATCGGTATTGAACTTTGTGGTCTGACGCGATGTCAACTGCGCCACTTGGGTTGGTCAGGGTAAACCGGGCAACGCTCGACTGCGGGCTAAGTTCGCTTTGCACGTAGTCGCTGTCATTGAACGGGTCTTCATCAATGGACTGGAATAAGTTTGTGCTTCCGCCAAGGTCGGTCGTCCAGCTTCCAACAACATCGTCCCCGTCTGGTGGCAAGCGTTCAATGTCTTGTGACAAAGCCGTTGTGCTGACAGCAGATGCCGACTGCACATTTGTAGCGGTAAAGACATATGTCTGCGTAGTTACTGGAGAGGATACATTGGACGCACTCTGGACCGAAGTAGCGGAGCCAAGAGCAGAGTTTGCCACAAGGGTTGGATTGGAAACATTACTGGCAGACTGAGCGCTCGTTGCCGCGCCAATGATATGCGTCTGAATAATCGCTGCATCGCTTACGGTGGAAGCGCTTTGGACATTTGTGGCGTCGAGGATATGGGTCTGCAGTATTGCCGTGGTGCTGACGGTGGACGCTGACTGAACATTTGTTGCGTCGAGTATGCGCGTTATGACAGCCGCTGGGGATGAGACCGCAGAAGCCGAAGATACGTTGTCGGCAAGAAGGGTGTTTACTGGAGCAGATGGACTGACCTGCGTGGTCGCAGTGTATGTATCCAGCGCCGTGGCAGGCGGCGTAGTGCCATCATCCCATATAACCCTGAACTCAAAGTTCTGCCCACCGACAGCAGCAAACTCCAAGACCCATTCGACTTCGTACTCGTCAGAGCCACCTGTCGCGGTCAGGGTGTTTGTTGGTGCCGTCGATCCAGCGTCAACGTAGCTGAACTCACCATCGTTGAATGTGCCAGCGCCGATCTGTTGCGTCGTGGTGGCCCCGTCCGTAACGCTCGCCGTGGAGACAGCAGTGAAGGCAGCATTGCCGCTGGTAATGGCGGTCCATGCCCCGAAGGACGTGCCGCCCGCAGCATCAACGCGGAACTCAAGGCCAAAAACTGGTGTCTCAGCAACAGTGGAGCCAGCCGTTTCTTGGATCAGGTAACGCAGTCTGTACTGGGTGTTTGTATCTAGGGTCGTTGGGTTTGAACCCGTTGTCCCGATCTGGTTCGTGCCTTCGCCGCCAGCATCTGTGTACCAAGCAAAGGTCTGTTGGTTCCATACGGCTACTTGGTGAGTCATGACTTACCCCCGATAGGGAAGTCAGGATCGTTGTTGGCGAGGATCATAAGTTCCTCCCAATCCCGACGACAGACCGTGCGGCCCATCTTGTAGGCTTTAACTTTGTTTCTCAGAAGCCTGTCGAACAGTCCGGTATAGGACATTCCCCACCACTGATCGACATCATCGTCCCAGTTATAGTGGTCCCAGCCATGCATGATGTACCGCTTGCCAGTCTCATCCCAGCCAACAGCACAAATGAAACCCTGCGACGGAGCATCTTCAGGCGAACCTTGGTCGCTGTCAAAGGTGCTTTTATCGTCGTAGTATATGCGCCAGTCTGGCATGATTGCCTCTTTTCGTCTTTATGCACTCTCCACTGCGAAGAACATGCTACCGTCATACCTGAAGGTTTGCCCCCAAGGGCAGAGATAATTTATCTTGTATTCCAAGACGTATTGTCCAGCAGCGAGATTTTCTGTGGCGTACACAACGTCAATGGATGTCGATCCAGTTTCTCCACCGCTCCATATCTGACCCGCAAGCGCGTATTCCTTGCCAGTATCCATATGAGTGGCCTTGCGCACCGATACGATTGGGCAGTCATCGCGAACCTTCTCACGTATCGCATGCCCTATAAGGCGCGTACCCTCAAAGATTGGTGAGTTCAGCGGGGTAATGCTGAGACCAATCAAGGGTGGCCTCGTGTCTACCGCAAACGTGAAAATCAAGGCACCAATGCCAAGAGACGCAAGTGACCCGGAGAGGGTTGTTAAAGCAATTCCCCAATACTTACTCATGGGATATGCCCCTTTGTAAAGACGTTCCACAAGTAAGTCATTGTGCCGATAAGGATGCCCCCAAGCGCGACAACAGCAGAGCGAAGACGAGATTGATCCTGCTTGCGCAGTTCTTCAACCCCATCTTGCAAATGCCGCGTTCTATCACGAAGGTCTTCTACAGACCTCTTGAGTAACGCAAACTCAACGTCTTCAACGGTCATCTACCATCCACCTCGCTCCAGAAATTAGGTGGCGTCTCTGATGTAGATGGAGATTGCATCAAGAGTGAAGGTGTTGCCGTTTGTGACAGCCTGTGAGCCAGTAAGCTGACCAGCAGCGAGAAGTGCTGTGCCTGTGACGTAGCTGACGCCCCAAGAGTCTGCCGTGCCTGTGCCTGTGACAGTACCTGACGTGATGGCGTCGATGACTGCGCGGCGGCCACTGCCTGTGTCTGCATCTACAGGGCCAGTCGTGGTAATCGTGGTCTCGTTGCCAAGCGTGTTGGTCACGGTCGCCAGCGTGTAGGTTGTCGGCTCTGCGCTGCAGATATCAACGCGGTCAGCGTTGGTTGTGATGTACGACAAGCCGCTGTCGAATACGATGTCTGCGATAAATGCCATTTTAATTCGCCTCCTAAGCGATACGGATGATTGCGTTTGTGGCGTCTGCCACGGGGAACTGAACGGTGAAGTCGCTTGCGCTGGATGACTTGTCCGTACCAAAGTCGAGAACCAAAACACTTTCTGTCGTGCCAGCGCCCCCGCCTGTTGTCGTGTTGTAGATCAGCGCACCCCTTGCGGTGACTGTCGATCCACTCCACGTCTCGTCTGCCCAGTCTACCAGCGCTGTGGTGCCGGACGAAGAGATGCCGTTGTTTGTTAGGGCCGCTCCCCCAGCCGTATAAGCAGTGCCGACAACCTCAGCCGTAGCCGTGTAATCAGTCGTGGTCGCATTCAGGACAGCCGAGGACGTGTACAAGGCCATCTTAAACGTGTGACCGCCAGACCCAAAATCGTGCTGGGCCGCAAGGAGTTCGCTCTTGAAAGATGTTGTGAGGGCCTGTGAGATTGCCACGTTACAGCTTCCTTATTGCTTCTGCGAGATCAGGATGTCCCGCATCTTTCAGCGCATTGTACACAGTTGTGCGGTCAGAATTAACCGATTTCTTCATGTACTCCAGAATGACTGACTGCATCCTGCTTTTGAACTGAGTCGCTTGTTCGTGAATGACAGGGTGAGCCGTCTTCGAAACATGCATGATGCTGTTCGCGCACATCTCTGCCATCTGCTCAGGAGAGTGTCCCCGGTTAGGCTCCGCCGTGTAGACGTTGACGCTGAAGTCTTTTGCAAGTTCCATGTAACTTATACCTCCGCCCTGATGTTGCCTTCACGGTACTCATCGCGGCGTATGCGCACCATGCCAAGGGCCGTCAGGTTGTCCAAGGCTTGCTTATAGCTTGCGCGGTATTCCTGCATCAGGTCAGGGTCACCCTTCAAGAAGAGATACCCTTCAACCATTGAGGCATAAAGCAAAGCGCCCTCAGCGTTGTCGCCAAGCCAAGACGTGCTGGCCGTGACAATGCTTGGGGGGTCGTAGTAATAATGGATCGTGGCCGCGTACCCGCTGTCAGGGGTAGGCCCGACAATGAAGCAGTCATCATTGAAGTGGGCATAGTATTTTGGGACGCCCTCTACGTTCTGCGGATAAGCCTCGTAAATGAAGCTGATATCCTTCATCTGCATCATCTCTTCATCAGTCCCATCATTGACGGATACGGAAATGGTGGAAAGGTAATCGCTCGGCTTGCTCAAGTAGCGGGCAGAGCCAGTGAATGTGCCTGACGCATTCCTGCGCAGTTCCGGGACATAGACGCTGCGGAAAATATTCTCTTCAGCGCGCAGCACAAAGTTCGGGATGTTCGCAACAAATGTCGTCTCGTCCGTCTCAAGGTTGTCCTGAAGTTGCTGCGTCAGTTCTGCGTAGTTCATACGATGACCCCAACTCTACCTGTAAGCGCTTGGAGATAGTTCGCTGAGTTGCCGACAGGCGTCCAACCAAACAGACTTTCGATTGTTGTGTCTGGCCGCGGATCATCAAGCGACTGAGGATCGTCAGTCCTTGCGCGGTCAAGATGGTTCTGTGGATGATCTGGATCAACCACATCCTTGCCGACGCGCAGACCGTTCGGCACCCCGTTATCAATCTCGTAGACCAAGTCCTTGAGCGGATACCGGAAGCCCGTTCTGTCACAGAACCCAAAAGCCCTCTTGCCCTTTGCAAATGCGCTCATCCGATCACCTGCGCCAAGTAGCCCTGAATTTCAGCGAAAACTTCTGCCGTGCTTGTGTTTGATTTCGCAACAACGCGAACATCGTGGTTTTTGGGAACGATGGCTAGAGGCTCGAACCTAAAAGCCACGCCGTTCTGCCCTATGTTGACAACAATGTTGCGCCCGAATGGACGCCAAACGCCCCCGTTAACAATGTCACGGGCCTCAATCCTGAACGTCACACGGTTGGCCGAGCCGCCTGCGTCACCTATGCCAACCTCAACATCGGTAACAAGCCAATAATCTGTCGCGCTGATCGACGTGGCGCATTTTTCCGACTGCACGAATGTTGGCGCAATTATGCACTTGGTCGCCGCAGCCGTATTGGGAACGCCCGACGCTACGCCGTCCGTGTTGTCGTAGGCGCTAATTGTCCCGACCGCCGCAGCCTGTGGGCTGTTGAACGTGCCGGACGCCTTTATAAACATCCGGTTGCATCGCGCCAGCGGGGTTGAAAGTGTCGCCTCGGTCGTTCCTGTCAGCGTTACATCCTGTCCGGCAAACGTCAGGTTGCCGGACCCGTCAATGGTGTGGCCCTCTATTCGTATCGTCTGCGTGTCGCTGCCGCTGGTCGAAACCACGCTGTCGATCAGGTTTGTGGAAACAAAGGTTTCGTTCCCAACCGCGCCCTGAAACTGCGCCACTGTCTCGTAGTCAGTTCCAACGGTTGTGTTTGTTCCGAATTTGTTTAGGGATTTCGCCTTGGAGATAACATCCACAACGTCATTGTAGTTCCCGCGGATTTCGTTCATCGCCTGAATGAGGCGATAATCCATCACGGCCTGTGGGAGGGAAAGAACTCTGCTCATGGTGTGTTTGCCCTCATGCTGATGATCCAAGATGAACTGTCTTGATCCTCTTCAGCCGCAAGCTTGTACTGCTGCTCATATTCCTGCTTGAGGACGGGGATCATTTGCCGCGCCTCAGGCTTCTTCATCGCTACGTGGTAGGCCAGCCCGGAGACAAGCGCCGGAACAAAGCGAGGAGGGATGTCAGCGCTTCCAGCGATGCCCTTCACAAGCCCGTCAATTCCTTTCAGCCTGTGGTAAGCAATGGAATATGTGCTGCTGTCTGGGGTTGGCCAGAGATAGAGATCAACCTGACTTGCCTGCCGATCCACGTAAATCATGGTCGGCCTGCCCTGAGAGTTTTTGTTTGTCTGCTTCGCATACGTCGAGACAGATGCCCGACGCATGTTGTAATCTGTTTGGTTGGTTCCGGTGCCTGTACGCAGTTGATGCTCAATCAGATCAATCGTGTCCGCTGGCATCGTGTAAGACGCAGTCCCCGCCGTCAAGGCGAGGGTGCCGCTGTCTACCGTGAAGAGGTTCAGGCCACGGTTCTGCCACTCAAGCTGAAGAAGGTTGAGGCTTCGGCGCACCGTCTTTAGATCGTAGCCAGACCGCATCGTGAGACCGGCCCGTTCAAAGGCTTCCTCAAAAAGTTCCGACAGGTCTGGTGTTACAACTGCCATCTATCAGCACATCTTCCCGCGGGTCTTGCCACGCTGAGCGATGCCGTCAATGCTGCCGCCCTTGGCATATCCACGCATCTTCTGGCCCATGTCAGAGCCTCGGCCAGCAGACTTCTGGGCAGCCATTGCCATGCCCTTGTCAGCGCCTGTACGGGCCTGCACACGCTTGCCTGCGCCTGCTGCAGCGGACGAGCGCCCAGCGGACTTGTCAGCCGCCATTGCGGTTCCCTTTGCGCGGCCAGCGCCGCCACTCATCTGCTTCGACATATTGCTTCGGTTCATCATCTTCATCCTTTTCTTGGCTTAAATTAGCCGTAGAACACAGTGACTGCTACAGCCTGATCGAACTCAACGTAAACGCTGGTTTCGCATCGCAAGCCATTTTCTGGTATCTCAACTGTGTTCGCTGCAGTTGCGTCGGCTGGAGTATCAACCGTTGCAAGGATTGCACCTGAGCCACCGCCGTCGCGGATGCTGAGTGTTCCAGCAACAGCGCCAGCAAGGTAGCAAATTTTCTTCACTCGACCGGGGCCAGCGAAGATAGCACCACTAGCAGCGACCCTCGTAGATTTTACATCCGAGTTCATTGGTCATTCCTTATGCGCCAGTTACTACGCCCGTATCCACACGAACCCAGATGGTGCCATTGGAGAATACAAGATTGCCAGTTCCGTTGCCCGTTGTCTCAGATGCGATCAGCGCGTCTGAAGCAAACGCCACGCAGCCAGTGTGGCTTGCTGCTGCTGGGAGGTCTGCGACTGCAAATGTTCCAAGATTTACTGGACCGGAAAAAGTGGTCTTACTCATTTCGTGTTCCTTCTACACAAGGTTTAGGCACACAGTCTGTGTAGCGTCTGGGTGAGCGTCCCAGTCGGCATGCCTCTGATGCTGCTCGCCGTCAGTATAAGTCTCATGAAACTTTTTAGAAAGAGAAAAGAAAGACCCCACCGAAGTGGGGCCAATCTTAGCCTGAGGCTACTCGTCAGCAGGTGGGTTCTTGCCAGAGCCGCCAGCGGCTGCGTCGTCAAAGTTGTGACGATCAGACGCTGTATCACCCGGCGAGTTGTTGCCCTGATGGTTGTCGCCAGTGCCATGCCACGCATCAACGTGATCGGCCTTGCCTACGCCAGCAGGCTTGCCGCTCGCGTTCGCGGCTATAGCCAGCCCCAGCACAATCAAAGTTGCATAGAAGTATTTCATCTTTTTCCCTTTCATGTTTCGGAGCCGGAAGCCTAGCACGG
>Ga0070747_1000439_pt1 | contig 20991 bp, 34 predicted proteins | sample VirMetDEL_Mar_31_FD_77321 | JGI IMG/M metagenome (GOLD analysis project Ga0070747, IMG submission 77321) | Aqueous microbial communities from the Delaware River and Bay under freshwater to marine salinity gradient to study organic matter... | ecosystem: Environmental > Aquatic > Marine > Coastal... | reverse complement strand
GATTATTGAACGTCTATTAAGTAGACGTGCTAAGAGAACTGGCGGTTGGAACATAACCAACAAAGTAAACTATTATAAAATCTTACCAGATGGTGAAGAAGAACTTATGAATGATGAAGATTCTAAGAAAACAGGTGAGATTATAACTAATAATGTTGGAACTGAAAAAGATTTCGATATTACAATATTAGCTACCGCTAGAAACTTAGAAGATTTAATAGATGCTAAACCAACTGAGAGTGGTAGATTATTAACTAAATTTATTGGTCTTGAAATTGTTGAAGCTAAAGAAGTTATTGCTAAAAGTATGTACTCCGACTTTAATAAAAATAAAAAGGGTAATCATTATGATATAACATCATTATTAAATGATAATACAACATTAGGGGAAAATTTAACTCTATATGGTGAAAATCTTAAGTTACAAAAAGATAACCTCAAACATTCTGAAAAATCAATCACCAGATTAAATGGTGAAAAAGAACGTTTATTAAGTAGTAAGTTAAATATTGATGTACAAATAGCTCAACTAAATCCAGAAGTATTAGAACAAGAAATTAGTGAGATAATTGGAAAGGGAGTTACCTATAAAGAAAAGATTGATAACTTCCAAATAGAGATTGATAAATTAAAGGATATTCAATACGATGAATATAAATACAATGAGTTAGAAAAGAAAGATAGAGTTTTAACAATTGAGATTGGTGAATTAATTAATGATATTGCCCGTTTTGGTAAGGTAATTGACAACTTAAAGGACAGTGAGATATGTCAAACATGTCGTAGACCATTAGATGATATTGATAACACTGAGAATATTGAAGGATATGAAACCAAAATACACGAAGCTAAACAATCTATTGAAACTAAGAATCTTAAATTGACTAAAATTAAAGATTCTATATCTAAAATCAAGGAAAATAGAGAAGTTGTTGACCGAAGAGATAGATTAGAATTAGAACGTGATAAGACTGAAGTTGAAATTGGTTCATTAAGGAATAAACTTATAGCCAAAAAAGCGGATTTAAAAAAATATAAAGCTAATGAAGATGCAATTAATAGTAACATATCAATAGATGCTGACATATCGTCAGTAAAAACGGAGTTAATTGCTGAGAATAATACTAAGTCAATAATCACTCAAAAAATATTTACAACTGAACAAGCGATTAATACTGCTAATAGTCAGATTGAAATAAATAGTAAGATGATTGAAACTCTTAAAAAAGAAGAAGAGATTGAGAAGATATTTAAAGTATATTTAGAGATGATTGGTAAGAAAGGAATTAGTAAATTAGTTTTAAGGTCTGTATTACCTATAATCAATTCGGAATTACAAAGGTTATTAGATGATATTTGTGATTTTGAAATAGAGTTGGTAATTACTGATAAAAATGAAGTGGAATACCATATAATAAAAAATGACGTAAGTAAATTACTTAAATCTGGTAGTGGTTTAGAAAGAACTATATCAAGTTTGGCGTTAAGGTGTGTTTTAGGGAAGATTTCACATTTACCAAAACCAAACTTTATTACTTTTGATGAAGTATTGGGTAAAGTGGCCGCAGAGAATGTAGAGAAATTACAAATAATGTTTGGTAAAATCAAAGATATGTTTGACATAGTTTTCTTTATATCCCATAATGATTTGGTGAAAGATTGGGGTGATAAAGTTATCACGGTTAAAAAGGTTAATGATGTATCATCAATAAAAGTTTAACCAGGTCTTGTTTTTGTTTAAAAATTTTAGTATATTTGATAAATATGGAAAAAGGAAAACTTAGAGAATATTGGATAATTGGTGTAGATAATGTCACTGGGTTAGAAGATGATATAAATTTAATAGCTACAGAACCTTTAAAATTGTTAGTTGGTACTAAGGAAACAACATTAATTGCAACATTTGAATCTGAATTAGACGTTGATAAGATAAAAGAGATTTTAAATGTAGGTGGTAGGCGTAGTTTTTTTATTAGTGAAATGAACCCAGCTACATTTTCAGCACATATTGATAATGAAGCAATAGACAAATATTTATTTGAAGATTTTAATAAAAAACAAAAAATATTTGTAGATATAAAGAGAAATTTTTTAGACTTTATATCTACTGGTTTAACCAATAGTACAACATCTGTTTTAGATGTTGAATATAATGAAGAAAGATTATCTTCATTAACTGGAGCACAAAGAAGTGACTTAATAGATAAGTTATTAACTAACGATGTTGATAAACTTACAAATAACCAAAAGAAAGTTTTGAACTTTCTTGCAAGTTTATAAAATATGATTAATGAAAAATTACATAAATGAAAAAACAAATATTGTTAGTAAATATTTTAAGGATGTGAATAAACACAAATTATTGACATCTGAAGAAGAAAATAAGATTGCTGAAAGAATTACCAATGGTGATGAATCAGCAATTAATGAATTAGTAAATGCTAATCTTAAATTTGTAATTAGCATTGCTAAAGATTACCAAAACTTAGGTCTACCATTATCTGACTTGATTAATGAAGGGAATTTTGGTCTTATTAAAGCGGCAAAACGATTTGACCCATCAAGAGGGTTTAAATTTATTTCTTATGCTGTGTGGTGGGTTAGACAATCCATTATGCAAAGTCTAAACGATAACTCCAGAATGATTAGACTTCCGTCCAACATCGTTAACAAAATAATTCAACATAATAAACAGAATGAGGAATATTTTGAAGAGATGGAAGAACAATACCCAACTTGTGTATCATTAAATACTAAAATAGGTACATATACTGGGTTTGAATTAGGTGATATGTTACCTGATGAAGATATAAACACACTAGATGTTTTAGAATTTGAAACAGATAAGTTAAAAAGGGTTTTAAATAAGACGTTAGAGTGTCTTAGTAATAAAGAACGTGGTATTATCGAGTGTTATTTTGGTTTGAATAAGAACTATGAACCTATGACATTAGAAGCCATTGGAGATAGATATGATTTAACAAAAGAACGTATTAGACAAATAAAAGAAAAGGCTATTAGACGCTTAAGACACAATAACGTAGAATTACATAATTTAATAAATAAGTAATTCCTGATATTTATATAAAAGTAAAATTATGAAATTACATTTTGGACATTTATTAGGTGCAGCGGCTTTATTTATAGCTTCTTGTGCCGCATTCTTTTCAGTATACGGTATTGGTATGTTATTTTCTGGTGCTATGGTAGCTGTAATAATTATGGGTTCTTCATTAGAACTAGGTAAATTGGTAACGGCTAGTTATCTACAGAGAGAGTGGAAAACAATACATTGGTTACAAAAAACGTATCTTTGTTTAGGTGTTATTATTTTAATGGGGATAACTTCAGGCGGTATTTACGGGTTTTTATCTTCAGCATACCAAGAAACCTTTCAAAAATTATCTATTAGTCAAAATGAAATAGCTTTCCTAGGACAAAAAGAAAAATTCTTTGCTGATGACTTAGCCAGATATGATAAGGAGTTAGAAAGGATATCAAACAATATTAGTACCTTATCTGACACAAAAGCTAATTCAATACAAGTTAGAGACACTTCTTCATCCACTGGATTAAGAAATACAATATCAACGTCTGGGTTAAGATTAGCACAAGAAAGGATTAACGTTGAAGAAGAAAATCGTGATGAAATGATGATTAAACGAAGCGTTGTTGCCGATTCTTTACAAAAATATCAATTAGCTATACTAAATAAACAAAATGATACTGAAGTTTCAGCAGAGTTAGGACCTTTAATTTATGTGTCAAATTTAACTAATATACCAATGGATAAGGTAGTTAATTATTTTATATTATTATTTATTATAGTATTTGACCCTTTAGCTGTCGCTTTAGTTATAGCTACAAATAAAGTGTTTGTTAAAGAAGGTTTAAAAAGAAAAAATGAGGGTATAAATGAGGGTATAAATGAGGTGACTAAACCAGGTAAAAAAAGACCTGGTCTATTTGCTAAATTATTCACTTCTAAATCTTTAAAGAACCCCAAACCAGTAAATGATACAGTTACTGATACAGTAAAAAAAGAAGAAGTACCAAAAGAAGTGATTAAATCGGGTGTTATAAATAATCAAGGGATAGTTTCGGTAAATGCACCAGCTCCACCTGGTATGGCTCAAGCTAAACAAACACCTACTGTTAATACTGGAATAAAACCAGAAGATGTAGCACAAGTTAGGAATAACGCTAAGAATTATACTAGAAAAATACCAGCAAGACGTGGTTATTAATAAAGAGAAATATAAATTAAAAGAAGAGTCTTATAATGTAGAAAAGTTCGATAAAGATTTAATTATAATTGGAAATACCTTGAACTCTGGAATGAATCATTTTGATGTTTGGAATAATAAGATAAATGGTAAATATAAGAATACTGCCACATATACTGTAACACTTAAAGGTGAAATCTATGAGCACTTTAACCCAATATATTATTCTAACTTTTTGGGTGCTGGGAAATTTGATAGAAAGACTATAACAATAGCATTAGAAAATGAAGGTTGGTTAACTAAAGATTTTGAACATGGCTTTTATATAAATTGGTCTGGTGAGAAATATGAAAGGAAAGATAAGATAGTTGAAAAAAGTTGGAGAGGGCGTTTAAGATGGGCACCTTACAAAAAGAAACAGATGGATGCACTAGTCTTTCTATGCGAAGAATTGATTGAAAAATTTAAGTTAGATAAATTTGTTTCACCAAATAATGTAAAAGTTAATGAGTTTACTAAAAAGAAAGGTATTTATTATAGAAGTAATTATTTAAAAACTTCATTGGATGTTTCACCAGCGTTCAATATTAAATATTTAAAAGAAAAAATAGAAGAATAATGGAAAATATATTTGAAAATGACATTACCAAAAAAATGTTAAGTGAAATAAGAGGTAGTAATAATAAATCTCTTATTACAGAAGGGGCTAACGATGAAGAAGATTTATCTTCAGCTGAATTAAGTGAAGAACAAAAGAATTTTAGAGATACTGTAAGTCCAAGAGTTGATTTTACTGGCTTCAAAGTCTATCCTAAAAATAAAAATGTTGTTTTTTCAGGTAAATTTGAAAATATGGGTGGTCTTGAATGGCAATTCACATTAGAAGATGCTAACGGTTTATACATCACCGCTAACAACGTTCCTTTTAGTGATGATACAATAGCTACAATTAAAAAACTTAAAGGTTATTATGACAATTGGGCCGATGAATGGGCGCAAAAATTAGCTACGGAATATAATAGAAATGGTGAAGAAGGTGGTAGTGAGGTACAAGAAGGAGAATTAGCTTAAACCTTAATTAAATTATAAAATATAAAAAGTTGATGAAAAATTTGTTTTATCAGCTTTTTTTTTATATATTTGTTTTTAAATAGTTAAAAATGAAAAGTTTATTAAATTCCAGAGTAGTTGTAACAATCATAATTGTTATAATATTATTATTTGCTGGTCAATGGGCATATAATAAATATATGAACTTACAAACCGATTTAAGAATCGCTCAACAAAATGAAGCGTCACTTAAGGATTCACTTAGGGTAACAACAAATAAGTTAGGTCAAATTGAAGTTTCTAAACAAATACTTGTCGCAAAAAATGAAAGGGATTTAAGAAAGTTAAATTCAGATATGGCTGATAAGCTTTCTAAGTTAAGTGGTAAAATTAGTTCTCTTACTTCAACAGTTATTCAATTGAGTGGTGTTATTGAAGATATGCAGAATATTGACACTGACGTGGTAGATGTTTCACCACCAGATTCTAGTGGTACATCAATAAAAGCTTTTACATGGAGATATGAAAAAACTTTTGATGAAGATAATTTTAGGTCTATTGCTGGTAAGACTACTTTTAGTGTGGATTCAACTAATTCAATTTTTAAACCATTAAGAACTAGTATTACTGAAGATGAAATTAGATTTCAATTAACTCAAGGTCTTAGAACTACTGATGATGGTAAGGTTGAAATGTTTGCTACATCTAACTATCCTAACTTTGCAGTTAAAGAACTTAATTCAGTTTTAATCGACCCTGATTCACATCCAGCTTTAAAACAATTCACAAAACGAAAACGCTTCTCATTAGGTTTATATGGTGGTTTTGGTGGTACTGTTAACCTTAGTAATTCTACAATTATTTTTGGACCACAATTTGGTGTAGGGGGTAGTTGGCGACTCTGGTAAGACTAAATAGGTGATTATCTTTAAAAAAAGAGGTTAATCAAGGTTTTTCTTATTATTTTTCACTATTTATATAAAAGATAAAATGTGATTACATAATATTTAACTTTATGCAAAGAATAAAATTAAATGAAAGACAAATCTTGATGCTTAAAAAACTAGAACAAGAAGAGTCTAATAAAAATAAGGTACTTAGGATTACTGAGAGTCAATATAACAGACTTTTTAACAGTAAAGGTAAAGCTAGTCAAAAACTAAGTAAGAACCTTAAGAAAGCTGGCATTGGCGAAGGTGCAACCAAAAAAATTGATTTGGTTGATTTCGCTGAAGAGATTGTTGTATTCATTAAAGATATCTTATCGAATCCTAGAACTATGTCCTTTTCTCCATATTGGGAAGATTTAGGGATTAGTAAAAACCAATTATTCAATATGGTTAAGAAGCAAGGTCTTTTAGCCTTAGCTGATGACAACGCAGAAATCAAAGAATATATCGCACCTAAATTTGGTTTTAGAAAAAACGTTAAGGAATTATATAAAAATATTTCAGAAAAATATACAACATTAAATGAATTTGGTGATGGTGGTTATCCAGCGGGTGCTGAGATGGACCCAAATAACCCATGGGACCAAGAAGACGGTGAAGAAGAAACTCAAGTAGAAATTATCTCATTAGAGGATAACCAAAAGAAATTTAAACTTCTTTACATGGAACCACAAGATGGTTTAGGTATATTTAAAGCTGGTAATGAATTATTCATAGCATCTTTATCTAATATAGGTGATATTAACGAAGACCCAGAAGTTTTAGATGGTAAAGCTTATGTTTATGATTATAAAGGTAAAACTGATAATATTACTCCAGAAGGTTTTGAAGATTATATCAACGATAGTTATAATCAAGGTAAACTAAAGCCAGTTAGAAACGACAAAACAAACAAGTTTCCAGTTCCAACATTAATTACTCCAACTGTAAAGAAAAAAATATTAGAATGGTATGGTGATGACCCTAAAGTTGCAGAAATGCTTGGTCAATTACCAGAAACTACAGGTGCTGCATCTAGCGGTGCTTCTGTTGGCGGTGCTTCATTCAATAGCCCAATAAATAAAGATACTGGTAAAAGTCCAGAGGAAGCAATGGGTGCGTTAATTAATGATGGTATTGATGCTGATGGCGTTATACCATTCCATTCAGATAGGAATGGTGAAGAACCATTCGTTATTAATGATATTACATGGGAATACGTTAATGCTGATTATAATGGTAAGGTAGATATTGGAGTTTATAGATATGGTCAAGACATTACTTATTCATATGACTGGTTTAACAAAAACATTCTAAAATCAATGGGTGAATCAACTACAACAACTAGTGTTGGTGGTGATAGCGGTACATTTGCTTATGATGCACCAGCTGGTGACGGAAAAGATTTTTGGACTGCTGGTAATAAGTTAAATAAAGGTAAAGGTGATAAACAACAAGGAACGCCAATAGTTAGAGGTGGTACAATGGTTAAAGAATCAGATGTTAGAACAATGTTAGATAAAAAAATCCTTAAAGAAAATATTAAAGTAGGACAAGTTTATAAAAATGGTCTTGCTAGAAGAAAAGTTAAGGGTATTCAAAAACATCCATTAACTCAATCTAAAAAAATAATCATTGTCCAACAATGGGGTGATGGTGATAATAGGGAAATTAAAATAGACCCTAAAGAATGGGGTTCTTGGGATTTACTTATTGAAAGAGTTGTGTTAAGAGTAACAGAAGCTCAATTCAATAAAATAATGGAATCAGAAAATCTTACTAAAACTGCTTACCCAAATGGTGATATGATTAAGTTTGATGACTGTACCAAATTAAATAATAATAAGGTTGCTCAAAACGGTGGATGTAGTCAAGGTGATGATGGTGTTGTTAAATTGAGTAAAACAAAAGGTTCTGTTGTCGCAGAAGGATTTAACCCAAATATTGCACCAGGTTCTATTTATGCAATTGAAATTAGACCAATAGGTGCCAAAATAGGATTAACGCAAGACAATGGACAAACAGTAGTTATACATTTCGAAGATGTCCCTGACGTTATAAAATTATTATCTAGATATTATGAATCAGGTGACGATTCAATATAATGTTTATGATATTAAGAAATAATTACATATTTATATAAAAACTAATATAATGGATAAAACAATAGTTAAAAAAGAATTAGATAAATTAGTTGCTGAAGCTGCTATCTCTGGTGAGAAAATTACAAAAAAGGCTCAAGGTACTAGTAATACTCAAAATAAGGCTTATTATAAAGATGTCGAAAAGAAAATGTCTGATTATGATAAAGACCTTAAAAAAGATGGTGAAGATAAAATAGACCCAAAGAAATTTCCAGCTGAAGATAAGGATAAGGAATATCACGATGATATGGAAATCATGAATGGTCAAGAAATGATTGAATATGATAGAGAACCAAATGAGAACTTTAAAGATAGAGCTGTAAAAGCTATTGAAGGTGATTCTACAATGGGTAATAAAACATATACAGGCAAGGATAACGGAAATACTGAACCAGTTTGGGGTGCATCTGACGCTGATTTTGGTAAAAATTTAGTAAAAAGAGCAAATGCTTCAGCTAAGAAAAGAGCTGATTCAATAACACCAACAACTTCAATGGGTGACGATATTGAAATTGACACTAAAAAAGGTGAAAGAGTTCAAGCAAAAAAAATAGCAACAGAAGGTATGAAAAGATTAAGATTTAAAACTCCATTTAATGGTGTAGGTAATGCTCTAAAATTAATTCCAGAAGCGTTTAAAGTTGATAATAAAAAATTCGAAATGACTGATGGGCAAGAGAGTTATAAAATAGAATGGCAAGGTTCACTTAGTGAAGGTAAAGCAAAAATTTTAGCAGCTGATTCATCAGAATTAGTAAACGAGAGTTTTAGTAAAATTAAACACTTAATGGGTTACAAATCAGAAACTACTTTAGGTTCTTTAGATGGTAACGCTAGAATTACTGAAAATAAAAGAATTATGGAAAATGCAACAGGCGTTGGATTTGGTTCTCAAGGAAATGGCTTTACTAGTGAGGGTGACCTTACAGAAACTGAAGTTGTTGAAGAATGTAATGAATGTTCTTGTGGTGATGGGAAATCTTGTGATAAGTGTAAACCAGAAATTGTTGATAGAGATTCAGCTGATTGGGAAGAAAAAGCTTTCGGAAATAACGAATAAATTATGGCATTAAACGAAAAAGGTTTAGGGGTTATTAAAGGTTGGGTTACTGAATTAGGTGCTAGAGATGCTGCATTTAAAATGATTAACCATAATTTAAGTAAATTAGCGATGGGTCTGGACGTAAATGACTTACCTGATACTATGACTTTAGCTAATGGACTTGATACTATAGAGGAAATGTTAAATGCTGCTGATTTTGTTAATGCTTGGGATGAAGCTAAAATGACTGCAAGAGAAATGTTAGAAGATGAGGGGTTTCCAGGTATGTTTGAAAATAAGAAATTAAAAGAAAATAAAAAAATGAAAAGAGTAAGATATAAAACAGAATTTAAGAGCATTGAAGATGCATTAACAAAAGTTCCTAACCAACTTAAAGAAAACAACGAAGTTTTCGAAATGACTGATGGTAATAAAACTATTCAAGTTAGATGGGAAGGTACTTTAGAAGAAGGTATGGCGGTTCCATTAACGGAAGTAGATAATACTTTAATTAGTGAAGATATTTCTAAGATGAAAAACCTTATGGGTTATAAATCTGAAAAAACAATTGGAACTCCAACTGCTAATAATAGAGTGAGTGAAAATAAAACCTTCAGAGATTTATTATCAACTGCTAAAAAAAAAAGCTTAAATGAGTCGATAAATATCGATGAAATTGCAGGTTTACATGAAAGTGAACTTTTAGATGAAGGTTTAATGTCTAAATTAGGTAAAATTGCGGTGATGTTAGGTTTATCTATAGCTTCATTCACAGCAATGGCTCAAGAAAGCCCTAAGAAGGCCGTAGAGGTACTTAAACAAAAAGCAAGTAAGTTAACACCAGAACAATTAGATAACATCACAAATGCTACTGGAATTGAATTTACAACTGATACTGCTAATGATTTATTTCAGTGGGATAATAATAGTTTTACACCACAACCAGTTCCAGACTTATATTTAGGTAAGTATGGTGATATTGAAGCTGCTAAAGTTATTGATAAGCAAAGAGATAATAATGGTAATATAAGTTATACAGTACAAGTTAATAAAACTTATAGTAACGATTCTAACTTCAGTACTATTAGAAGTTATATTGGAAATCAAAACAAAAAATTAAAGGGGGCAACAATTAAATTTGTTGATTATAAAGGAAGTTCATATGGCGGTAAAGAAATAACCTATAAATAAAAATTTCATAAAACTACAAAAAAAACCTACTCTAACGAGTGGGTTTCTTTTTTACTAGATATTTATAATAAAAAAGTTATGAGTATAGAAGTATCAAAGTATGTTAGTTATGATGAAGCAGTTATTAGTAACACTGCGTTAAAAAAAAACATTGACAACACACCAAATCTAAGTCAATTAGAAAACATTAGAGTTTTATGTAGAAAGGTATTTGACCCTCTTAGAGTGTGGGTAGGTGGCCCTGTTAAAGTTAACTCAGTATTTAGAAGCCCAAAATTAAATGCGGCAATTGGTGGTAGTAAATCATCACAGCACATGGCTCTTAAAGGGGCGGCAATAGATATTGATGATAATCACAAACACAAAACGAATTTAGAGATGTTTCATTACATCAAAGATAATTTAGAGTTTGACCAATTGATTGCAGAGTTTCCAAATAATGGAAAACCAAGATGGTTACATATATCCTACAATGAAGGTGCTAATAGAAACAGAATCTTAATAGCAACCAAAATTAATAAAAAAACAACTTATTTACCATATATTGGTAATGAGCACTTAGTAGGTTAAAATTATGATTGAAAACTTAGATAAATTACTAAACCGTATGTCAAGACCTTTATCTCTTATGGAGACTGAATTAATCTATGACAGTAATCGAATCGTTTATGAAAGAAGCGATTTATATATAGATTTTATTTTAACATTAGATGACCTAATTAAAACAACTTATTTTGGTCACGATATGATGGATGAACAAGAAAGGGTTAATCATTATAATTGGTGTTGGAATAAGACATGTGATTTAGTAAATACTAAACTAATAAAATTCAATCGAAATGACAATGCATATGTGTATCTACTAGACACATATTTAGAATCGTTCTATGACGATAAAACTATTGTTATTCATTTAACAAATTTCTGGAAACATATATTTAATTATAATGTTAAAAAATCTCAACCAGAAATTGACACATATTTGAAACTTTATAAAATTTTCGAAGACTCCTATAACAAAAAAGTGTATAAAAATACATAAAATCGTACTTTTCTATTTATTTTTTTAAAATCTTATGTATATTACACATATGAGATTGAAAAATATAATATTAACGGAACTAGCTCATGAGCGATTAATTGCTTATGAAGAGTTAGAGCGTGTAATGAACGATAAGGGTGATATTCAGAAAACTAAAAAGAAAATTAGAAGATACCTCAAATCAATCGTTCAATTGAACGCTATGATTAATGAGTGGGAATCAATCAATAACGAACCACCATTAAGCATAACCGATTTAAAAGAACAGTTAAATAAACAAGGAAATGAATAATTACGAAGAATTAGAATCATTAATGAATCAACTTAAAGTTGATTTACAAAAGTTTTACCATAAAGGTAATCAAGCGGCCTCAGTAAGAGCAAGGAAAACCCTTCAAAGTATTAAAGAACAGGCTCAAAATATAAGGATGGATATTTCTAACACTAGAAAAATACTTAAAATAGATAAATAATGGGAACTGAATTAATAAATTTATTTTTATTGACGGCTTTTATTATATCGATTTTAAACATCATTAAAAACGTATTTCAAATAATGCCATTTATTAAACAAGGTGTGAGAGCACCAATAACTTCTATTGAGATGTTCTTATTTGGTTTATCAATAGCTTATGTGATTGCGTTTATCATTAAAGGATTAGGAATATAATGTCAAATATAAACAAAAGATTAAACGAACTTAGCCCACATGTGCTAGGGATTAGATTTACAAATAATATTAGTGTGGTAGATACCTTCTTCAAAGAAGGGTGGTCATTACCAAAATCAGATATTGTGGGTCATGAAGCTATCCCAAATAGGGATAATAATTATATGCTCTACCCACAAAATGAAGGTGTTGGTGTTGATGAAATGTTGGATTATGTTGCATATGTAATTAGAGTTAATATTGAAAGAGAGAAGAAGATTGAACTTCTTCAAGTTAAAATTAATGAGTTAAAACATATTTTCACAAAATCATCATTAGCGAAATGTGAAACGTTAACATTTAAGTTTTCAGATTTATTGGAACCAAAGGTAGAAATGCCCGATGATATTGATTTGCCAATAATAGACTCTCAAATAGCAGAAACCTCTTCAGTTATTGAAAATGTTATAACTGAAGAAGAAATAAGTGATGTACCAATTGCTGAAGTACCTAAAAACACTAAAGAAGTGGAAAGGTTTAATACAGCAAAAGTAAATAACGAGACATTTGATTTACCACCTAAAGGTAAAATTATAGTTGAGGAATTTAATGCACCAGATGTGGTTTGTAAATGTGACCCTAATGACCCAAATCAAGTGTGCCCAGAATGTATAGGATATTAATATGAAAGTAGTATTATTTTTTGTGTTAGCGTATGGAATTGCTAATATCATGGTATTCTCATCAATCTTTAGAGGGTGGAGAGAATTTTGGAAGTCAATATCGCCAAACTTTTTTGGTGAATTATTTAGTTGTATGATTTGTTTACCATTTTGGATAGGAATTTTATTATCAATTTTTGTATTTTCTATAAATATCTCATATTTAGGGGTAAAGCCTGATGTTTTAGCATGGTTTTTAGATGGATGTTTAACTTCAGGTGGTGTGTGGCTTATACATACATTACAAGAAAAGTTAGAGAAATGAACAATTGGGAAATAAATAAAGAAGTTAAATTTATCGAGAAGGATAAAAAATCAACTGAAGTGAGAAAGAATAAGTTCATTCAGGAAATAAAAAGTGGTTTAGGTGATGAAATAAAAAATAAATTAACACCACTACCTAAAGGAAAAAATAAAGGTAATTTTATTACCAGATTCTTTAAAAGATTATTTTTATGAATTACGATAAGTTAATAGAAACAATTAAAGTCATAGTTAATGACGAAGCAGTTTACACGAAGGGCCTAACAATGGTCTATTCAATGGATGCTAAAAAGCATAAAAAAATTAGTGAACATTTTTTCTATAAACTTACAGGAGATTCAAATAATAAATATGAATACACTGAAGAATTTGAAATTGAGATTGCTGGAATTTTAATAAAGTTTGTGATAAATAATGAAATGTAAATTTTTAAGAACTAAATGTTTTACCTTCTATAAATGTAGTAGGGTTGGATATTTATGGTTCAGATTATTTAATTTTAAAATATCATTTAAACACATTAATAACTATGACTTTAAAAGTGAAAACCCAAGGGGTTTTATAATAGGTCATTGGATAATAAATATAGTAAAATAAAAAGACATGGAAAACAAAAACGAATTTACTGTTGATACAGCCGTAAATGCAGAAGTAACACAAGTAGAAGCACCACAAGGAATTCAATTAAGTGATGAGGAAAAAGCACTTATCGAGACTCAAAGACAAGAATCCGCTAAATTAAATGCTTTTAGAGAAGGTTACCAAAGGTTAGTTCAAGACACGGGGTTTGCTTGGGCGGTTGATTTACAATCACCGTTAGGGGCACCAAAACTTGGTGTTACTAGAATCAATAGATAAAAAGAAACGAATAAAAACCGCAATTAATTGCGGTTTTTTTATTTACTAATCCAAAAATTTTACCTATAATTGATTTATAAAAGAAAATTTATGAAGATAGTAATTAAAGAAATGTCTGCCGATAGAAATAAACTACTTGTTTATTTAATGACAGATGATAACGTACCCGTAAAGTGTGAAATGACTACCAAAAATAACTCTAAAAAAGTTATCGATGAGTTAACACCTGAAGGTAGTAAGGATATCACTACAATAACTTATAAATACCCAGAAAATATTTTAGAAGATGAGTAAAGAGCAACCATTAATATTAGTCTTTTACATGGATAGAGCAACATTATCACAACAAAAGATAATGAAAATAATCTCTGACGAAGTAAAAAAAGCTTTAGATGCCAAAGAGGTTAATGCTGTAACATTCTTTGTACCAACTGAAAATAAAGAACGTGTTGAATGTATCAACCCAGTTATCGCTACAGATGAACAAATAGCACGAATAAACACTTTAATAGATGATATTGAAAAATCTTTCGATGTTAATAATGATTTAACCCAAGATGATTATGATGACTACGAAGGTAGTGCCGTAAAACCATTTAAAGGAGATGATTAAAATTCCACACGCACATAACTTAAATTGGGATTCTATGGGTTGGTTAAATAGTCCCTTAAAACCAAATTCTTACACTCAAAAGGATTGGAATCAAACTCTTTTAACTAAGCTTAATCAAGCGTCAGCACAAATATTTCAAGAAAGTCGTAGAGGTGGTGCTAATACTATAAGGTTTAATAGTAAAATTTTAGAAATTATCAAAACTTTAGAATATTATTCAGAGGAAGAAAATAAAGTAGGTTATAAATATCAAATTGAAATAGATGATTTAATATTTGAAAACTCAATCTATATATTTAGAGATACTATAAAACGAAGTGATATTCTAATTCCATTAGATAGATTTGATGGGGTGGTCAAAATAGAACATTTAGCTGATACTAGACCATTAGAAATTGGTGAGGTACACTATAAAACGACAAGTAACACTAAAGAAATTAATTAATTTAAAAAGAGATTAGTTTGTAAATTAGATATTTTAAATTATGAAAGTTAAAAAAAATGATACCGAAATGAATAATTGTGTTGTAATTAAAGCACCAGAGAAATTAAGCAATGCTGGAACAACAGTATTCTTAGCGGGTTCAATTGAAATGGGTAAAGCTGTTGATTGGCAAACTCAAATTGAAAATAAACTTAAAGAAAAATTAACTGGTGACCAAATAGTTACTCTTTATAATCCAAGACGTGATGATTGGGACAGCTCGTGGTCTGAAACAATTGAAAATGATAATTTTAGAGAGCAAGTAGAATGGGAATTAGATGCGTTAGAAAAAGCTGATAAAATTGTTGTTTATATTGACCCTGAAACCAAGTCACCAATCACTCTAATGGAATTAGGTTTACATGCTCATAGCGGTAACGTTTGTGTGTGTTGCCCTGAAGGTTTCTTTAGAAAGGGTAATATTGATATCCTTTGTAATAAATATGATATCCCAATGGTTGATGATGTTGATGGATTAATAAAATTCATATTAGATGAAAGCAATTAAAATAATACAAGTTACCACACCAATGTTTGAATATAAAGGTGTTAAGTATTATGTAGAGCAACGTAGATACCCAAATTTTAATAAATTCCAAGATTATATTGATAGGATGATTAGAAAAGGTGCAACTCACCTTTTTATATATAACACTATGAATACATATCCTGATGATAAACCGATTTGTGATTATGGTGAGGGAATGGAACATATTTTTGAAATTTGGATAAGATGTAAATTTGTAGAAATTAAAGTGTTATGAGACAAATTAATATAGGGCAGACATATTCATTGGATTTGGGGCAACAAGCACCAGTTGTGGTTAAAGTTATTAAATTTATTGATGATAAAACTGTATTATGTAAATACTTGTATTTCTTGGGAAGGAAGAACTGAGGAATTATCGTTAGAATTCTTTAAATAATTATGTGTTTCGGATGTGCCCATAGAAGTGATTTAGAAAGTGGTAAAATACCACCCAATACTACTTTTGAGGAATATATGGAAAAGTATTTTTGGATTAAATTACCTGAAGGTAAAACAATTGAAAATATTTTAGATGATTGGATTAAAGAAAAAACTCAATGGGCCACTTACATGGTTGAATGTTCAGATGGAACAATATACACAGGAATCTCTAACAACGTTTCTAAGCGCATTTCAGACCATAATGATGGCAAAGGAGCTAAATATACTAGAAGTCGCTTACCAGTGGTCTTAAAATGGACTCAGAGTTGTAAGGATAGGTCTATGGCAAGTAAATTAGAATATAAAATAAAGAAATTAAGTAGAAAGCAAAAATTAAAATTAATTAAAGATGGATAAAGCAATTATTAAACATTTAAAATAAAAAAGATGACTAGAAAAGAGAAAGAAAAATGGATGAAGATGAAAAAATAATAGTAACACACCTTAAAAATCGTGGGTTTACAGAACAAGAAATTAAAGATTTTTTAAAGCGAGAGAAAGAATCTAAAGCTTTTAGAAAAAAATATCGTGAAGACCATGCATGTTGCCCTAAATGTGGTTATGATGGTCATTCAACAACTCTTGTGGCTTTTGTTATGGTTCACGGTGAATATGATAAATATAAAGATAGGAACGATTGTGTGTGTAGTCAATGTGGTGATAAACACATAGCACATGATAGAGTTCCATTAAAAAATGAAGAAAATGGGAAAGAGTAAAAAAAATGACCATATAGATTGGTCCAAAGAGTTATATACTCCAACAGGTGAAACTTTAAGTTTAATGAATTATGGTAACTATGGCACTTACAAAGTTAATGTAGATGCTATTAAAACAATTGATGATATTAAATTAATTCTCAAACATCTTAACTTAACTTATCAAACACCAACAAAAGAAGATTACGAAGAAATTAAACATTTATTAATACTTAATTAATAAAAATTTTGTATTCATCGATAAAAGTTGTATATTTACAGATTAAAAGTAAAAAACATCGATGAGTAGAGAAGAAGAAATTTTAAAAGATAAAAAAATTACCTCATTTTCAGGAATAGAGCGTGATATAAATAAATCAACACATAAACATACTAATGCTTGGGGTCTAGTTTTTACCCCTTTAATTATTCTTATTTCTCTTTTATATTTAATATTTAGTTAAGGTCTAGTAGTAGTCCTCCAAATCTTAGTGTAATTCCACCCAGTATGCTCATGAATTATCTCATAATAATCTCCACACATTTTTTTATTAGCAGTACCCATAAATAATAAATTTTTAATCTTATTACTTTGGGCTGCATCCATAAGTGCGTGGTGTAACCTTTGTCCATCCTTCTTACATTTACAAATAACCATATCAAATTGGTCTTCAGCGTGAATCAGTAATTTATTATTAACCACAACGACTTGTTTGGTTTTTTTACTATCGTCCATACCTCTAACTAATAGTACAATTATATCTCTAATAGTTTTTCTATCGGTATTATTATTATATCCCCAAACCCAGAACGTTTCCTCAATCTTATAAGATGAATCGTGTAATACGGTCCAAATACCAAATATAGGTTTTTCATATACCAATTTACCAAGCTTGTTCCTCACAAGTCTTGGTTTATCAGTTTCTTCATAGTCTTTTACAACATAAATTTTATATTCAGCTGGAATAATACCGTTATTGTTAATAAACTTCTTTTCAAAGAAAACTTCATTCTCCATTTTCAACTTATTAAAATTAGCATATGAGGTACCTTCCGTTTTACAACGATGTAGCGTTTTCTTATATTCTCCGTTTCTTGTTAGTATTACTCTATAAAGCATATATAATAAATATTATTAATACAAATATACAAAAAATTTGCTATAAATAAAAATTATTAGTATATTTGCAGTAAATACAAAATTCATGAGTAAAGATTTATATAAAATATTAGGTGTTAATAAAAACGCTAATGATACTGCAATTAAAAAAGCTTATCGTAAATTAGCTATGAAATATCATCCAGATAAAAATCCTGATGATAAAGAAGCTGAAACTAAGTTTAAGGATATTGCTGAAGCTTATGAAATTCTTAGTGATTCTACTAAAAAATCACAATATGACTCTATGGGTTATGATTCATTTAGTCAAGGGGGTGGTAGAAGACAACAAGGATTTGATTTCCAAGATATTGAACATATATTTGGTCAAATTCGTAAAGAGCAAGAAGCGCAAAGAGCAAAAAGTCAATATTCAAAAGTTCATAAACTATCTCTTACAGTAGAAGAAGTTTATCATGGTGTTAATAAGACATTTAAATACGATAGGTATGATAAATGTCAAACATGTAATGCTAGGGGTGGTGAAGATGTTAAAAGATGTGACACATGTAACGGTAGTGGAATAAGAAGAAAAATTCAACAAACCCAACATGGAACATTTCCACAAAATTTTAGTTGTGAACCATGTAAAGGTAGAGGTTTCACGATGAGTAAAACATGTAATACTTGTGGTGGTAATGGAATAGTTATTAGGAGTAATGAAGAAAGTCTTGATATACCTCATAGCATTCAACATGGGCAACAAATCATGTTGGTGGGTGGTGGCTCATTTTATAAATATGGTTTAAAAGAAATGTACGGAGATTTAATCATTGTTATTGAAGTTAAAGAAGATAAATTTAAAATATTACCTAATAATGGACTATTATCTAAAATCAAAGTAGATTACCCAACATTAATATTGGGTGGGTCAATTGAATTCATAACGATAGACGGTACCAAACTTAATATCAATATAAAAGAAATGACTGAGGTTGGTCGTAAATTAAAAATTACTGGTAAAGGATTAAAAAAACCTAACTTTAATAATGTTAGGGGTGACCAAATCCTTGAAGTAGAATTAGATATGCCATCTTCGGTTACTGATGAAGAGAAAGAATTATTAGAAAATTTAAAAAAAGTTGTACAATAACTTGTTTCTTAAACTAAAAAATAGTTTATTTGTGCTATAATAATTAAAAAATAAAAAATATAATAATATGGCAAAATGGACAAATCCTGATGATGAAACACAAGAAATCATCACAGGAGTTTTAGTAGGTAATGGATTAGATAACTACATCAATACCAAAATCATCGTTAACGATGACCAAACATCACTGTTTCAAATTAAGAAAGAAACACCAGCAAGTAAATTTGCTTATGGTTATGATTTAAAAATCATTGTTAACGAATCAATATTTGATAGGTTACCACAAGACCAAAAATTATTAGCAATTAATGAAGCTTTATCTGGAACTCATTATGATTTAGAAAATGATAAATTGGTTGTTAGCGCACCTGATAAAGTCTTTAAATCATTTATTGAAAGACATGGTTGGGAAAAATATGAAGTGTTGGTTGAATCAATTAAATCTTTATATGACGCAAAGAAAAACGAAGCTAACTTAGAAGGTGAATAATATGAATTTAGGAAAAGATTTTCAACTATTTGCAAAAGATAAAATGGGTGTCTCTGATACCCAATTAAATACATACGGGGAGATACAAAATAAGGTATATGATTCAATGACACCATACATCTTAGAAGAAAGAGAAATGAGGGTAACTCAAATGGATATCTTCTCAAGATTGATGAGAGAAAGAATCTTATGGGTATCAGGACCAGTTAATCAATATATGAGTGATGTGGTTAAAGCACAATTATTATACTTAGAAAGTGTTAGTGAAGAAGATATTACAATGTATATTGATTCACCTGGTGGGTCCGTTATAAACGGTTTATCAATGATTAATACTATGAGTCTATGTAAACCAGATATCAAAACCGTTAATAATGGTATGTGTGCGTCAATGGGTTCGCTATTATTAGGTGCTGGTGAAAAGGGTAAACGCTTTATGTTACCTGACGCAATGGTAATGTTACACCAAGTATCAAGCGGTATGGAAGGTAATGTTCAAGATTTAAGAATTTCTTTAAGGTTATCTGAAAAATTTAATGATAGGTTGTTTAATTTATTAGGTGGTTTTTGTGGTAAAGACCCTAAAGAAGTAATGAAAGATTCGACTAGGGATTTATGGTTAGATGCGAAAGAAGCATTAGAGTATGGTATCATTGATGAAATAATCGGTGCGTAATGAAAAAAATCATTACAGACCCCTTTTTAGGTGAAATTGAAATAACAAAACTTAGTTCCGATACTTTAAGTGCAGTTGGAGAAAATAGGGTTGATACGGTTTATACGGATAAAAGGGGTAACTGTTGGATTGAGACTTATACAACTTGGGGTGACGCTATAAAACCCACACCTATTATGTACATTAGAAAAGAGTTATTACATAAAATAATTAAAGTTTTTAAAGATAAATGAAAATAGATAGGTACCAAATACCCACAATAGAATTATATTTAAATGGTGAATTCGTTGATAAAATTTTTAACGAAGTAGAACTTGTAAGGGTTCAGATTAACATCACTAAAGATAGATTAGATGGTTATACCATTAAATTTGGTGATGAATTCATTTCAATTGATAGTAATACTGGGAGTCTTAGTAATTGGCCAAGAGGTATGTATGATGAATGGCAATTTGGTGTCGCAGAATTATTTAAATTAAGAAGAATAAATAATGAAAAAAACTTATAGTAGTGATAAAGTAGAATTTTTTTTAAGAGAATTATCCTATAATTACACAAGCTTTTATAAAAGTGAAGCACCATTTGATATTGGAATGAACTTGGATTCATGGATTAAAATGATGCTAGATGAATGAATCACACCTACTAATAACGATTATTATTGGTAGGAAAGTGATTTTAATAAAAAAAT
>Ga0070747_1000438_pt1 | contig 21010 bp, 28 predicted proteins | sample VirMetDEL_Mar_31_FD_77321 | JGI IMG/M metagenome (GOLD analysis project Ga0070747, IMG submission 77321) | Aqueous microbial communities from the Delaware River and Bay under freshwater to marine salinity gradient to study organic matter... | ecosystem: Environmental > Aquatic > Marine > Coastal... | reverse complement strand
GAATAAATCACTACTACTGAAATCAGCCTTAGAATCCGGGGATTTTAGGCCAAAATCAGTAGTAGTGAAGTTGTTTAGGTTAGAGCAGTCATGATTTGTTGCTCTTCTTTGGCATTAAAACCAAGAGCCAAGTAACTTTTTCTTTTTGCACGCTTGAAAGTATTCAGTGCTTCGAATGCACCTTGGGTGAACATAAGACGAGCCTGTTCTGTAAGGGTCAGTGAAGATTCTTTCGATTTCACATAATCTTCATAATCATATTTAGTTTCCCAACGACCGATAGTTCGGGTTGAAGTGCCGTGTAGTGCAGCAATAGCTGATTTCGAGCCTTTGTTTTGACGAAGATCTTCGAATACAGAGATCACTTCTTTGGGAGCGGAGTCCCATGGCATAGTACCAATTGCTTTTCTTGCCATCTTTACGATGTCCTTTTGTTTGATCTTCTCAGGAGCAGCATCAGAATTGAGGCTTTCCCCAGAAGATTCCTTGGTTTTAGAAACAGTGGATTCAAGATTGGTAGGAGGAAGTTCAAGTCCATTAATGGGTTTCACTTCAAGAATCTCCTTCTGGCCAACCTTGATTGCCTCGAAAGGCTGAACGTGACGACCAGCAACTGCATCAGCGATCACAGACTTGAAGGTCTGATCTTCTTTGACGAAGCTACCGCTTTCAACCATCTCATGGCCTCGAGCAGTCATCACACCAATTACATCATAAGCACAAACTCGTGCTTTGTTTGTTTCCCCATGAGGGACGGCGATGAAATTTGCAGGGTCCACAAGAACAATCAGAGTGTGGTTTCCACTGAAGCCACTGAGATAGCCAAGGTTGGCAACATGGAGTCCGTGAGAGCACGATTTATTGCGATTCGGGTCAACCCCGTCCACATCCATCCAGACATGACTTCCAACTTGTTGTGCAATTTTGCCCGAATGGACATCAACAAACTTGCCTTCAGCAGTCCTGTTCACCTTCTTGTATCCGATGATCTTTCCGTCATTCGTCAATGGAAGTTCAGATTTTCCGATGAAATCCATTAGATCTTCAGCACTGTGAAAACGTTCCTTGGCTACAGATACCATCCGTTTCAGGAAGTTCCTGACCGCAGGAGAGTTTTCAGAATTAGCACGAAGAGCGTGTTTTTCTAATTTTTCTACTTTGGGGATGATAACTTCTTCTCCCTCGTACTGTACTGAAACAGTTACTGAAGAGGGGTAGAAGATTCCTTGAATTTCTACACCGTTGATAATTTGAGTCATCACGATGCCCTCATTTTCGAAACCTTCAGGGATGATAGCCCGATGGAGAGTGAGGTATTCATTCAGGTTGATCTCAACGACGTTACTGCCATTGAGTTGCGGAGTCAGAAACTCTGCAATTTTAGATGTGTCATGTGGTCCATCAACGTTTAGTTCCAAGACCTCACCCTTCACAGTGAAAAGTGTGATCTTTTGTTCCGAAGCTAACATAGACACAATATGTTTAATATTAGACATAGTTTGTCCTTTTTTTGAGTTTAATTAAACAGTTCGAAGGAATCTGGCGATCTTCTGAGCGAACATCTTCTGCTCACCTCGTTTCATTTTTATGACCCGACTTTTCAGGGAATCTTTATTGAAACAATTAGATGCCTTTGCCATCTTCCGAACCAAAGCAACAAAGTCATCTTTTTGTGCTTCTTCAAAAGCCAGAGTGACTTTTTGCCTTAATTGCTGAGTCATCCCTTTGGAGTACTGATGACGGTTGTATTGACCTCGACGGTCTATGAATTTTTCTAGAAATTTCCGATCACGATGGAAGTTTTCAGCTTGTTTGGATCTCAGGTAAGGAAGACCCATGGTCTTCTGCATCTCAGGAATAGCCAGAAGTTCTTCAGGCAGTTCAGAGTTATCATGAGCCAATTGATGAAGAGCCATGAGTCGAACTTTCTCTTTGTCAGAGAGTAGTTTGTGTACAATAAGTTCAAATCGACTTTCAAAGCTAATAGCACCCTGTTTCTCCAGTTTGGTAATCTTGGCTTTGTTGTGAACTATGACCATTTTGGGAACATATTTCAGCACATCATAAACTAGACTTTCATTATAGCCATGATCATAGCTTTGAAGAGCAGTCTTGGTGCAATAGAGGTAAGTGCTTGGTTTCATTACCTCTTCATTACTCTCCCAGTTGTTGTACCGAGGATTCACCACTTTGAACGTAACAGACTCTGTAGGAACAGGGTTTTCAATCCCGTCCTCAGCATATTTCTTTTTCGCTCTGGTTTTTATCTCTGGTTCATCAGCTTCGATTACTTTGTAGCCTTTATCTTGAAGCATATGGACAACAGCATCATAGTTGCCATTCTTCTTATGGACGATGAAAGCAGCCACAGGAGAAACATTACTGTCATAAACCCACTGTTTCCAATGCATCTTGTCGTATCCAAGACATGACTTGCGAGGAATCATGATCTCCTGAAAGTGGAATGATGTCTCAGAGAGAGCAGCAGCCGTCTTGGCCACAATCACAGTTTTATGTTTCATGGTGTGATTAAAAAGCTCACCATCTTTCTGGAACCAAAGAGTATCATCATAGAACTTCTCAGGAATCTTCAGTTTTCCTTTTCGGCTGAGAGCATTGATCACATCTTTCTGACGAGCAGATTTGATATGATCAGTTTTACCGGCACGACGTTGATTGGTCAGGATGAACCAATTGTGGGTGTCACCTATTTTCACCCGAGGCTTCTGTTCAGCATTAGTTATTGCTTCGATCTTCCTCTGAGTACTGATGAGCCATTTGGCATAGTTGGTCCGATCTTCAGATTCTACATTCTGTTTTTTGACTTCACCTATTTTAGCAATCCGGAATCGCCAGTGACGATATTCTGGAAGCTCTTTGGCCCAGATCAAGGACTTCAGCATGTAGAATTTTTCGTAACCAATCATCTCGACTATGAACCGAGTCTCAGATAGTGACATTTTTGCAACACTTGTCCAGATCGAGGCATTCATACCATCAGGGCGACGGTTCTGAATCCATTCCAAAACAGAATCCTCATCAAAGATAACTTTTTCCAGATTAATCTCATCACCAACCCGTTTCCAATTGTAGATGAGAAACTGAGGCTGAAGAGTGGTGCTCTTCATAGACCGAAAAGATTCGATTAGAGCAGCCTTGGTTGCTGGGATCATATGGCTCATGAAGTGTTCTTGAATCATCTCCAGTTGTGTTTTAATCGACTCAATGGAGCGTTCACGCATGTTGAGACCTTCCCGATTCGGGAGAGGTGTCAGACTGTTGGGAGCAAAGCCGATGTAGAGAGCACCCAGTTTTTTGGTTAAACGACGCAGGAATTCGTATTCCAGAGTATATTCATCATGCATGGGGATCTTATACTTCACTCCACCATAGACGGCATAGAGTCCAGTTTGATCCATGTCTGAATTAATAAATTCACCCGGAGCAAGACTTTCTGCTTCGATAAATTCTTTTTCTTCATCAGAACCTTCGTAATGAATGTTCACCTTGATTCCCGACAGGAACAGGATATCTTTCATATACTTGTAGGCACGTTGTTTGTCGGTTTCAGACTTCAGCGGAACAGTGACCAGAAGGCCATGTTCTTCGGTTTCAATTCCATTCAGGATAAGGTCATAGCCGGGGCCACCATCATTGTCATCGTGAACACGACGCATAATGTACATAGATTTTTGACCACCATAGTGATTTGAAACCATAAAGCTGTCATTGTAAGCATAGGGGCTTTTAGATCCCAGCCCGAAACCACCAGTTTGTTTGTCATCAGACCGTTTGGTTGAAGCACCATAGGTACAATAAATTTTGTCAATTTCTTCTGGATTAATACCGGGACCATAATCGCGAACAATCAATCCGGTAGTATTATTAATATACACATCAATTGGTTTATCTTGGCAATTACCCATGCGGTGGGCATCCCAAGCATTAAACATAATTTCTTGAATCATTGTACGAAGAGGGTTTGCATAGAGAGATGTTGAAAGCATAGACATTAGATGTGGATCATCATTGACGGTAAATTTACCAGTTTTACCACTACCACCTATTAGAACATCTTGTTGTTCAAATTCAGTGCTATTCATAACTTCCATTTTGGGACTCCTTGGTTTGATAAGTAAAAAAATACCTGACCGTACTATTAGTCAGTTTTCCTTGTCAGGCTCGGGCACTTGAGATTCATGCATACCGTATGGCTCTCATTGTCGCATATCGGACATGTAACGTGCCTCTGCATTCAACTGCCCTTCATTGTTGGTTTGACGGCAGGGTGTGTTCCCGCCGAAACATCCTTCATAATTTCGATACAAGGGAAAACCTCAGCCACTAAATACTTTCTTGAATCCAAAGTCTCATATCTCCAATAGTCATAGTTCCTGTGTGAACATCACGTACCATACCATCTGAAAACAAAACCAGAGAAGGAAGAGACCGGATGTTTAATTCGAGAGCAGTTTTCTCGATGTCATCCATATTCGCTTTAAAAAAACGAACATTACCTTTCATTCGTTTAGCCATAGTTTCAAAAATTGGGCTAAATGTTTGACATGGTTGGCACCATGAACCAGTAAAATAAACAACACAAGGATTGGTATTTTCACGAATTTCATCATGAAAAGTCTCATCTGTGACTGGTTTGAGCATGAATTAGTTTCCTTCTTTCTGGGATTGTAGGATTTGAAAGTTTTTCCATTCCTGAACAATATCGTTCATATCAGGTAAAGTATAGTTTGGACCTTTCAGAATTTTTCCATCTTCACGACGAATTGGTTTTCCGTTATCATCCAATTTACTCATATTGGAACGATGGACTTCTTCGAAGGCAGCTATAATCAATGGAAGAGGGATCATCATCTTTTGAGTGACTTCGGATACAATCGTAGCAGCTTCATCTATGATGTTCTGAATTTCTTGGTTTTTTTCTTGTGATAGAAGTTCAGGAGCGTGCGTAGGCATTACATTATAAAAACCAGCTACGACATAGATTACATCTGCTAATTCCTTAAAAATCTGACCAAAGTTTTCGTCTGAAGGTGGAGCCATATAGGCTTCCTGAAGTTCTTTGGTTTCTTCAGTAATGAGAGTCTCAGCCCACCAGATAAAGTCTCGGTTGGCTTCCATAACTTTAATAAACTCACGTTGAAGCACAAACACTCCAGAAGGTAATTGTTGTGTAAACATTGGTTTTTCCTTTCTTGGTATCAAAACCAGAAAAATAAATATTAGTTTTGAGGGGTATTATGCTTAATAAAAACCCCCCTAAGACAAAGCTTAGGGGGGTTTTTCCGTGAGTAAAGTCGTTAATCGTTTGCTTCCTTGGTTTCTTTGTATGTTTTCATCCTTTTTCTTCTCCAAAGATTTGTGAAGCTTTTACAGTGAAGCGTGTAACTTCACCTTCAAGTTCATCATAAATGACTGCTTGAGCCATCGCGGTATCCCCATAATCTGAACCATACTGATCTGGTTCACACCAGTTTGAGGCTTGTTCCCACATAACTCCGGGAAATTGTTCTACCTTACGGTGATGTTTGTCACCTGTCCAAATAGTGATGTGTTCCACATTTGCAATGTCTTTTCGAAAACGCTGAAGAAATTGCATTACTAGACGATCTGGTTTGATTTTATCACCATGGTGACCAAACAGAGCCACTTTTCCAAAAATGTGTGCCCAGTAGTTATTGGGATCCATTTCAACTTGAACATTTGGTTGGTTGTGATATCGCCATTTAGCTCCTTGTAAGAGAGCAAGATAACTGTCTCCGTCATGGTTTCCTCGTTTGATCACTAGACGAACATTAGCAATTTGTGCAGCAATATCAGTAGTATAAATAACTTCTTCACCTGTGGTATTTACCACTTTGAAATGACGAGAATCAGTATCAAGAACATGATTTGATCCGGGAGTAGAAGTCATAGGGACTTGGCCATTGGTATGGAGTGTATCCCCATTGTAGTAGAGGATAATTTCTTCCACTCCCTCTTTTTCTACATGAGTAAAAAGCCTAAGTAGCCATGTTTTGAGACGAGTCATTGCGATATTAAGATCCCAATCTCCATATCCTGTTTCTTTACCCCATGCCAATGAACCAGAATGAAGATCATTAATGGAAATAAAGGCTTTTTTAACACGAACAAGATTATTGTATTTTTTAGGAAGATCAAAGAGAATTGGGGATATGCCAGTGAAGCGATCAGCGATGGCATCCATTTTTGCTTCTTCATCTTTCTGAGTGTCACGAGAAAATCTAAAAGAATAAGTACGTCCATGTGCGTCTGGTGTTTGTGATTTAACCCAACCACCATCTGGTTGACCTATAAATCCTAAATCTTGCATCCCATCTAGGACGGCTTGTTCAGCATCATCTTGTGATTCTAGTCGTTTTTTATAAGTTTTAATAGATTTACGGGCGGTACTTTCATTAACTCCAAAATGTTTTGCTACTTCTTTATAAGAAGGTTTTTTATTTTGAATCCAATATTCATGATATTTGCTCATGTAGGGAGTCCTTTTTGTTTTAGCCAAGGTCTCCCTACCTTGGTTTTTGTTCAGTTTGAAGCATAAACTTCGTTCGGGATGAGCTTCCGGGCTTGAATCCACCCGGTCAGGTTGCCATGCAGTTCAGGAAATTCCCATTGATTAGTTTCCCATTCTCCAAAGGTAGGATCATCCACAGACCATTTCGTGATTTTACGGTCAGGTTTAGCTTGGTGTTCCAGAGGAGAAGCATGAACACGTTCAGAAGTGACCAGCATGTTGTACCGAGCTATCTCTTTCTCATAGGACGAATCCCCATCGAAAGGTTTGTAACTGATACGAGCACACCGAGCAGCAGAAAGTTTCAACAGAAACTCATTGACTGCATGTGTACCTTGACCACCAAACAAGCCTTTGGCACATTTGATATCTTTTTCAGTGATGTAGGGAAGATGCCAATCATCATCGTTGAGAAACTGAATGTCCACATTCAGCATGGCTTCTTTCACTAGACGAGCCAGATCTTGAAGATGAGGTTCAGCAGCGTGGTGGTCACGAAGCCAGAGGAAGTTATCCCATTCAGTGGCTGTGATCAGTGTGTCGATCCATGAGAAAGGCTCAAGGAGTCGATTGGGGTTCTGCTTGTGATACCCTGCATCCATGAAGGCTTCAGCGATCTCACAGGCTCGTTCAGAGGCAGTAATCCATGCTGCTTTAGCTGTATAGTCCATTGGTTGACCGAAATCGACACCATTGTAGTAGTTCGAGAATCGAACCAGTTCAGTGCATTCTTCATCGGCCTGCATTCCCTTTTGGTTCTTACCCCAGTGCCAAGGCACATAAGGGATAGTGCGAACCTCATTGAGCATTGTCCGTACAGGGACAGCACGAGACGAACGAGCATTCCGACCAAAGACACGATGAGTCATGATCTCACCATGGATTGGACGAGGATATCTCATCCGAATGGTGAAGATTGGTTTTATATTAACAGACTTGGAAGCCAAGATGACTTCTACCTGCATCTGAGGCTGTCCGAGATGAGTATGGGTTTTATTCATGGTCAACGACCTTTTTGTAAGCACGAATAGGTTCAGCACGACGACCATCTTCCAAGTCCCAGTGAATATTGTGAGACAGAGTAACAGCATTCCATAGGATGTGGTCTGTGTGCATCAATTTTGATTCAGGATCTCGGTCTTCCCCACGGATATAGGCAAATACATGGCGTAACAAAGAACAGCAAAGTTGAACTCTAGACAGTCCTTTTGACCAATTCCAAGGAGTATATTTTCGAGCACCAAATTCAGCTACACGGACATATGCATCAGTGATTTCTTGGAAGGGAACCAAGTCATAAGGATCCTTTTCTAATTTCTCACGGGCAGCACCTGATTGATTGGTTGCATGTTCTGTCATGTAAATTCCTACAATAAAGTAGAGGATTTTCACCTCCCGTTAGGTTTTACAACTCCAAAGGAGAAAACCTATCAGCCGCTCTTAACGACATTTACATTATGTATGTCTAATTATCTTAATGACCTTTGGTCAACCATACGAAATCCAAAATCTCGCGGTACTACAAAGATCCAATTAAAATCTGGAGGATGACATAAAATCCTCCGTGGGTGTTTAGGACCGAGCCTCGATTGGACGGTCTTCTTGATTCTGATATTTTCCATTATAGGAAGCAGAATCAGAAATTTCATGAAAAAGCACTTGAGCAATTCCTTGTCCTCCATAAATTTGAAAAGGTTCTGAACCATGATAAATAAGTTCCAAAGTAAGATATCCTTGCCATCCGGGTTCAATCACGGTGTTGAAAACGGAAAGACCTCGTCTAGCCCATGTGGATTTATCATGAACCACACCAAGTAAATTATCAGGCATGTGGAAATATTCCACTGCCGAGGCTAATTGAAATCGGTTTTTAGGATCTAGCATTACATTTTGCTTAATACGAATATCATAACCAGCTTCTGATAACCCAAAGGAAGTTCCTTTATAGTTTTGCTTAAGGGTGTTCATATTGCTAATAGGTGCTGCATTAAGCAATAAGTTACCATTAATAATCATGTCTTTTCCTCTGGAAAAGCTGACAATAGAGAACGAATCACAAGACGCCATACGTTATATGAGAGACGAGGATAGTTTTTGATATTTCCTGTTCTCAGTGGTTCTTTCCAAGTGTCAGCATTGGTAAATGTATTTCGTTTTCGAGCTATTTTACAAATGTAGTTACCAATTTTTGTAGTACCTCCAACATTTAGAACGAGCATTAGTTTTTCTCCGGGACAAGATAAATATCACCATAACCAACTTGGTTCAGGTAATTGGTATTAATATTTTTATTTGGAACAAACCAGATCGTCTCCCAGTCAGGTTTAGGTGGTATTGTTACGTCAAGATCAGTGAAGATGACAAGAGCTTCAGGATTAATTTGACGAACTCGTTTGTATACAGGAGTGAGACAAGTTCCACCACCTGCTTGAACTTGTATGTTGTCGAGAGCTTCATCCTCACGGAAAACTTTTTCGAATTTGATCTGGGTATCCCACAGCATTACCGTCATCAGATATGGATTTAGCGTATCTTTCAGAGTCTTAGCCGAACGAAGAAACTGTTGTGCTTGGCTCTTAGTGATGGATCCAGAGACATCCAGTGCATAGACGAGGTGAGTAAGTCGATTCTTTCGGCCACGTTTTGGGAATTTACCCTTGAGTCGAAGTCCTCCAGATACTTGACGACGAGAGGGACGTATAAACGTCCTTTTACCTCCAGAAAGAGGATCAGTGAGGTAATCTTTAAATATCTCAGCATAGCTTGATTCTTTGATAAAGACTTTCTGACCTTCAGTACTGAGAATTCGATCTGAACCACCAGTCTGAGTCCCAGCCTTTTTACCGTTTGAAATAGCTTTTTGTCTTTCTTTCTCATTTTCTTCTTTTTGTTCTTTGATATCTTTATTCGTACCTTCTAGAGCTTTTTTAATTAGATCTTCGATCTGATCTTTGGAAGGAGTACCATTAGGACTAGAGTGACTGTTGGAGTTTTTCTTCCTGTCCTGATGGATTTTGGTATAGATTTGAGAGGTAGACATTCCACGGTATTGAGGATCACAGCAAGGTTCAATACCTGCAAAATCATCACCCATTTTGATGTTGAAACCATCTTCCTGAAGAGTCAGGTTGATGACATGATCAGCAGCAATATTGTAGGACTCAGGATCGAATCCCTCACCCCTGTTTAGATGATCAAGGATGAGGTGCCAGATTTCATGAGCGATGATGGTTTTCTTCTGATCCTCTGGGAGTTTGTCCCAGAACTCAGGATTAAAGAAAATGAAACCATCACCAGCACAGGCAGTTGGGATGGTATTAGACCAGTAGAAATTGATGTTGTGAACATAGATACTCATACCAACGAATCGCTTGTCCTTTTGCAACATCTCATCCACGTAGCGGGTCAGGGTGGCATTCGCAGAAGAGAAAATATCACCATTTGCCGTCGTTCCAAACATTGTCTGCCCAGCCGTCATCGCTGAATTCTGGGAGTGATCTTTCGGGTATGATGTATTTGCCCCATCCATCTGGGCCATCGACATGGTTAGCATAGGAGTATCCTTTTCCTTTCAGGGGGTTTTTATTCTTTGGTTCAATGACACCTTGTCGCAACATATTTTGGATGTTGATAGCATGACTTGAAGCAGTTATTTGATCATTCACTAACATTTTATCAAATTCTTCAAGCAAATCTTCTATTTTTTGGTCACGACAATTGAATTTACCTTTAGCAAGAATTAGTTTCTTGTTTGAGGTTCCAGTACATTGCTTAAAAGGTAGTCTGACTATTAGAGTCAGCACCTCCTTGTTGTGGAGCAGTCCCTAGCAGAGGATCAATCGACAGACGCTTGGCAGTGTTATCCACCAGCTTCTTGTCGGTCGGAGAGTTCCCCAGACCATTCTTGATCTGATGTAAGAACATCTCAGAGTATTCACCCCCGATACGATTTACATAAATTAATATAGAATCACGGGATTGATTACCACTTTCCAAGAAATAGTTCGCCAAATCGTTGATGAGGTTGGTTTTTCCAATCCCGGTAGAAGGGATTCGAATACTCGAAGGAGACTGAGCAATCTCCCATGCAAAAGGGAGTTGGATCTGTTCATCATATTCCTCACGAAAAGCGCGAGCAGCCATGGAACCAACAGCAGCAGACATCAGATGATAGATACCATCTGAGATAGGAGAAGCAGCCATGATCTTTTTGCCAGTAGGTACACCAGCAGAATCCATGACTTCTTCTTCTTTGCCAGTCCGTTTTTCATGTATATCTATATGCTTGAAAACTTTTTCCCAACCACGAGGAGTAGCAAAAGTTTCCAACTCTTCCCGCTCTTTAGCTTTAGTTGGTGCATAAAGCATATTGGGATGTTTGGTAATAAAACCAACAACAGCTTCATTAGAATTTACATGAGGTTCATTAGCCCATGTAAGCCAGTCTTTGGTGGAGACTTTCATTTCACATGGTAGCATTCGAGTAATGAGAGTATCAGGCAGCTCACGAGCAATTGCAGAATCTGTTGCACGATTACCAGCAGCTACTACCAGACATTTGGGATGTAGTTTTTTTCCACCTACAGTACGATCAAGTATGAGTGAATAAGAAGCCGCCAGAACTTCTTCAGTAGCTGAAGAAAGTTCATCTAAAAATAGAAGCCAACCACTGTAATTTTCAGGGATTGGATCATCTTCAAGGGGAAAAGTTTCGAATGGAAGATAGACAGCTTTACCACGCTTATCATCGCGTTCAGGAAGCCCAGTCATATCTTCAGAAAGGATTTGGGACAAACGAAGGTCAATCATCTTTGCATTTGCATCTTTAGCAATTTGATGGACAACTTGTGATTTACCAATTGCTGGAGGACCAGCAATATATGCTACCTGACGACATGCAAGTGCATTGGTAACAAATTCATAAGTTTCTTGTGGAGTCAGTTGAATAACTGCGGACATGTTGAGATTCCTCGGATTGATATTAAAACCAAAAAAGAAAATTTAAGGCAGTGGTTTTATCTGATATCCCTGATTGTATTCAGAATTTTTAGTAAATACAGCAACAGCCATTTTTTTGTTTGGATTTAAAGATGAACCAAGGAAAATAAGATCAGGTCTATTTTCTATTAATATCTCACTCCAAAAAATAATTCTTGAATTGTCCATACAGAAATAATATATTTCTTGTTGTTGGTTCATCTTATTTCTCCTTTGATTTACAAAAAAATACTCCCCTCACCCGGAATACCGGATGAGGGGTTTTTTGTTAATAGCAGAACTCGATGTAGTAACAACGATAACCTGAAACGTTCTTGTTATAACGCCAAGTCCATGATTTAACATTCTGGCTTTTCAAGATATCGTTAATGGTTCTTTTTTCCACACCCAGTTTTACTGGTTTTTTGAAGTATAGCTTTTTGATTCTCATGATATTAACTTAATGTATAGTTTGCATTTAAGATAATATCTCTATTGATTTTACCTACTTTACGAGTAGAGACTGATTGGTTCACTATCTGAGAGGCAATGAAAGACAAGATATTACTATCATTAATATCAGCAAGGATGGTGTTGTACTGACGACGTAGATCGTTACCGTAGTTTGGATGACACCGGAAACAATCATGAACACAAACAAGTTGAAAGCTTTGTTGAGGCATAGTCTGTATCATTTCTGCAACAGTTAAATGATCAACAAGCCCAATAGTATCTTCATATAGGTAATCCAAGATTCTTATAGATAGAAACCCAGACTCTTGATAGAGATTCCACAGATGTTTTACCATATTGGCTGATTTACCATCTGTACCGTTAGCATTAGCTATGATCAAATTTGCTACACGAGCAGTTGTCTTTTGATCAAACTGGCAGCGACGATACATTTCACGAACTATCATACCATCTACAGAATGGATGAGATTTGGTCCTAGTCCTTTGTGGAATCTAGGACGTTCATTTACTTTTTGAACCACAGAATAGTTATCATCAAGGAAATTAAAAGAAATTATTTCCTTGTCAGTGGTTTCGATGCAAGCGTAGAAATTATCAGGTAGTACCCAATCATAGGTTGTACCTTGAACTTCATCCCAAAGTTCCTGAATTCCAAGGTTAAGATCCCAAGCTCCGGGAGCTAGTTTTTCCATAGTTTCATAAAAGACATCCACATTTTCACCAAACACAGCTTTAGGAGTAGCAGTCGAACCATAGAGAGCAGTCATGATGGATTGCTTCACATCAGTTCGAGCAATGTCCAGACCAGTGTTCATTTGAAGGAACACTTCTGCATATGCATCAAGGATGTTCTCATCACCACCACAAAGTGCCCATGAAATAGGACAGGAAACTAACAGACTCAATAGTTGTAGCCCACTAGATGCAGCATCCAAACTAAGCATGTAGCCTGAAGGTTTCTGAGTAAGAGTTTCCTGAAGAGCTAGAACTCCAGCCCGCATACCAATTGGATTGCTGGCTTTTTTGAAGGTTTTTGGATCGGTGAAGTCAATTTCATTAAAGTGAGCTAAACGGGTATCCCATCCTTCTTTTTCGTAGGCTTTGTCATGTTTGCAGGCAATGTCTGCCATCAAGTATTCAGTGCCAGTCAGTTCGCGGAACTCTTGGACTTTTAGCATCATTTCTCTCCTAATGCTTGAACAGTTTCTTGAACTGTGAGTGGTGCGATGACCTCACAGTTCCAATGGACATTGATCCAGTAGCCACCAGCATCTTTCTTGACGCTGGCAGCTTTCGCATATTTGGGAACCAGATTTGGTATGAACAGGTCAGCTTCCCTTTGGGTGAGGAAGTGCTGTTTGTTGAGCATCAGACTGGTCTTCGACGATGAGGCCCCAATTCACGATTGTCAATCTCTTCGTTGAGTCGTTCAAGCAACGCTCTCCAGATCATGGACTTCATAAAATAGGGTGTCTTCTTAATGCTGTGTCGAATATTCTTCAGCTTCTTTATCTTGGCTTTCTTGATCTTCACATGATTGCCATGACGGTCGAGGAAACAGTTGGTGTTCACTGCTTCACTGAAGTTCTGATACTCAGGGATGGTCAGACAGAGGTAGTGACGATCTTCCATTGCTGATGTTGGAACAGATGAATCATCAGGCATCTTCCCATTCCTCAGTTTCAGTGTTGTATTTTTGATACACTCTGTGGATCTTAAGATCAGTTGTCTGGTTTAGGATGAGAGCAGCACATTCCTGCTTGCACTCATCAGAGTTGAGATACTCTTCGGGATCTATGTCTTTGGGAATAGAAATCTCGAAGTACTGCATGGTGTCGATGACCATCAGTTGTTTTCCAACCTTTTCCTGTTCATCATAACAGCGGTTGATATCTTCACCTGTGATCATACTGATTCTCCATTTTGGTGCATATGAATGGCATGAGTCATCAGAGCCATGAACTGCTGTAAGTCGTTTTGAGATACATCTCCGAACACCACCAGCGTTTTAGTCAGACCATTAACGATGATCATTTTTTTCTCCAGTTTCTGATTCGATGTCCAATCAGATGCCACCACCAAGCGGTGATCCAATCAGTCAGGACAATGGATTTGTAGATGTCACCTTCGATGTAGTAGTCAACATCATCGTCAGTCGTCCATCCATCTCCATGGGTCCAATGAACAGTGATCCCATGAATTTTGTAGGTCCATCCGATGTGGAGTTTTCCAACATCCAAGATACCCTCGTTGATCGAGTGTTCAATGCCAAGGGTTTCATCGAGACCTCCAACACACCCACAGTAATCGAGATATTCGATTTCATAGGGACAGTATTTGGAGGTTTTGTCATAGGAAAGGACACGGAATTCCAATGTCCCTTCTCCATTCCAATGATTTGGGATGCCTTCTTCGCTTGGTTTATAATGATCCAAGATATCCATTTGTTGGATGGTAAAGTGTAGTTCTGATTCTTCAGTCATTTCACCACCGTGTCATCTTTGGCGCGTTCAGCGATATCCCATATTTTGATGAGATCATTATATGAAACAACTACATTATTACGAACAGGCAAACTTTTGCCATAATGAGCCTTGTTCATATTCTCATTAGTAATATTCATGATCGTTTTCATACGTTTTTCAAAGATGTTTTGATTATTTTGTCCAAAGTCATCACAGATTTTATGAGAATTCAGACGATGCTGATATTGATGTATGAACATGTGAGAAAGTTCTGTCTTCATGTATTGAGATACAAGAATGGTGATTGTCAAACTTAATACAATCAATATTATTACTCCAACACTTGGAAGAGAACCAATCATCAGGATGATTTCATGCATAAGACCAAAAGATCCTGCACCTGCCAAAACAGAGATGATCAGGATCGAGAGTTTCAGACGGATATTATATTTCATTGATTTAGTCCTCTTCTTGGAAAATGGTTGTGGCATTAGTTTATTACCTCTTTTTTCGAGAGTTCCAGAACTGCTTTGTTATAGTCAGTTCCCTGTGAATTTACATGATATCCGACAGCATAGGTACGACCACGACGGTCATATTTGTGAGTCAGCCAGAACTCATTGCCCAGAGCCAGCAGTCCCTGCATGACCTCCACCGAGGTATCATAGAAGACACGAGCTTGTTTCTTCCGCTTCTGGTAATCTTCGAAACCTTCCCCAATTTTTCTTTGAGGTTGGATTATATGACCTTCAGTAGAGGCAATTACATTCATATTGAGAGTTAGCCCAACTGAGTTACAACGATTGATGTGATCAAGACAGACATCTTCATCGTTGAATACGTCAGAACCATTGAGAATGATCTTACCTTTAGAGTCAAGATAACCACTACCCATACAGTTGTTGGTAACTTTATTTGGATGTACGACCATAGGTAGAGGGAATTGATACCTTGCCAGCATGTCTTCAACATCAGTGGTGATATTATATTTCAAGATGAACTTTTTAGTTTCCATGTCGAAGTCTATCAGGTCATCTTCCACCACTTCCTTGAGCATCTCAGCTACGTCCTGAGGTTCTCCCCATTTGGGTGAGAACAGTCCCACCATGGTAGGAACGTCTGCTTGTTTGTGGAGATAAATCTGCACCACACAGTCCAGCTTGAAAGGGTCATCAGTCAGCGGTGAGAACTGATCACGAAGTACATCCATTAACTGATTTCTGTTGTAGAGTTCTTCGAGGTTTCTTTGAGTTTCCTGCATGTTTTTGGTGACATTTTCCATGTGTTACACTCCAGTATGGTTTAGTCAATTTGGGTCAGTTTCTGAACTTTCAGTATTCAGTCCTGAACTTTGACAATTGGGGGCCGAAAGGCCAAAACCGCCGACAGGCGGGAAACTCATTTCAGTATTAGTCTATCTGTTTCAAAAGTTTAAAAAAGGTTCCCTAACCCACCAACAAAAGTTGATGAGTTAGGGTTTAGTCAGAGAGGTTAACCCATCTCGTCAGATGCTGGATATGTTCTCAAATTCCAGTCGTATGGACCTAGCATTCAGATCATTGAGCTAGGTCCATATGTTCAACATTTTAGCTGAAGAGTTGTGCCGACACATCTTTGTCTGGCTGAGATGGAGCAGCAGATTCAACCTGTTCCTGACGACGGTACAGTTGCACCGATAGGTTGATTGGCACCGCCTCACCTTCTTCCAGAACAATAGCCTTCTCACGAATTGCATCCATGACACTGTTGATCAGAGCAGCTTCGGCTGCCCAATCAGAATTCGTCGAGTTGTAGATCCGGTGATTCTTCATGTCCGAAATGGCAATACCGCGCGGAATCCGCACGAACTTTAGATCATCTTGGTCATATTCACCGTCTTCACCTTTTTCAGCCCCATCGACAGGCGTCTGAACGCCCACGTTGATCCAGAGGCCAGCGAACTCGTCGTTGTCTTCAGTACGGTTGTTGGAATTGGTATTTTTCTTGGTTTGCAGTGTAAAAGCCATTTGATTTCTCCTTCAGTTGGCTGATTTGGGGATATTCCCATAAATGCCGTCAGGCATTGCTATCAATAACTAGACGACCAGAAAAAAGCAGAGTGAACTGGTCCTAAACAGGACAGTGAATAGGCCAGCTTACATATTTGGAATCATCCACATCTTTATCGGGGATAATGATGATTTGAAATCCAAATCCCTTTTTGGGAAGTTTCGGTATTGTATTTTTATTTTGTGTCAAAATCACAGTACGAAGTGACATCTTTTCAAAATTCTCCCGAGTTACCATGATAACTCTTCCAGTTGAGTACTGTTTTCCGGAAGGTCTCAAAACATGATAAGTTGCATTTGGTTTTTGATGTTCGTCGATGTACTCTTTGGCTATGCAAAGAGTTTCGATGATGTCGTTGTTATTTTCGTGCAACATCAAATTCAGAACTTCCTCCATTTGTTTATTATAAACTGAAATTGAGGTTTGGTCCGGTTGTCTCAGGACAATATCATGGTCTTTGTAGGTCAGTACGATAGCTTGAACTCGCGTTTGCGGTATCATGTTTAGTTTCCCTTTTGAGTTTGATTGGTTTTGTGATTCTTCTTCAATTGGATAAGCAATCAGAAAATCCAAGAGGCGTAGTCGTGCAGCTCCATATGGATGATCTGGATTCCACATGACTGTATTATCTGAGGTAATGTAGTAATCCCCCGGATCACTTCCATCTGGCGCAGGAACAGGAAAGGCTTCTCTTCCAGAATACTCTGGCCATTGCTGAAAGATTTTCATTAGGCGGGTATAAGGAATATGTGTCGAATTACAAATTCCAGTATCATAGTTCTGTGGCTTCTCATCACGAAGTTTAATGAGTCCCTCACGTTCTTGGCTCGTTATATAAGACATGAATTATGCTCCGATGAGTTTTTGTATTAAGTAACTGATGACGTTGAGTTCATTGGAGATTACTTCCAATGCGATGTATCCAAAGAGTACCCAGCAGATGATAACTCCCGTTATTAAGAATGTCAGTTGTTGCATTGGATGGTTTTCCTTGGTTTATACCGTTAGGTTTCAGTCTGAGTTTAGTCTCCAGAAGGACAGTCTGGTCTGTCTGGGAAATGATTTCTACTCCCCCACTGTAGTAGGGAAGTAGATGAACTGAGTTCAGGTGTAGAATTCCTTGGTCAGTTCTTCGTAGATTGCGGCTAGATCCGCGTCTGATTGCAGTTCTTGACGATGAGTTAATGCGTTTTTAGCTTCGCTCATTGCTGCGTCACGTTTGATTTCTCTTTCCAGTTTACTAGCATTAGTCTCCACATAAGTGGTTGCAATAGAAACAGTTTTTCCTGTTGCTTCACCGATGTCAGAGGCTGTGTTGAGGATGGAACAGATAGCGTTGCTTGCTGATGTAAAGATGCCCATGATGTATACTCCTATGAGGTTGAGGGGATATCCAAGAACGCCGTAAGGCGTAGGAAGTATGGTGTAATGGGTTGGGAGTGTGTCTGTGTGTAAATTAGGGGGGGCTATGATGTGTGTGTAATTAAAGACCGGGGGGGTGGGTTAGGTGGGGTGTGTAACCAACTCCAAAGCCCTACCACCCTCGACACTGATGAGTATTTCCCTACTAAAAAATTCAAAAAATTGAATATTTACGCTATGGCGTATAGATCATAAACTTACGCTATGACGTAAAACTCATAAAATTGGTTTAGCATACTGGACTAACTCGAACCGTCTACTAGCACCAAGTGGTCCCAATCAAATACCATCAAAAAGAGATGAAGCACGTTTTTTGGCAGCCTCCATCCGTTCATAGATTTCAATTTCTTTCTTGGTTTATATTTTGGACATGGTTCTGCTCCTCAGGTTGACCGGGGCCAACCTTCGTCGATAATCCGGGGATTGTTTGAATATTACAGAAACCGTACCTGAAGGGTAAAGGTTTCCCTTTCTAGGGCTACGGGTGAGCGTGCTGAAAGTTGAAAGCGGGGCGGGTGTGATTATCATCTTGTATGAAAATACATTTCACCCCGGCAAGCCCCCTAGACCCCGGCGAGGTCTGCTACGTAGGTACGTTTTCAGAAACCCCCTGTCAAGATGTGGCAATTATACAACACTTAAAAAATTGTAGTAAAATCAATAAGTTAAGGGTTATGAATAATTCTCATATTATATACCAACATTATGAAATTGATTCATATTAAGAAACCAATGGATAAAGTATAATCCTTTCTGGTTTATCACCATCATGTAACATCAAAGGTTCAGAAAAAATTCGGTATTGGGTATCTTCGGTGGAAAGTGTAATTCGTTCCATGGAATCATATTCTTCCCCAAGAACTTCAACAATCATATGAAACCTAAGATTTTCAAAATAAACACCTCCATCATAAGAATCACTACATCTACTTAGATTGTTCCAGTATTCAAAAACCAAAATACCTTGACCCAATTGAATGATCTCTTCTTTCGTTGGTTTACGAATTTGCCAGCGATCTTTGTTTTTAGGGTTAGTACAATTCATATGATTCATGGATTCCAAGTAATCTCTAAAAGCTTGAGGGTTCATAAAGTCCTGAGCTTGTATAGAATAACTCATACACAGGCTCAAAAGGATGGATATAAAATATTTCATTGGTAAAGAATTTTGAGATTAATACATTTAGCCAAAGTCCATTCTGCCATGGCTCCTTTGGATTTTTCCCAGCCCCGAAGCATGTAAATGTGGGTGGCTTTTTTGCAGATCCAATCACAGTCAATAGCCATACATAGACGGTAAGCTTCTTGCGTATTTCTTACGAGACCTTGTTGAACCATAAGAGAAGCTTCATGGTCAATGGGATTGAAAATTTCTCTTGGTTCCTCAATAAATAAGGAGGTGACTTCTTGTTGAGCTTCAACAAAAGCTTGTCGATTGTGATCTTCAATTCCAGACATTGGTCCAGCGATATAAATCTTTATTTTGTCAGACATAAGATAATCCTTTTAGTTGTCTTTTAAGCATCGTATTCATGAACTAAAGAAATTCAAAAAGAAAGAGTTAGGTAAAGGAGAATTATACCATGCTGGATTTATTGGAGTATTTTGGTATTGAGTTTGATAATTTTGATTCTGGACAATCTTTTGGATTGCAACGGAAACTTTTTCCTAATGAAAAACCACAATCAATTTGTTCATTGTTGGTTGCCAAAGGTCAATTGAAATTAGTCTGGATTATTGGTAAAACTCATTGTATGAGATCATATGACCGCTATCACGGAGAAAGCTAATGCCTGCAAATAAAGTAATTAACACTTGGGATAGTGTAACTCTGATTGCTGATGAACTTTGGCAAATTAAAAGTCATATAGGAGAGTCAGTGATTCTGGATACTGAAGCAACTGAAAGTGATCGTGTTGGGATTGATATTTATAATGATCAGACAATTCAGTTTACTGCGGGTCTGACTGTTTACTTTAAGAAAAAACACAGTTTCCCAGCTTCTATTCATCGGATTGCTCTTACATGATAAATCATCCTATCTTGCCGTATACATCTTATCATCCATTAAGTAATGGAAGACAGTTTCTGTCAAATTTTATATTTAATGGTTGCAGTATTTCTTCCTTTCAGAAGAATGGTTTAATCCATACTCGTGAATCTACGGCGACTTATACTGACAGTTCTGGCAACATCCAGACGGCAGCATCAGGTGTCCCTCGCGTCGGGCATCATTTGTATGATGTTGCTTTAGGGACGCAAGTGAACCCCTTGGGCGCTGAGTTGGTGACGAATGGGGCGTTTGATACGGACAGTGATTGGACGAAGGGTGATGGATGGACGATTAGTGGGGGTGTGGCTGTTGCTACCGCCGTTACAGGGGCGGAGTATATTTACCAATCAATCACAGTGGTGCTTGGTAGTGTCTATAGAATAAGCGTGGATGTGTCTGGTTCTTCCGGCTCTTATAGCTTCAACATAAACAGTGTTGGATCGGGGGAGATTTTGACTGGTGATGGGGCAAAAGTTGTTTACGTTGTAGCTAATTCAACAGGCAGTGTTAACCTACAAATCCAACAGCGCACTGGGGCTGGTCTTACGGGCAATTTCGACAACATCTCAGTCCGCGAGATTAATCCATGGGTAAACGCTGGTTACCTGCACGAGAGTGAAGCGCGGACGAACCTGATAACGTATTCGAATGACTTCACGGATGCTGCGTGGACCAACGTATCTATAACGCTTGGCGCTACCATTGACGGGCCATCTGGGGCAAACTCCCTTATCTTGGCAACTAGAGCAACATCTGGTGAATTGAGCCAATCACCGTCCCGCACATCTGGGGTGGCGTATTCTGAAAGCATATACGCAAAGGCGTCATCTGGCAGCATTCTGCAACTTGCCTTTGGAGCATCAGCCTTTACTGCAAACGCTTGGGCAAACTTTAACCTGTCTAGCGGAGAAGTTGGTAATGTTGGGGCTGATGCGTCTGTCGTAATCGAAGATGTAGGAGACGGCATTTACCGCTGCACATTAACAGCAACAGCAACAGCTAGCACAACTGCATCCT
>Ga0070747_1000437_pt1 | contig 21014 bp, 24 predicted proteins | sample VirMetDEL_Mar_31_FD_77321 | JGI IMG/M metagenome (GOLD analysis project Ga0070747, IMG submission 77321) | Aqueous microbial communities from the Delaware River and Bay under freshwater to marine salinity gradient to study organic matter... | ecosystem: Environmental > Aquatic > Marine > Coastal... | reverse complement strand
AGTCCATTTGTCGTGCTTTGTGGTATTATAGGCTGTGTAAATGCTATAGCTGCTCCCCTTTGAATTTGGTCTAATCCTGACTCTGTTACTACGTTAGGTCGTCCTATGGCTGTAACTGCTGAATCGTAAAATGGAGAGAAGTCATTAGCCTCTGTTAAGTAATATACTTCTTCCACTACTGGGGTAGGTGATGATCTACTCCAAGTATCTCCTATGTTGGATAGGTCAATAATTGCTCCAACGGATGCGGTTTGTGTTTGTGCGTCCCCTACATGGTATCCCCCTGCGATTGAAAATGTCTTACCTATTTCATAATATATCTCAGGGTCAGTTTGAGATTTTGGTCTCCATACTTCCACTAATGTTGCGGTTAGCCCCGTAACAGTTGGAGTTAGGGTTGATACATCGTAGTTAAACGTAGTAAAGTTTACAGTAGACTCTATTATGTCTGTTGATATTATATCAGAGAAGTATGTAAATGTTGGGGCTGTAGTATATTTTGCAATTAATCTTATTTGGTCTCCATCTACAAAGTTGAAATTTTGTGATGTTGTTCCGTATGTATCAATGTCGTAGTCTATTCTATCTGCTAAATCTATTGCTGCTACACCATTATCTGTTATAGTTGTGGCTGCTGAGGACGACCATGTGGATGTATTGTATGTCCATGTCTCAAAAGACGCAACTGTGCCACTAACAACTGCTATGTCCATAGCTCCTTCAATCGAATCTCCTGATGTGTATTTTACTACTCTAGCTACTGCTCCACCCGATGCGTCTATAGTTTGTCCCTCAATAGGTTTTGTACCTGTACCGCCTTCAAAAGTGAGTCTAACTACTGGGTATAGGTTTACATATATCTGTAAAAACTCAGGGGAGTTCTTTGCATATAGTAAGTGGTATCTATCTGCTGTTGCTGGGGGGAGGCTTTCTATAACTGCTCTAGCAGATACCCAACCATCATTTGTTGTGGCATCGTAGCCCTCTGCATAAAAAGAGTCTAATGGAATAGCTGAACTTCTCCTTCCGTTACTTTCATACTGTAATGCCCAATAATGCTCTCTCCATCTTTTTAAGTTTGGTAGTGACCTTTGCGTTCTATCACTGTCTGACATAACTACAATGGGTGTAAGTGATGCTATACCACTTGTTGGGGTGTATGGGTCTGCGCTATCATTTAAGCCGTAGACCATCCTTACAACTGAGCCTGATGAATAGGCTACTATTCCACCGAACCCTAAGTATCTAGTGTCTGTGGAGTTTATTATATTAGCAATCTTAGATGCTATTATAGTTACTGTGTCTCCCTCAACAACAGGGCATATAAATTGTAACGTCTTATTAACAAATGTTATTGGTACTGTACCTGTGTGAGATATAACAAGTGTGACTCCTATTCTATCACCTGTTCTTGGTGTTCCCGCTATTGTTAGTCGCTTATAGTTTAAGGATGTAGTAAGTAGTATATCAAAGTTGGGGTTATAAAAACTCCCCGACACTGCTACGGGTGATGCATTATAAGTGGCTGTAGACCCTACTGTAGTTGTTGATGACCTTGCGTTGTATATAGGATATACTTGCCCCCTAACGTCTACATCAGCGTCAAATCCCTCAGTTATATTTAAAAAAGATAGTACGTTACTTGGAAGAAATACTACCTCTTTAGCCCTTGATGGGATAAAGGAGAAGGGCATAGCCATCTCTGTTTGGTCTACGGCTAATAGAGGCTCATCCCCAGTAAATATAACCGTTACTGAATTATTTACATTTTGATCTATTTCATCATAGGTAAGCTCTTTAAACTTGTACCATATACCCATTGTGTTGTCATCACTTCCTGACTGTACTAATAGCTCCACTTTTTCTACTTCGTCAGTACTAGGTAGGTCTACTTCCATGTAGATTCTATTATCATAACCTACCTTATTGTCCTTAATTTCATTTCCGAACTGTGGGGCGGCTAATTTAGATATAGTAGATGGGTGTGTCCTAAATCCCCCTTTATAAACATATCTTGTTCTAAACTTGTATAGTTTTCCAAATAGATTGTTCTTTTCTACAGATGTTATAGTGCAGTAGCTAGGCTCTAGTGGTATAGGGTTTGGTATCTTGTAAAGTTCTACTAATGCTCTGTTAGCTGTTGTAATAGTTGTTGCGGGGAGATTCTCTAAATCAATACAGCCTATCTCTTGGTCTTCTTGAGTCCAAACTAAATACCTGTCAAGCACAAGTACAATTCCTGTGATAAGTTCGTTGAACATGAAACCTAGTCCCGAACCCTCAGCCAACTGAGTGAAAGCCCCGTCTGATAGGTTATATCCGTAGCTTACTACTTCATGGTCTCCGTTACCATTCCAAATAAAGTAATATACTGTCTCTAGTCCCTTATCATCATACGCTCCTATGCAGATGTTATCTCCTGCATTTAGTGTGTAAGATTTAGAGGTGTTTCCCTTTAGGTTTGTGACTACAAAGTTATTGCCATTAACCATATAAGATACGTTCCTAGCGTTTGTATAGAAACCATTTTGGACATAGCGGGGGTCTGTGTCTTTATCCATTCCACCTTTTCTAGCTCCACCACCGCTATTTACAAATATTCTTTTATCTACAGGCATCTAAAGGCTTAAAATTTAGGCGTTTGCGAAAAATTACGTCTTATAATATCTAATAGTTCTGTTTGGCTCATTCCCCCGAAGCGTACTCTAGCCCAGTTCTTAGCGTTCACATAACTCTTTTCTAGTTGATGTGCTGCTTGAGTACCTACAAACCATCGCTGAGACTTCCACATAGCGTATCGCATTAGTGGCTCTCTTAAAAACTCATGTACATGAAACTTACCATTTACCTGCTCGGGTCTTGCTATGTAGTCCAATACTACAACAGAGGAAGTAAGATTGCTTGACAGCTCTATTCTGTTCTCTGCTCTATTCATTCTAAACTCTCCTGCTGTACTTCTCCCACCTACTCCATAGTACGCTCCTATAATCTCTCCGTTTTGGTAGTGATTAACTGATGAAGAACTTGCTGTTCCTATTCCGTAGGCTAGGTTATTTTGTTGGGGAGATGAAATGTTACCGCAATTATCAAGCCCCTTAAAGATGTTTTGGTTACGCCCAAGAAAGACTAACCCTCCCCCTGCTGTAACTACTCCTATCTTTACTTCCTTTACAAAGTCATCAGGTAGTTGTACCGTTCCCATAGAATCAGGCTCAATCTCCTTACGCTTCATATATCCATTGACATCGTAGTGTAAGTCCTCTAAACCTCTTACCATAAGCGTTAATAAATGCTCATAGTCATGTTGGGTATTAGAACCTAGTTCTGCTTGTAAATCTTCTATTACGCTGTCTAATGTTATCATTGAGAGATGTTGTCATTTTGTAAGTCCTGTGGTATGCCCTTTTGGAGTTGGTAGAGTTCAACAGCCATCTTCATAATATCTGTAATGGCTGAGTCATCTATTGGAAAATAGTCATCTTCGTCAAGGTCTGAGTGATTTGGTATAAGATACATCAACAGCTTACAATCAGTGTTCATCTCTTGAAGGTAAACTAATCTATCTTCTACCAATACATATCCTGTCTTACCTTCTAGTCTTTGGGACATATTGTTTCTTCTACTTGAAAGAAATCCTATTGATGTGGGAATAAATGCTTCTTCGGGCTTCCCTGCGTAATGAACTAGATACACTCCCTGATCTTTAGGAAGTGATATAACGCTCACAGGAAGGTCTGAGAAGTATCGTAAGCGATCTTCGTCCCACTTTACTTCTCCTTCATACTCAGCTACCCAATTACCGCTTACAGTCCTTGTAAATGCCTTGTTTTGAAGTATGTTTATTTTGACATAGCTTGCGGTGGCTTGTCCTACTGCCGCCATAGCTGTTTGAATGTCAAACTTAGCATCCGTAGTGGCTGACGGGTAGAGTAATTCTTGGAGTTGGTTTCCGTAATATCTCTTTGTCCTTGTAGCCATTTTTATTCTTGTGTTTTAAGTGCTTGTCCTGCTTGTACTAAGTCGGGTTGTCTTACTGTTACTCCTAGTAGTTCTGCTATCTGCCAAATCAATTCATCCTTAAACTGATAAGGAAGCTCGAAGTCTGTACTGTTTCCTGCGGCTACTCCTGCGTTGGGGTTTGTAAGACTTCCCCCTGTTGCTGCGTAAACCTCTTCGTTGTTTACTATTGTCCTGTTCCAAAAAGGTATTAACGGCTCTCGTAAGTAAATTAGGTCAACTACTCCTGTTGTCTTAGGGTAAACTTGTAAAAAGTTTTCATACTCTGCTACTATTGGGAATCTTGTTGTAGGAGCTTTAAATTTATTTCCTAATCTCTCCCCTAATTCATTGTCACTTACAAAGTCAATAGAGTTTACCGATGGCTCACTCTGTCCTCTCTTGTTCATGTTGAACACCGTCTTAGACATTGTAACGTAGTACATATAGTCTGATGGCTTAATAAGCTGACCTGTGTTGGGGTCTAGGTTAAAGGGTGACTTCTTTTTAAGTGGGGATAGTGCGTCAGATGAAATTAGCCCTGCCTCAAACTTCTTTCTCTGATTAGTAATAATCATGTCCTGAGCTAAGGGGGCATACTTGTTGAACTTATCCGCGTTTAGATATATCGTCTTTTGATCTTTCGCGCATATTAATTCAACTCTTTCTTTTACTTCGTTTGTACTAATTGCCATATATTAAGGTGCTAGTAGTGCTGGTATTGCAACTGTTCTAACAACACCTCCTACGTTAACATTCACCCTTATGTAAAATATGGGGTTACCTGCTACGGGTGCATTGGTAAAGGTTGCTGTTGATGTTCCTGTTGATAATAATGGGTTCTTAATGTTTAGAAATATATTTTGCTTTGAGTCTATGTCTAATGGGTATTTAGGGTTTCCAATCTTTATACCAACAAACCCACTATCTAATCTTATTGACATATTTGTGTCAGCACCGTTTAGAAAAAGATTTTCTGTGGGGTCTAATAAAAGTCTTGTGGACATTGAATCTACTTTTATATCTAATCCTCCACCTGTCTTAAACTCTATGGATTGATTTACTAAGTCACCTCCAACAGAGAAGTCTAAAGATTGAGATGTAAGTGCTGTTATAGTGTCTGCTTGTTGGACAAGTATTTTTGTATTATCTACCGCTGATCTGAAATTTAAAGATGATATAGCTGTGTCTAGTGTGAATTGTGGCGGGGAGTAAACAGAGTCTTCTGCCCCAAATACCGCTAACTTACCTGCTATTCCACTTCCCTTTAGAGTTCCTTCTCCTCCACTAGAGGCTATAATTTTATAATATCCACTTGCTGCGCTTCCTGTTGTGTCTAATGAAAGTTTTGTAGCGTTACCTACCACGCTAATAGCGGTGGTTTTTACGAACAATGTGTCAGACATCCTCAAGTTTCCGTTGAACTCATAATACCCGTTCATTGGTTTATACCCTATTTGTGCAACACCTGTCGCGCAAATCAAAGTAAAAATTAATGTATATAGTAAATTTTTCATTATTTTATTTTAGTATTAATATCTTACCTATTACTCCTGCGGGTTGCCCTACAGAAAAAGTTATTGTTCCTGTTGAGCTTACAAATGATGCTGTATCTTGTACGTTATCTAACCAAAGGATAAAGTCATTCTGTGAACTTGTGTAAACCTTATTGATTAAATCGTTTGCTTGATAAGTTAATTGACCACTTGTGGTGGTAAAGTTTAAAATTCTACCTACACTTACACTGCTGCCTGTTATTGGTACAATTAGTGTTGGGTTTCCATCTGAACAAGAGCAATCTCCTTTACAGTCTGCAAGGTTCTTAATATCTTGTACCCAAGCATTAACGTCACTTGTCTTACTACAACTAAACGCTGCTGAGATAAATGTTAAATACGAGCCTATTAGGGCTTGCTTCTGTAACATTCTTTGTTTAGCGTCTCCTGTTGCTAGTTGTATTCTATCATAGAACTCACTAATGCAACAGAACACATCACAAATAGAAGTGTCGCTCTCTACGTTGATATAAGCGTCTGCTGTTACTGCATTGTTTAGAGAGTAAGAAAAGAAAGTGGCAGTCCAACTATTTGTCGTGCCACTAACTGTTCTTGCTGAATAATCCCAAGTGTTTATAGCTGATAGGGTCGCTTGTTGTTGCCCTGTATAAAAGCGTTGGGTTGTTAATTCAGTACTTGATGTAGTACTTGCTGCTTCTCCTGTACTGCTAGGGTAGTAAAGAGTTAATGTCCTAGCTGTTGTTGGGGTTACATTATTTACAACATAAGATGTTACATCTGTCACCGTGATTAGTGGTGAAGTGGGTGTAAGGTCTAATGATGTATCTAATTGCCCCGTAGGAAGAGTAAAACTGTTGTCAATTGTAATAACGTTGGTAATGGCAGAGGCGAATCCTTCTACTACACTATAGGTAACTTTAATCTCCCCCTGTGCAAAAGCAGTGCTGCCTGTTATGGTAGGTAACTGAATTGGAATAGTGGTTGTCCTAGCTCTTGTTAAATCTTCATTAGCCTGACCTGCGCTAGACCCGTCAATATCAGGGGCTGTTGAAATGTTAGCTAAATTGTCATAATAAGTTACCCCGTCTACCTCTATTTTGATAGCAGCCTTTACGTCAGCGAGTGTTACCCCATTGCCTGTGTAGTCTGTGGTGTCTGTAAACGTATAGGAAGGGACTGATGCGTCCCTATCCTCTACGATTGCTAGTTTTAATATACCTTGTGATAATGCCATTTTGTTATTTACTGTTGACTTGTGTTACCCATTTTTCATATATGGCTTGGAAAACATCTGAGTTCTCTTCAAGTAACAAGTAACCTTTAGCTCCTGCATATCCCCTCTTACCGCTATTGTCAATTAGGTGGATGTCATTGAACTTAATGTCTGCTCCTGATACTTGGTCGAAAATCTTAAAATCATTTTCCTTGTCCTTGTGCCAATTAATAAACGCATCTGCAAGTTGCTCCTTACTTCCATTGTCCATAAGGTCTTGTAAATCATTTACGTCTTTTGCTTCCCTTCCTGAGTTAATCTCTCCTCGTCCTATCTTTCTACGAATAGCAGAGTAAGTTTCGGGGGATTTCTCTTGAAGGTATCTTGCAGCAAAGGTTAACTTGTCTGAACCTTGTTCGGCTTTACAGATAACATCTCCTGTCTTAGCGTCTGCTAAAACATCGTTATACTGTCCTGTCCAAGCAAGAACATTCATGTCTGTTGCTGTAAGAATGTCATATTTTTGATGTAAGTAGTTATCTTCAATAGTAGACTCAAATAAATTTGAATCTCTCTTAGATAGTCTAATTAGATACCATCGTATTTCTTTTGGTGAAAGTTGTAAAAGCTCGTTTTGATGTTTTACTTCTCCTGATACTCTAACTGTTGCTAAAGCCTTGTCAAAGTCCATCTCTCTTGCTTGCTTCTCTAACTTAAACTCTTTCTCTGTGTTTGCAATGTAGTTCTCTGCTGACTCTTCTGCATTAAACTCAAAGAAGGTCTTGTTGTTGTAGTTGTACTTCTGTGAGTTCTTCTTGTTGAATCTACATTTTCTAAGAAAATCTAGTTGGGTTTCATCGTGTGCATCTACTCGAAGTCTACCGTCAATAAAATAAATAGGTGTACACTTAATGTTACCTAGTTTGTATTGCTGTAAATCCCATTTTTCGTACTGCTCGTCTACCCAAATTGATGCTTCTGACGCTGAATAACGAATCATTACCTCTCTTCCCTTTGTTGGGGAGTTAAGGCGGTCATCCACTACCATGCAAAAGGAAGGAAATCTTAATCCTGCATTATAAGGTACTGTTACCATTCTTTCGTCATCAATTACTTTTTTGAGTGTTCCTCTTTCGTTTGCTTTACTTAGAAAAAACTCTACTGTGTCTTGTTTTATTACTGTCTCCATTTTAACTTTAATTTAATCTATTTTAATGTTTTTTAAGAATGGGCGGGGGCTTATTGTTCCCCGCCCTATTCCTGTTGTTTACTTACTATGAACCAACAAAGATTCCGAATCTGTTTGGAGCAAATGCTTCAAATCCGACTCTCTTTCTCATGTTGATAACCTCAGTGTCCGTACGGTCAGTAGCAGCTCGTCCTGCACCTCCTGTAATCCACTCTTTGTAACCCATATCCTCACCGTCAACGTTTCCGTAACGAAGAACACAAGCAGGTGTGCTGATTTTCTCACCTCCAAGATCAAATGCTGTAACATCTGTCATTGGAATAACAAGACCCATGTTCTTGTACTGAGAGTTAGCAGAACCAAAGTTCTTCTTGTTAGAGAAAGCGCGAAGTGTCTTAAAGTAGTAATGTACACCACCATAAGTTACAGCGTTGAAACCGAAGTCAGCCATCTTGTCGTAGCTTACTCCACCTGCTTTCAAACCTTCTGATGTTCTAAGGATGTTGTCAACCTCAATCTGTAAAGGTTGAGAAGTAACCATCATGTTCTCAGCAGCACCAAGGTTAGTACCGATAGCCAAACTCATGTTCTCCAAATCTTGAAGTGACCATGAACCTGCTGTATAACCTTCCTCATTTCCGTAATTACGGATAAAAGGAATCAAACCTTCTGTAGTGTTTGTACCTGAGTAAGTAGCACTTGTAGAAGTGATTTTCTTACCTGTGAAGATGATTGCGTCACAAGTATCCTCAAAGCGGAAACGAGTGTTCAAGATACCTCTGTAGTAGTACTTAGCAATTCCGTCAGACTCTACTAAGGCTTCTTGTAACATTGCTGTTCCTGTAGACTTGTAACCTTCTGCGATAGTGTGAAGTTTGTTTTCGTACTTGATGTCACGAATCTCACGATTCTCAGGAGTTGATCCACCTTCTGCTTCTGCACGACCAATAGTGAAGATTTCTTCTGTTGCTAAACCTGCTGGAATAACATCGCCTGTTTGCATTGTCTCTACATCAAAAGTAGAAGTAGCTCCTTCTGATACTGCTGTTACAATTACATGAATAGCACTAGAACCTAATTCTAATACATCTCCAACTCTTGGTGTAGCTGCGTAGCTAGTAGTAGAACTTGTGTAGATAGTTTGACCCGCTGGAGGGTAGCTGTAGTTGTAGTTAGAGTCTACAGTGAAAGTTGCAGTTGCAGCAAGGGACGTATAAGATGCTGTTACGCGAATAATCTCATCTCTGTAATCCTCCTCGAAGTGAGAATATACGTTACCTGTTGCTACTTGCTTAGTCATTCCCATTTGAGAGAATAACTCTTGTAGACCTAATTGATTACGACCAAAACGCTTAGTTACTTCTGATCTTACATCTTCTGCTGCGTTCTCGTAAATTGCTAAAAGTTCACTTGACGTTAACGCATTTGCGTTTAATTGTGGAAGTGAATATGAACTTGGTGTTGCCATGTTTTATTTTTTATTATTACCAAGCCTGAGATAAATCTATTTTTCCATCCTTGTACGCTTGGGTCAGCTTATCTATTTTATTGCCTCCCGTAACGTCCCTTTCTCGGTTAGAAGATTTATTCGGACTCATTGTGTTGTTTTTAAAATCCTGTTTAATTACCTTGCCTCGTCCCTGACCGTTTCCGTGACCTAATGCAATTTTCATTAGTTCTTTCACTCTACGACCAGCTATTAGGTCTTGAATCAGTCCCTCCTTATCGGCAGAGCCATCTTCTTTTACATAGTTGTTTGAGAAGTAGTTTGGAAGGTCTGACACTGCCTTTTGCAACATCTCTTTATCTTCCGCACTTGGTTCGTATTCAACTACATTGCCACCTCCTAGATCAAAACTTAAGGTCTTAAGTTCACTCACTACTTCGTTGGCTAATTGCGTTCTTGCATTAACAATTTCTTTTTGTTGGGCTTCAAACGCTTGTTTCTGTTGACTAACATACTCCTCAATAACCGAATCTTTTGAGGTTGGTACATTTCCACCAGCAGGAACTTCCAATTTAATCTGAGATTGTTTCTCCTTTAATTCGGAGAGATATTTCTTACCCTCAGACTTCATCTTAATGAACTCCCTGTTTAACAATTTTACAGTGTCTTCATCGTCCTCATCAACGTCTTCATCGCTGAACTGAATAGGATATTTCTCCTCTAAAAGTGTTATAGCTTCATTTTCTGAATAACCTTGTCCTTTAAGACCGTCAATCAAAAGAGTGGCTACTGTATCTACATCATTAACATCTACGCTTTCTAAATCTCGCGTTGCTAACTCTATATTTTCTTTATTCTCTTTATAGTAACTTAAAAAATTAAAAGGCTCTACTTGTTCCTTTACCTCCTCAGCTTCTTTAATTTCTTCTTGTGCGAGAGTCTCTACCTTTTCCGCTTCTTCTGTTTGTGATTGCTCAACAGCAACTCCTTCCTCAGTAGACTGCTCTTCATTTGTTGTTACTTCCTCTTTTTGCTCTCCACCTTCAGCTTGTCGTTGTTTTGCGGCTGCTAATTCTGCGAACATTTTTTCTTCTTCATCCATGATAATTCTCTATTTGATTATAATTTCTTAACGTTATGTTAATATTAATTTTATATTTGCAAAGTTACAAAGAATATATTTTATATATTTGGCTTGGTACTTACGTTAACTGACGGTAAGCGAACTCCACTAGATTTTGGCATCCCAAGTTTCTCATAATTTTCTTTTGATTTTCCTCCACCTTCTTCTCTTCCTGCCCCATCCATAGCCGTTTCTATCTGCTCTATCTTAAGGTCACCCTCTACAAGAATCTCGTTTATTTTCTCTTTGTGGTCTTGTGCTGATTGCTGTCCCTCTAACATATACTTAGCTTTCATCTTACGCATTTCAAGGTTAAAGAGGAACATCTCTTTTTCCTTTTGCATTTGAAGCTGTACTTGTGCTAATTGTTGTTGGGCTTGTGCTTGAGCGATTGGTGCTTGTTGAGCCATAGCCGCTTTTTCCTCTGCGTACTTATCTTCCCAAAGTTGCATATACCTAGCAGCAGATTTAATATCTTCTTTTGCAAGGTCTCTTAACACATATATGTCTGATACTTTAATTACTCCCGCAGAAATAGCACTTTGAAGTGTGGATTCAAAGAATGCTTGCTCTACTATGTCAGGTGCTACTTCTATGAACTGACCAAACTGCATAGCCGAAAGATCGTTTGCAAACTTTAGTGTTTCAGTTGAGCCTTTTCCAATAGCCATTTCGTAGTCATCTAACTTTCCTCCATATTCAATAGAGTCTTGTACCATAAGTACAATCTGAGAACAAGCTCTTGAAACTAGATTTCTGTATGAGTCATCTAAAACTCTTGTAGTGTCGTTTCTGTTTTGTGCTGCTATCTTCTCGTTTCCTACTAAAGCCTTTACGTCAGGTGCGCCTACTGTTGAGATAGGTATTCCCGATACTAAACTCATGTCTTGTATAATAGATGCTGCTCTGTTCTCTAGTTGCATCAATAGGCTTAGGTCGGGTGGTGGAAGGTCTCTGATTGGAATGTGATTTCCTGTGGGGGAGATTGGTTCTCCATCTTCTCTTACTGATGAATAGTAGTAAGTTCCCGTTGCCTTATAAATGTCGTGTAATACTCTTGGGGTTATTTGCTCCTCCCCAAGTGCGTTTGAAACTGCTGCTGCGGCTGCTACGTCTACTGCTACTCCTTGTGGAGTCATGTTTGCAATAGCTCTTTGTGCTTGTAGTCTTGTAATGCAAAGTTGATCTACCAATGGAATAAGTCTCTCCATAATAGATGTGTTCTGCATATCGTACATATCTGCACTGAAAGCAACCCAACTGAAAGATGTGTCTGTTGATTGTTGAAAACCTTTTAGTTTTTCTCTTTGTTGGTTTTCTTTTATCCCGTAGTCGTAAATAAGGTCTGTACCGATGATTAACTTTGCCTTGTAGATGTTGTTAATCTTCTTTTCTACAACCTCGTTCTTCTTGTCCTTTACCTTCTTAGGGCTTCCGTTTTTATCTTTTAGGTCTACCCTACGATAAAATACTCCCCCACCTTTCTCTTTTACTTCTTCGTACTGATACTTGTCTTGTGACCTGTACTCAGCGTTAAGTATCTTTATCTTAAATCTTCCGTAAGGTCGGTAAGAGTTTGTTGTAAGTGTGTTGTAATATTGTAAGTCCCAACCTGTATCCCATCCACTGTTTCCATAGCGGGTGGCGGCTGATTGTGCTATCTTAGCTAGTTCCTTTTCTGTGAAATTTGAGTTCTCTGCAATCTCGTCAAGGGTGATGTACTCATACTCCCCCATCCACTTACAGTTTCTAAAATCATCGTAGTCTGTGTAATCTGATATAAAGTTTACAAGGTCTGCAACCCTCATCTTTATATCGTACTCGTTATCAAATGCTAGATGTAGTATAAGTCTGTTACATACCGCAGCATCTCTAATTACCTTTCTTCTTATTTCGGGGAAGCGGTTACTCTCCATTACGAAGTCTAATGCTTTTTGCATTGCTTCTGAGTAACTATCTTTAAAGTTTAGTTTAAGGTGAAGTTCTATTTCTCTGTCACCTTTTAGTTGGGAGGCTTCCTCTTTGTTTACCTTAGAGGATATATCTACTCCTAACTTATTTAACTCAGCTTCTTTTTGTATAAGAAGTGCTTGAGCCTTTAGTCTTCTGTATTCTTTATCGTATTCTGTACTTGCTAATGGAGATATGCTTTTTATTTTTAGCTTTAACCCTTGGTTCTCTAATCTCCCAACCAATGAATCAATTATTGCGGGGGCAGGGGTAGAAACATTCCAATTAAGGTTTAGCTGTGATGTGTTTCCATCAAGTGAAAGTTGTGGTTTGTACTTATCTATATCCTGCTTTCCCGCAGCATACTTTCTAAGGTTTACAAACTTTCTTCTATTGTCGTCATAGTTTCCAACAATATCTCTTGAAGACTCAAAATATACTGCTTTAATCCATTCAGAGTTCCACTGAAGACCCTTTTTGTCGGATTGACTAACGTTGTCAGATGGGTAAGGTGGGAAGTTGGACTTCTTTTTCTGCATTATTTATTGTCAGATTTTCTCTGCAAAGTTACAAAGAAAAAATAACATTAATTTAATACATAATTAATCTTCAAAAAGACCGATTGATTCTTATGATACGAGAAAAGTTTATATTAGTTTAGAAGTTCTCCCTGTATTGTCATACCTACGAACTAAATCATCTAGACCTATCTTCTTAGACTTATAAAGAACTCTTGGTATGGCGTGTAATGCTAACATATCTGCTACAGCCTCATCGTAAGGTGTCCAATTATCTGCCTCAAATCCCCTCCACTCTTTTAGACCTTCGTTAAAATCACAGATACCAAACTCTAATTTTTCTTTGTCTATCATACCTACACTCTGTTCTATATAGGTACGAAGTTTATTTATCATTGTCTGTCTTGTATCTTCGGGGCGGGTGTTGACTCCCTCCTTTCTGTCTTTTGGTCTAAGTGGGTCAGGGAGTATAATTCCTTTATATCCCCAATTTTTCCATTGACGAATCATACCCCTACCTGCGTTGTTCTCTATAAGAGCCATAGAGGAATAGAACACACACTGCTTTAATAGATCGTCAAACATCTGCTCTGCTGTCTTAGGTCTGTAAACATACCTACACACCTTAGTTGGTCTAGAAAAGAACTGTCCTACGTTGCACCAAGTCGTCCCCGCTGCGTCTGAACCTTTTTCTACTGTGCTATCTGCTTCGTAGGGGTCAATACCAGTGTAACACTCTTTGTGTATTGGTACAAGTCCGTCAAAATCTCTTTTAAAACAGTTTCTATAATCTTCGGGGGGCATCCAAGATACTTCCCATCTTCCTTCGGGGTGTGGGTAAAACTCAGCGTGGTTCTTTTCTGAGCCTATCCATTCAAAGTTCCCTCTTCGTGGTTTGGTGTCTGAGTCTAAGTTGTACTTTATTTGGTCGTTGAGGTTCTGTAAGTTAAAAGGGCTTACACCTCTTTCCACTGCAAAGGCTTCACTAATCTCTAAGGGGTATTTACGAATGAACTGTATAAGATCGTTTCCCGAAAGAAGCTCTCTTTGTTTAAGTATTACTGTTCTTGCCGCTTCTCTGTTCGAGTAGCCCCATTCATCTATTGTGGATTGAAGTAGTGACTCATCTATCTTTGCACCTTTTATATCCTTGGGGTCAAACCTATATCCCCAATCTGCCCCTTGAAAATAGCCCCACAGACCTGAGCCTGTTTGACCAAGTGAGTTTCTTTTTGTTACGTCACTCCTTTCAAACATTCTTTGAAAAGGAATAAGTGTCTTACCTCCGATGTTCTCCGCAGTAGATGTCATAATCATCTTACCCCAAGCGGTAGCACCGTCAGCCATTGTCTCTCTGTTTACGTTGTATAGCTCGTTAATGTCACATCCCTCAATCTTAGATGCCTCATCCACAAACATTCTAAACATACCCTCTGAATCATAGGCGTGTTCTGTTGTACTGCGGTGGTCTATCCAAGAGTTAAGTACATCCTTTTCGGTGTACGTCTGAGTCTTTGAACTTCTCTTAGCACTTTGCTCAAACCTTAATACGTTTGATGGGTTACTGTCTCCTGAGTGTTCGGGATAGATGAACGGGTGCTTTGGTAATTCTCTCCACATCCTCACTAATCTTTTGAAAAGGGATTTAGCGATTGTAGAGGTTTGTGCTTGCATACCCACACACGCTTCGGGGGTGAGTGTAACAGCGTTAAGCATGATTGACAGTGCCTTTGACGATTTTCCTGATCTTCGACCTGATATAAACATCATTCCAAAACAGAAGTCATGTAACTCTGCTTGTCTCCAAAAAAGGTAGAAGTTTCTGTCCGAGTCAACAAAGTTTGGAAGTGCTTTTACTTTCTTCTTTATTCCCCTTTTATCCTCAGTAAGTACGTCAATCTTTATAAAGTTTAGGTAGTACCAATGGTCTCCTGTTATGTACTCTAATACATCTCCGTTGTAAAACCAATACCCCTCTGTTCTATATTTGTATAGCTCATACAGAAACTCATCACTTTCCTTTTCGTCAAGGTGCTTAAATCCTATACAGCTATCTTCGTCATACATTAACTCAGGGAACTTAATAGGTCTGAACTTCCTCTCTTTTTTTGGGAGTCCGTAGTTAGCTATTTTTGTAGCTTTTGGTGGGGCAGGGATGCAGTCTATATCTAAGCCGTTTATTACCGACTCAGGTGTGAAGGAGTCATACATCTCCTGACACTGCTCTCTATCTCTGTAACTCCTAGTCTTCACGCTGTATAAAGTTCATAATACTGCCAACAGCAGCTTTCTCCTTTAGTGATGTTTTATCATCTAGGTTAAGTCCGTTAGTCTTTAAGTCTTGTATTCTTTTTACAATGTCGGGGAGGTCTTTTAAAAACATCTTACCCCTATCAAAAGTCTTGTCTTTAGCGTCCTCTAAGTTCTCAACTAAGTTATTACCCTCTAAATAGGTTATAATATCCTCAGCTTGCTTCTCAAGTGCTTTGATAGCTCTGTTTGATATATTGTCTGCTAACAGATACTCTATAATATCTATGTAGTCCTTCTCCTTTTTTCCTTTTAGCTTTTCTCGTAACATCCTAATATGTATTGAAATCTTACTGCGGCTAAATTATCAAATGGTAATTTGTTGTTGGTGGATTTAAGAAACACAACTTCTCCCTCAAGTCCGTACTTGTTTGGTCTAGCCACTCTTGCCCGACCTCTTTGGGTTACTTCTCTTTTAGTTCTATATATTCCATTTACTGCGCTATATTCCTCTCCTTCGTCTAAGACCTCAAGGATGACAAAATTATCCATTGACACCCCTTTAGATTCGTTATAGACGATAAAGTTAGGTCTAAGAAATACTTTATCTATGTAGTCAAACTGATAAGGGCTGTTTGTATATGTCCATACTACTTCTCCGTCTACTATAAACTTGTGTGTTTCGTACTCCTCCTTTTGAGATAAGTCTGTTATGATTAGGGAGTCTGTTTTCTTTTTTGCGGGGATTTTATCTGCGGGTATCATTACCCCTCTTAACCACTCGTCACCTCTTTGTATAGCTATAATTGAGCTTTCGGGGAGGTCTATGTAGTTCTTTCCGTCCTTCTTGTAAATACGTTTAGCCTCAAAGTGCATAAAGTAGGCTAAGTCACCTTCCTTAAACTTTGCAGCTATTGGGGTTTTAAGAATTTTTCCGTGCTTGGGGACTAGGTCGTGCTGTTCTCCTATTCTATCAAGGTATAAGCCTCCGTCTGTTTTATAAAAGGAGTCTACGTCCACCTCTATGTGGTAATGCTTTACTGGAATCATTTACTCTAATTAACTTAATTAGGGCAAAGATACAAATAATAAAAAACCCCATCTTTTTACGGATGGGGCTAAACCTATAAACTATGAAAACTAATATTAAAGTGCGTTAAGTGCTGCGTTGAATTGAGCCAATGAAAGTGAATTAATATTTATATTTATAATACTACCATTTCCCTTTTTGTACTTAATAAGGCAAGATGAGTCTGTCAAGCGATAAGCCTCTTTCACTCTATCCGCGTTAATCGTGTACCCTAGCCCTGCTGGTGTGAATAGTCTGTCAGTAAGCGTTACTAGCCCGAACTCGTTAGTGTTTGATGTAATACTAGCTAAATCACCATTGGCTTTTACATAGCTTACAGTAGATGATGCGCCTCCTGTTTGATTCTGCACTTTCCAAATAAGACCTTCGTAGACTGCTACTGTTGTGTCAGTTCCTCCTAATGTTATAAGTGAAACTATTTTTTGTGCGTAGCCACCGAATGCGCATAGAGTGACTAAAGCTGCTGAAAGAAAAATGTTTTTCATTTTTTTGTTTTGTGTTGTTGTGTTACTTTGAAATTTCGGTACAAAGGTACAAATATTTTTTAACTTATAACTTTACTTTTTTTCTGATTAAGGTCAGACCAGAAGTACTCTTCCCACTTTATAGCCTCTGTAATCATTTTATCTGTGGTGTCTACGTCCATCTTTCCTTGCCCTACTAAAGTGACTACGATGTTAGATGCGTACCTCTTTCCCTCTTGAATCTTAGCCATTGTGGCTAGTCTCTCTTGTAACTCTAATTCCTTGTTTCCCATTACGTTTGATTTTGGTTTTTTATATTCCATGTTGTTTTGCGTATTGTTTTCTTTTTCTATCTCCTTCTTTGTTTGACTTTGTAACAAAGTAAAGGTCATCGTACATGAGGTAGATTAACTCTTCTCCTTCTTTGATTCCATACTCGTTAAGGATGTCTTTTTCTATGATCTCTGTTCCCCTGTCCTTATTGTAAAAAACTTCTTCTCCTGTTGTCATTAGTGTGGGCTGTGATTCTCCTTCGCTGTTTAACCACGCTTCGGCTATTTCTACAATCACTCCTCTGTCATTCCTTTCCACCTCATCCTCGGGAAGGATAATCCCACCTTCGGTTAGTCTTTGTGAGTGATTGGGCTTAAGAACCAACCACCGATTTACACATTTAATTTTACTCATAGTATCCTGCCATTTTTAACATTAATTCCATTTCCTTTTCATCTGAGTTAGGCTTTTTGTTTGTTACCTCAATGCCTGAGAACTTTCCCCTAAACTCTTTAAACTGAAAAGGTGTTCCGCCTTCATCCTCCGCTACAATAACGTAGGCTCTTTCTCTGTGTAGTGCTTCGTGGGTGCGGTCTCTTAGTATCTCAATAATCCTGCATCCGTTTATTGTCTGCTCTATTTTATACCTTGAAACGTACCCCCCAATGTGGTCTACTCGTATTGCGTATATTGTTTCCATCTCTTTATTTAAACGTAAAGTTTCTTTTGATAAGATTGTTGTCAAACACTAAATCCTTTTTCCACACTCTGTAACAGTCCTCAATAAAGTCTGAGATTGTTTTTGGTGCGGGGAGTACTGTAGACTCAAACTGCTCTGCTTCATCTCTTATACAATACAGCACTGTATCTGTCTCCTCATCATGGATAGTTGAGAATAGCTCCCAATCATCTCCTACTACAACTTCGGGAAAAGCAAAGGTCTGTTCTACAGCCTCTATACTAAACTCTTGTCTGTAGGTGTTAATGATGTTACAGATAGTAACCTTCCAATCTTTTGCGGGGAAGACCTCATCCTCTAAAAAATCACTTAATGGCTTTGCTTGCATACTTTATTGATTATCTTTATATTGCAAAACTACACTTTTATATCTACCCGTGCAAGAAAAAATTCGTAATTTTGTAATTAATATGGAAAAGCTAAAAATCACCTACCTTGACGAAGAGGGAAACGAGTCTTTTGAGGAATATACTGTTGACCCTGATGTGCTTGATTATGTCTCTGATCTTGAGTTAGAGAGTGCTTATATGTTTGGTAACTGTATTGCCTTGCAGGAGGAGATAGAATCTCTTAAGTTGATTGTTGAGGGGTATAAAATCTTAGCTAGTGGTAAGACCCCAACAGAGAATTAAGCTATCTTTACTTCTTTGTAAAACTCAGGGTCAATCTCTCGTATCCATCTTTCTGTTCGGGCGTACTTCTTTTCAAAAGCTGTCTTGCTGTACTTAGGTTTATTTGCCACAAGGTATACCTGAGATTTTAATGCCCTATCTAAGTGCCACTTTCTTAGTTCTACTTCCCCTTCTTCACATTTATGGCATTTTAGCATTATTATTTCTATCATATTAAATTAGTTTTTAGGTGTTTTTTTGAATGAAGTATCCACAGGTTCTCCGTAACTAAGTAGGATGTATAAAGTGTAGCGTATTCGCTGTCCTCTATTATCTCTTTTACAGAGCTGTACTTCTCTTCTTTAATTAGTTCTATTATTTTAGGGTTTATAGTTTCTTCGGGGAAGTCCTCTGTTAGGTGTAGTCTTACTTCCTCTTCTAGATCATCTACTGTTGCTGTTGGGGATATGTAGAAGTAGAAGTTGTCTTCTTCTCTTACCCTAAGTACAACCCCCGCATTTAAACATTCAATTAAATACTCAGAAGAGAAAGTCTCTGACTTATCAAAATACTTATCTCCAAATTGAATGTGATCTAATAGGTGATAACTGTACCCCCTAGAAGTAAAACTCTTTTTAATCATAGCTTCTCTCCATTTCTAATTTTATAAAAAAACTTTGCTGTTTTTTTTTCTATAGCCCTAAGCCTAAAATCAGCGATGTATTTAAATAAAAATTTAATTTTTTGTTTCATACAGCAAATATAGTAAATATCTGTTACAAATACTAAGTAGTGTAATTTATTTTGTGGGGGCTGTTTTGTTACGGATATTTTTATTATCTTTGTACTTGTAGTGTCGAGGCTACTTAAAGAAATTTTCACAAGCCCTGTCAAAAGTAGAGACCTCGACCTCGAAATTGACGGGGCTTATTTATGCTGTAAAAATGACAAAAATAAAAATGGTATTTGACCCTGAGGTTGCTAAGGACGTAGGAACTGATGCTGCTATTATTCTATCTAACATAGAGTTTTGGCAAGCGACTAACCAAGCTAATAAGAGAAACTTCCACGATGGTAGGTATTGGACTTATAATAGTACTAAGGCTTTTACTGAGCTGTTCTCTTATCTGTCTGATAGGAAAATTAGAACTTGTTTAGATAAGCTAGAGGCTAAAAATTATATTACTGCGGGTAATTATAACAAGTCTAAATATGACCGCACAAAGTGGTACAGTGCCAATGTTTATCACCATTCGTCAATTTCGTCAAATGGAGCTGACGAAAACGACAAATGGATTTGTCAGAATAGTCAAATGGATTCGTCAAAACTGTCAAATGGAATTGACGCAAATGACGAACCTATACCAGATAATAAACAACAGATAGTAAACACAAATAAAAAAACAGATAATAAACTGCGAAATTTTGATTTTTATTTTTCTGTTCTTGAAAATGGAGGTACTGTTGATTACACAGAAATAACAGATGAGTTAAAACAGCAATTACTAGGATCAGGTATAGCTGACGAAGATGATGAGTTCCTATATAAAAAGCTACACTTCTAACACTTAACATAAATTTAACATTGCCGAAAGGGGATTAATTACTAATATTGTAATATGAAAGATAAAGAAACAATAACATTTATAGTTAGACTAGCAGCCATAGCACTGTTAGCTCTACTACTCAGTCTTCTTGTAGAGGGTAAGGAGTACAGAGGTTCATACTGTGATGGGTTTGAAATGGGATATTCTGCGGGATTTTGCTATCAAGACCCCAACTGCGTATCCCCAATATCTCCAATATGCCCAGTGCCAACAGTAAATGAAGAGAATACTTACGAGGGAGGATACGCAAGAGGATTTAGTGAAGGATTAAATGACAATAATTAAAAGAAACTATGAGAAATTACTTTAAGTTTATATTTAGAAGCCCACAGTCAGCATTTGTATTTACAACATTGTTGGTGTTTTCTACATCAATACCCCTAACAGAGTACAGCAGAGAAGACTTTAGCTTTTTCACGCTATTCTTTACAGGAATGTTTGTGGCATTTATTATTGTAAGTTATGTAAATTATAAAAATAGATAGATATGAAAGACAACGTAAACCCCGATCACTACAAGATAAGAGGAAAAGAAGTGTGGGAAATGATGATAGATGTTTATGGCATGGCGCATTTTAAAGCCTTCTGCGAGCTTAACTCATTCAAGTACCGTATGAGAGCAGGTAAAAAGGGCGATAACGCCTTAGAAGACATTAAAAAAGCATTGTGGTACGAAAATAAAGTCAAAGAGATAGAAGAATTAGATTTTACTAATGTGACATACACTTAATAAATATGATGAGAAAATACATAAACAGAAACTACCCTGACTTCACAGCAGAACAGAGGGCAGATGGAAACTACAACCTAAAGAAAGAGGGAAGCTACGGTTACACTATTAGAATAGCTAAGGATATAGAGAATAATGAGGATTGGGTTGAATGGGCAGAGCATATTAACTCCCCCGCAAAGAACAACAAAACTAAAACTGCCATGAAATGTAAACACTGTAACAAAGAACTAAACAATACCCTAATAGACATCCTACTCCACGAAGAAGACTGCATAGAGAGAGAGATAATCCCCT
>Ga0070747_1000432_pt1 | contig 21155 bp, 11 predicted proteins | sample VirMetDEL_Mar_31_FD_77321 | JGI IMG/M metagenome (GOLD analysis project Ga0070747, IMG submission 77321) | Aqueous microbial communities from the Delaware River and Bay under freshwater to marine salinity gradient to study organic matter... | ecosystem: Environmental > Aquatic > Marine > Coastal... | reverse complement strand
CTTATAATGACCCTCTTGGTGGTTCTCCTTCTTCCATCGGGTCTCAAATCAACGTTGACTTTTACCGCAAAGCTGCGCTAAAAGAAATCGCAAAGGAACAGTATTTTGGACAAATGGCTGACGTTACCGCTATGCCTAAGCATTTCGGTAAAAAAATCAAATTGTTCCATTATCTACCATTGTTAGAAGACGCTAACATTAACGACCAAGGTATTGACAGTGCTGCTGCCACTACTACTCGCCAAGTTACTATTGAAATCATTCCTGCTGGAATTACTCCTGCTGCAATTGGTTACACTAATTACTACGCTGTTGGTCAAGCTGGCTCTGATGGTGCTGCTTTAACTGCCGCTCAAGCTAAAGCCGATGCAATTTTTGCTGAACTTGGTGTATTTGACACTAACTATGCTACAACTGTTGCTGCTATTGAAGGTGCTGGTTGGACTGTTAATGTTAATGATGGCGTACCTGTTAATGGAAACCTTTATGGTTCTTCTAAAGACATCGGTTACATTCAAGGCAAACTTCCACTTTTATCTGAAAACGGTGGTCGAGTTAACCGAGTTGGTTTCTCTCGTCGTGAAATCGAAGGTACTATCGAAAAACTAGGCTTCTTTGATGAATATAGCAAAGAATCCTTGGATTTTGACACCGATATGGAACTTGAAATGCACGTTAACCGCGAAATGCTTAACGGTGCAAATGAAGTGACTGAAGATATGCTTCAGATTGATTTGTTGAACTCTGCTGGCGTTTTACGTTATGCGGGTGATGCAACTGCTTCTGATGAAATCACAGGTGAAGGTACTGTTTCTGAAGTAGCTTATGATGACTTAGTTAAGTTATCTATCTCTTTAGATAACAACCGTTGTCCTAAGCAGACTACTATCATATCTGGTTCACGTATGGTTGACACTAAAGTCATTCCTGCTGCTCGTTATATGTATATCGGTTCTGAAATGCTTCCTACAATGGAACGTTTAAAAGATTACCATCTTGAACGTGCTTGGATTCCTGTTGAGAAGTATGCTAATGCTGGCTCTATGGCTCGTGGTGAAGAAGGTACTGCTGGTAAGTTCCGTTTCATCGTTGTTCCAGAGATGATGCATTGGGCTGGTGCTGGTGCAGCCGTAACTGCTAACGAAGGTTTCCACGAAACTGATGGCAATTACGATGTGTATCCAATGTTAGCAATCGGTGAGAAGTCATTTACTACTATTGGTTTCCAAACAGACGGTAAAACCGTTAAGTTTAGTATTAAACATGCTAAACCTGAGTCTGACATCTCTTATGGTGCTCATGACCCGTTTGGTGAAAAAGGCTTTATGTCTATCAAGTGGTACTACGGATTCATGCCTTTACGTCCAGAACGTATTGCATTAATCAAAACCGTTGCTCGTATATAATCTATACTTGTAACATTCTTAAGTGGGGGCATTAGCCCTCACTTTTTTAATCCCAAAAGGTAAATAAAACCATGAGTGATAATCAATTAGACCCAGAGCAGCAAGCTGCGTATCGTGAGTCATTAGAAGAGCAAGCTAACTTGCTAGGTGTGGATTTCCACCCTAAAATTTCTGATGAAAAACTCATGCTTCGTTTAAAAGCTGCCAAAGAGGGTAGCCCGCAAGAGGCAAGCACTGATGACGTTACTGAAACACCTGACAATAAGCCAACAACTGATTTATCAAATGTTAAACTTATTCCTCAGAGTGAAATGAAATTCAGTAAGGAAATCACGAAAGCCGAAAAACGACAAGAAGCCCGACAATTAGTACGTGTTGTTGTTGCATGTAATGACCCAGCCAAAAAAGAATGGCAAGGGGAGGTACTTGAAGTAGGTAATGGAGTGATAGGGGAAATTCGTAAGTTTATTCCTTACGGTACTCCTTGGTATATTCCAAAAGCATTAATTCGCTTTATTGAAGATAAGCAATACCAGAAGTTTTATACCAGACGTGATAAGCATGGTAATGAAACTCGTTATGGTGTTAATGAAAAAGCATTTAACGTGAGTTATATAGGCAACTTGAATGAAGAAGAGCTTGCAACTTTAGCTAAAAATCAAGCTGCACGAGGAGGAGTTTAATAATGGCTACTACTGTACCAACTGAAGTCACTATCCCAGAGATAGACACAATACAACTTACTGATTCTACATTAAATGGTAGTGGTGTTTTTGATAGCTTAATGAAATCAATGAACAGCCATATACTTGAACAGTTTGCATCAGAACGTATTACTGCTGATAACTATGGTGAAGTGTACCTTGGTGGTCTACAAGCAGTGTTGGCTCAGTCGGTACAGTTTTTATTAACTAAAGATAGGGCTGCATTTGATGCAGCTTTGTCTCTTACCCAAGTAAAAAAAGGTATTGAAGAAGTAGAGTTAGTTAAAGCACAGCTTGCACTTACAGAAGAACAGACTAATAAAGTAAAACAAGACATACTTGTTAGTATTGACCAACAAACTTTAATACCCCTTCAACGTGATAAAATGATACAAGAAATTTTATTATTGAAGAGTCAAGTTGGTAAAATTGATAAAGAAAATGAATTACTAGATAAAGAGATTCTTAAAGCTAGTGAAGAAGTATTAGTACTTAGACAACAAGTATTACAGTCTGTTGCTCAAGTTACTAAAACTGAAAAAGAAGTTGAGTTAATTGGTCAACAAATTGCTAATGCTAAAGAGCAAATACTTAAGTCACAAGCTGAGATTAAAATATTAGGTCAACGTTTTCAGTCTGAAGTTGCACAAACACAAGATGGTGCTGCTGGAATATTGGGTGCACAGACAGCGTTATATGCAGCACAAACTAAAGGGTTTGCTGATGACTCTATTCGCAAAGGAGTTAAGGCTGCTAATGATGTGTTTGCAATAGCCAAATCCAATGACGGGGATGATGTGGAAAACCCAGTTAACATGAGGTCAACATTAGAATACTTCTTAGCTGTCATGCAAGCAGCACAAGAATCAAGTTAATTGTAAGGAGTTCCTGTGGGGATATTTTCTAGCAAAAAAGTCACAACCGCAGGAGTTGTTGTCGCCCCCTTAACGGGGGAGAAACCTAATCTTATCCGCACTGCAATCCAAAAAGCTATAATAACTGACACACCTATTGTACCCAATATCGTAGAAGGCATCATAAATGGGTACAACATTAACCCCGACAGATTTTATAATGCTGCTAAAAATGGAAATTACCTCTTTGGATTACCTACAGGAATTTCCCAACCAGTACTAGACAGAGCTATAGAAGTTAAGCAGGTTATTGCTGATTACGAGAATATACCAGTAGACTCTATTAAGTTTAATACTGACCCGATTACTTGGACAAATATGACTGATGATTTTATTGGACGTATTTTTACTCAAATAGAATTTGCAGAATTTATTGAACCTGAAACGGGGATTAATGTAATCCAAGGTAATGACTATAACGGTTTTCGTAATAGTTATGTCGCTGAGTATTTAAGTACTGAAGTAATTAGAGACTCTTTACCTGCTGGGCGCATCTCTACCAATGCAACAGAATTATCAGCAAATGTTACTTTTTTAGTTTATCTGCCAGCCGATAGAGCTGGTACAGAAAGTGAAGTAACTATTTCAGGTTTGCGATACAGAGACTACATAGATAAGTTTGGCGTTCTTGATTGGGAAAGTAGGTTGTATGGTGTAGCTTATAATTTACCAGACGGTATTGGAGGATTCTACGACGAGAAATACTGGGCTTATGATGTGGATTCAGGTATATACCCGCAATTAGGGCTTTTCGGTATCGACTCTGGAAATAGTCCTTACTTCCCTGCTGTACCTATTCGTGTTGATAAAAGAATGGTTGGTACGGAGATAACCCCAATAGAAGGGGAAGGGGTATTTGTTGATTTAATTAATGAAATATTAGATGAAGCTGCAAAACAAGAAGCAATAGAACAAGCTTTAGGTCCTTTAGGTACTGTAGACGTTTATCAACAGCCTTCTGTTGTAAAACAAATAGACAAAATGCTTGGACACGTAGGAACAGATTTAGAAAACTTACAAGAATCATTAAGCACTAATGAGAGTATAGGAGATATTGATGATGTCTTTGTAACATTTGCTGTACGTTTTGGAATCCTTCATGACATTAACGGAATAGGTAATACAAACAAACCTCAAGAAGTTTTAAAATACTGCTATAAGTATTTTGAATACTTAATGAATGATATACAGACATATGATAAAGCAGCTTTTGAAGCCAGCGAAGCCGAATTATTACCTCTAGGCAGACCTCCTATATTCAATTATATTCGTATAGTTAGCGCACAATTAAAACAAACACTTTATTGGAATTATATTGAAATAGTTGATGAACCTTGGGTAGACCTTACACCAAATGGAACATTTGGAGGGTTTGGAAGAATTGAAGGAACCTATCGAATGGGAGGTTATCTTTTTGATGATATAAGCCCCAAAGATGATATGTTCTACTCAAAGTCAGAATTATGGTTTTATGTTTATGATGATGACTTACAGACAGCCAAGAAAATAATCATACATGGGTTGTATACTGAAAATGATGTTATTAGTGGAAGCTCAGTAGTTAATACTTTGTGGGATTCTTATACTCGTGATTCTGCTGAAGCTAAAGATGGGCTTTATATTCCCATTTCTTATGATGTTTTACGAACTTTCTCTAGTAAAGACCAAGACGTAATAACCTTTTATGGGTTAGTGCTAGTTATTTATGCAATAAGAGTAGATACAGTTAAGTTTTATGAGAGAGCTGCATTTTGGAAATTAGTACAGGTAGCTATAATTATCTATTCTTTTTATACACTGGACCCCACAAAATTAGCACTATTAGCCCCAGCCGAAGTAGCTAAACTAGTAATAAAAAAGATTATTCTTAACTACCTAATAGGCCAAGCTCTTAGTTTAATTTTCACAATACTAGTAGATGTTATTGGATTTGAAGCAGCAGCAATACTTGCAGTAATAGCTATTGCATATGGTGCATCTGCGGAAATGGGAATTATTGACCCAATAAATTTATTACCTGATGCAGCTTTAATTTTACAAGCCAGTTCTGCTTTAGCTAATGCAACGATGTTAGCTATTCAAAAAGAAGGTATTGAATTACAGGATGAGCTTAAACAACTAGAAGAAGCAGGAAAAAGACAACAAGAGCAAATAGAATCTTTTGGATTAAGTGATGGCCTTGATATTCTTAGTATGATTGAGGCTACAAAAGTATATGTAGAAAGCCCAGATGCCTTTTTTAGAAGGACTATAAACCCTTCTGGTGGATTATCTACGCTAGATACTGTAAATTACTACTATGATAATGCTTTAAGCTTAGACTTAGATTATATATAGCAAAACAAAGGTACAAAATTATGGCCAACGAATTATTTAACTTTACGCAACCTCAACAACAACAATCTAGTTTAAGTGACTTTATGAGTTTATTTGGTGGGGGTAATAATATGTTTGGAAATGCAGGAGCTGGAGGAAATGTACTTAAGAATACATTTGCAGGCTCTAACTTATTTGATTTTGGTGGAGAGAATTCACCTTTTGGTGGTCAGTTTGATGGTTTGGACTTGATGAAAGATGATACAAGTCAAAATGATATTTTTGGTAATAAAATGGATTTAAAAGTTGACCCCGAAATAGGCGGTTCAGATTTAATGAAGAAATTTGGTATAGGCGTGGATGCATTTAAAAATGCATTTGGTCTGTATGCTGGAATGAGAGGTCTTGGTTACATGGGGGATAAGATTGACATAATGAAGACTAACCAAAGTAACCAAGCTAAGTTAACTAATGAACGGTTACGTACTAGACAAGCAGCTAGACTAAGAGGAAGAGGTATTGTAGGGGAAGCTAACGACAAAGCGGTAGCTGAATTCATGGCTCAAAACGCTGTTTCAGGAGGATAATTATAATGGCTGCAATCACATGGCGAGATACCGCACAAGCTAACACAGCGAAAGATTTACTTGCTTCAAGCAGACTAGTAAATAATGGTCTTGATGGGTTTAGTACTCAGTTCAGTGAAGCAGCCAATAAAATGGATGCTGACGAACTTAGTAGTGCTCTTAATCAAATCCAGCAACTCAATAAGTTTGGCCAAGCTCAACAAGCCCAAAAAGATGGACTTATTCAAAGCCTTGGATTAAGTAATACAGACATGGAGATGAAAGTTAGAGAAGCTTTGGCAAATCAAGTTGTCTCTAATAGAACTGCAAATGATGAACAAAATAAACGAGATGATGCTGTTGGACTTAGTAATGCTCTTAATCAAATTCAAGAACTTAATCAAGTAGGACAAGCTAGGGCTGCTCAAGACAACGGATTTATTGGTAATCTTGGTTTACGTACTGACGCAATGAGTATAGCTGCTAGGAAATTCTTACAAGAACAAGTGGAAAGTAATAGAGTTAATACACGAGCTGATGAAACATTTGAAGATGCTACCCTTAAGCGAAAAGATGTGGGTACTTTAAACGAAATTAATGAAGCAATTGCTAATAATGATAGAAAAAAAGTAGATGAAAAAACAGATTCTCTTTATTTTGATTCAGGCAAAGCTCAAATAAACGCAAATAAATTCTTTGAGGAAAAAGCAGTAACAGATGCTAACAAAGACTTTGACCGAAAAGTTGCAGAAGGTACTATTGAACGTAACCGAGTATTACAAGACAATAATAACATATCTAAGCAACTAATAGCTGCCATGCCACCTCAATTGGCTTCAGAAGTGAGTATAGGCCAAGATGGTCAACTACAATTCAGCGAGCGTGTAGGTAAAAGACATCAAGACCTTATTAACTCAGGTATTAATCAGCTTGGTGGTTATAGTGCTCTTCAAAGTTTTGAAGATATGCGTCAAAGTGCTGTAGCTAGTGCTAGTCCACTAGTGGGTGCTGACCGTTTAGCAGGAGGGCAAGACCAAATTGCAAATCTAAGTCAACGTGATACTAGTGTTATTAGTGACATAATTGGTAAGAAAGCTTTTGATAAATATGAAAGTGTTATTGCTGGTTTAGATAGAGATAATGTATTTAGGGCTAACCCAGCAGTACCATTAACACCTATTACTTCTTTAAGTGATGTAGAAGCTGCTGCAAGAACATTCCTAGATTTAGCTAAAGGGGATGATTTATTTGGAGATGCTAGTGATGGTGACTATGAACAAATAGCAAACGCAGCAATGAGAGCTGCTAGATTAGCAACAGCTATGTTACCAGATGGACAAAGATTAACTCAAGAAGCTATTATAGGTGCAATTTCTATAGCACCTAATACAATGGAAGCACGAATTGATGGTAATTTTGGTGATTGGTTTGATGGTTTAAACCCACAAGATGTAGCTGATTTGATAGTAGCTGAAAATAATAGTATGACTCAAAACTATGAAAAAGAAGCTTCAGCGTCTGATAAAGCTGCAAGAGCTTTTGCTGAAGCTCAATATGGAATTGAAGCTAGAGGACGTGCACAAAGATAAGTGACTTACTCAAGCACACTTGATATGCTCTATTTAATTCCTCCAATTAAGTAGAGCTTTTTTCGTTATGGCGATAAACAATCCGTATTCAAATGAACCCACATCTAAAACTGCTGAAAAGTTATTAAATATTCAGTACGGTAATACAAAAGAAGACCGTTTGATGCAGGAGTCTGCAAAAAAGAAAACTGCTCTGAATGGAGGAGTACCTCCTACTGAAGCAGACTTTTCTATATTAAATCCTAATGCTAATTTAGAACAGCAGAAGACTCATGGAGAAAGTTTAGCTATTCGCCAAAACCAAGAAAAATTACAAGCGTTATTTGATAGTCGTGTTGATTCAATATATCAACCCACAACGTTAGGTGAGGATGCGTTAGATGTTACTAATTCATTAGCCCAAGGTGGTATAGCATTAGGTGAAATGTTGTATGGTGCTGCTGACTATGCTTCTAGAAATAATTTAGGAGTTAAAACATATGAAAATATTACTGGTGACTCGGTAACATCATTAGATGAAGCTCTAGGAGGATTCTCTACTGTATTTGGGGATGTTAGAAAACAAGCTGACAGACTTTATCAATCAGATAAGCAGAAGTCTATTGACGAGAGACGGGAACGCTATGGTGCTGTTGAAACTCAATTTTCTGAAGAACAAAAAGTTAAAGATATTGCTAATGGGGATAGTGAGTTCTGGGCTGAAGTTAAAAATATTGGCAGACAAGCTGGAGATACTGCTGATTCACTTTTACACAATCCTTCTCAAATTGTATTAGGAGCCTTAGAGGAAATACCTTCAATATTTGTAGGGGGTGCAGTTGGTAAAAGTGCTGTTGCTGCTCTAGAAACAAGTGTAGCTACAAAATCTGGTAATCGTTTTCTGCAATCAGATGCAGCTAAAAAGTTGATAAAAACAATCCAAGAGGAAACTGGGGTAAAAATTCTAGCTGAAGAGTTAGGTGAAAAAGCTGCTGCACGTTATGTGAGAACAGAAAAAGGAGCAAAAGCAGCTAAAAAAGCTGCAACCGCTGCTGGTGTAGGAACTGCTGCAATAGAAGAAGCTATGTCTAATGCAATGCAGACTAAAGCTGAAGTGTTAAATCTTACTGAAAATGATGTAAAAGATGAACCAGCATATATAGCATATCGTGAGTCAGGAATGAGCCATGAAAAAGCTTTACAAGAGTTATCACAAAAAGCTTTTGATATAGTAACTGCTATTACATTACCAACCGCAGGAATAGTATCTAAAGTAACTGGTGCAGGTGGTTTAGAGGGTTCGATATTTCTTAAAGGAAGCAAATTAGCCAATACTATATTTAGGAAATCTGGTGCAACTGTTATTGAAGGTGTCGAAGAAGGTATACAAGGCGGTACTGGCCAAACAGCCCAAAACTTTGCTGCACAACAAACATTTGACCAAGATAGAAACCTTACTGAAGGAGTAGGTCAAAATATAGGTGAAGGTGCTGTAATAGGTGCTGGTACTGGTGCAATACTAGGTGCTGTAAGTACTACAGGTGAAGTAGGTGCTAGTGGAGTGGCTGATGCTAAAGTAGTAGGTGAAAAAGCTAGTGATGCTATAAAAGCTGGTGCTAAATTCTTAGAAAAAGCTACTGATGCCCCTGAAGTAAAAGCAGCTCGTAAATCTGGTGATGCAAGTGTAGTAACTAATACTGAGTCTGAAACATACAGTCCAGTAAATGCACTAACAGCATTGGCTTCAGAAGAATTCTTTCCTAAACGTAAAGAAGAAGAAAGTGAAGAAGATTTCACAGTAAGGACTGATACATACACTAAAGAATTACAGGTACATGTTGATAAGCAAACAGCTAATATACAAGAGTTAATGAAAAAGTTAGGCCCAGTAGGGAAAGAAGACCCTGTTGTTGCAAAACAAGTCAAAGAAGAATTAGCTACCTTAAAAAATATGGTATTAACTAAAAAAGGAATTGAAGCTTCAATAGGTAAAACTGATTTTGATGGAATGATTAGTAAACTAAAAGAAGACCCAAATAACAAGGGGATTATTCTTGGTTCAATGGAAGGAGGTATTGATAGCTCTTTATCTATAGTACAAGCTGAAAAAGTACTTAAGTCAGGTGTACTTAATGAAGTTGAAGTTAAGCAAGTAGAAGCATTCATCCAAATAAAGAAATCTACCCAAGAAGTTTCTAAAGATATTAGAGAGGGAGATAAGAAAAATAATAAGTTTGGATTAAATGATTATTCTCGTTTGATTATTGATGCTGTGAACACAGGTAATGCAGATAATGCTAGAAGTACTCTTACCCAATTGGCAGAGTTTACTTCAGTTATTACGGATAAAGCTAGACAAGCCAGAAAAGCTTATAATGAGGTTAAAAGCAGTAGTGATAAGAATGCTAGACAATACCCTTCAGGTAAGACTTGGTCATTAGATATAAGAAAAGACACTCCTGAATATTTAATAACTAACATTGAAAAAGATGCTAAAGGACTTGTTGAAACATTTAATAGTTTAAAAGCTTATTCAATAGCTAAGTTTAATAATACAGGAGCACAAACTAATGATGTTCGAGGAAATGATTCAACAAGCGATGGAAGCGGAACTGTTGACACAACAGGAAGCCAGCAGTCTAATAACGTATCTGGAGGAGTCCAATCAGCGAACCAAGACGGACCTTCAGTTTCCGATGGAACTCTTTCCCCTGTTACAGAAAATGGAACTAGTGATGCTGGACGAGTCGGAAATGATGATGCATTAGATAGTAATCTTACACAAAGCCAAAACATACCTGCTAATGAACAAGCTCAAATACAAGAATTAAAAAATGAAATAAGTAAGACTTCTGGTGAGGTTGAACAAGTACCCCCGACTGCAACGCAGGAGGAGGGTGCGGGTGAAACCGAAACTAATAATATTAATTCTTTTGATAACAACCCAACAGTTAATACTTTTGTAAACAAAAATAGGACTGTAGTTGAAGGTCAGTTAAGAGACATTCAATTTAGGGCTACTTATAACAATAGAACAGGTAAATTAACTAATCTTAAAACAAGAGCTGCTGGTATACGGGTATGGTTTAACTCTCCAATTAAAAGTGAAAATTATCCTGAACCTAATATTGATAGTGAGATGGGTGCTATAACTGACATCATTAATAGTATTGACCCAGATTTTAAACAAAATGAGGTTACTAATGAGAACACGCAGCAGAGCAACACTAGCAGCCAGAACACGACTCAACAGGAGAATACTGAAGAACAAACACAGGAAGTTGCAGATGGTACTCAGGCGACAGGAAACCCAGATGTTACTGGAGGAATAATAGACGTAATTAAAAAGACTGGTTTAGGTATCTTATCTAAAGGACGAGCACATGCTAATCGTTTAACTAAACTATTCAATGTTAATCCTAAGAAGAACCAGATGAATCTAACTACTGACTTGTTTAAAGAGTTGGATAGTCTAGAAGGTATTACTGAAGAGCAAAGAACAGCATTAGAGCGTATTGGTAAGTTTAAAGAATTACTAGCTCAGTCTATTGATAAAGTTGTTGGATTTAAGCCAGAACTTAATGGCGATAATCCTTATGCAGCAGTAGACAAGAATATGATTCAGTTGCTGATGACAGAAGGTAGTGATACTTACTCTGAAGGACTAGACCCTAATGTACTTAACTTAATGGCTATTAGTGCTATTAAGTGGTTAGGTACTCGTGGTAAAGAGTCATTAACTCGTACTCGTGCTGATATAGGTGCAGCATTAGGTATTAAGCCAGAATCTGTAACTCCTAAACAAATGGAGCATTGGTTAGATAAAGGAATACCTAGTTTCTTAGTAACAGATAATCTAGGTAAAGACGTAATGGATTCTTTAGGTTTATCTCTAGATAAAAATACTGCACCTAGAGAAACTAAGAATCGTATGACGCAGTCTATTGGTGGTGTGATATTTTATGCTATGCACGATATGGGCTTGTTAGAAACAATAACTGAAGCTAAACCCCCTAAAAATAAGAAACCTCAAGATGACCCTGATATGGGTGAAATTCAGAAAAATAGACAAAATACACAACAATTAACTAAGATGCGGGAGACTCCTAGAACAGCAGCAGCTTCTGGGTTGTTTAAAGAAGTTTCAAGTGTGCTTGAAAGTATTACATCTATTGAAAATGATTATAAGATGCCATCGTTCACAGCTCCTACAAAGGTTCCTGAGAAGAATAACCATAAGACGCAGGACTTAACTAAATCACAAAGAAAAGCTCTTGAGAACTACGCACAGAAAGCATTTAAGCTTAATACAACCGCTATGATGATGTTCGACTTAATTGGTGACAAAGTTTTAAAAGTTGCTATGGGTTATGACTTTACTTTAGTTGAAGAAGGTAAAAAATTAAGTAGCACAAAAACACAGGTTACTAAGCTACATAGTGCTAAAGGTAAGAACAACCAAATAGAACGTAGTATTGAAAACTTAAAAGCTTTTAAACAGCACTTAATTGAAAATGGTGAAGAAGGTATCGATAGTGAATTCTTTTTTGAAAGCGTTGTAGATGATAACAACCGATTCCGTATGACTAATAAAATTGTCACCCCTCAAGGAGATAAATTACACAGAGCTGTAATGATTATGGATGGGTGGGAATATACTGTCGATGACGAAGAAAGCAGAACTTTATATTTATTGGCTCTAGGTCAGTCTCTTGGTGTTGATATAGATAAATTAGAAATAGATGATTCAATTGCAGAAACTCTGCAAATGATAAATAAACCTGAAATACAAAATGCTGTAAATGCACTTAAAAAATTACGTGATGGTGTACCAAAATCACCTGATGATGAGGAAGCTATTGAGAAAGGTCTTAAACTAGCTAAACAAGGTCCACATAGTCTAGAGGGATTAATATCTTTTATGGATTATAGTGAAACATCGCCTTTTAAGAGTACTTTATCTATAGAAGTAGATGGTATTACTAACGGTACTGCACTAGCTACATTGTTATTTGCACCAATAGGCAGTGAAAAAGTATTAGCTAAGTCTGGTATTTTTAGTGACTACAATCGCTCATATGGTAAGTACATATCTAAACCAGAAAATAATGATAATTATAATACGTTAGCACAAGCACTTACTACTGAACTAAATTCTATAATAGCTGGTACTTGGAGAGATAAGGATGACAAACCATTTGATAATAAGTTAAAAGACTTATTAAGACCTATTGGTAACATACTTGGTAATTTTGGTGCAAAAGTAAACGGTGTATTTGTAGATGACCCTACTTACGGGTTAGTACGTTCTATTGCTAAGAACCCTGTATTAATAGGTAACTACGGTGCTGGTGACGCTAAAATTACTGCTGAGTTCGTTGAAGAGGTTTTATCTAAATTTTATCAACACATTGAAGATGCTGTAAATGATAAAGACCAAGCACGTTTAAACTTACTTTATAATGAAATAAGTAATATGGTGTTTGGATTACCTAGAATTACCCTTAAAAACGGGTTAACTTGGACAATGAATGAAAAACAAACAGGGTTTTTCAAAAGTAGTGTAAAGAAAACATACGGTACAATTATGAATGCTGCTCTACAAAAAGAGTTTGCTGGATTAAGAGAAGCTCGTAATAATTTTAACACTATACTAAATGCTACTAATGCTATGTTTAGAAGTGCTTACAATGTTGAAGCACGAAAAATAATGAAAACTAAAGTTCCATCTTTAGATAGGGATGGTAAACGAATATTAGATGAAAAAGGAAAGCCTGTACTTAAAGAGAAAGGCTATTTGACTATAGCTGATGAAGAATTTCTTCAACGTAGACTAGCTCCATACAGAGCAGAAATTAAACATGGCCAAGTATTAAAAGGTGATGGCCCTAATACACATATACCATTAACTGCTACAGAAAATGTAATTAATAAAGATAGTAGATTTGCTACTGAAATAGATGTTAAAAAAGGTGAAAACATACCAAATCATCCTGACTTAACTAGAAGAGTTGTATATGCACCTGAAGTTACACACACCAGTAATGGTGTTAAAGGTACTGCGGCAGCTACTCAAGCTACAGATTCAGCAGTTATGACTGAGTTATTACTTGAAGATGATTTACCTGTGTTGAATGTTTACGATGCTTTTATTGGTAACCCAATGCAAGCAATAAGAGCTGCTTTAAGAATGAATAAAGGAGTTATGGACGTAACTAAACGAAGTAAAGTTTATCGTAATGCAGCAGAAGACTTAAAACGTATTCAGGTTAATTTTAGTAAAAACGATGATTACATGACTGAGTTACATGCTAGTGGTGTATTAATATCAGAAGTTCTTGGTGACACTGGTAAAGGCCCAGATGGGGAAACAAACCCAATGGAAGTTGTTCGTGATGCTTTAGCTTACACCAATATAGTTGAAAATAGACGGAAAGAGATGTTTTCAAAAATCCAGCATATTGTTCAATATAATCTTGAAGGGGGTGGCTTTAGTACATCAAGTGAAGAGCGTGGTGCTGAATACTATGTAAAACAATTCGTAGCTGAAGTTAAAGGAAGTGATATTTCTGCACTTGGTTCTACTCCAGATAGTGCTAATACAAACTACTCCCAGTCAATGACAGAACATGAAGCCAAAGCAAATAATATTGTTGGTTTAATGGGTATGTTATCTAGTCTTAGTGGAGTTAAGAGTTCAGTAACTCATGCTGCATATTTAGCGGAGCTATTAGGTGATACTTATAACTCATTCGTTGCTACTACTAAGATTAAGGTTTTTCAGGGAGGTAAACTCAATGCTGGCGAGTACAGATTAGATAAACGCGATATAAGAATGGCTACTAAAGCTGGTGGACGAGCTAGTCCATTTGAAATGGGAGCTGATGAAATATTTGCACATGAAATGACTCACAGCATGACATTAGCTGGTCTTATGACAAACAGTTTATTCTCAAGAGAAATACGTAGACTATTTGACCAAGCTGAAGCGTCATTAACAGTAACTGACTTTAAAGAAGATGGTGGTACATTAGCGGAAGCTGAAGAAAGATATAACTATATTTTTAATAACACAGAGCAATTTAATGGTTACTCTGCTGGAATATTTGAATTTGTTGCTTTTGGTTTAACAAATGAAAACTTTAGAAAGATTTTAGAAACTAAAGTTGACCCAAATCGTAAGCTTAATAAAGATACTTCATTTTTAGGTAAACTACGTGCAGCATACAGCCGACTGTTAGAAATACTTACTAATCAAGTTATTGGTACTAGAAATATCAGTGCTGATAAAAAACTTAATATGCTTGTTGGTCGGATGATGCAGCACGAAGCAGATGCTAAACAAAAAGTATATAAAGCATCAATAACAGATAAAATTGAGGATGGTATTAAAGGTGGGTTAATTAATTATATTCAGCAACCTTTAGTAGATTTCTTAAGAAAAGATGCATTTAAAAAAGAATCAACTAGTAATTTTAGACTTGTTAGAGCAGGTGTAACGATAGGTCAAGCTGCTGCTGGGATAGCTGCAACAAGTCTTTCAGGTAACTTTGGTGAGTTTAAAAAAGTTATTAACCAAGTAGCTAAAAGATTAGGAGCTACTGAGAATAATTTGTTTATAGCTTTACTTAATGAAGTACAGGGCCGTATTCCTGAAAATAATAAGTTTTACCAGCTTACTAGAGAATCTAGAAAAGTAATTGACCAAGCCAGAGCTGATATTGCTTCTAACGTTAAATCACATGTTAGAAAGCAATTTAATCGTCCATTAACTGGTAAAGAAGAACAAGCATTAACTAGAGTACTTCTTAAAACAGATATGTCTTCATTAACTGCTGGTTTTAGTGCTGAACAAATGAAACGTCTAGTTATAGATGATGCATTTCTAGCACAAGAGATACGCAAAGCAGAACAAGCCCTTAATAAGTTTGGTTTGAATGCTACATGGTATAGAAAACAAGCCAACTCTTTAGCTAACTTCATGGTTACAGATGAATTTACTGAAGATTTCGGTCTTAAAAATGCTCATGCAATATCTAGACTAGTTGGTCTGAATGCTAGAGTACCTAAAGATGCTGCACAAGCAGAACTAGTAATAGATAAGTTGGCTTCATTAAAAGCTATACGAGTGACTCAACAAAAAAGACCTGATGATATGAGAGTAGTTGTAGACTTATTTAACGAAGAGTTTGCGACTAATGTGAATCCAGAAGAAAACGGAGTCATGTTTACTCTTATGTATCATGCAGACTATAAAGAACGTGTCCTAGACCAATTATTTGATGGTAATCCAATGCAGACTGTTAAGGGATATATTCGTGAAATATATGACCCTAACCAAAGCTTCCAAGTAGCTCCTGAAGCTGATGTAGAAATGATGGCTAGAGATGGTTTTGTACGTAAAGGTAGAGTAGGTAAAGACCCTTCAGACCCTAACGGATTACCTATGGCAATCTATGTAAGTGATATGGGTCAATTAGCTGCTTGGCAGGCTGGTGGAATTTCATTAGCAAGTATGACTGCTAAGGGTAGTAAGTACTATGACACAGTAGTTAATACTAATGCACCTAACAATACTAATGTAAGCCCTTCAGTAGCTATTACTATTAAAAGACGTAAAGAAAAGGCTGCTCAAGATATTTATGCTGGAGTATCTACTCCTATTTCTAGAACTACACTAGTACCTATCATTGATGAGACAGGAAAGGTTACTGACTTCCATTACCTAATGAAAGACACTACTAAGGAGTTTTTAAACCGTAATATACAGTTGTCTGATGTATTCGGTGCTATGGAAGGAAACATGAAATCTAAAGTAGCTGGTGCAGAGATGAATAATAAATTTGTAGAAGCTCTCACAGAGGATTTTAAAGACAACTTTAGTAAGAAGAGGGAGCAATACTCATTTGTTGGATTAAATAGCGACAGGAGTGATTTGGAGGAGCTTTATAAGATGATGCCAATAGATATGCGTAATGCAATTAAAGCATCAACTGGCCAAGATGGGATTTGGGTACGTGACGACATAATTAAATTAGTATTTGGCCAACGTAAGTTTAGTATAGCTCATTACTTTAAAGAGAAAGCTCAGTTAGGTGAAGCCAATACAAAATTAGGTAATATGTACTTGAATAAGGTTTATCACAAACTAGGTTCACCTAGAGTAGCTAAAATAGAAAAAGGTTGGCAGGAAATAATAGCTTGGGTTAAAGATACTATTGTAATAAAAAGTGTAGTCACTCTATTAGGTAACGTTGCTAGTAATAACGTACTACTATGGTCTCTTGGTGTACCAATAAAAGGTATTGTAGCTAACCAAGAAAGAGCAGTACGTTATGCTGAACAGTATCAAGACAACCAAGAACGTCTTGATGAAATTGATAGACAAATTGCTGTTAATAATAAAAAACAAGATACGTTAATTAATAGAAATAAAATTAAAGCTTTGGAAGTTGAGAAGACTAGGATAAATGATAAGCAGGTGACTAACCCAATACATGGATTAATTGAAGCAGGTATCTACCAATCAATAATTGATGATGTAGATATGTTAGATGATGGGTTTAGTTATAAAACTCAGCTAGAAGATTGGGTTGCTCCTGTTACTGATAAGATACCCAGCCAGCTTAAGACTATTGGTAGTTATGTCACATTAAGCCAAGATAATAAGGCTTATCAGTTCTTGAGAAGAAGTACTCAATTGTCTGATTTTGCAGCAAGGTTTGCATTGCATGAGCATAATTTGAGTAAAGGGATGTCTATGACTGATTCAGTTAATATGATTGTAGATGTATTCATTGATTATGATTTACCTACACATAAAGGTATTGAGTATTTGAACAGTATAGGTGGAGTTTTCTTTACTAAGTTCTTTTTAAGAATTCAGAAAGTTATTCTTTATACATTACAAAACTATCCAGCTAGGTTCTTTGGTTTACATTACTTACAGGAATTATTTGGGAACATATCAGACATTGCTGATTCATTTGGATTAACTAAAGATTTAGCGTTTATGTTTAAAACACCAATAGGAGCATTGGAAGGGATATTAGATATGCATCCTACAATTAATTTACTGAGATAATAAAAAAACACCCCCAAGCACTTAAGCAAGGGGGTGTATAATTTTATTAAAAGGGAATTTCTTCGTAAAGAGTATCGAATGTTACAGCTACCCAATTGTAACCTGTTTGGATAACTACTAGTTTCCCATCTTCAGGGTCAAGAACAAAGCCACATACAACAGCAGAATGCATTTCATGGTTTTCATCTGCATATGATACGCACTCACCTGTAACTAAATCGTTATATGTTCGTGTATGAGATAAAGCACGAAAAGTACGTTTATTGGATTGAGGTGTTTCTACATCATTGGCTTGCATTAGCAAGTCATGACGTAACTTCCACGCATACTGCATAGCATCAGCTAATTCATCAATAATATGACTACACCATTCATGGGGTTTTAAGTCATCTCTATCCATAGTTGTACCGTACTTATTCCAACCAAGATGGCTACGCGCATCAAAGTATTTTTTTATTTCTTCAGTTACTTGTACTTCAGGACATGGATTGTCAGAAAGTTCCATTGGTTTTCCTTAGTGTGTTGTTAGATAAAAAAATACCCCAATTAAGGGGTACGAAGTGAAACAATTAATGTAAATAAATTATGATGCATCCTCAAAGGTGTCACCAGCACCATCATCCCAAGTGACAGGAGCTGTAAATGTATAAAGTGGAGATTCAGTAATATCAGTAGCTATTAGTATTGGGTTACCACCAGTTACTTCTTTAAGTGTCCAGCTCTTTATATATTGTTCTTTAAGGTTATCAGCGTTATTATTACCTTGTTTAAGCACAGTCCAAATCTCTTTGTCTGCACCTACTACGCTAAATGGTACTGCTAATCTTTTATAGCCAGTATTATCAAATCCTAACTGAACACCTAATACGCCTGCTGGAGCTGTGAATTGATATACTTCTATACCAGTCGGTCCGACAAAAGCTGAAGGACTCTGCCTAGCTTCCACTTCAAATATATAGTCACCAGCGGGTAATGTAGTCTTCATATAAACTGCATACGAGGCACCAGCGATAGTTTTAGTTGCCTGTAACTCATTACTGACTATAGATAGTGTAGTAACATCTCCATCAAGTATGCCAGTAAGGTCAGTAAATGGAGCTACGTTGCTTAACTCTTCTGGACCTAACGGTGCGAGACTGTTAGCTACAAGACTGGTAGTGGCTAAGTCATCATCAATAAAGGAGTTAACAATAGGTACGCCAGCTTTATCAATCTCTAAATCTGACATTATATCAGGAGTAAATTGAGAGCCTCCTGTATCACATAGTACGTCTACTGTAAGTGTAGTAGAACCTACTATCCCTGAAGTAGCCACTGGAGTTGTATTGCCATTTACATATACGCTAATACCATTTCCTGAACGTACGGTTTCAATAAGAACACGTTTACCTGCATACGGTGTAAACGTACCGACAGGTATCGCTAAATCAACATCATCACTCATTCTAAAGCTACCATCTCCAGCAGCAAATATAGCTAGTCTGTTTTTGAAGTCACCTGAGTAGCCAAAGATAACCTGTGTGGTTAATGGGTTAGTTAATACTGGACGTGCTTTAATATTAAAGTTACCAGTACCGAAAACAATAGGTGAGCTAAATGTAAAGTAGCTTACATCGTCAGTAAGTGGACTAAATAGTCTAGTTACAACAGCAGGGGTAGCAGCATTGGATTCTCCCGCACCAAACCCCTGACCAATTAGAGTTAAAGGAAGCGGTTGAACTAATGTTCTTATTAAACTTTTAGTTGGCATGGGAAAACCTCCTTATACTAAGTAAACTTTAGCATTACCTGCAATCAAAAACTGATATTGAAGTTCATTCCTAAAACTAAAACCTTCAGCAGTATTACCAGCATAGTTCTTAATAGTAACCCAACCATCGAGGGTATTTACTTGTAAATCTACTGTACCTGTACCAAGATTAACGATAATCATACGTTCTTGATTCATGTTAGCACTTAAACCAAGATTGGCACTAAATGGTGTTTCGGTTAATAATTCTTTCATGGGGATTCTCTAGTTGGTTAATTAACTAGCATAGAATACCATTAGATTAAATAAAAATAACCCCTTGTCTTGAAAGTAAAGACAAAGGGTTATATCCACCTTGGAGTAAAATTTTTATTAAGAAGTGCTCTCAGGAAAAGATGTAGTAAAATCCCCTAAGAAAAGCTACAAAACCTAAGAGCACTTGTTAATTTATTTTGGTTTATCTTTTTTACAGTATTCAAAATATTGCTGACCTAACCACCCAGATACAATAACAATAATTAAAAGTAAGGTTAAGATACCTATAATTGGAAGAAGTAAGGCTATGACTATCGCCATAACCCCAGCTACAAGTGTACCAAAGAATACACCTAAGCTCTTAATCCACTTAATCACTACTTAACCAAACATAGAAGTTGAAGTAGGGGTATCTTCTTCTTCAGGCTCAGGTTGACCTAAATCAGATTCAGGTGTTTCTACTGGCATGACAACATCTTCTTCAGCAAGAATTTCATCTATTACTTCTTCAGCAATAGCATTAGCAATAGTTTCGTCATTTTCAACAACTACTTCTTTTGCTAATCTTTCTTCATAGTCTTGAGTACCCCTGAGTTTTGTAATAAGGGGAGTTTCCATATCACTAATACTAATAGTAGCAGTAACTTCTGGCGTAGGTTTATCAGCAGATTTACGACCTACAATAACTGATACATCAATATCTTTATTAGAGACATTCATGTTCAAATCAGTTTGTAAATACTGGATTAATGCTTTTTTAACAGCATCGGTACTAAGGGTCATGGTAATCATGATGGGTTCCTATTTAATGAATAACATTGATTTTTTGAACACTTGTGACTTTATTCCTGCAACTATTGCAGCTAAAGCATCAGCTAAATGTTCATTCTTTTTTAATGCAACTTGGCTGTTACCTTTAATCCAATCACCTTCAGGTAATTGTTTAAAAGCCCAACTTATCATTTCTTCTTTAGTTGCAGTACGTCTGTTACATGCAGCTAATTTGAGTTCAGTTGGAGTTAATACAAAATAAGGTACTTCGACCCATGCAAATAATCCAATACAGATACCGTAAGAAGCCATTGCTCTAGCACTTTGAGAACCTGTCGGTAACTCAACAAAACAGAAATCTACATCTTTTAACATACGTTTTAGAAATTCTTTATGTATGTGTGCACGTTCAAGGTCTTCTACATTTTTGTTAGATATTTTTTTCTTTGCTGGTTTAGTTTCTGAAAGCTCCATTGATAAGTACTTAAAGTCAGTTACTATGCAGCTATCCGCTAAATCTAAAGTTACTGAAAGCTTAACAGCACCTAAGTTGGATAAAGAAGGGTCTAATCCCATTACAGTGAATGTTTTAAGATTAGTAGTCATTTAAGTTGCTCAAATAGGGGAACGAATTCCCCTATATTAGTTAATAGAATTAATCAAAGCAAGGTTAATGATTATTCTGGTTTATCACCAAACATACTTGAAGGCTGATGACCTTCACCGCCAGCGGCTTTGGTTTGACTTGCAAAAGGATTGGCACCAGATTGAGGAGCAGAAGTGACTGGTTTATAAGTATCAACAACCTGTCCAGCAAATGT
>Ga0070747_1000431_pt1 | contig 21170 bp, 22 predicted proteins | sample VirMetDEL_Mar_31_FD_77321 | JGI IMG/M metagenome (GOLD analysis project Ga0070747, IMG submission 77321) | Aqueous microbial communities from the Delaware River and Bay under freshwater to marine salinity gradient to study organic matter... | ecosystem: Environmental > Aquatic > Marine > Coastal... | reverse complement strand
GGTGCCACCAGGGACCATGTATGCACTGAACTTCAACTCGATCAAGCCGTCACCCGAAGTGTCGGCCGAAGTGTCGGCAGCGAGCCTGCTGGAAACATTGCAATGGTGGTACGGGAACACAAACTTTGCGCCCGACGCTAAGGAGTATGAACATGACCGCAGACTGAGAGGACAATACGAATGAACCGCAACAAATCGTGCGACCCCGAATGCAAACTGAAACAAAGCTTCGGGCAGTCATGCGAAATGGGATGCCAGATGCTGACGTTGACCGACTCAGTATTCGAGGGAGGGCCGCTCGTCGACTGGCTCAAAAAGAAAGGTTGGAAATGAAACGTTCCAAGATCATCCAACAGTTAGAATCCGAACTGGCAACAGCCAACCGAGCACTCGGGGACTCGCCCTCACCCAACGTGCTGGACTACACCAACGTACAGGAACCAGCCTTCTACGACGGCTACTGGGTCGGCAGACGATTCGGACTCCGACAAGCCCTAACCCTCCTCAAAGGAAAAGAGTTAAACCATGAGTAAAATGCCCGAAGACCCCCAAATGATTACCGACCGAATCCAGAAAGCCCACGCAGGAGAAACCATGAGTGACATCGAAACCCCCGAAGAAACCAACAGCGAGCAGACCGAACAGATGGCCTTCACCGTCGGCATCGCAAACGTGCTGCCACTCAACGACGAAGGCACCAAAGCCCTCATCCTCCTCGCAGACGGCACCGTCCGCTGGGCCAACGTCAACCAGGCCGACGAAGAAGCCGCCGACGTCATCGCCCCCGACGCCATCTTCAGCGACTGATGAGCCGCTACCTGCTAGGCGGCGCACTCGCCATCATCATCGTCCCACCAATGCTCATCGCAGCAGCCATCTGGGACGTCAACCGACACTGGCAACAAGCAGCCTTCGACTGGCCCGAAGACGATGTTTAACGACTACCCGCTGTTCTTCCACCCGCTCGTCTACGTCGCAGGCATCACACTTGCCGTAGCCGTCTGGTACGGCGGGCGAGGGAACTAGCCGCAAGCCTCACACTCATCGGGGTTCTCAACCCCGCAAGACAATTCTTCAGAAGTCTCCATCGCAGCCTCAAAGCTGTCGGTGGGGGCTTCTGTCGTTTCAGGGGTGTCGGGGGTGTCCCCAATGCGTCGTAATGGCACGGCAATCTCCAAATTAGGTAGAACAATGAAAGGTGGCTGAGGGATCTCTTCGTTCACTTCACATAACCCAACACATCAACAATGACATGAGAATCGCAAGTGATACGGATATCAAACTTCCCATCCACCAAAGGAACGAACGTTGTGTTCGCCACAGTCTGACGGGGAGCGAAGTTCAAGTAAGACGTCGACCCAAGGCTCGAAGACCCAGGCTTCGCCATCCCCACATACCCCGCCTGCACAGGCTCGGCGACAGTGACCGTAGCGATAGCTGCGGACGCTGACGACGGCACACCCTCACCGATATCGAACTGGTACGTCACGCCACCCTTCATCTTGGCCTTCGGCCAAACTCGGGTGTCCGCTGCACGGTACTGGTCAATCATTGTCATGTCTTCGTCCTCCGAAGGTGGGGTGGTCGTCTGATGTCCGATGACACCAGACCGTACTTGAGCCGTGATGCCTGCCCCTGCACAGTCGGTGTAATCCACGTCCGAGTGGACAATAACGTCCCACGTCGGCTCCGTGGCAATGAGGGCGTTCACAGCGGCGACAGCAGCAGGGCTGGCCTCGTTCTGTCCGCCGACAGCGATCTGGATGGAGCGGGACACATGGTTGAAGTTGCCGTCAACCTTGTCGCCAGGGTTCGACGCAGGGTTGTAGACGCGGACGCCTGGGTAGCCTTCGATCCCACGGGCAGCCCAAAGGCTTCCCGACTGGGATGCGATGACCGAGTAGCCCAAACTGTAGCCCCGCCCGTTCACATATGACCGTTGCATGGAGCGAAGGTACGACACCATCTGCAGGTCGGTCATCGGTTCGTACAGTGACGTCGAGCCAGGGTAGTGAATGACCCAAGTGCCAGGGACGCCCATCGGCCCAGGCCCGCTGATGGGCATGGTGCTAGTCTCCCAGGCTGACTGAGGATTAATCTGTACCATAGCCATTAGCTATCTTGTCCCCTTAGTTGCCCTGCTGGGCGGCCAAGGCCCGCAGTTGCTCGTTCAGAGCTTTGAGGCGAAGCTCGTCAGGGTCGCGGTGCTTGACAGGGATACCGAGGTTGCCGAGGAGCGAGTTCAACGACTTGGTGCCGTCCAGCTCGATATCGTCCCCCTCGACGAAGTTCGTGATGTTACCACCCGACAGTTGGTCGGCGCGAGCCAACGGCGGCAGCATCGAGCTGAGGGCGTACATCCATTTGTTTTCGTCATCCCGAAACTCGCGGTCCAAGAACGTTTTGCGTCCCTGCACCAGCTCGAAAGGCGTCTTGAATACAGGGTTGAACGAGTTGAAGATACCGCCGTCTGGTCCCATGATCCCCTTGAACGACTCTGCGTCACCAGCCATGTCGGCGAACGGCATGTCGGGAGCGACATGCCAGCCGCCGCCCACCATCGCGGAACCCGTCGACGACAGCCAAGAAGGCATATCGCCCTCTTGTGACAGGTCGAAGTTGTCACGCAACGCCGCATACCTGGCGTAAGCGCGTGGCCGCTGGAACTGTTGCTGCATCTGCAAAGGAAGGTTGCGGGACATGAACGTCCAAAACGGGATGAAAGACTTCGCTACAGTGTCGAGGTGCGACTGCTGCGAATAGTCGAAGTGCAGACGTGTGTTCCTCGCCAAACCCTCAGACAACAAATCGGCCACATCGACGCCGTCCTTGACGCCCCGCTTCACCGTGTTCAAGCCGACAGCCAGACGCATCGGACCCTCGACGTTCATCGTGCCGAAGTCCTTGTGCAGACGTGTCAGACCGTTCTCGTCCAACTTGTTGAGTACGTTGCCCACCTTTTCGTAGCCGCCACCCTTGTCGGTCAAAGCGTCAATGCCGCCACGACCAGACTGAGACACGCGGACCTCGGTCTGCGAAAGGTTGCCATGCACACCAGAGCCGACAGCGGTAGACAGAGCCATCTGTTCCTCTGGCGTCATGTCAGCGATAGCGGCCTTGCCGCCCTTCTTCACCTTGTTCATCAACCTGTAAGCCTCGATATGATCCTGCAACGTCACACCGTCAGACAGGTTCATAAACAGGGCTGACATACCGTTACGGATATGGAACCCAGGAGTCATCGTAGCGTACCCCTTGAACAGACGGGTGAAGTCCATGTACGCTGCCAGCACCCTGCCGAACGCAGGATCTTCCGCCGCCTTCGCGACACGCGTGAACGACTCCCGCATCTGCGGGGTAGCTAACACTTCCTGGCCCGCAGCCCTCATCTGCGAAACGATCTTGTCGAAACCGTCCTCGACCAAAACCTCGACGTGCGGCCCGAGCCTGCCCGACGAGGCGGCCTTCATGAACGCCGAGTTGACATCAGAGTCCCAGCCAGAATCGACAGCGTCCTGAACAGACTTCGCACGGCGGCTCGCGTTGTTCCGCTGCGCCTTCGTAGCCGTGAACAGCGTGCCAGGGTCAGTAGTCAGGCCGCCAGGCGTCTTCGGCGACCCCTTCCACAACTGCCTGTCCATCGTGTTCGGAACCCGATGGTCAGCCATAACCTCGTCGTAAGCCTTCACGAACTGAGGATGGGTTTTCTGCAACGACTGCAACTGTGCAGATATACCGATCTCCTGCGAAGCCTCACGGATCGACCGTTCCAGAATGATACCCAAGTCGTCCTCGAAAATCTTGACACCAGTGATGCCGCCAATCTTCTCGTTGATCTCCTCGATCGTCGCATCCTCCAACGTGACCCTGATGTGCTTGCCGCCATTCGGATTGGGCACATAGTAGTCGCCCTTCTTGAACTCGCGAGAGAACGAAGCGCCCCGCGACTGGGCCGTGTTGACCTTGTGCGTCGTCCGCTTCGTGACACGCTCCACGCCCTGCAAAGCCGCCTTGCCTCTGCGGGTCAAATGGTGCGGGACATAGTTCGCGCGAAGCTTCTGGCCCGTCGTGCCAGCCAACTGACCCAACTCGAACAACGTATCGAAGATCGCACGGGTGCGAGTGTGGGCATCGTCAAGATCGACGCCCGCCTCCAACGCGTGGGTCGCAGCAATGCGGCCCTCACCCTTCATGCCGCGCAACTGTTTGCCGAGAACCTCGTCGCGAGTCTCCATCAAAACGTTACCGCTCGCAGCGCGAGCCACATCGTTCGACGAAAAGAACCCCAAAGCCTCATCGACGTTGCCGTCGACACGGCCAGCAATAATGTCCAAAGAATGCTTCAACCCCTTATCGGAACGCATCCACGAAACAGCCTTGCCAGCATTCGACTGCATAATATCGGCGCGAACCTCGGACAAAGCCTTGCCAGTCGTATCAGCAACCTTACCCGTCCCAGGGACACGCGCCCCCATGAACCTGATACCATCATCGCCCAACTTGAGCTGCGCCCGCATCGCCTCATCGGCATGAGACACACCATACTTCGCGACCTTCTCAATGCCCTCCTGAGCAAACGGCAACGCCCGACCCGCCGCCTTAGCTGCTGTGTTCGCATTCGCTAAACGGTTAGCGGCAGCGATACGGCCTGCAGCGCCAGCGAACTTCGTGGAACCCAACGTCACATAGGTGGAGGGGTCGAGGGCGACATCGCCAACGAACCCGATCACATTGTCAGCCAACTGGTTGCCAGTCGACTTCGTGATGTCCCCAAACCCGTAACGGGGATCAGACAGACGCTCACCGACAGACCTGCCAGCAGAAGCCTCCTCGTCATGCCCCCACTTCGCATACGCTGCCTGCATGAATGTCAGCGGGTTGTACAACATGGCGTCCTGCGCCCAGTCAGGGGTGTGCTTCGACGCTTCATCGAGGGCGAGCACAGAAGCGCGCTTCCCCATGTCGATAGCATCCAGCGCGACCGTTTCCGCCTTGGCACCGCCAGGGACGTCCTCCTTGAAAATGCGGTACTGTGCCCAAGGGTTGATCGGGGCTGTCATCTTGCCGATCGTCCCGCGGCCCAGGCTGACGTCTGTGACGAGGCCGAGCGCCTTATCCCAAATGCTCTTAGAGTCCTCGCCGTCCGATGGCGCTGGACCGAGAGCGTTCAGTGCCGTTTCCATAGCTGAACCCCGACGCGGCCTTGCGGCGTCGTTCCTTGCCGTCTTGGCAGACGACTGGGCCTGCGCTCGTAGCGCGCCTTCCAAGTCGAACGTCCTCACTGCTGGACTGGACTGTCCGATCTGGTTTCGGCGTCCCGCCATGAAGTCGACCATCAGCGACCACCCTGCAGTTTGGCGAGTCGAGCCGCCAGGGCCGACGATGCGCCACCACTACGCCCACCCAAACGGGAAGGCATCTTCGGTGCAATGTTCGGTGCGCCACCAGTGGCTGCACGAAGCTGGTCCGACAGAGGCGTCGCGCCGACAGCGTTGCGCCCAGCAAGCTTCCTCGCCGAGTTCTCCTGATCGAAGTTGGCGTTCGCCCGCGCGATCAACATTTGAGCCAGCACGTTGTCTTCGTTGTTGTACTGCTCGCCAGTCTGGAAGTTGGATCGGTTGCCTTCACCAATCTGCTCCGCCCAGTCCGAGAAGGTTGTGTCAAACGTCTGGTTGGCAACAGCGGACAACCGTGCCGACTGGGCGATACGGGAACGGTCGGCTTTTTCCTCGTCAGTCAACTCCCGATCCCAAACCTTCTTCCGAGCCCAGCGGGCAGCCTCGACCGAGTCAATGCGCTGATCCTCGTCGCCACGCACACGACCTCGACCGTCTGGTGCTCCTGGTCCGCGCGGCCCGCCAAAGGTTGGCAGCCCGTCAGGCGTGCCCATCGGGTCCAACGTCGACGGGTCGAGTGGGGGCATGACGTTCTGGCTCGGGGCCTCGCTGGCCTGACGGCGAACCTCCTGGCTCGGGGCCTCGCTGGCCCGACGGCGAACCTCCTCAATCGCATCAGCCTGCACGCCCCACTGCGGCAAGCGGCTGGAGCTGCGAGGATTGAACGGTTCCACAACCCTCTCTCGGGGGTCAACCCACGGCGCGGAAGCCACATCATCGACACCCGAACGACGGCGACGGATCACGTCGAACAGCGCTTTGGCCTCGTCGGCGGCAGCCCTGCCACCATCGGGACCGTAGTCGTAGAAGTCGGACTGCTCGTAACGGTCATCAGGCGTCGACAACCCGCGATCAGTGTACCGCTTCGCAGCCTCCGAAGGAGTCTCCGTAGCCTTCTGGTACGACGGCAAGCCATCGTCCGCAGCCGCCTGCGCCTCAGGTTCGAGAGCCGCGTACTCGGTGTTGTAAGAACGTGTCTCAGCCGAGATGTCGTCAATCTGGCCCTTGATGCCCGCCAACTCCTTAGCGAGCACATCGCCGTTCGTAGCGTCGTTTTTCAGTCGATCAGCGAACGTCGGGTTCGCCGTTTGATACTGACCAGACGTGAGGAACGCCTCCATCTCCGACAAAACCTTCGACGGCGAATGAGGGTTCTCCTCAATGAACAGCGCAATCGTGTTCTCAATCGACCCCTTCGGAGCCTGACTGTACTGCTGGAACAAAGGCCGCTGCGGGAGCGCAACAGTCTCATACGTCGTCGTAGGCTGAAACGCCAACGGGTTCGTCGCGCCAGCATTCTGCTGGAACAATGCCGAATCAAGCAGACCTTCAATGTCCTTGAAGTTAATCAACTCGGAACGCTCAATCGCCCCGACATCCAAGCCAGTGTTACCCAACGAAATGAGACGAAAGATATCTTCAGGACTCATCGCCCCGTTGTCATCAGCCATTACAATCAGCCCAATCCGTACTTAGAGAGATCCGTATCGACGCCCGCCGAAGCGTTCGCCTGAATCAACTGGAGAATAATTTGCATCTGCTGATCGGCCTTCGCCTTATTCTCAAGACGGGCCTTCTCAGCCAGAGCCGCCTTGGCAGCCGTCCCAGCCGCAGCGATCTCGCCACGACCATACTCCGAAGCCTCGGCAGTCGCCTGCAACGAATCAGCCTTCTGGGCGTCGCGACCAGCAGCAATCGACCGCAAGAAACGTTGGTCAGCGTCAGCGCCCTGCCCAGCAAGTGTGTTCGCCAAACCAAGCTCTGCCTCGTAAGCCCCAACATCTCCACCCTGCGATCGCAGCATCGCTGCGAGCCGCGGGTCAAGTGTCCGTGCCTGAGTCAGCTCGACATCGCGGTACGGGTTGGCCTGGTTGTTAATCGTGTCGGTCAAAGCCTGGTAGGCGGCCTGGCGTGACGCCTGGTCGGCGGACACACCCGAGTTGATGCGTGCCGTGTCGCCCGAAACGTCGCGGGCACCGAAGCGTCCCGAGGCGAGGAGTGCCTGCAAGCCTTGTGACATTTTGAGCGCCTGAGCTTTAGCGGACTGTCCGCCGCCGCCGCCGTAGCCGCCGCCGCTCGGGCTGCCGCCTGGTCCTGGGGGTGGGGGCGTAGTGGTGGGATCGCCGTAAGGGTTCTCGGCACCCGAGTTGTTGAGAAGGTTTTGCAGGTTCCCAGCGTTGGTCGCCTGACCCATCGTGGAGGGCAGGTTTCCCTTACCGATAGTCGTGCCGCGGGTGTAGGCGCGCTGAAGGTGGTTTCCACCCCTGCTTGTTTGGCTCGCCCCGCCGCCAACAGTGTTGGGGCGGTAGTCGAGCCTCGTTCGCCAGTCATCAGCCATGATCTTGTCCTATCCGTAAAGGGGCTTCAAGGCCCGCAAGTTTAAAGCAGCCATAGCGATCTCACGCTGGCGGTCTTCCTGAATGGCCCGCAACTGGTCATCGCGGTGACGGTCGATGTTCGACGCGTTCAAATCGTACTGGCGCAACTCTGCTGCCTGATCGCCCGCCTGGCGGCCCATCTTGCGGACATGGTCGCCCGTCCGCTGCCGCAAAGCGTTCTGGAACGCACCCGAACGGACACCCCCGCCAGTCAGACCGCGTCGGGCATGGTTGGAAACGAATGGCTCATGCGACCGACCGAACGTCCGAGTAGTATCGGACGTCTGACGGTTTCCGCGCTGCTGCGCCAAGAAACGGCCGCGGGTGTTCGCGGCCTGCTTGGACAGGTGATCCTGGTTTACGTCGCTACGTCGCTGCGTGTAGCGTGATTGGTCGATAGCCATTACATATAGCCTTTCTTGTCCCCCCCTAAGGGGATCAGCCGACAAACAGTGCGGAAATGAACGAATGGTTCGAGCCGTCACACCTGTAACTGCCAGTGCCGCCCACGTCCTGACGGACCTTGACCTGGAAATCGAGAGTGGTGCCCGCTCCAGCCGTAACGATCCAGGTTTGGCTAAGCGTCACCCTGGAACCCGCCGTGGCAGGCAACGGGTGCCAGACCATCTGATTCAACTGCATCACATTCTTAACGTGCAGTTCGCCAATAAAAGCGCTCACCGTTGGGCCAGCAGCCACAGTTTGAACCTTCACGTCGAGCGTCACCGTGATAATGTAATGCCCCGCCTTCGTGTTCGTTATATTCCCCGTATCGAGGAACAGCGCCGCCGTCCCAGTCGTATCCAGACTCCCAGCAGTCACATCCGTCGCAAAATCTGTTTCAATAGCCTTCGTGTCAGTGTAAGCGTTCGCCGTGACAACGGCAGCAGCCTCAGCCGCATCGGCCTTCGCCGTAGCGTCCGCCGAAGCGGTCGCAGCCGCGGCCGTATCAGCAGCCTCCATCTGAGCCAGACCGACAGCCTCCAACGGGGCGGTTGCCGTAGCGTTCAGCAGCAGCGGGCCAGCCATGCCGACCGAACCATCCTTGTTGACCAAGTTCGCATTGACATGCGTCTCGATCTCCTGATAGTTTTGCTGGTGGTCGATAGCCTCAATGAGAGCGGCATCAACAATGTCGTTAGGAATATTCAATGAAGCCATGTCAGCTCATCCTTCGTGATCGGTACTTGAGTACGATTGCGCCGAGTCCCCAGGCAATGCCAGGCTCCCCGTCGATTTGTAGCTGTGTGGCCGCCATTGTCCCCAAGGACGATCCGCGCTTGAGTTGCATCTCGTCGTCGAAACCGACCGAGTAGACGGAGCCGTCACCGTATGCGGTGCCGTCGCCGTAACGGGAACCGTCGGCCGCCGTGTTGACATCGACACCAAACTTGCGGGTCACCCGACCAGACGTGTAATCGGCGCGCACAGAAACCTGGAAACGGTAATCTTCGCCGCCATCCAAAGACACAAACGTCGGACGCTTCCAACGCTTCTTGAGATCAATGGTGCCAGCGTTCAGCCAGCCCGTCGTGTAGCGTGTGCCGAACGGCTCCGAGGAACCCGAGATGTCATCGACCGCCTGGTCCTTGATGTCCAACAAAACCACATCGGCAGAGTTGCGGGCGAAGCCCAGCGAAGCTGTCGAACCCTGAGCGTAGCCGCCCTGAGCGAACGGGCCAAGCGTGCCGCCGTCGCCGCCCTGAAACTTGGTCCACGAACCGTACTGGCCGACCGAAGGGTCGAAAACAAACGTGACAGTCGCCTCCGTAGCGACACCCACATCGTCGTAAGGCACCGACCACCACAGACGGTTATTGACCCAGCCGAGCCACTGCTCGTCAGCCAAACCCGAAACGAAGTCGCCCGACGACAACATCGGACGCAACGCATACGAAACTTCCTGGGCCGCCGTACCGTCAGCGATACGGAACACGCCGTCAGGCATCGACATGAAATAGCACGCCGACTCCGAACGGGCAATGACCTGAGTCGACCTTGCACCCTTCGTGCGGGACACGTTAATCAACTGCTGCGACGGGCCGTCGTAACCGAAGATCGCCCACACCGACGAAGCCTTAAACACCAGCAGATGGTCCTGCATCGGGACGATACCCGTGATCGGGCCACCACCCTCCAAAATGTCGACGTAATCGTATGACGCCCAAGCGTCAGGAACATTCGGATGCGACCAACGGACACGGTGAGGATGCGACACACCGTCCTCAGTCGTCGCCGCCACCCAAGTACGGCCACCGTGGGCCGTCGTGAAGTCCGCCTCAACGAACCCGCCAGTGACAGGGACCGTGTAGTCGTCAGAGAAAGCCTGCGCGCCAGGCGTCGACAGAAGCAGCGTGCAGTCAGCCGACACACCATTCCACACCGCAGGTGCAGCCGAACCGCCACGCACAATGTACAAGTCGTCGCCCCAAGGAGCAAAGTCGGCCATAGTGGCCGTGAAAGCCGACCCAGCCGTATGAGTCAGGTCAGCGAACGTACCGTTCGACGACCAATACAAAGTGTCATCACCCTCATTGCGGACAATGACCGAGTCCAAACCAGACGACCCCTCATGCAGAAACGCGACCCGAGGGTTCCAGGTTGCGACAGTGATCGGCGCATCATTCCAACGCTCCCAGCCCCTGCGGGTACGGACACCACCCTCGACAACCTCGACGTTCAACATGTCCGCACCCTCAGTCGGACCCAAAGTAAACTCGGAACGCCGAAAGTTCAACCCGCCAGAAAAGTCTTGCAAGTTGAGAGCCTGGATACGGTTAGCCATCAGAGAGCAACCAGACCGACGTTAGCGCGCCGACGCGCCGTAGCAAGGCCACGCCCCATCTGCACCGACCCCTGATACTCGGCACGCATGATCTGCGTCATCGTCACAGACACCATCCGCTGCCACGTCGCCAAATAGAACTGGGAAAGAATGTCATCCTCCTGGCCCGCATAAGCCCGAGAAATAGCGTAATGCACCATCGAAGGATGCAAACGAGAATCACAGTCAGGGACCGCCGCAGCAACCCCAACCCAATCCTCCGACAACATGCGCCAGCCACGAACAGTGATATCCTTGTCTGTGTTCGCCTTCGGCCACAGATACAGTTGCCCACCCCACATGGAGAACAAGTCGGCAGTGTTGCTGCCCGAAGAGTCATCCGAGTAGTAGGCTTCAGCAGAGCTATGGTTGACGTGGCTCACGGACTGGAGTCCCTCGCCTGTCAAGGACGCGGCAACGCCGAAGTCCGAAGGCAGGTCTATCGGTGCCCCATCGGAAGTGGCGGACACAGTCCAAGACGTTTCGAGCCAGGGCCAACGGTTCTCGTTGGACGTGGTCTGCTGGAACGCTTCGAGTAGATAGAGGTCTACGAGCGCATTGGAGAGATCCTCGACTTCGAGGTCGAGCTGGAGTCGGACGGCGTCACGAAGTTCCTGTACGTTCACGGTGCTACTCCTGGGGTCATGGTGTCAGGCTCGACTGCTTTGATGCAGCCTGCACAGAGGGGGGTCTGCGTTTCGCGGCTGGCCTTGATCGAGTACGCCTGGCAGGTGTCGTCCTTGCCTGAGCAGCGGTTCTTTCGAGGGTTGAGGTAGGGTGCGGTCGAGTACGACGGCATCGAGTTCGGCCCGACGTGTTCCTGGGAGTTCGAAAGCTCCCCGATGTCAGAGTTCTGCAAAACGTAAATGTATTCTGATGCCATACCCTTTACCTTTCTTGTCCCCTGCACTGGCAAAGGGGAGAGGGCTTGCGCCCCCTCCCCGCTACCTTTGTAACGATGTTAGCGTAAACCCTAACTCAGAGGTCGAAGCCCTTGAGCTTGAAGTTCTTGCGACGGTCGTTGACCGTGAGGTTGCCGACTGCCGAGATGACCGCGTAGCGGGCATCGACGAACGTGGCGTCACCAGTGGTGGCGCTCGCGCTGTCGATCGGGCTGTCGGTGAACTTCGACTGCTTGAACCAACGGTCCTTGTGACCGACCAGGGTCAGAGTGTCAGTGTTGATACCCACGACGGAGCCAGCTTCAGCGGCCTTGTCGAAGTAGAACGGGACACCCTTGAACAGCAGGTTGGTGAAGCCGATGTCGCCATCTTTGGTCTTCGCCTGGAAACGCACGTTCGGGGTCAGACCCAGTTCATACGTCTCGAAGATGTCCTGTGTTCCCAGGAGGCAGTGAACGTGCTCGTTGCCGTCGGAAGCCGTGTTGTACAGCGAGGTCAGGTAGCCCTGAAGCTGTGCGAACGTGGCGGTTCCAGCGGTGACACCAGACGTAGCGAAAGCTGCGTCGGTGACGGGCGAGGCCCAGACCGTTTCCGTGGCGGGGTCGAGTCCGCCGAGGACGACCGTGTCGTCGATTGCGTCATAGATCGAGGTCCAGCCGCCAGCGCTTACGCCGAGGAGCTGGTCGTTGACCTTTTTCTGCAAGCTGGACTCGGACTGCTTCACGCGGGCCTGGAGCAGATTGAGAATCGCTTCCTTGCCGTTGTTCTTCAGTTCTTCCATGCCCGAAACGGCGATCGAAGTAACGAGCTGTTTCCAGTCGTACTTCGCCACTTCGATGCCACCCTGGGGGGTGATGTCGAACTGTGCCCACTCGGCAAGGTTGCCAGTGTCGGTGTTGTCAGCGACGAGCAGGTGCTCGACGATCTGTTCGCCACCCGAAAGCATACGGGTACGGGACTTGTCCATGAGCAGCCACGACAGGACGTGCTTGTTGAACACGTTGTCAACGAGCTGCGCGCGGTAGTTGTCGAGTGTGGTGTTGAGGTAGGAGGCTTGAGCGTCTGCTGCGGCCATAATGAATCACCCTTTCAAGGTGCTAGATATTAGAATGGAGCGTCGCTTGCCCACGCAGCATCCGCTGCTTCGGCAAACGTCTTGTATCGGATTGGGGTGGAAGCGGCTGACCCTGCGGACACACCATTCCCTGAAGAGATCGCGGCGGCTGCAGCCTGAGCTGCGGCCTTGCGGGCCGAGTCGTCTGCCACGTCTGCTGCTGCCGCCTGATCGGTGGCCGTAGCTTTCGCGAACATTTCCTCGAACTTCAAGGACTGGAACACCCCTTCGAGTTCGCTGATATCCTGAGTGCCGCGCTGGAGCGCCGCATTGTAGACATCGTCGGGTACGAAAGTGTCACCGTACTTCTCTTGCAGCCTCGTCATTGTCTCATCGAGTTCGATCCCCAGCTTCCATTCCCTCAACTCAGCGAGCTGCCGCTCGACTGGGCTTTGGTCCAGGTAGTCGTCAGCGCCCGAAGATGCAGATGCCTCTGCGGCCTCGTTTGCTGCGGCTGCGCCGTACTGATCGTTCATGAGCTGGAGGGCTTGAGCGCGTGTTGCGGGATTCTCCAAAGCTGTTTGGAGAGCGCGCGCGCTCGAAACTTCCTGCATCCCTTGCGTAAACGCCGATTGGCGCTGATAGCCCGCAAGAGCCTCTGCCATCGTGACCTGATGCTCCTCACCATTGACAGTTACAGTAGCCGTATGGTTACCGTACTCGTCCATGTTGAAAGCCGCAGGCTCACTAGCTGCACCCTCAATCTCTGCTTGTCCATCCGTATCGGCGGGTGCTTCGATTGTGGGTTCTGGAGCCGCGTCACCAATACTGATTGGTTCCGCGCCGTCCTGGGAGGCGGAAAATCCGCCAACGTCTTCACTTGTCATTGCTCAAAGAGTCCTTTTCGGTCGGTTGTTCTTCATACATTAACATTCTTGTCCCCCCCCCTTAGAATTGCTGGGCGGGAGAAGCCTCAATATTGAGTCGAGACATCAGCTCTGGAGGGATGCCCTCAATAGCCGACATGTCCTGCTCAAGCCCTTCTGGCGGAAGCGGAGCCTCGCCCCCAAGCATAGCCGCCATCTCAGGCGGCATACCCGCCATCTCAGGCGGCATGCCCAGAGCCGAGGGATCTCCCCCGCCAAGCTCCTGTCCCTGTTCAGGGAGAGGCTCTTCTTCTGGTGCCTGCTGCGCCAAGAAAATCGAAGGGTTACGAACCCCAAAATCTTCCAAAAGCTTCATAGCGACAGGCATCGGATCAACGACCTCGCGGTCAATGAACGGAATCATCGCATCCGAGAACTGCAACGCAGCCTGACGGCGCGAAGACTCATTCATCGGCTGAGTAGAACCACCCTCGACCTCAAAGTCAAACTGGCCCTCAATCATGTGCTTGTCATACTCAAGCCAGATCGGAGACGAATCCGACCCGACAATACGGGCCGTCTGCTTACCAGTCATGTACTGCTGCATCAACTGGATCAACCGCTCGCCAACCAGAGCGAGAGTGTCCTCAATCTTCGACAGCTTGTCAGCCGACCGTGCGTTCGACTGATCCTGAATCATCGCCGCCTCAGTAGCGGTACGACGGATCGACGTCTGAGCATAATCGGTCACACCCGTAATGTCGTCAATGTCGGCATCAATGATGTCAGACATGTTGTAAGCGTCACCAGAGATAGTGTGCGTCGGCATCAACTGGACAGCCTCCGACAACGAATACTGCGGCTTAACCTTCACAACCTCGCCGTCTGTGTTCGACTGCAGAGCCTCCCACGCATCCGAGTCCAAAGCGTCCTCCATCGCAAGATACTTGCGCTGGTTGCCGCGACGATGCTCCATCTGCTCGGTGCGAGTCTTGTTCAACTCCTGCTGCAACGCCTCGATCGACTCAAGCTCACCCATCGGATAAAACTTGTCACACACCTCATAGTTGCGGAGCATGATGAACGGATGCCCAAAAGTATACGGCATCTTCGTCGGGGCAATCAGGAATCCTTTTTCATACCCGCCCAATATTGTGCAGACGGTGTTCTCGCGAAGATCGTAAAACTCCCAGACCTCACAGAATCCCTTAGAGACACCATTAGTTCCGCTAACCTCCTCACGCTCGTCAGTCCACTGGTCAGCGGACGTAGTAGCCGCCATCTTACGATGGCTAGGAATGTATCGGGAGTCGACCTTAACGTCCGCCACAGGGCGGCGTACCCGTTGAGCAATCCAGCGGGCCTCACCCAAAGACCTTGCGTCAGGATCAACGAACATATCGAACATGGAGATTCGCTCGACGAATGCCCGTTCATCATCCGCATCATACTTCTCATGCTCGACGTTGCCTTCCTTGTCTTCTCGATCATCGACGCCAGGCTCAGTACCGACATCCATCGCCGCGTCCTCTTCGGTCGACTTAACCTCGACGGGCTTCGCGAACTTGTAGCCGACCTTCAGCCAGCCGTGGCCGACGACCAAATCGTCGTCCACTGCCAAACGGAACTCGGCCTTGTAACGGTTCGACTGCCACACATAGTTGAGAATGTCGGTAGTCAGCAGCGCCTGGGCTGCGTTCTCAGGCAGACGGGCCTTCACCATAAACTTCGGGTTACGCAAAGCGACCGAAGGGGAGATGACGTTCTTCGTTTTGAACGCGCGGTTCACAACCATACGGTCGGACGTACCCTCACCGTGGTGATGGTTGCCCTCGTACAAGTCGACCATGCGACCCCACTTGGCCTCGCGGTCACCGTCCTTGCGGTGCTTGCGTCCTCGGACCAGTTCGCCCTGATACCGCTTCAGCGTATTGAGCTTCGTCGGACGGGCCATCAGGCTTCCTTGCCAGCCAGGTCTTCGAGCTTCGTCTTGTAGTTGGCCGTGTAATACACGCCCGCCCACTGCGTCGAGGCAGCCAGGAGAGTTAGGCCAGCAGTACGGAAGTCGATGTCAGTAACATCAGTGACCGCCAAGACAATGGAGGCGAGCACAGGAATGATGGCCGCGACGTAGGCTTTGGCTGCGACCTGGATGTGGCGCTTGACGATTCGGGTGATAGTCCTGGTTTCCATTATCGGTCCTCGCTATGGGGGTGTGGGGTTGTCGGTCGTGGCCGACGATAAGAAGTTATGGGGACATGCCCCAAGTCTACAATCTGGTCGGACAGGGAAGTGATATGAAGTTCAAGTTCGGTGATCTGGAATTGCAACACCCTGATGGATTCCGCCATCAAATCGACCGAAGTGGTCAACTGTGCGATGCGGTCGTGTTGCGGCTTGATGAGCTGCAGGGCTGATTCGGTGACTTCCTTGGCCCCCGAAATGTTGTTGCGCTTAAAGCCCCAGAGTCCGCCGCCAATGATCGTGAGCAGCGAAATCACCGCCGTCACGATGGCTACTGGGAGAGTCATTCAAGTTCCCTCCGAATCGCCTCGGTCGCTATCACGCCCAACTGCCGTTCGCGGCGGATCGTCGCCGTCAGGGATGCTGTTCCGATAAGGATGAAAGACGGGGTAACGTAAGTGTAGATTTTTACAGGCCAAGTTTCGGGCAGGAACGAAATGGACAACGTGAGGAGGCCAACGGTAGCGAGACACAAGCCGCCCACCTTAGCCCAGGGCGTTCGGCGCGATCCGACATAGATGCCGCGCCGCCGTTCCATCAGCGTCCAGGCGGACGTCCAGAAGACGATAGTGTAAGCTACGTTGATGCAAAACACCCAGTAGCCTAGTTCTTGGATGGCATTCATACTAGATCAGCTCGGCTCTCTCGGGAACCTTCTCTACCCTCGTACCATTCGCTGCGGCCGAGGCCAACTGGGAGTCGACGTGCTCCTTGACGGTGCCACTATGGAAGGCTTCACGCCCGTAGCCTCCGCCGCCCACCCAGTTGACCATCAGGCCGTCCAGCTTGCAACGATAACAGGTCGCACCAGAGGACTGGTCCTCAGTGAACTCTTTTCCGCACTCGCAAGTCTTAAACATACTACTACTTAGCATTCTTGTCCCCCCCCACCCGTTATCGGACCATTTTGAACGAATGCTGGCCGATAAGGTCCACTTTCTTCGCCTTTTTCGGTTCAGCGTACATTTTCTCCAAGTTATAGCCCCACGTCCCAGGCCCAGGCTTCGGAGCCGCACCCTGAAACTCTGGCAGATAACACCACTTCACCATCTGGACTGTGATCGCCAAAGACATGACCCTGTCGTCGTGCGGGGAACCGTGAGTTCCGCCACTGTTGTCACGAACGTAGGTGCGAAGCTCTGCAATGGTCGCCTCGGACTCGATGGTGATAGCCTTGTCGCGGATCGCACCCGCCAGCTCCCCGATCATCAACGGCTTCGACTTCTTGTTCGTCGAAAACCCGTAAGTGTCGGTACGCTTCACAGTGCCACGCTTGTTCTCTTCCCCACGCGCACGATACAGGTTGGGATACTGGACCCGCTTCAAAGCGGTGACAGTGACCAGCCCCTGGTTGTTGTTCTCCACACCCAGCAACGCTTCGTTGTAGTAGCGGCCCAACATGTTGAGGATGTGCGTCCCAAACAGGTCTGGTTCCACCTTGCCCCACCATTCGGCCACGACCTTGCCGCTTTTAGCGTCAATGACGTGAGCCGACGAGAAGTCGCCGTGAGCCAGGCCCATCGCAACGTCAGCCCCGATTACATAGACCGCGTCAGCCTTCGGATGCTCCCAGACAGCCAGCGGCCCGCCGTCGTCCTCGAACTCGAAAGGCCCATCAGGCGACTTGACGATCCGCCCACGGTACGGTTCCGACGTGATGATGTCACGCATGGCGTCGTGGTCGAACACAGGCCGCCCCGATTTGAGGAACGCTTCCTCGGGATTGTCGGGGTACTCTTGGGCCAACTGCCATGCGGGCAGTTCGGCTTTCTTCTTGTCGTACCATTCCTGGTCGCGGTCGGAAGCGTGCCAGGGGAAGAATAAGCCTTTGAACTGGTTGGTGCCAGTCTGTGACCCGACCCACATTTTGTGGAACAGGTTGCCTTCACCGTATGCGGTGGACAGCATGATACACGAACCGCCGACGTCGACCACTGGCTCGATGGACGCCCAGGCGTCATCGGCGTTCGGGATGAACGCGATCTCGTCGACCACGATAAGGAACGCGGTGGAGCCACGGGCAGGGTCGTTAGCGGACGGCATGGATTCGAGTGCCGAGTTGTTCGACATCGAGCAGCGGGTCTGCGTGAACTGTACGACTGGCCCAACATGTTTCATCCACTCGGGTAGAGCGTTGTACAGGTATTTGGAGTGCGAAAGCAGCTTCGCTGATTCGCGCTCCGTGCGGGACAGCATAATGATGTGGCGGTCAGGGTAGAAGAACGTCAACCAGAAACAGAAGATGGATACGAGGGTGGAGAACCCGACCTGTCGCGCTTTGAGCACGATCGAGTACCGTTCATCCAGCCAGCATTCGACTGTCTCCTTTTGGGCTGGCCGCAGCTTGAAGGGGATCATGCCTTCGGACGGGTGCTTGATGTGTCCGAAGTGTTCACAGAAGAACATGAACCCTTCGAGCTTTTCTTCGAGGCTGCTGGTTTCCCAGTCGGGGGCACACTTCCGAAGGATGAGTGCCATCTCGATTTCTTGTTGGGAGAACTCGCTGGTTTCGGTCATCGCCTATTGGTCTTCCTGTCCCCCATCAGTTCTGCGACTTGCGCTTCGAGAGCGTCGAGCCGCTTCTCGGCCGACCGTCGAGCAACGATGGCTGCCGCCGCACGGTCACGCATCTCGTCGCGGTCCTCCAACAAGTGGGTTACGGTGTTGAGTAGCTCGGTGACGATGACAGAGTAGTCAATGCCCTTCTCGTCACCGTACATGTCTTGGGTGACTGCCCGAGGCCAAATCTCTTCGATCTCTTCAGCGATCAAACCGACGCGGTTGACGTGGCGGGAAACGAGGTCGCAGGGACGCTCCTTCGTGCCGCCGCATATGTAGTCGTCGCAATGGTGTTGAATCTTGCGGGTGTTGTCCCCACCTTTACAGTCGGCCTCAAAGCATTCTTCTCGGGTTTCGTGGAATACAGGTTCGGTCCACTTCTTGTCGTGCTCGTCCCTGGGGTCTTCGTTGGCGTGGTCGCGGACTGAGTGGCCTGTACATCCCGCCCATTCGGTGAGGTACTCGCCATACTTGTTGTCGAACAAGACGGGCCGCACCTTGCGGTGCTGGCTGAACGCCATCTTGCGTGGCCCTGCGACAGCGAAGTCAAGCAGACCCCGTTCGTCGCGTGCCGTGCGGACCCTATCTTTCGACTTGATGGTCGACTGGACAGCGAACGACAACGCCTGCAAACCGACCCATGCGGTGTTCTCCCAGTTGCGGTAGGTGAGGACATCGCCCGTACCGTGGTAGACGCGCTGGTGGACGTGTCGGTCGGTGGAATACTGGGTCCACATCGCCAGGCCAGCCACTTCGCCCGTAATCAGGTTGGCATTCTTAGTGCGAATGACTATGGCCGCGTCAATGCCCTCACCGATTGGGCTGGCGTAGTTCTGGTAGACCACCATGCCAGCGACGTTATTGTCGTTATTAATCGTCACCATCGTGATGCCATCGACGCCCAAGTACAGGGGTTCGTTATACGAACTGACTTGGCCCGTGTCCACTCTGAGACCTTTATTGAAATAGAACCAGTTTTCTGATGTCGTGATCCGACCATAGTTAGCGTCGGCGTGAATGTTCAGATAGTTGGCGGTGCTGGTGTGGTCGTAAAAGTAGGTGCCATCCGTGTTCATCACCATCATTTGGTAGCCGCCAGCGGACCAGCCGATGTGGTCGCTGCTGTAGCGATACATGCCCGTGTTTGGGTCGTCCGCGAAAGAGTAGGCAGGCTCCGTCACGCTGCCGTCAGCGCCGCGGGTCGTGGCCGAGGTTTGGATGTACGGAAGCGTCGCAGGGTTCGACGGATCGTACAACGTCCAGTTCACGGCCCCAGTCTTGAGCTGGACGTGACCGTACCCCGTCCCCAGGCTCTCACCCAGGTCAATGTAAGTGGCCGACGATGCCGTCCACCTTGCCGAGTTGCTGTCCGAGTTGTACACCCAGCCGATACCCGAATACATGTTGGTAAAGTTGCCGTCAGCAGTGCCCGACACGGTGGACCAGTTGCCGATAGAGAACCAAGACGGATCAAATACGTCGTCGTTCTCCTGCGCCCAGTCAATCGTCCACGTCAACGGGAACGAACCCAGCGACGATTCGAACCGCATAGTGTCGTAGCCAGTGTTGGCCTGATCGTTGCCCTCGACAGCGAAGATGCGGGAACCAGCATCAAACACCTCGAAAGCGTCAGCGGCAACAACGCCCTCAAAGGTCGTTGTGCTGGTGTCAGGGTCGTACTGGATCGCGCCCCGCCCGAGAGAGACACGGCCCGAAGCGTCAGCGTAGAACGGTGCTTCGAGGTGTCCGAAGAAGTAGCCGTAGGCACGTTGGAACAGTGTGTCGGTCTCGTTGGTCAACCACCCTGAGCCGTCCTTGGTCCAAAGGAACATGCCCATGACAATGCCCGTGCCATCAAGCTTCGCGGCCTGCCCGTCTGGGGACTGTTCGTGGACATTGTACGCGCCGACCTCGGGGCTGCCAGTGCCGTTGGTAACTGTTCTGGTCGTCACCGCCGAATCGGCAAGTTTGCCATCGACGTAAAGATACGCATTCGAACCGATGATGTCGCCGTCGAATGCCGCGCCGATCATGTGCGTGCCAGGAGTGACCGCAGCCGAACAGTAGCCTGGGTCTGTGGTGGAACTGTTGTTGTGTGTGAAGATCACTTCATAGTTGTCTGCGCCGTCAGAGCGGAGATATAGGCCCTGCCCGTTGGTGTTGCCACCCTTGGACCAGAAGCCGTAAGCCCCGACAGCGAGGCCAGGCGGCAAGTATGTGATGAAGTTGAGGGCCGAGTCGGTAGCCGTGCCGTCCATGCCAGTGCCCGCGCTCTCGGTTCCCATCTGGTTCGAAGCGCCCTGCAAAGCGGGTGCGGCGGGCACACCTGGGAGCGGCAGTGGAAGCAGCGAGTTGCTGCTAGGCGCATGCGGCCCGCTGCCGTCGTTAACCTGCCAGTCGCCATCCGTGGCAGGCAAAGCGTGAGTGACGGACCATGTTGAGATCAGGTCGGCCCATCCAGCCTCCCATGTGGTGGTCACTGCAATCATTGTCGTCTCGGGGGCCGATGAACCGATCAGGCTGATCTTGTTGTCGTCGTCGCCACCCACCACGATGTGTGACTCCGCATAAATCTCGTCGCCAGTCACCGAGTCGGCTACGAGGTCAATCGTGTCGATCTTGCCAGCCTCCAGCCAGCGTGCCCGAATGTCAACCGCCGACAGACGGTTGGCATCAACAGTGCCAGTAGTGATAGCCCCGCCAGAGATGGCCGTCACGTTGGCGTTGACCTCGGCAGGCAACACAGCAAGCTGGGCCGCAGTCAGAGCGTTGGCAGCGTCAGAGAGAGCCTGGGTAGCGTCACCCTGCGCGGCGACGGCCTTGCCGTCCGCCGTAGCAGCATCGGTGACAGCGGTGTTGGCGGTCCCTTGAGCAGCAGCGGCATCGTTAATGGCGTCGATGGACGCGCCGATAGCCGTCGTAGCATCACCCTGGGCTGCATCCGCAT
>Ga0070747_1000430_pt1 | contig 21203 bp, 25 predicted proteins | sample VirMetDEL_Mar_31_FD_77321 | JGI IMG/M metagenome (GOLD analysis project Ga0070747, IMG submission 77321) | Aqueous microbial communities from the Delaware River and Bay under freshwater to marine salinity gradient to study organic matter... | ecosystem: Environmental > Aquatic > Marine > Coastal... | reverse complement strand
TTTTGAGAATGAAGAGCATGACTTAAATGCTTGGACTAATAAAATTATCAAAATAGTTTCTGAAATGAGGTATAGAAATTTAACGGGTGAGAATGAATACACTATGTTTGGATATTCAGATAATATTAGTGTAGATGAAATTTGGGAAATAAAAGAAGCTTATATTTACAAAACAGCTCAGCCTTTTTAAAAATTAATCATCCCAAAACTTCTTGCAAGTCCCAGCTGTGACTCCATCGACAGTTCTTTTCTCATTCCCCAGAAACTTGAGAAAACCGATATAATACTTCCACGCCCTCCTATCACAAAACCCCACAACGCCCACCTTTGGGCACTTTGCAGATCAGGTAACACATTCATGCTTATTGCGAAAAAAGTTATGCGTGGGGTGAAGATAATAAGGAAAAGAGGATTATTTTTCGTTTTACTCCCGCCCCCCCCTTGAAGAAATAGCTCTTTCATTAGTTTAAAACTAGATAGCTAGGGTAGGGCATCATAAGAATGCATGTACTTTAAAAGTGTCCAAGAAGTGTCCAAGCATATTGTTGAGACAGCAGACTTATTTGGGGATATTTATATAAGTCGTTGGCTTGCTTTACCATGGGTGGTGGCGAAACCCAGAATCGAACTGGGGACACAAGGATTTTCAGTCCTTATGTAAGTGTGTATCGAATTGTTTGGAAAAGTTTAGAAATGTCTTGATATTAAGACTTTAAGGGTATTATATGAAGGAGTATTATTAGTTTAGTACGATTCAGTTTCATTCAGTTCAATACATTAAAGTGTCCAAGAAGTGTCCAAGCAAAAGTTAAAAGTGTCCAAGTCAGTTAGGTTCGGTAAAAGCGATTTCAGGTATTGGAAATCACGATTATTTAAAAATTCATACACTCGCGATGGAGTTTCACACTCACAGGCAGACTATTCAGTGAAGATCCAGTTTGATGGTAAAAGAGAAACATTTAATCTCAATATCTCAAATAAAGATTTAGCTTCCAAAAAAGCAGTTAAGATTTACCAAAGTCTTTTAAATGAAGGAATGGACAAAACATGCGAGATTTACAAATCCCAGACTGAAAAAATTATCAGTCCAACTGTTGGAGAATTTATTAGAGAATTTGAAAGTCAAAACGAAGTAAGCAAGACTTCGCTAATCAGTTATGCTGGTAAGTTTAGAAGGTTGGTTGCTGAGATTTGCAAAATAAATTCTGATAAGTCTAAGTACCATTCAGGTGCGGGTAGCAGAATATATCGTGAAAAAGTTGAATCCGTTAAGTTATCTAAAATTACATCTTACGACATAAATTCATGGAAAAGAAAATTTGTTGGATCAGCAAAAAATGAAGAAGAGTTACGCTCAAAAAAGGTAACCGTTAACTCCATTATCAGGAACTCTAAAAGTCTATTCGCCCCAAAGGCACTAGTATTCGTAGCATCTGATTTTATGGGTAGTAATAGTGTTTCTACCAAGACCGGAATAAAGCGATTACAGGGAAGGCTTTCAGTACCATGTAATCCTTTTGAAGGAGTTGAGTTAGAGACTGTTCATAAGCAACAGTATGATGCTACTAGAGACGGCATGAATGCTGAACTTATTTTTGCTTCCGCAAGAAATGAATTAGAGAAAGATTACCCAGAGCAGTATAAGATATTCCTTCTTGCGATAACTGCAGGATTGCGAAGAAAAGAGATAGATTGGATTAAGTGGAATAACATTGATTTTGCCAAAGGGGAAATATCAGTGCGTTCATCAATTTACTATGCTCTAAAAACTTCAGATTCAGAAGCAGTTATATCAATTGATAAGGATACTTCTGAATTACTGAAGATGTTCAAAAAAAAGAGTACTAGTGAATATGTAATTACTTCAGCAAGAACTGATAGCTTGCCAAAAGAAGTTTCTGATTATCGGTGTTCTAGTCATTACACAAAATTAATTAAGTGGCTGAGAGGGAAGGGCGTTGTGGCTCGGCAACCTCTTCATACTCTAAGAAAGGAGGCAATTAGCATAATTGCGAAGAATCAGGGCATCCATATTGCAAGTGCTTTTGCAAGACATTCAGACATACGGATGACTGCAGATATTTATGCAGAACCAAGAGTTAGGGCAGAAGTGGATACAACTGCACTTCTTGGTGGAGAGTTAAACATTAAGAAGACCGCTTAGATTAAGGGTTTCAGTCTTATAGAATTGCCTATTTTGTTATGACTTGTTATGTTTTGCTACACTTAATAGTAGTCGATCTAAGGCAGGCTTAAAACGACCTTTGCGTTCCGATCTGAGGCAGGACTAAAACGCCCTCTGTATAGATTCATTATGAAGTGCATTGGTTTCTTGAAGCCAATGAAGGTCATTATTCAGTACCTGCCACGATGGTTTGGTATGATTTAAAATTAAACAGAAATAATAATGAAAGATTTATGGCGTCAAAAGGAAATTGCAGCTAAGCAAATGGGAGTAGAACCTGAAATAATAATTAATGATTTAAGGTATCTTGGAGAATCAGGTACTTGCACAAATATAATAGAATTAATTTTTAAAAATGGTTTTATGGATATTGAAGAGTTAGCAGAATTCTTCGGAGTTTCTGAATCATATTTTGTCCATGTGATTAATGAGGGGAAGGCTAGAAGGTTTCAACTTGGAGATTCTGGAGAATTTTTATCAGAGCAGGTTTTGAAACAACTGCAGGAAGCGAGAGCAGAAAAAATTAAGAGCGAGGTACAATAAATGAGTGCAGAAGACAGTTGTGCTGGTGGATTGCTAGATAGAAAACAAGCCGCTCTAATCTTAGGGTATCGTTCGACAATCTCTATAAAGAGGTTGGAGCAAGCTGGAAGACTCAAACCGATTTGGATTAACTCAAGGGTTGTCAGATATCGTTTGGAGGATATTGAAAATTTGATAACTAATGGGGGAGGGTAACTAAATCCATATATTCTTAATTTTAAGCGAAAAGCTTTGAGTTATTTAAATCTATTTCAAATTGTGGTAACTAGCCCATGCAGATCCACATCCACAAAGACGGCAAGAACTTTGGCCCGTATCCATTAGAGCAAATCCGTCAATTTCTCAAGGCGGGGAACTTTACTGGTAACGATCTTGCATGCCATGATGGTGCAAACTGGATCAAGTTATCGCAAGTGCCAGGAATTGCACCTGCCCAGCCCAAGCCTGTAGTAAAACAAGTTGAACAACCTGCAAAGGTTGAGACTAAACCAGCCAAGAAGTTACTGGGGATAAAGCTACTGATTGTTGGGTTCTTTTTGGCACTCGTTATTTCACTTGCCGGATTAACTTACTACCTGCTTGGCGGTGATACGGAGGAAGAAGCAACTGTACCTGTTGCGAGCGACGAGAACCTGTTCATCCTTTCACCTGATCAAGTAGTAGATGTGTATGATGGTGACACCTTCAAGATTGATTTACCAAGCATGCATCCATTGTTTGGAGATGATCTTTCTATTCGTTTATTAGGGGTTGATACACCTGAGATGCGAGGAACAACAGATGAGGTTAAAGCATTAGCTATGCAAGCCCAGCAAGTGACCGAGAAAGCTCTCAAAGGAGCAAGTAAGATAGAACTAAGGAATCCTCAGCGAGGGAAGTATTTTCGCATTGTAAGCGAGGTATGGATCGATGGTGAATCGCTTGCCGATATGCTCAAGACAAAGGGCTTGGCGAAGGACTATGATGGTGAGGGAGCAAGACCGGAGTGGTGAGGGGATATTAAATTTCTTACATCCTCATTAATATAATTTCTCATAATTTTAGTCTAATTCACGACTACAGAATGTCAGTTCACTGAGGTGCTCGTCCCAACTTGCAATAATGTTACCTTCATCATCAGAGAAAACATTACCTTCAGGAGCAGTATTTGCGTAGCCGAGTTCGTTTACTAATTCAAAAGCCTGACACTCAGTAATTCCCAAAAAAACAGATTTTTCCCCTATATCAATTTTAATAAATATCTGTTCCGCCTTCTCAATTACATTGTTTAAAGATGGTATAGACTCATATGTTTCTCTATTTTCTGTAGTGGAAGTCCATTGACCTCTACGATTTCTGCCCCTTTGGATAAATGGTTTCATTAAAAAATGTATATTGATCTTTTATAGTGAATCATAGTTTTATTGCTCATTAATCAAATCAATTAAAATACTAAGTTAACCTATCTCCTAAAAACTCTCCCAAACCGAATCAAACGCAGGATCATCAAGAAAGTCTGCCTTGAATGATCCATTGAGTTTAAAGACTCGCCTAACCAAATCCTTTGCCTCCTCAACATTGCCTAGAATTGCATGGTACTTAGCTAAGCGAAAGAGATACTCTGCTTCCTCGCAGAACCGATCCTCCGCATACTTTAAACATGCAATCGCCTTCTTAGTATCACCCATCTGATGGTGTGCATCTGCATAGTTTAACAACCACTCAAGACTGTTGGGTTTACTCTCATGCTTGAGCTTTGCCATAGTCATAGCAAGTGTCCATTCCTTGGCATCTCGATAGGTATTATAGCGGGCTTCCACAACTAATGGATGCCAACGATCCTCTTCAAATGGTATATCCTCCAAGATGAGGATCGACTCATCATACATGCCTAGCAATCGGTAGCCGTTCGAGCGGGAGAGGTGGGTACGGAGGTTCATTTAATTTGATTTGACCCAAGAATTAGAAGTACCGTTAAAAGTAAACCAATTGCCATTACGAGCGTCATAGGCGTTACAAGTATTGCCCGCAAAGTGGTAATAGAACCAACTTGCTGTTTCGTGGTTGTAGACCCATGGAAATGCTCCATTCCAAGTCCATGCATTTAGCTCTGTGGTGGTTGTGGAAAGTTCATCTTTAGGGAGATAGCTTTTAGGATAGAATTTCACATTTGAGGACTGAAAGTTTTGTATTGAACTGGCCATTTTATGGTTTTCGATAAACTTCAATTCAATTTCTGTTGCTTCGGGTACAGGCCAAGAAGGAATATCAGAATAAGTATCTATTGATAGTAAGCTTATCTTATCACTCATGCTACTGCTATCTCGACGCTCTACATTCGAATAGGTATTTGTACTAGAGTAGAATCCAAGACCATTTATATATAGGCTAGTTGACAAATTTTGCCTCGAAACAAAAGCATACCTGTAGTAGCTGAAATTGTTTGGTTTAAGTTGTATATAATCGTCTCTAACTCTTCTTACTTCAATTGCATTAAGACTCCCCCAAGGCGTAATAATTTGTTTAGTTCCAACCAAATTCAATGTGGAATTAGATTCAACCTTAACATTGATATTTACGCTCGAATTATGATCATATGAAAAAAATGTCGTGGTAACCTCATTCCATTTTGTTGAGTCCTTTATGTAATTAGTTTTAGGTCGATTAGAAAAAACAAAAAAGGTTTCTCTTCCCCCAGAAAGTTCAATCTGATGGCCGCCCCAATTTAAAATCCAAGTATTATCGTTATTATTTCCAATAGTATATGAACCTGAGTGGCCACCGAAGCCATATGTCAAAAAATCTAAATCTTCATCTTCCCAAGTCAAAGTCGTTTGAAAGTTTTTCCTTGATCCGTCTCTGTGAGTTGTTTCCGATGTAAGCTTAATCGTATCGTTAAAATCCAATTTGGGCATCTGGGGGTAAACAAAAGGATTTAGGTATTCTTTACCGCCCAAACTTGAGCAAAATAACATTATATACCAAATATGAGAGAATTTCATTCCCCCACCAAACCACTCCCCATCCACTTAGTCAATAAATAGAATAAGCTAACAATTTAATTACTCTTTTTGCCATATAAAATCCAAGCTCCCCTCGCGAACGCGCGCACAACTCCACTCCTTTTACGGGGCTTACAACCGATTCGTATTGGCGTATTGTCAGAGGGGTGTTTTTTTCATAAAAATGCCTACTACCCAAGATAACAAAACAAAAAACAAGGGGCACATAATAAGAACCGCCACAATTAGTAAAATTATTTCGCATTGAAATTGTAATGGAACTTGATCCCAGTTCTTGAAATAAGTGATCCATGGTTCAGATAGCCAACTGCGTCCAAGAATTTCGTTTGCTTTTGGAACGGTAAATGTTTTTCGGACTATAAATAGTAAAGAGAGAACAATTCCAATTTTGGCCCACTTCTTATCTCTTTTTATATCAAAATTCATAATACTGTGAACTATAGTAAAATAATACTTTTCGTTCTATTACAGATTTTGTGAAATTTTATAAGATTTAACTAATTTTATATCCTCCAAGATCAGTATCGACTCATCAAACATGCCCAATAATCGGTATCCGTTCGAGCGGGATAGGCGGGTGCGGAGGTTCAAAAGTGAGCCGGTTTCCAACTACCGTTGTATATCTGAAGAGCTTGGATTGCCATCATAGAGCGAAAAAGCCTTGTGTCTTCTTTAAAGTATTTACCGACTGGCCAACTACCATCTTTTAGCTGATTTGAAGCGATAACAATTTGAGGATTAACATACCAAAAACGCAAATCTCTACGAAATTGTCTACCAAATTCCGGTTCTTGGATGAGTTTTGAAATTGCTCCCATTCTATTCATGTAATCAAAAATATTTATATTACTCCAATTTTCCTCAATAGGTTCATTTTCTGTCATAGATATGATGCCTTTTATGGTTTTTTCCCATCTCATTTTTCCACAATATTGAAGGATTTGACATGCGCCTCCAGTAATTGAATCGTCAACATCCTCTGAATCCGGCGAAACGAAAAATTTTCCATTTTGAGACTGACAATTAGAAATGTATTTTACTGACTTCTTAAGGATATCATTAGGTTCTCTTATTGAAGGATTACCACTAGTAAGATTTACTAATACAGCTCGCATACACCAGTATGTCGTATTTAAATTGTCATCGGTTTCTATTTTATTACTGAAACTAGGTGACCACCCGCCATTTAGTTTTTGAGACTCCACAATGGAATAAAATGCTTTTGAAGAATAATTTTGAAGCTTTTCAGTTTTAAAATTTTTATAAGCTCTAGCTAAAGCCTCACTACGAATAGCATTTGTAAAAGTAATACGGTTTCGTGGTTTTACGAGTGACATAAAATTTGCACTCTCATTTATTTCAATACTTTTGTCAGGAGGGTATAACATTAGAAAGTTTATAGCTTTAGCGATAGTCGAGCCAAAATTATCGCAATCATGAGAACCACAATTTTTTAAAAATGTGATTATAGCCATGCTAGTGACTGCAACCCTATGAAGTAAATCACCTTCGAAATGTTCCCCAAAAAAATTTATATCTTCTTTTCCCCAACCTCCGTCAGAATCTTGATTGTTTTTTAACCAATTCAATCCATTAAAAATCGCATGCAAAGACTCGGTTTTCCCTCCGGAAGCGCGGAAATTGTTTGTATATCGAGAAGGATTATAACGAATATTTCTAGTATCCTTACTTACGATCTCACCATTGTGCACTATGCACTTTTTACTTATTTCTATATTTTCTTCATTTCTAAAATTTACACCAAGCTTGTCTAAAAGATTAGATAATTGATAAGTTTCAGTTGATTCTTTTAATGATGCTATTCCTCGTTGAATAGTTTGCTTTTCTTTTTGATTAAGTGGTTTAAGAGTGGGTTCAAGATTAGATTGCAGAACAAGCTTTTCTGAATTTGTAATTTCCTTTTGGCCATAGTTTTGATCCCAAAAAGATACTTCACCGTTTAGGACAGACAGCTCAACTTTTTCATTTTCGCTAAAAATCCTGAATTGTGTTCCACGAATACCAGCAACACCAAGTGGCGAGTTGACTCTAAAAGACGATTCTTTCTTTAACTTTTTTACATCAACAATCAAATCGCCAATCTCTAGATCTAAATCAATTCTAGTCGCACTCGTTTCCTCTTTTATATCAGATACTTTTTTTCCAGACTCCTGAAAACTTTTTTGCCAGATTGCACTAATTGTAAGTCTTGAATTTTGTCCAATTTTTGCAGTTGTTCCATTGGTCAACAAAAGATCAACCTCTGAATTTTCACCACTCACAATAGTCGATCCTTGTAAAACAATTTCTCCAGCTTTCAAGGTTTCAGGTTCAGTACTATTTTTATCTGAATCACTAGATTGAAATAAACTTGTTAAACTTACATCTCCTTTCAATGATGCAACAATTACTGCCCCTTTTAGTTTTTTCTCAAAAGGTTTAGGTCGCAGAAAAAGTTTCGGAGTATTAGTTTGAACTTGATCTTTGTCATTAGTCTGAATCTGTTCCTCATTACTACAACTTGAAGTTATTAAAAGTATGGCAAGAAAAGTCGAAAAATGCTTCATTTCCCAACCCAACCATCAACCAACCCGACAGTCAAGCCACGAGGATAAGCCACCATCCAATTAGTCAATAAAGAGGATAAGTTAAGAATTTTACATCGCTTACAACCGATTCGTATTGGCGTATTGTCCTATTGTCAGAGGGGGGTATTATAATCTCTTTTTTATATCCTCCCAAGATTCAGATGACTTTATTTCACGACTTACATCTTCAACTGACTCATTGATGCAATCCGTTCCATACTTCTTTAAAATCCCCCTTATCCCCAGTTGCATAATTTTTTCAACCTCTTCGTCAATTTCATCTTTATAACTATTGTGGTCAAACTCCTCTCCTATGACTTCGAATAAATAGTTTTCATAATTAACCCTAATCTTTAGATTAAGCTCCTCAACTGCTTTTCTTTTTTCGCCTTGGCTTTGAAGTAATTCAGACACAGCCTCAAATTCCTCATAAGGAAAGTAGTTGATAGCCTCCCTCGCAATTAATGCTCGATCGGTGATTCCAATTGAAGGAATTTTAAGTCCTTTTTTTACATGACCTTGGGTTGAATTTTTCGCTAAATCTTTATTGCCAGACCGCGACACACTAATAATCATGATGGTCAATACCAACGAGATTATTCCTGCAATAATTAGATTTTGTTCCATCACAAACCTAGTAATGCTCCCACACCTATTGCACCAGCAATCTTAGCTATTGATGCTAGCTTCTTTTTCATATTCAAATCAGAAAATTCTTTTTCTATTTCTTTAAACTTATCATCTGTATGATCGCGAATAGCGTTCAATTGAAAATCATTTGGTAATACATTTTTAAAAAAACAATTAGCAATCGCCTTTTGTGCATACCGTGCTTCAATCTCGTATGGCAAGTATTCGTAGGGATAATGTGAGAAATCACTCCCCTTCCATAAACTACCATGTAAATCCCCTCTCTCTACTTGCCACACATGAATCATCTCATGCGCTAATGAAGTAATCATTTCCTCCAAGGAAGAATTGGGATTTAAAAATACACATACAATTGAATTATCTCGATCAAAAGAGGGAGGCATATGGTAAGCTCTTGTTCGTGCAACTAGCGACTCTAACTCAGATCGTTTGGAAATATAAACATCCACTTCATGGTTAACTTTGAAGCATTTTAAAAAATGAGCTGATGCAGAGGTTAAAGCATCAAAGTGAACTTCGGACAAAGCATGCTCTGCTCCATCGACAAAGAAAATCTCATTTTTACCGTTACTAGTAAAATCAATCATGGTGCTTTATCAAGAAGACTAGCTAGCAGCTTAAGTCAAGAAATAGAATGGTATTACTTAATTAAATACGAACCTTTACATTTCAACCGCCCCCATTGCCCCTACTGACAATACGCCAATAGGGACAATTGAGCTAAGGATATTTGGTTGTCTAAATTATATGCAGTTATTTTAATCTACTTACGCGAATAGCCTTATTAATTCCGTCCACCTTCATCTTAATTGAATTACCAGACTTGTAGATTAAAACTTTGGGACTGTAGGCATAATGGTAGTGGTAATAGTACTCTTGCTGTTGCCATATCTGTCCGTTCATAAGTTTTACAATTGTTTCACCATCCCACCCTTCAAATTCCCCATCAACTCTACTTTCAATAGCAACCGGAGATTGGGCGGAAGTAGAAATTAATAAAAACATTAAGGAGAAGGTAACAAAGACTGATAGTTTTTTCATAATTAGTTATTAAATTTAAAGAATCTTAATCATCATTTGCTTAATCAATAAGGGTGTCAAAATAAATTAATTTAATGTCTGTTTTTACTAAACTTGACGATGCTATAAAAAATATTATTAATTAATAAATGAATCGCATCAAGCTACTCCTTTTGCTCTTAACTTTTAGTCTTTTATCTGCCAAGCAGTCGGAACGACACTACCAGACTCAATACGCTATTAAGATTGGAGGTAAAACTGAAGTAGTAATGAAAGATGGCAGTCGGTGTGATATTGTCACAAGGACACACGCTATAGAAGTAGATTTTGCGAAGAAGTGGGCAGAAGCCATTGGACAGAGCCTTAACTACTCATTAAACACTGGGAAGAGAGCTGGTATTGTATTGATCCTTGAAACTCAATCTGACGATAAGCATCTAGTAAAACTTAACACTGTGATCCTTCAGCGCGGACTGAAAATTGATGTATTTCCTATCTACGGATCGGATTACCAAGCTTCAGCGTTAAAGAGTAGAGGGGGGTATGAATATAATAGACGAGCAGAGGATAGGTTTAGTGAAAAAAACGAATATCAGCCCACTAAAGAAAGGAAATATCACTACCAAGCTCAAAAAGTCTATTGGATAACAGCAGTAGGAAACACTCACATTTCCTCTTGCAGGTATTACGGCACTACGCGAGGAGGAAGATTCTCTAATACAAAGGGCAAATACAACAATTGCAGGATTTGTGGCTGGTGATAAGGCAAAGGGTTTGGCGAAGGACTATGATGGGGAGGGAGCTAGGCCGGAGTGGTGACTTGGTATTAAAAAGAAAAATATATCTTTTTCAATATATCCATTAAATTATAGAAACCACTGATGATAATGAGACCAAGACCTATTAATTGCCATTTTATAAACGATAGACTTTTTTGAATTTTCAACAATGCCTCAAGTTCACCTGTTTTTTTAGCAACTATTCCCTGCTTTTTAAGTGCTTTTTCCATTTCATTCATACCGCATCAAAACCAATAATATTTCCGGAAGTCAAATGAGAAACGACTACCTACCCATTATGTTATAAGCCCTCAACCTTGCCGTAAGAGGTGCTTGGCGAAGGACTATGATGGGGAGGGGGCGAGACCGAAGTGGTGAATTTAAACTATCTTAAAAGTTTGCTTGCATCTTGGATAATTACTGCATCCCCAAAAACTGCTGCCAGCAGACTTGCCTTTTGATGCGATATTAAAGTCCACTTTCAGATTCTAACTTACCCACATTGAAATTCCTGAATCTTGCCTTTAAGATCTTCGATTGATCGCGATATCTTTGTATTTCGATGAAGCATTGCATGACAATTTGGGCATACAGGTCTAAGGTCTTTAATCGGGTCAATTGTGTATTCTTTACCAACCGAAGAAATATCCACAAGATGGTGCACATGTATGTAACCCTTGCCAAGCTCCCCATAGGTTTTTTCAAAGTCAAACTCACAGGTAGTACATTTATAACCATAATGATCTAAGCATTTACTTCGGGCAGCAGGATTTCTCTCATAGGCATTGATAGTCACCTGTTTTTTTGCTCCTTCAGTGAGGGATGTTTGATCTTCAATTTCGTCAGGGTAATTTAATTCATTATTATCTTCTAAAATTCCTCTTTTGAGGGACTTTAACTCCCATCTTTTATTTAGCTTAACCCTAAGAAAATCAGCTTGATACTCTTCTAAATAAAAAACCGTACCCGTGTTTACAGTAACAATGTCAAAACTACTAAAAACCCTATTTCTCTTAAACTCTTCTCTGGGGTAATAATTATCAGATTTGTTAATATGAACCGCTCTTAGACGAACGCCCACCTTAAGAGTGTTACCATCTTCTTTGTATGGGTCGGGTTTGTGAATATGTGCTGAAAGATCAGGTATGTCTTTTTGAGGAGTAGGTCTGAGTACAACTTCTCCTAGAGCTACCATTCCTGCTTCTACAGTTGCTCGCCAAATATATGCGTCATCCCCTTCATTTATTTGATGCTTTGGATTTTTTACAGTAAAGTAAGCAGTAGTTTTTTTCTCATAATTTCTTTTTAGATAAGAATTAAGATCCCACATTTTTTGATTTCCTTGAAAAATCCACGCTCCTTTAGATTCCATATTCATAATTATCCCTAAAAACTCTCCCAAACCGAATCAAACGCAGGATCATCGAGAAAGTCTGCCTTGAATGATCCATTGAGTTTAAACACTCGCCTTACCAAATCCTTTGCCTCCTCAAAGGGCATATCCTCCAAGATAAGGATCGACTCATTATACATGCCCAACTCACGGTAACCGTTGGAGCGGGAGAGGCGGGTGCGGAGGTTCATGGGGGAGGATTTAACCCAATCAAAATTTCCTTATGATTAAGGAATTTCTACTTTGATCCCCTCTTTGATCAAGCAGGGAACTGGCATTGCATCAAATGCACCCAAAAGAAATCCGCTTCCTGGAGCTATAAAGTAGGCTTGGTGGGGTTTTTGTTCCCCATTACGCAGAAAAATCCCACCATCATAAAGTTTGCTTGTTAATGTATCCTGGACGACCAATTTTGAAGGTGCTTCATACATAAATCCGTTGCTGGACTCAAAAACTGGTTTGTATACTCCTTTAGGCCAAGAAAATTTCATTTGGCCAACTCCACCCCATTTAAAAGGTTCGAGGACGGTGATTTGAGGGTATGGAGGCTTCTGTTCAAGCTGTTTGAGTTCTCCCATGCTCCCCCCGCTTGAAGCACAACCGCAAATTAAAGAAATAAATGCTAAAAATAGTAAATGGAGAGAAAACTTCATTGATGCATGAAAATAGACAAAATCCTTAAAGTCAACAAAGAGGGTAAGCTAACGATTTAATTACTCTTTTTGCCAAGTAAAATCCACGAACACATCGCGAGCATGCACACGACCCCACTCTTTTTACTAGGCTTACAACCGATTTCTATTGGCGTTGCAGTAGCATAGTTATCCGTTGCCACTCTATTCACATTTGGTTACAATAATCTACATAGTGGGAAAGATTGGAATATACCAAATTAGGGGCATTTAAGATGGATGATCATGTAAAAGAAAAATTAATAGATTTATCAAAATTAATCTTTGAAAATACAAAATCAGAACGAAGTTTTTTCAAACGAGTAAATGGACTTCACGAACTCCACAGGAGTTACATTGAGTTCTCTAAAAAATCTAAATGTCACAATCAGGATGACATTTTAGAATCATTTGCTGAAGAGGTTAATAAAAAATTAATTCCATTACCAAAGAGTGAAGAGTCCGAATCCAAATATTCCCAATTTGCATTTACTACCTTTCTTGAAAACTACTGCATGAATTTCGTGCAGTTGGATGTAACTCCATCGGAAGATAATAAATGGGGGGTTCTCAGTTTGGATGATCTTTGGGATGGGCTTTTAGCGTATGGCAGATTTAGGTGGAAAACTTATCTCACAGCAAGCAAGTCATATGCAAAGGATCAAAAGATAAAACAGGGTAAATTATTAAAGCTATCCAAGATGCTTTGCCCTGCTGAACCACTAGCCATTAATGGCTATCCTGATAATGGCAGTAAATGGACTAAGACTGTAGAAAACGAGCTTTTCAAGCACCGTAATTACTTCGATAATTTTGTTTATGCCTACTTTCGTGGCTACCAAAGTCATGCCTTCATATTGTCGAAAAAAACTTCGGAGGTCAGTAAACATAAGGGTTTATCTAAAAAGTTAGATAAAGACCCTAATCATTTCCAGCCTTCAATTGACAATAATGGTGACAGTCCAATATTCCACGGAATCTCGCTTCCATACTACTCAAGATGGCAAATGGCATTTGAAAACAATGACACAAATGGGAAAAAGACATTTTTTAAAGCAATAGTTGGAGAAAAACTTTCAAGTAAAAAAATCGCCTGAGAGCCACTGTTAGTAGGCTACCGAAGTTTTTGCCTAAAATTGTCATTTGCAAGACATTGTAGGTGATTGCTCTGGCACTCCTACTGAAGTGAATGAAATGGAATAAAGATTATTCGCATACAACAACAACGTCTAGCGGTCTGATGACTACGAAGGAACTTGCAGAGTTCCTTAAGTTTTCAGCCCGACACATAAGCAACCTCGTTAGATCGAGGCGCATACCAAGAATCAAGATTGGGCATGCCGTTCGATTCGATCCAGAAGCTGTACTACGAGCCATGGGTCGATATGAAGAACATGAATTAGGAAGGGAGGATTAAGAGATGAGTACATACAAACTTCTTGATCATTCATTCAGGCGGGCAAAGTGGCATTACAGGCTACTGGAACGCAATGGTATGGCAGCAATCTACGAACAGCGGGCATCAGCAAAACCAGATAAAATCTCAGGTTATGTGGTTGCACGAATCAGGCGAGTCGAAGGTAAAACAATGCCAAATGGAAACAAGATTCCTCCTCGGGAAATCTTTCCATCACCATCCGAATTTGGGTTCAATGGTTGGTATTACATGTCGAATCCTGAAAGTAAGAAGATGGCATATGAGCAGTACCATAAACTGATTCATAAATTAGGTCAGGTCATCCCCCATGATAAATCGTCTTCAGACGAAAAGGGTACTCTGACCTCTCTTGATGAAGAAGAGGAGGATGACCTTGGGGATGATATGTTCGCATGAAGACAATACGAGCAGAGGAGTTGCTCGAAAGGAAGGTGTCTAGATTCAATAGCGTAATATCAAAGAAAAGTTTCTCGAACTACTCGCTCAGGCAATGCCTGGGCGAGGTTCGGGGGACGAATCACAAGGTATTGGTTGAAAAGATTCGCAATGCACCAAATAAAACAGAGGGAGATGCACTAAAGAAAAAGCTACCGTGCATCTCTTTAAGTGGTGCTGGTCGTCGCAAGGACAAGAACGATATTATTGAACCGCATTTTGAGCATAGCGGATTATTGCAGATGGATTTTGACCTGAAGGATAATAACTCAATGAATGCCGAGATAATGAGTTTGAATCTCAAAAATGATAAACATGTCGTTGCATATTTCCTATCACCATCTGGTGGCATAAAGGCAGTTGTTCCAATTCATCAATCAGTTGAAACGCACAAACAATCCTTCAAGTCTGCATGTAATTACTTTTACCAAAAATATGGGATGGTGGCAGATGAAAAACCTAAAAATCATCGCTCATTATGCTTCCTTTCTTATGACCCAGATGCATTTGTATGCAATGACATGGTTACTATGTTTGAACCCAACTCTAATATTCAAGTTGAAGGTAACACAGTAACACAGACACGCAGTAACGCAGTAACACAGATACACAGAAACGCAGAAGAATATAAGCAAGCGAGTGGTCTTGAGAAGTTAAAGCATAAGAGGAGCATCAAAGATAAGGTAGAGAAATGGATGCATGCACCTGACACGCCACCTGAATTAGTTGAGTTATGGAATATGTTTATCAACAGACGGTACAAGCCCAACCTTGGTGAGCGTAACAAGATACTTTGTGAGTTCATTCCATTTGCACATAAACGAATGGCAAAATCATGTGCCATGGAACTAGCATCTGTCATGCGAAAAGTTTGGGATTGTGTATGCACAGATCCAGTTGACCAGCACATGCGTGAGGCCGAGTCATTATGGATGGGATGCGAGAATACATTTCTTGGTGAACTCACTCCTATTGAATGCGAGTACTATGATGAACTGCGTGGCTCACTGGAATATCTTCAGCCATGCTTTCGGATCTGCAGGGACTTGGCTTTTTACGAAGATGAAAAAATAGAAATTGGAGATTTTTTCCTTAGTTGTCGTGAGCTTGGATTGCGCTTGGGCGTGACTCACAAGACTGCCTATTTATATCTGCAGGAACTTGTTGAATGTGAAATTATCAAAGTTATCAATATTGGACGCATGATAAGTCGTAGGGCATCCGAGTATCAATGGGTGCTTATGCCTTAACGCCACCCCGTACCCCTAGATTATTGGCTTTTAGTGTATGACCTTGGCAATGCCCTTCACGCATGCATATCTGCAGAAATGAGGGGGGACGGGGTATGGGTTAGCCGTCTATTTCTTCAAACATTAAACTACACGATTCACAGTAAAAACTTTGATGCGATGTGAGGAGGACAGGCGAGTAGTGACGCCATGTGAGAAGGACATTGGAGTAGCATTCAGGACTTGGGCAGTTTCTTTGTATTTCATTTCCCCTTACTCTTGAAAAAGCAAGAAATTGTTCTTTTGCAAATCCATTAAGAAAAAGCTCGCGTTCAAATGGATTTAAAAAATCAGAGGTTTTCTTGTGACGATCTTTTTGAGTTTTGAAGTAAGATCTTTCAACTTCAGACAATGAATCATACATATTACTCTCATAATGATATTCCTCCTCAACCTCTATTTTTTCATCTTCGATTTCTCTATGAATTATTTCGCCTGATCCATTGAAATAAAGGCTGCATTTGTGGTAGTTACATTTGTAGTCCCCATCAGTGTCAGGACCAACTACATCGTGTATATCCTTACATTCAGGACATTCAGGGGTTCTCTTTTTAAGTTTCTTATTTTGTTTGTGAAAAAATTTGTGGTGTTCTTTACAAAGGGTAGTGAGGTCATCCAATCCTTCATTTCCCCAGTTTTCGTAAGTCAAATGATGAACATGGAGTTCTTGATCATCTCCACACAACCTACACTTATTGCCATCTCGCTCTAGTACTTTCGCCCTAATATCATCCCAGTGGCTAGGGTAGGGATGAGGTTCTTCAGGTCTAGGCTTTACAATCTTAGCCATTCACCCCCCCCCACTTTCTGCCCAAACAAAGTATTATAAATTTATAAAAGTATTTTTCACTCTAACGGACATTCTCATGTAAGGAATCCATATCGCACAAGCCACAACCGACTGAACTACCATTTTAGTAGTTTCTGCATCAAACATTGGTTCAGTTGGAAAAACAACTTTACAAAAAAGTGCATCAATAAGAATAAAAGCAGTATTAGCTAGAATAGTAATTATGTAAATCTTCGGAAAATTTTGTTTCTCTTTGAAAAAAAGAAAAATAAGGTAAATATAGGCGATTACCAAAGCACAATTACCAATAATTTCGAAGCAAACTATTACACCAAAGAGAGGGTTATAAAATTCTGAGCTTTGCAGAGTAAGGGCTTCCCAAGTGCCGTCGTTAAATATTTCTAAGTAAATATTTAACTCTGCTATAATTCTAAGTGGCGAAAAAATCACACCTATTGCTACTAGAATTAGCCATCCACCTAACCCTTTTTTAACCTTTAGCATTTCTCCATTTGACGATTCGATCATGAATTAATGAAAGCAATGAAATTACAGAGAAGCAATGCAGAATTAAAATTCTTAATCTGAAACGACAATAAATTGACTCGATAGCATATTATAAGAGAAAATTACAAATATGGCTTATTTTGGTATTGGATTAAAGATATTCTGTGCGAATCTCGCCTTTTTCTTCATGGTGTACAGTTTGTATTTTACAAGCGATTATGAGCTGAGTGCCTGGAAAGGTATTGGATGTTTTTTTCTTCTAGCTTTATTTTGTGGTATTCTCTCAATCATAACCTTTGGTAACAGTTTATCTCCAATACTTTTTGAATGGTGGTGGCATGACATTCCATTTTGGGAATTTACGACACCAGCATTGGTTATCTCGATAGCTAATTTAGTTTGTCTCGTAATTATATTTGCTGGGGCTTATTTTGAAAAAGATAGCATATAGTCAGTTTCTATGGGTATGAAAATAATACAATTTATCGTTATAGCTCTAGTAGTTGTTTTTGGACTATATCAATGCTTTAGCGACTGGGGAGATTACGCATTTAGTAGAAATATTGAGACATACGAAGATTGGACTAGGTATCATCATTCTGGAGTTGAATATGAAGAGTTCATGTTCTCTCAAGATAACGAAAAAATAAGACAGAGCTTCGTAGAATTTCTTAATAAAGGATACATGGAAAATGTTCATGGTGGGAAAATTCCAGACGACCCAAAAAAGTTAAGGATTAAGGAAATGGTGACCACACTTGATGATGGGAAAACCCTACTAATTTATAATCTTGGTAACTTAATGGATACAGACCAAGAAGAATTTACTTACAGGTTCTTTGATAAAATAATCGATTATCAAATAGATTCATTGAGTTTAGATGAAATGGACTCTGCTATATTTGGATTCATTAACAACTATTTTACTAAATTGATAATTCACAATGAATACCATGATGGTATTAGGTTTACACATCAAGATAGAGACGAGCTTGAATGTAGCGGTACAGCATTTATGGGCTTTGGTTCTAAAGCAATAAAACGAATGGATGAGATGAAAGAAAAAGCTACAGGTCTAAAAGCACAAAGGAAATGAAAAGAAAAGTAATATACTGGCTTATATTTGGTGCACTTGCGTTCACTACTTTTAATAGTGACATGTCACAGGCAGAAAAAACCGCCTTTGGTCATCTTTTGTCAGTTTGGATTATTTTTGGAATTAGTGTAAGTGCCTCAGCTAACTCGATAGCATCACACTTTCAAAAGATTAAGTATATCTTTATAGGTGCTTTAGTTTTAGCTGTATTCGCTTACGGTAGTGATGCTGATGATGATGAGCATAGAAAACAGAAGACCATTGGTGTAATTGCTAAAGTGTTAATTGGTGGCTATGCAGGAGTATTAACAAAAGAATACTTGGATAAACCAAAAAGCCCCACTGATAATCAGTGAGGCTTTTGGGATGAGTAGAGAAAACTCCACCACCATTCAGAGCATAAAGGGTCAATAGGTGCATCCCTTCCACACTGCTTTGCGAAGCACCAGAATTATGCAAGGAAGCATGCACTCGCATCCAATAGAAGTTGGATTATGTGCAAATCATGTGGTTTTTAGGCTTGGGAGGAGTGGGGAGAATGGGGGGAGAACAAGCCGACAATTGGGTAACGGTGCACGTCAGAAAGAAAACTCCTTAAATCTCCAATTGAAATAAATACCATCTGAACGAAGTTTTTCTTCGTCTCTTATTTTTTTAATTTTCAAATCATTCTCCTTTATTTTTTGGATGTGTGAGTTGTTATAAATAGTAGGCCTCCTGAGAAATTCCGGTAATGATTTCCAATAAATAAGTCTCCTCTTTAAAGAATAAAATCTCTTTAACTTTTCCACAGCCTTTTTGTGTCCTTTTGAGGCTGCAGATTCATAATATTTTTTAGATTTGTCATAATCACCATTATCTGAACCAGTGTAAAGGTACAACTCACCTAATTGATACTGACTTGATTCATCTCCATGCTTCGAATTCTTCTCGAAAAAACTTATCGATGATTTCAAGTCACTTGCCTTTTTAAAAAGCCAATCTGAATGTAAATCAATTATTTTCTTTATTGACCTTGCATGCCCACGACATGCTTGAAGAAAAAGTATTTCTTCAGCTTCAAATTTTGCACTGATTCTAAACAATAATTCTGATAGTAAAAAGTTGTCATCAGCATCGCCTCTATCTGCACAAAGTCTAAACCATAAAATTGACTCTTGTAGATTACATGAATCAAAATGAGCAGATCCAAGTTCCCGCAAAATATGCAAGTCTCCTTGCTCAACAGAAACTTTCGGATTAAAGAATCTAGACTCTTTTTTTGTATGAATAAGTAAAGATGCTTTTTCGTATAACTTAATTGCCTCATTTAAAGAACCAGCAACTCGCTGTTCATAGGCATTAATCTTATACATTTCCAATTTAGTCTTAATCAATGAGTGATAAGATTTTTCATTAAGAGGTTCAGTCCTATTAGCCAAGTCTAGCCAATCATGAGATTTTTCAAGCTTTTTGCTATCTCTATATTCATCTCCTAAGATTCTTTGAGCTTCACTATCTCCCTGAAGTGCTGCCATCTTACACCATTTTAATCCCTCTTTTTTATCTCTTTGTATTAAATATGTATTTATTTCCTCGTGTGCTTGCTCTACTCCGTTTTCATCTTCGATGCACTCCATTATTCGTTCGTGTTCCTCGACTTTTTCTAAAAAATAATCAGCTAAAAGCTTTTGAGCTTCCAGATGTCCTTTTTTGCCGACAAAAATTAGAGAATTTAGAGTTTCTTTTCTATATTCTCCATAATTGTGAAAGTGGTCATCATCCATTTTCTGAGCTCGATAAATTTCAAATGCAGCATCTAAATTTTGATTTTTTATGACGGAAAAGCATTTAATGGAAAAATTTAATAATTCCACAAAACGAGTTCTATTTAATTTTTGATTTTTTTTCTTACATTGAGAGTATATCGATTCTGCTTCAGCGATATAATCACAACCGATGATGTAAATACCTTTTTCTGCAGATGAATAACCTTTTTCTGCGGCTAATGTATACCATTTTAATGCATCTAGGTCATTTTTAGTTATACCCCAACCATGGGCATACATACTACCTAACCAGTCTTGCCCCCTAGGAAAACCTTGCTTTGCAGATTTTTTAAATAGTTTTACTGCTTGCTCATGGTTTTTAGGAAGACCAATCCCTAGAGTATAAAACTCGCCAAGTATACATTGGCTCTCGGCGTCACCAAGTTTAGCATTTTTTTTAAACCAATCGACTGTGTGTGCAAAATAGTCATAATCATATTTATCGCTGTAAAAATAATCACATAAAATTCTGTGGCTTTCTTTGTTGCCTTGAGAAGCAGCATGCCCAAACCAATAAATTGATTTTTCAATATCGTGATTAAGACTACATGCATGGGCAAATATCAAATTTGCATCACCTTTAAATTTAATTAATTTTGTTTGTTCAATTTCATTCAAAGTTCTAAATTAAGTTAAGTTGTGTTGTGATTAAAAACAATTTTCTTACAACTAATTCAACTTCAAATCAACCATACTATGGAATATGATGAATATAAAGTTTTACTAGCAAAACTAAAGGCGGATGCGGCAGAAGAGTTTGTTAAAATCAAACCTATGGAAGATGAACTCGAAAAAGCATCAAATGATTATGCTAAACTTTTGGAAGATTATGAATATGAAAATCCCATAGATAATAACGATATTAATCCACATTCTGACGCTGCAGATTCTTGGAATAATGAAGAAGAGTTTCAGAGGTATCTGCATTCAAAAAAGAATCATAAAGATCTTTTCACAGAAATTTTAAAGACAAGATTTCCAAGTATTGAAATATCTCGTACAAGTATG
>Ga0070747_1000428_pt1 | contig 21281 bp, 26 predicted proteins | sample VirMetDEL_Mar_31_FD_77321 | JGI IMG/M metagenome (GOLD analysis project Ga0070747, IMG submission 77321) | Aqueous microbial communities from the Delaware River and Bay under freshwater to marine salinity gradient to study organic matter... | ecosystem: Environmental > Aquatic > Marine > Coastal... | reverse complement strand
CTGCTAAACGGTTGCTCTAAACCACCCCTGTTGGAAAATAACTGACCACCACCAAAACCTGCATAACTATCTCGACTCGCAGTAGGATACTGCGTAGGCTCCTTATCATAACCAGCCGTGTTCATTACCTCAATCTCATCCGCAGAAGGATACTGCGCCGCAATCCTCTGCTCAGTCGCAGCCCTCAAAGCCGCTTCCGCTGCCGCCCTGTCATCCGCATCATTCTGACGCTGTTCTTCCTCTTGCCTGTCTAACTCATCTCTAAAATCACGCGCCTCAGCACCAAAATTCTCAGAACCAGGGCCATCTCTACGAGCATACGCAGGAACTCCACCTGGACCAGGCTGACCAGAACCACCCATCTGCCGCAACATAGACTGCTCTTGAGGATCAATATACGCCAACATATGAGGCTGATCTTCAATCATAGTCTGTCGAGGTACAGCTCCGCCTTGGTTAAAATTAGCCGCATAGTTTCCACCACCTGTCGCAGTGTTGTTTTGATGAAACAGCACATCCTCGTTGCCTCTGCTCATCGGATTATATGGACCGTTAAGTGCGGGACTTTTATTCATAAAGGGCATTAGCCCACCACCATAACCTGACGGAAGTCGATTATTGTATGGAATTTGAGTAATCGCTGGTTGAGCAATAGCAGTCATACCACCAGACTGTAAACCAAAAGTCTCTTGAGCATTGCCAGCAACTTCGTCAATAAATGGACCTACCTCCTGACTAGCCTGCTGTTGTAACTGAGTAGTAATATAACTGCTAAGAGGCTGTAAAGCACCCTGAATACCACCACCTCCACCATAACCGCCAAACGAAGGCATAACCGCAGGTCTAGCCGCAGATAAATTCATAGGAGGTAAGAATCGTTGTTGGTCTGCTATGGGCTGCTGAACAGAGCCACCATGACTCATCCTCACAGGGCCACCCCTGTTCATAGCTAACGGAGCAGTCGTGTTCATCTTCTGTAAATACTTGCTAAACTTATCACGACCAGAAGAACTACCACCATAACCCGCAATACCAGAATTACTGCTGTTTAACGGAATCGGCGATCCTACAGGAGGAACACCACCCATCGGAGGCTGTAATCCAGGTAACGTAGGTGTCGGAGCAACAGGTTGAGTACCCGCCATCGGACTCATGCCCGTACCAAAACGTGGTGGAAATCCTGCCATAAGCCTTCTCCTAATAAATTATATAATACATACTAACAAAATATTGAATTTTAATCAACATACTCTAATAAACCATTCTTTATCATACTATCCGCAAATAATTCCCTGCTACCATAATGATAGTCACCACCATTCCACTCACACATCTCCATAGCCTTGCGCTTCATAAAAAGAACCTCCTGACTACTAGTCAGTATCGCCATATTAGATAAAATAGGAACAACTTCCTCTGGACTCTGCCCGTCAAATTCAACAACATCACCGTAACTCAAACGAAATGTAGGCATCTTTTTCCTTTTTTTAAAATTTTTTTTAGAGTAGTGTATTCGCAATAAAGATGAACACACACAAATTGTCAAGGATCTAAAAGTGGGCTGTATAGAAATTCTACTCGCAATTTCACTGCACTTGGGCATGGACGGAGACTACAATGCAGTACACCCACACGCCAGATGTAACATAGATGACTCAATATTCGGCGTATACTACAACTCACTCAACAATCTCAGCTTCTACGCCGCTAGAGAATTCAAATTCGGTTACTTCTGGGACCAAAGAATCGAACTAGGCTTCGTATCAGGCTACTCATCCAGCACAGTAACACCCATCATTCGATACAAGATCGAAAACTTTTTCATCTCACCCAGCTACGAGACACTCAATGGGGACAACAACTACGGCCTAGTCGTCGGGTTCGAGTTCAAACTTTAATTTTTTTTTATAAAATTTTTTTTTGGGGTAATCGTTTGAGAGAAACTGGGTGTAAAGGCCCTCCGCACTACCATAATCTATTTCGGGGGTTCGCATAAGTCAAAATCCGATCCGATGTAAATCGAACAATTGTTCTAGGGTACCTACCACCATATCCCAGATAGTCCCTCACGCCCGATATTAGCGCCACCAACAACCCGAACAATTGTTTTGGTTAGTATCCCTGCTTAGAAAACATAGCGCCAATGTGCGGGCAAAAAAAAGAGCGGGATAAAACCCGCTCAAATTTATTTATTGAGTTTTACTTGCGATCTTTATCTAGATCGCAAGTCGATTATTCTATTCTGGAACCATTCGAAAACAGGGTCAGAAACACTTGCCCAAATTGACGCGCTACCAATTCTATTTTCTGGCATCAATCTTGGACCTGTGGGTTGGATTTCATACGACCTTACAATCTCGTATCCATTCAAGTGAGTGCCGTCCCCATAACGATTACCAAAGGTTGCTTGGTCGTATTGTATGACGGCTCGCGTCCTATCAAAATCCAATGTTTCTAACCTGTTTCTAATCTCTGTAATCTGTCTTCTAATATCGGCATCGGTTCCACCTGTGGCGTTCATAATTTCTTGCGTTGCCACACCACCACGTTGACGTGCCATCTCATACACAACACCAACCCTAGTTCCTCTTCTGAATGGTGCATTTTCTGGGGTAGTAATTGTAATTGGTTCACTTCCTATTTCAACTCTGTTATCCACAGTTTGTGCGACTAGGGTTAAAAGAAATTCTACCCAATGCGTGATCTTGTCTAGTTCTATTGTACCACTTGCTTGCCGAAATTCTATAGTGCCTTTTGAAGTCCAAGGTTGTAAGTTAATAACGCAATACTTTCCCATGGCATTGGCTATAAGCTCTTCTATAGTATCGCCAACAATTGTTCTGGTTATGGGATTGGCCATATTGTGATTAGTTCTAGATGGTGGAAAAAAACCATTTATCGAAATTTGATTTAATTGATATCTTTCCATGATATCTTTTACAGCAATTGCGTCCATTGGCTCTTCCAAACATTCTAATTTAAGAACGTCTATATTCCCATGCCTTTGCATACTTTGAATACATTGACCTGCAAATGTGACTAAATTAATATCATCTTTTATTTTGGCGTTACCTATATGAACATGCATACCGCAACTTCTATTTACTGTGGCACCTTTTCTTTGAGTTAGTTCTATTACGCTTTTGATGTAATCAATTGAGAACTGGTTATAAGGTAATGGTGGAAATGCAATTTCTAGATCTACACCTGTGGTGCCATCGGGTCCACAAGGTACGCCATTAATTCCTGCATCTATAAAAAACTGTGGAAAATCCTCCCAACTTAATCCTGTTCCTGTAAGTGAAAATTCTAGTTCTAATCCAAACAATCTGTTTTTAATATTTGTCATTGTGTTTCCTCATATATTTAGTGTTTTGCTAGGCGTTATTGCCTAACACCTTAAGGTGTTACATGGGATTTAATGGGAAGTCAATAGATAAACACTATATTTCTATATTTATTTTACTTTTGTTTATTGGGTCAATAACGCTTACCTATTTGAGATCTCGCGTTTCCATTATAAGGAACGCGCATATATATGTGTATGTATGTATATGTATATATGTATGTATATATGTATATATGTGTATTCCGATCCGATCCGATCCGATTCTCCGATCCGATCCCGAACAATTGTTCGGCTTATTCTCCAGCAAAAAAAAGACCCAGCCGAAGCTGGGCCAGTTGAGGCGTTCTAGTGAAAAAAGATTAAAAGCATTATCGGAGTGGCGAACACACAAACCACCCCAATAATGTCAACGAGAAGTTTAAACTGATTGGACATATTTAAACCCCGCTTCTTCTGCCGCAAGTCTTAACGGTGTAGTATCAAGACCGAAATCCCTATATCCCTCGCCAATCATTCTATAATAACCGTGGCTCGGTGGTGATAGAGCTGTACTATCAACCATAAAATAACAAATCCATTTATAGCTATTGATCTTCCTCCTGTTGTATAGGGTTGGGTAACCTTCGACCCGATCCAGTGAGCGCAAGCATTGCGTTGTAATTTTCCAGAGAACAACGGGAGCTACGCAGTCATCTTCAGGTACTAAGTCAGCAACCCCTCGGAAAACTAAGCGGTAGTTGGGGAGGTAAAACCCCCCCATCGGTTCAGCATCAGGGCAACGCGCCTTCATGGATTCTAAGTTCGTATTCATTCCATATGATAGATAATACATTAACAGCCCTCCCAAAGTTCTTCCAAGACAGAATCTAAATCCATATAGTCATGGTCGTAACTAGCAAATTGTGTTTCATTCCACCAATAACCCTCGACGGTTTTAGTTTTAGTATTGATCCAAATATTAGGGCCGCCAAAAGCAACGCAAACCCTTGCACCTAGAAACTTTTTTTCACTTGAAACGATGTATTCAATGTCAAGCGCATCGGCTAGGTAATCGTACCCATCAACGTTCTCGCCATCATCGGATGTATAGCCATTTTGTAAATCTTGTGCGATTGACTGAACATTATTTTGTAAGAAATTTGTTCTTACATTATTAGATGTTAATTTAACTGTATTTGTCATTGTGTGTGTTCCTTCTTATTTGTTTATAATCCTTTTATATCCCACCTTATCTATAGTGTCAAGTATAAAAATGCAAAAAAACAAAAAAATATAAAAAGTTTCATAAGCCTCCTCCTTTATAATAGTCCCACAGTCTCCCACAAACAACGGACTGAGTCAACAGATAAAGTTCACCAGCAGCAACCGCAGCAGACGATAAGAACACGCACAATTGTTCGGGTTATCTAGCAGCAGGTTACAATACAACAGGTTCGCAAAACGCAGCAGTCGGTTTCAATACAACAGGTTCACATAATACAGCAGTCGGCTGCTGCCAGGGAATAACACGAACAATTGTTCGACTTATTAAAACGCAGCCACGCAGCCGCCAGGGAAGAAATTTTTTTCCCCTGGGCTGCTGCGTTCCCCTGGGGGTTAACACGAACAATTGTTCGGCTTGTGTCCCAGGCAGCCAGGCGCAGCCCGAATCCGATCCAGGCGCTGCTGGGTGCAGCCAGGCGTATATATGTATATATAGGGTATGCAGCCCGATATCCCGAACAATTGTGGGGTTTAATCCCGATTCCGATCCGATGCCCGATCCCGATGATAACCCGAACAATTCATCGGTTTATTTTTTTGGCAGCCTGCTGCGCCCCGAATCTTCCCTGGCAGCGTCCCGATAACCCGAACAATTTATCGGGTTATGCCCAGGGGCTGCGGTTTTCCGAGCGGGAAAGTCCTCGTTAGAGGCACCCCCGACAGTTAAACTCCGATCCAGCAAGCTCTAGGATATAAATAGTTATAGGGATTTATTGGAATTTTGTGGTATTACCTGTTTTTTCGCTAGGTGTGATGTCGATCATTCTGTCTTTAGCACGCTCCATAAATTCTTGGAGTTTAAGAGCTATGTCTTCTCGTGTCATAGCGTCGATATTCTCGTGCGTGACGTGGCTCCGATTGACCATAAGCCCCGTTACCTTCAAACGAAGCTCTTCGGCCTTTATAGCGGCAGAATAATTACCCACATCCCAAGCCTCATCTCTGAGCCGTTGCATATCTCTGACGGATTTTGTGATGGTGACTCCGAATTTGCTTTCGAGTTCCATTCTCATTTCTTCGAGCCGTTCTTTTAATTTTGGCATATTGAGCAACTGGACTGCTGAGACATTTGCGTTCTTATACCCTGCCTCTCTTGCGGAGGCTGTTTGAGTTAGATCCTTGTGAACGTAGTTGTCCAGAAACTTTTGTTGCTGTGGTGTGATCCTACGTTCAGCTAATCCATTTTTTCTTGACTCACCAAATTTAGACATTTTGTATCCTAAGCAATTTAATCCGACTGCCCCCACATCTATCATTCTGACAGCTATGGTCAATACTATTATGTCCCTCCTAATTCCTGCGGCTAATATTATAATTACATCAGGGGGGGTTGGGTATATACCCCCCCTTATAGGGGGGTGACGTAGTTGACGTAAAATAAGTCATTGATTTTAAACGATTATTTACGTCAAATTGACTTTTTGACGTACTTGACGTAAATCGATAAGTCATTGATTTTGTTACATATTCTACGTTACGTCAACTACGTCAAGATTTGACGTGGTTTATTTTGACGTAAAATAAATTGACACTAGGTATTGTGTTCCCATAACGCATAGTATAGGATCGTCTTATTAGGGCAAAAAAAGGATACCTAAAACAATTAATTTTAACAGTAGAGGTGTAAAATGCAATATCCAAAAGTGGTACAAAAAGATTTAGACAGGGCGGATGATATGGCCTCCCAAGTGTCAAGTAATAGCTTGGACTATTTCAATGGGGATATCTATCAAGATGCCTATCAAGATGCACTAATTAATATTGTGCAAGAAAAACACCATGAGTTTTATAGCTCTAAGGGTTTTGCATCGCAGAATGATTATTATGTAAATATGTTAAATCAAGCTAAGTAATTTTAACAATGACAAAGGAAACACAATGACACATAAAATTGACACTAATTTAGATCTACCAAGGCACGGTTCTGCGGCTGATAGGGGTGCGGTTGATGCTTACTACGGTAGGGACATGGAGCCTCATTACTTCGAGGGTGGGACGTACTGTTCACCGAGGCGTACTGACTTAACTAATCAGGAGCTTATGGAGTATTTTGTTGGCTATAACGATTGTACAGATAGAAAGGATTGGGGATGAGTATTAGTGTAGAAGATTGGCTAGGCAACCGTGGTCTCTTGGATGATAATTTTTACAAGGACAGCGCGATGAGCAAGCTTCGTCGGAACAAGATCCGAGGTGATTGGCTCTTTATTCAGTCTGACGGTGGTTGGGGTGATGTAGAAGTCGAGGCTTATCAGTTAAGCAATATGTATGGGGAGTGCTACGATGCGTGGCCTTCCAAGGGTTTTAGTTGGTCAGCGGCTAACTTAGCAAAGAAAGTAGAGAGGTTAGAGGCATGAACGAAGTTAGATTAGTATTAAGTTCCGAGGACTATATTACGTTGTATTCTGAACTTGCAGATCGAAGATTGAAAGCCTTAGATATTGTGTCGTTGGATGGTGTAATTTATGTTGAGGATGCTCAAGGAAACACTTCTTATTCCGATTGGGCGCAAGGTGAGTTTGATGACGAGTGCGTTATCATTGAGGATATTTTAGCAAACATGGGAATAGTACAGGAGAATGTGTAATGCCTTTGTATTTAAAAAAATCGCACCACAGCCGTGGTTTTGATGTCTTTGGTTACAGGGACAAGGCTTGCCGTTATCCTAAGATGCACTGGCAATGGCATGAGGAAAACAAGCCCGATGATGACACTTATGAGATTGAAATGGACAGCAACGAAAAGAAAAAAAATGTTTGGCGAGTTATTTGGATGGCGGATGTGTAATGGGTAAGTTTGTATTCTGGAATATGTTTTTCTTATTTTTAGTGGGGAGTTTAGTTTTATGGATTGCGTAACGTGTCCCGACTGCAATTCTGCTAAAGTTAGGGTAAAGGATAGCAGAAGTATTGAGTTGTTTGGCTTTAAGACCAAGCGCAGAAGGCGGCATTGCTTAGATTGCAACAACAGATATAATACTGTTGAGTTGCCTGAGATTTTTGTAAAAGATGTTTTTGGAGAAGATAATGACTAGAATGACGGAGATTGTAAACAAAATGAATTTAAAAACGTATTTCGACCATAAGAATGGTTTAGGAAATTTAGCAGAAGCGATGCGAGCAAAGTTCTTGCGTGAAGAGATCGAACTGTTGAAAAAAATGGCTGGTTCGACAGGAGACATAAGCACAACGATCTCTGTTCTTGAACATCAGTTATATGCCTTAGAAGGTAATGGGTTGCCCGATGATGGATGATAGATTGTTAGATGTCGTGAGTAGAATAAAAGAGTTGACTAGCGAGGTTTCCGATGCTGAGTGGGATCAAGATCCCAGGTTCGAGGCATTGGGAGCGGAGCTTAGAAAACTTAAAGCCTTACATAATAAGGGAATTAATTATGAGCCTAAGTTTTAATAGGTAATTAACCCGAACAATTCTTCGACTTAACGCCAGCAGCCAAAAAAAAACTCCCGCTCTAACGGAAGTTTTTCTTTAAATGGCAGACCCAATGACAAGTCTATCAAATAATAAAGATATTATGAGTATAAAAATTATATCATAATATTTGTTTTAAGCAACACTTATATTAAATTACCTTGATTTGGATCCTCTGTTAATGGTTTAAAAGTAATATCTGCAAGTTGATAATCTGCACCGCCAAACTTTGATTTATGAAATGCACCACTTGGCGTAATGCTGTTTAATTGCTCAACAGATAATAGCATTTTTTGCCCATCGTGCTGAAGTTCTAAGCCGCCTGACTTGATAGCTGTTGCCAATTCGTAATCACGAATAGAAACAAACTTACCAAGCCAAAGCTTATTTACGGTCTTTTTTAACATTTTAATCCCATTTAGCATCACCTTTTAAGAAAATAGCGTTCCCGACGATGCCTGTTTTAGCTAAATCTGTAGCCTTATCGTTCCAAGGTAGGTCTAAGAGTAGACCTTCTTCGTTAACGAGCAACTGAGCATCGGGATCTGAAGGGCAATAGACTATTTGAACCATTCCCCCAACGTATTCTTGTGCTTCTTTTAAAGTCGGTCTTTCTTTTTTTGTATTATATACTGCGAACATTTTCTATTCCTTTCATATACTATTAATTACCATAAAGTACGGGATAAGTAAAGAATTATTTTATAGATTACCTCTTGCAGTACGAGCTTCGTATACCTCATTTGCCATTGCACCATCCATAGTTCCGAGCCACTTTTTAGCTCCTCCCTGAGTAAGTCTATATACGTCAATTCTACCACTTTCTTGAAGTTGGGTAACGGTGTTTTTTATTGTAGTTTGTTCAAATGCTTTTAACGCTATTACGAAAGGTTCTGTTAATGTGGCAACACGAATAGATTCAAACACGCCATCATCTTTACCGCCTTTGGTGACTGCCTCGCCATTTCGCTCACACATTTCGATAAACTGGTACATATGGTTTTGTCTTAAACGTATGGTTTCCGAGAGAGCTAAGTTACGAATATCTTGTGATCTGTCTTCAAGTAAACCTGTGTCTTGATTCCGAATAAAGTGACGTATATCCCGATTAGCTGGACCGTTTGATTTAACTACACCACCATCGAATACGGTGTTTCTTGTATATGTTATATCCAGATCTTTACAGCGTTCACGACCGATCTTCTCGTCCACTTGCCAGACGGAGAACGCAGACCGCACACCGTCTACAATAGCTGATGTACCCCTGATAAGGTTACGCGCCTGTTCTGGAGTTTTGATAGGCTCATTCTCTCTAATCTTAGCCATGTGGTGATTAACCATGACTGTTGCACCTGTTTCTGTGGATAGCTGTGCGAGCATACCCATGAAGGCCGCCCCTGCCGCTGGATCAGCGTTTATGTCTGCATGGACAAAAGATGCCATTGGATCAGCAATAAACAGAGCTAAGTTATCAATTTCTAATATCTGTTCATAGAGCCTTTCGAACTCTGCTCCCATAACGTATGAATTATCTATCTTCTGCATCATGGGAAATACACCGCCCAAGTTAGGTAACGGAAGCACTCTCATATCGTGTTCGTAATCAAATCTTTTTCTCCTGGGATCTAGTCGCTCCACACGTCTGTGCAATTCGTCTTTATCATCCTCCGCTGTCATAATGACTACATTACCATGCGTAGATACTAATCCCCCGAAGGAGCTTTGCATTGAGAACCCTGACGCTACTTTCATAGCGAGATCAAGTGTCATCATTCCTTTTCCCGAATCACCAGCCGCTGCAAAAACGACAGGTACGCCCAGAGGTATTGTATCTGCGATCAGAAACTTCTGTTCTGGTGCTTTACCTACAAACATTTCCGATATGAGTAAGCTGTTATCTTTTAAAGAAATATTCTGTTTAGTTTTATGCTGTGGTTCATTTAAGAACTTATTGATGTCAAAACCTTCTGTGATTGCATCAGAAACGTCCCACTTCTCAGGCTTACCCCTTGGTGGCGACAGCATTGTTACAGACTTAGCCCCTGCTTTGGAGGCTAAATCTTGGACTAACTTTGCAATCTTTATTCCTGCACTATCATTATCAGGCCAGATAATAACCTGTTTACCCTGTAATGGAGAGAAGTCGTAACTTGGAGCTGACTTAACAGATAACATACCTGCACCCCCTAAGTTACAGGTTGCTGTGTAGCCCATAGCTTTTAGATCATCTGCACATTTCTCACCTTCAACCCAGATAACGCGCTCTGCTTCCAGAATGTCTGGAATGTTGTACAAGGGACGAGTGTCGGGCATTTTAGGATATGTGCTTTGACCTGAGAACTGTCTAAATTCTTTTTTGGCCTTGCCGTCCGATCCTCGCATAATCTCACCCGAATCATCTTTGGATATGTATCTACGGACAGAGCAAATGATCTCACCATCTTCTGATACATAGAAATGCTCACCATCAAAAGGAGTGTTAATATCTATCTGAACTTTAGCTTTAGCTGGAGCTGGCGCATCTAAATTAGGTTTTATCGGGTTTTCTGGTGGTCTGGTGTATTCTGGCCCATCTAAATAGTCACTAAAATATTCCGTAACATCTCTTAGGGTCATTCCTCGACCCTCCATCATAATCTTTGCGATACCTCCGATACCTTCACTGGTACTAAAATCCATACCCTGCATAAAGTCAGCACGGTTAGAATCTACAGAAATTTTTAGAGATTTTCCGACCTCACCGCTTAACGATCCGATCTCAAATTGAGTGCCTCTGATAACACCGTTTGGGTATGTATCCACCAGTGCTTGCAACTGTATGCTACGAGGCACTTTGTCACTGATTTCTTCTGCTAAATTACTGGATTTAGTATTGCTAAGTCTTATTACTACCATTATTCTGTACCCACCACATAAAGTTCGTTTTAATCTAGGAGGGTGATGTTTACCGACATTTCACCCTCCACTTTTTTCATTTCGGTTCTTCTCCCCAACACGAGTCTTGATACTCGCAGAATTTGCATAAAAAGAAATCTCTACTTTGTGCTATGCGAGGTAGAATGTCATTTGCTTTTATACTAGTCAAGATGTCTACTGCTTTATCGCTTGCTTCTTGAGCAAGTTTTTTATCAAACGGAACTAACTCATAGTAAACTTCACTGGTATTTTTATTAACAACTGTGAATAAACAATCGTTTTCCGTAAGATCCATGTAGGCTTGATAGAGTGCTATCTGAGTCGCATAAACCTTATTTGTTTTAGCAACACCGTGCTTTACAAACTCTTTAAACTTTCTATCATTCGCAGATTTGTTTTCCCATAAGGCAGGATACCCAATAGGTATTGGCCCCGACAATATAACACCATCTATGTGACCTTTTATTTGATCCTCTGCTATAGCGAACCCAAATTGCTTTCCAAACTTATCTTCTGTTTTTAAATCAAACTCTGCATCACGCAACCATTTAGCCGCGTAATCCTCAATCTCATGTCCGAACTGAAAAATACGCAATGTCTTTGCAGTAAATTCCCTTTCTGGATCAGAAGGATAGTTCATAAACCTATATTGTATTTTTCTGCTACATTCCTCACCAATTGACGAAGCGCCTATATAGTTGCGTTTCGGTATTTTTTTATTATTCTCAACGATCTTCTCGTCTACTGCGTCTGAGATTTGATTCTCTAAATCTTTAGAACGGGATGATGGTGCTGTTTGTCGGCCAATTTCCTGTGATTCTAAAGTAGTTCTCTTCAAGTCTATCAATGGAAATTTCCTCCTCTATTGGTGTTGTTTGCTGTATTGCATAAATTAATACTTCTATTTGCTCTTGAGACATTTCACATAATTTAGTTTCCCAACCAAATTTCTTACACACATGTCCTATTTCTTTAAATGGACTTATTTTATCAGTCATGTATCCCCCTTAATGTAATTTTCGTTTGTTGTTAGTAAGCATTTCCTTTTTGGAAAATAATCTAAATTTTTTAATATACTCAATTGGAGTGTATAATTTTATCATATGACGTAAATCTCTTTCTGTATACTTCTCGTCAAGTCCTTTGTCTTTAAAAGAAAAAATCTCCCAATTGTAAGGTTTGTCATTTTTTTTAGCTGAATAAAAACAAGAGCCAAACAGAACATTATTTTTAGATTTTAATATATAATCGTTAGTTATTTCTCCAGCACGATCAGCTACTTCCTGGTCGTCGTAACTATTCCTAACAAAACAAATCATTTTAAATTCATTCGTAAATATTTCTCCTTCAGTGTTTTCACTAATTAAAAAAACATTCATCTTAAACCTTGGCATCTTGCTCTTCCTTTATCATAAATTCTCCACCTAGAGCTGAATAGCCAATTTTATCCTCCCAACTGTCCTGATGGTGCATCGACTCTAGCAACCTAGATGTCTTTAACCAATCCATCATTAGAACCACATGGCCCTCATTAATGTCTCCATCAATAGAGTTTATGATGACGTTCCAACCATCTGCAATTCTCTTGTGATTTAACTTTGCATCACCGTAGACATCAGCTCTATCAACATTAATCTTTGCTTTAGCCGCATCTAAAAGATTATTTCTTATCATAACCCATTTCCTTAACCATTTTATCTATTCCATCTTTATTCCAAAGATAATTCAACCAACAAGCGGCTTTATACTTTGTCCAGGAGAAATCCATAAAGTTGATTTCAACATTATTTTTCTTTAAAAGTTCCATTTGTTTTGGTGTAGCTCTATCATTTAACCACCTCTTGCTTTTGTTAGCTGCTTTACTGCTCTCAATCTCTCTCAGGAAGTCGTCTGCGGCAGAAGTAGCCTGTACTTTGCTACCAATCGCAACAGCCTTTAAGCGTCCATTCTGAGACTTCACAAGACCTATTGAGTTCTCACCTATTGTAGCCACTATTCCGAATCCGTCAAATCCAGTTGCCATCATGCAATTGCCATTACCAAAGATGTCTATCCATCTAAATGGTGACAGTTGCATCAGATCAAATTCAGTTAACTCAAAGTCATGTAGCTCAGACTTATCTTGACCCTCGAACAGATGACCACAGTTAGGACAGACGCGAGAGTTTTGAGGAACAATCCAACCACAATTATAACATTCTTTAGTTGGAGCTACACCTTTATCACCATCGTTTTCGTTTCCTGCTAAGTTTACACCCTCATCTAAAGCACCGTGAGTAATGATGCTTGTTCCAAAGTCTAAGACCAAACAGTCTTTTTTAATTGTATTAGGATAAAGCTCTGGATCAATAATCCTTAGACCTCGACCAATCATCTGAACCATTGTAGATTTGTAAGAACATGGTCTTGTCAGCACGATGCACGACACTGGTGGAGCATCAAAACCTTCTGTTAAAACTGCTACGTTTACTACCACTTGAACATCGCCATGTTCTAAATCGTGCAAAATCTGTGATCTATCTTTTTTAGGTGTTTCGCTTGTTACAACTTCTGCATTTATACCTTCAGCTAAAAACTCATCAAGCAGCGCATTGGCGTGATTGATAGTAGAACAGAATACAACAGTCTTTCTATCCCCTGCTCTATCAAGCCATTCTTCAACCACTCGCTGATTAATAATAGTTCTATTCATTATGGCTTCGACTTGTTCCATGTCGAACTCGTTTGCCAGTTTACGAACTTCACTTAGTTTATCTTTAACTCCAACATCAATTACAAACGCCCTTGGCGGAACTAAAAAACCTTCTCTAATGAGGGTGGTTAGCTCAATCTGATGTGAGCAATTATCGAATATACCTTTTAATGCTTTTCCATCGCCTCTGTTAGGCGTGGCAGTAAATCCTACAATCTCTGAATATTCATTATCATCTCTAACGGCATTGATTACTTTTTTATAAGTATCAGCGGCAACGTGATGACTTTCATCTACTACTACCATGTCAAACTTAGGTCTTTTAGACAGATTGTTATCCCTTGATAACGTCTGAATCATTGAGAAAACTGCATCACCATCCCAGTTTTTAACTGTACCATTGACAATACTAGTTTTCATAGATGGATTTATTTTACTAAACTTCATCATGTTTTGTTCTACAAGCTCGTTCCGATGCTGTAGAACTAGGACACGATTACCTTTTTTATATCTCTTACCAATTAAAGCAGAAAGCATAATGGTTTTTCCTGCACCTGTAGGCGCGACAACGATTGTATTCTTTCTATCATCTAAAGCTTTGGATGCGTCTGATACCGCTACATCTTGATATGGTCTTAGTATCATAATTAACCTCTAGTTGGAATGGAGAGAATGGTGAGGGGTTTGTGGCACTCTGCCCCTCGTCAGAGTGTGAATCGGCGTGGTCATAAACACCTTAGCCACTCACATTTAGCCTTTTATCTAGCCCAATCAGGAACAGGACCACTTGCTGTGGACTGTGGTTGAGGAGCTTGGCTACTAATAGGAGCCGCACCACCAGAGATAAAATCTTTTGAGTTCGGAGTAAGAACCACTAACATTTTATTTTGATCTGCGTACCCATTTGTGCCTTTTTCGACCTTAATTTTAACACAGATTTCCATGCCATTCAACTGGTCAATACCTGAGATTTGCCGTTTAGATTGTGCCGCTTCGGACATATCCGTAGGATCAAGATTATTATGGCTTTCGATAATAGATCTAAGAGTTCTTAGACCAATCTCTTTAGCCACTGGGATACCGCTTTGGCCCATTTTAGAACCATCTACAAAGATATTGTCCCAAACTTTTCTACGATCATATGGTCCACCGAAGACAGTTAGTTCTAACTGAGTCCACTTTGCTCCAGTATTCGACGATTGTTTAAACCAGTTACCTCTACCAAACTCAGGAACTTCCATGTCTCCAGGTTTTAATGAGAGAATTGCACGAACTACAGTTCCGTGTGGAATAAGTTCAAACTCTTTTGTTGATTCATCAACAGGTGTGTTATTTAAATTAAGCATCTTTAATTTTCCCTTCATTTGAATTTTGATTTTTAGGGTCAACAAATACCAAAGGTCTTTCAGACTGTGGTTTTCCACTACCCATTTTTGCAATTAATTTACCTAAGTGAGGCTCTTCGAGAGTTTCGAGCCTGCCAGACCTATCCTTCGCAGGATAGCCCCATTCATTTAATGGATCGCACACAAACGCACGATACTGTCCATTTTCTCCAGTTAGGATTGCCATCGTAATTATCTCATCAACAATACCTGGCATTTCCCTTCCTGTTTTCGCACCCTCAATCTGAAGGTTATACTGCTTTCTGTTATAGTCATCTGTGTACTCATCTAAGATACCCACGAAGATAACATTCTTCTCACGAATATGCTGTAGATGTGTAAGCCACGACATCATTTCACGACCGTGTAAACCGTAGGCGGCTCTGGTATCTAACTTACCACTCTTGTCAGAATGACATTCGGGTTGCTGTAAGCACCATTGAAAGCACAAACGCCCTGCGACTGTAATACTATCAACAAACAAAGTATCATACTTTGTCATCATAGCCTCACGATCACCATACTGAGCAGATACATATTCAAAATGCTTTTGACTATATGCAGACTCATCTGCCAAGGATGGATTTCCACCACCCAAGAAACACGCTAGATCACGACACTCAGGCCAAGTTCTTGGACGAATAACATCAATAGGCAAGCCCTCAATAGCGGCATCTCCAGCCTCTAAATCCATGAACAAAGTTTTATCTGAGTCCAGTGTTCGAGCAAGTGTAGTTTTACCTACACCGCTCTGACCACATACTACAATCTTGTGACCACGCTTTTCTTTCATGCGTTCGTCAGCAGAAATAATTTGTAATTTCATTTAAGAATCCTCTCTATCAATTTTAAACTTACCCATTTCAGTAACTCTACAGGGTTCAAGAAGATCCCTGATTTCTTTGTGAGCCGCATTATAAACTCGCTCATCTACAGAAAATGTTACTTTTGCAAAGTGGTTAGCATCATCAGGATTCATTCCCTCAAACACTTCCTTTAACATGTCATTGTCCCATTTTACTTTTTTAGGAATGTTAATTTTAAACCTACTGTTGCCTTCTGCAATAGTAGCTGTGCCAAAGTCTTTACCCAGCGATCTCAAAGTATCACGAGACTTTTGTAAGAATAAATCTTCTAGCTTTTCATCAATTTCTTTTAGTTCTGCGCTTAGATCTTTTACGATATAACGTAATTCTTCGCGTCTTTCGAATAGCTCAACACCATCCATTTTATGACCTCCTTGATATTTGTTTCGTTCACGGGAACATTAATCCCATAACGTAGCATATGTGTCAAGAGGTTTTTTTACTTAAATATATTTCAATGCCAAGACAGGCTTTCATCAGCTTCTTTTTTAATTTGAACTCAGGTGTCTCAACGCCTTTAGCGTCTTCCACAATTTCTGTCCAAATTCCGTTCATATCTTGCTTTTTGTACCTGAAATCCGCAATATAAGTACAAATTTTTTGTCCGTTTACTTCTAATGCAAAACGTACCTGTAATTCTAAATCTTTTACTGTTCCAGCTCTCTCTAAAGCCTTTATATATAGGTAACGCTCAGACTCCCATTTAGAATCAAACTTTATACCGTTTATGGTTACCTTTTTATTATTGTATTTAGACCTTGACCCAAATCTTCTGGGATTATATGGTGCTTTTACTAACATTTTTTAAAGGAATCCTTATATGCCAAATCCACTTAAATATAAATCGGTGAGCCTTACTCTAAGTGCTTACGACAAACTTGTCCATGTTGCTGATGTAGAGGACAGATCAATAGGAAGACAACTTTCCAGGCTTGTAGACCAAGCTTATGAAAACGTCAGGCCAATGCAACCATTTCCAGAAACTAAAAATAGATATGGAATCGAGTCAGTACTCGAAGACTAAGGACGGTTTAATAAACTCGCACTGCCAAGACCGCCAAGTAATGTCGCCGCTATTGTTGGATCTCCCATCGCCCTTTGGCGTATAGAAGTTTTAGCACTTAGTGGGGATGGCGGAACTACTTTATAGGGTAAGTCTTCCAAAGCTCCTGGTTGAACACTTGGAACTGGAGTACTTGTTGCTGGTGTTTTTGGAACAGTATTATCTTTTACACTATTATTTATTAAATTTTTAACTCTATCTGCTTCTTTTGAAATACCTTGACTAGAAGCTTGTCCTGTAAATTGTGCTATTGAAGAAAATAATAAATCTGGAAGAAAGTCCATTGGTTTTTTGTTTTGACCTATTAATGCTTTGTAGTCTCTCATAAATCTTTTATAAAATGCGTCAGAAGAAAACATTCTTCCTATAAGACTAAACTTTGTTAATTTACCTAAATTTTGTAAAGGACTTGCTGCTATACTTGCCGCAACTAACTCACCGCCTTCAGCAGTTTTAGAATTAAATTTTAAAATTTTACCAAATTGAGCCATATCTTTTGCCATATCATCACCAAAAATTTTTGCATGTTTAGCTTGATCTTTTGTTAATCTATCAGCAAACGCTCTAAATTGAGTTGGATCTGTTAAAAATTTTGCATCGAAATCTCCTATTAGATTATCCATATAGGAACCTCTAAGGACTTCTTTACTAGCGTCATCGCTAAAATAAGCCATGATTTGATCTATATCAGAAGCTTTAGTGGAAGGATTATTAATATATGCCGCCGCTTCTACATCGTCTAAACTATTATTTTTTAATTTTTTAACTAAACTATTTCTCTGAAACTCGTCCCATGACTTTCTTTTAGTTAGCACACCTTTTAATAAATCTATTCCATCATCAGCAAATACTTCTCCCTCTTTTAGAAGCCCTATTATTTTTTGATCTAAGCTTGACAAAGACAAGGAATCCATTTGTTCTGCTAATTTTTTTACTTGAGCTGCTTGAGAGCCAAATAATTCGTCGGCTGTTGTACCTAATTTTTTATATGCTGTAGAAAATTGTTTACCACTAAATTTAGTAGGATCAAGAATAGAAGTAGACTCATCAATAGTTCTTCTTAACCATTCTCCAGCCATTCTAGACCTTAAGTTCTCGTACTCACTAACCACGCTTCTAGAGCCAGCTTTTCTACTAGCGTTCATTCTATCTGCTTGGTTATCTAAAACTTTTTTTAAGCTCCTAAGACGTTCAGGGGCATTGCTCTTTAGGATGCTAGACTCCATCTTTGAAGCATCTATAGGTTTGTTGTTTCTAACAGTATTAGCTATATTTTTTAGTATTGAAGAATGTTCTAAAGCATCAAATTGCCTCATACCTTCAGCGTAAAGTTTTCTTTGCTCTGCAACGGAGTCTGCGGCAGCGAGGAGTTTAGCTCTGCTACCTTTTCCACCTCCTCCTCTACTGGCTCTAAAAGTAACAGAATCTATACCTGATAAATTTTTTCTCGACAAAAGAGTATCTATTTCATCTATAAATTTATTAGCCATATTATAAACGCCTTGCTCTGCGCCTTGAGTCATTTTTGTATCATTCAAAGATTTTCTAGCAGAATACAATTTTGCAAAAGAAGATTTTTCTCCTACGTTACCCATTGATACCAAAATAGCTTTTTCTAAATCTTGGCTTGTTCCTGCAACTATATCTTCATATTTTGCAGTTCCCCCAAGGTCATCCACCATAGCCTTTAAACTTCCAGATGGAATGATGTCAGCATTTCCTACAACAGATGAGTTTATTTCATCTATTTTCTTAAACCCTGCCGCTGATAAATCATCAAAGTGCTTAAAGGATTGGCTTAATGCTGTAAATAAATTAGCGTCTATTGTTAAATCTGCTACAGCAGCTCTACCAAGATCGTCGGCTACATTAGTCATATGAGCCATTACTTCTCTAGATAATTCTGCTTCTTCTTTTAAAAGTTTCTTATTTCCAGATTCTGCGGCTTCTTTTAATATTCTACCTAAATCATTAACATTTGAAGCCCCTGCGTCATTTCTAAATTTTTCTATTTTAGCGGTTATGGCTTCATGGTTCTTTTTTAAACGAGGAGAAGATTTAAAAATTCTTTCTGCTAATGCTTGTTGTCTTGAAATTACACTAGGAGATCCCAATGCACTTAAACTAGGCTTAATTCCAGCCTCCAAAGACTCTCCTGCTAATTTTAAATCTTCTGGAGACAATCTTGAGCCACTTGGACTAAACAACTTAGATATACCTTTAAATACTATTTGCCCTGCACCCTCAAATAAACCTGAAAGCAAAGCTTCTTTACCAGTTTGTTTAGCTATTTCTCCTGGAGTTTGACGAGAAACACCTGCTAGATATTCCCCAAATTCTTCAATTAAATTTGCACCACCACCACCAAACGCAGCTCCTAACGCAGCACCTAGAAAAGGAATAGGAATAAGAACTTGACCCACTAAAGCTCCACCTACAGCTCCCCCTATTTCTGGGGCAATACCAGCCAGATCGCTAATGTCATTCGCGCTCATTCCTTTTTCGTCTATAATTATATTTTGATCTGTTTCTATGCCAAATTTTTTAGCTCCAGAAGGCGTTAAGGCTAATTGGCCTCCTGAGTCTCTAGTGTAATCTTCTACAGTTAAACCGTTTCTTTGCAGTACAGCTTCTCGCTCTTCTGCATCGTCAACAATAGATAAACCAGCTCTTAGACCTGCATCTTGAATACCAGTGGTTCTATCAAATTCTGGACCAGATGACTGCATTGATTCTTGTGTCGATTCTCCAGTTGATTGATTAAATTGAGATGCGTTAGATATAATATCTCTAATTTTAAAATTCTCATTTGGAGTTGGAGTATCTCCCGCTATTTCAAAGTCCATAGGACCATAACTTGATTCTACTGTAATAATAGCCATTATAAAATCCTATTTCTATCTAACATCAATTGCACTAGAGGAAGAGTTTTTTGTCGTGTAGTCTAAACTTGTAAGTGCTAAAGCATCTTCTTTATATTTTTCCCATTCCGCATCAGTCGCATACATATCTGGGTCTTGTAAATCTTTAGCAACCTTGCTCGTACTTTTTAACTTACTTAAAAATAAATCTCTAATTTCATTAATGTTAGATTTTAATTTCATTGGATTGCTCCACATTTGTGGATTACCTAATAACTTTTCTAATCTTTCCACATCTTTATTAGAAATTCCATTTCCAGTTTCTTGAGTTATTAATTTTTTATATTGAGCTATAATTCCTGAACTTAAAGAATCTATTGCATCTTGATCTGACATTCCATCTTTAAACGCTGTGCTAGGATTAAGTCCAAAACTTACTGCACCAGTTTTAGCCCAATCTAAAATTACATTACCAGTAAGACCACCTACCTTACTATAATTATTTAATAATTGATCTATTTTATCGGTTTTACGAACAGCTTCGTCTAAGTTTCTCATAGCTGTACCAACTGTATTTAAAGCATTTTGAGGAATCGCAAAAACTGCACCTTTGTTATTTCTTCCATAATTAACTTTTAGACCGTTATATACTTCTATATTTTTAATATTTCCAACTTTTTGATCGGTTACTCTTTGTTTTGCTCTATCCGATTCCATTTCTAAAAGTTCAAGTCTAAATGCCTGATTGTAACCCCTCATTTCTTTTTGGTATGCGGCGGCGGCAGATTCCCCTGCTTGCACTCTTCCTAAAGCATATTTACCTGCGGCAACTGCTTCGGCTTTAGCAGTTTTCTTCGCTGCTTCTAATTTAGGCAATGCTTTTTCTCCAGCCTCTCCTACTGCACTAAGCATCCTACCAACATTAAAACCTTTACCAGCTTTATTTTGCATTAAAGCAAGTCCCATAGCCATTAACGCAGAACTTTTGTCTGCTTTACCACTTGGATCTAAACCTGTAGCTTCGTAAAATTCTTTTTTATATTTTGCTAATAATTCTTCTTTTGTTTCAGGAGTTACTTCCTCACCTTTAGATTTAGCTATATCCTCAAGAGCAGAATTTTGTAATTTTTCGTATGCGTCTTCTCCGCCGTCTTCATATCCAGCTTCAGCTTCAGCTTTAGCGTCCATTTCTTTTTGTTCAAGTTCCATTTTTTCAAGTGTTGCTGAGTTTCCTATACTTAATTTAGGAAAAGTATCTAAATTTGATTTTTCTTCGTCTAAAACTTTTTGTTTAGCTTTAGATGCAATTTCTCTTTCTTTTATTTTTAGAAAAATATTATCAAACTCGTCATCTACACCAGGTACACGTTGTGAAAGCCCCCCATAATTCGTTCCGAATTCATTTGCAGCCGCACTTGGGTCATAATTTTCTGCATCTAATCTTTTTTTCGTTT
>Ga0070747_1000426_pt1 | contig 21290 bp, 34 predicted proteins | sample VirMetDEL_Mar_31_FD_77321 | JGI IMG/M metagenome (GOLD analysis project Ga0070747, IMG submission 77321) | Aqueous microbial communities from the Delaware River and Bay under freshwater to marine salinity gradient to study organic matter... | ecosystem: Environmental > Aquatic > Marine > Coastal... | reverse complement strand
GCCTTCTTTTATCGTTAACCAACAAAGCCTAGCCATAATATGGCGGCAAGAATCAACCAGTTGTGCGCACGCGCGCGATTATAGGACAAACATTAATCAGGCGCCATAATATGACGGATAAGAAACGAACAAGGTGCGACAGCGCAAAGGGGGCTGGTGAAATAATGACGGACGCTATCGACGGGCCACACGAGCCGCCCGAGCATGTAAGCCTAGCCGGTGAAGCTATGCCTTTTTGGTATTCGCTTATGGAAGCCAGAGCAAAACACAAATGGAATAACGCGGATTTAGAGACGGCGGCAAATCTTGCCAGATGCAAATATGATATCGAGAGAATGCAGGCTCAAATATATGCCGAGGGTGATGTGATTGAGAATCAAAGGGGCACGCCGATAGTAAACCCTAAACACCAACTACTTGAGACCCTGTCGCGTCGATCGGTTGCGCTTTCGAGAATGCTACACGTACACGCCGAGGCCACATTAGGCAAAGCAAAGGATCAGGTTAAAGGGAATAAGGCAGCGAGCAGAGCGGCGCAAGTTGTCGAAGAGACGGACGACGGTTTAATTCCAGGGATGAATCGTCATTAAAATCAATTCGCATATATATTCAGGGCCAAATATTACCTTAAGGGATTGGCGCAGTATTCCGATTGCTGAGCTGACTAGAGGTGAAAGGAATTGCACATTTATTGAACGTTACATGGTAATCCCCGAGGGTGATCAGGTTGGAAATGCAGTGGTGCTTGCTGACTTTCAGGTTTTGTTTATTTTGTCAATTTACGACAACGTAAATATAACTGATACAGCCGCTCTTTCGATGGCAAGGAAGAACGCCAAGACCGCAACAATTTCATTCTTAGTTATTCTTCATACCGTCGGGCCAGAGGCCAAACAAAATTCAAGAATAGTTTCTGGAGCAATGTCGAGAGATCAGGCGGGAGAAGTTTTCAATCTTGCAAAAAAATGTGTCCAACAGTCGCCAACACTGTCAAGCATTATAACAATAATAGAAAGCTCTAAAAAGTTAATTGGCTTACCACTGAATGTTGAGTATCAAGCAATTAGTTCAGAAGGTAAAACCGCCCACGGTAAAAGCCCTATCCTTGCTATTCTGGATGAAGTTGGACAGATAAGCGGACCACAATCTGACTTTGTTGATGCAATTACTACGGCGCAGGGTGCTTATGATAGCCCGCTACTAATTTACATCAGTACCCAGGCGGCTAACGATGGTGATATGTTCAGCATCTTAATCGATGACGCTAAAATAAATAAACCTAAAAAAACTATATGCCACGTTTACGCAGCGGATAAAGATGCTGATTGTTTAGACGAAGCAGCGTGGAAGGCGGCGAACCCTGCTATAGGTTTATTTCGTAGCGAAAAGGATATGCGAAAACAGGCAGAGAAAGCAGCGAGAATGCCAAGCTTTGAAAATACTTTTCGAAACTTAAACTTAAATCAACGTGTTTCGTTGGTGTCGCCTTTTGTTTCAAAGTCGGTATGGGAAGCTAATGGTGATGACCGCGGAATACTTGAAGGCGATGAGATTTATGGCGGTCTAGACTTGTCGGCTAGAACTGATTTAACGTCATTAGTTTTAATTGGTAAAGGTGAAGATGGCCTCATAGGTGTAGAGTCATATTTTTGGATGCCAGGCGATACTATTTATGACCGGTCGAAAGAGGATAGGCAGCCGTATGATGTATGGGAGCGCGACGGATTAATAAGAACCACGCCAGGCAAAACTGTAGACTATGAATATGTAGTTACAGAAATAGAGGAGATTATTGCAGATAGGGATATAATTTCACTGGGATTTGATCGGTGGCGAATAGATGTCTTTAAGAAGGAATGCGAAAGGAAAAGTATAGAATTCCCTTTGGTTCAATTTGGTCAGGGCTATAAGGATATGAGTCCGGCGATTGATAATCTTGAAGCTGAGCTACTAAATGATAGGATATGCCATGGATTAAACCCAGTTCTTACGATGTGTGCCGCTAATACGGTTATAACTAAAGACCCGGCAGGCAATAGAAAAATGGACAAGCACAAGGCTATAGGGCGCATAGATGGCATGATTGCTTTAACAATGGCTATTGGCATGCTAAACTTAGTAGAGGCTGAAGACGGTGAAAGTTTTTATGAATCTATGGGGCTAAATGATTAATGTTTTTTTCGAACTGGTTTAACTCGGCTAGTAAAAAATCTGGTCAGACGCTAGACGAGATTAGAAAAGCAATAGCTGAAAATACAGTTTTTAGTGGTAGCGTATCGGCTGTTACTTCGCTAGAGGTTTCGGCGGTTTCGGCGTGCGTGCGTGTTATCGGTGAGGGTATTGCACAAGTACCATTAAAAATAATGAAAAGGGACGGCGACAACAGAGCGCCAGCAACAGACCACCCACTCTATAAAGTCTTATCAGTAAAGCCTAACGAATGGCAAACATCCTTTGAATATCGCGAAACGATAGCGATGCACGCGGTTCTAGTCGGCAATCATTACTCATTTATAAATCGATCAGAAAAGCGCGGAATAATGGAATTAATACCATTTGCACCGGGTTCTGTTGAAGTTCTTCGTGATGATGAGCATCTAACGCTACAATATAAAGTAACTGGCAAGAATGGCAGTTCTAAAATATTCCCAGGTGAATCAATTTGGCATATCAAAGGCCCGTCGTGGAATAGTTGGCAAGGATTGGACGCGGTAAAGCTTGCCAGAAAATCCATCCTCTTATCGTCCGAAATTGAATCCCAACAAATACACACACAACAAAACGGCGTTAAAACTAGCGGCATTTATAGTGTCGATGGAGTTTTAAAAGATGATCAGTATAAGGCATTAAAAAAATGGATAAGCGCAAATATAGAAGGCAGTAGTAATTCTGGTGTGATGTTGTTAGACCGGAATGCCAAGTATTCGCAGACATCAATGACCAGTGTGGACGCTCAGACCCTAGAGACCCGCCGTTATCAAGTCGAGGAGATATGCAGATTCTTTCGAGTTAATCCAATTATGGTTGGTGCTGAGTCAAAAAATACGACCTACGCCAGCGCCGAGCAGATGTTTTTAGCACACGTTGTCCACACTTTATCCCCATGGTATAAACGAATTGAGCAGAGCATTGACGCTAACCTTTTAACGGATGATGAAAGGGCTGGCGGCTTATACTCTCGGTTCATAGACGACGCTCTTCTGCGTGGTTCGATGGAAACCCGCAAAGATGTTATACTTGGTTACGTAAACGGCGGAATGATGACAGCTAACGAAGGTCGAGCGCTGTTAGATTTAAATCCAGACGAAAGCGAACTATCAAACGAATTAAGAATACCTGCTAATGTAGTCGGTGCAGCAGCGACACAGGAAGATGACACAGATGAAACTTAAGCAAAAAGACTTTTTATTTAATATAAAAGAAGTCGGCGAAGATGGCACATTTTCAGGTTACGGAAGTGTGTTTGGAGTAGTTGACAGCTATCAAGAAATTGTTTCAAAAGGTGCTTTTGCTAGTTCGCTAAAGTCGCACAAAGAAAAAGGCACTATGCCAGCTATGTTGTGGCAGCATAATAGCGCAGAACCGCTTGGTGTTTTCACTTCGATGGAAGAAGATGATATAGGTTTAAAACTTTCCGGTCAGATCGCAATGAAAACTCAACGTGGGGCAGAAGCTTACGAGTTAATGAAGTTGAAAGCGATTAGTGGTTTATCTATTGGGTTTGTTCCGAAGAGCGAAGAGTTTGACAGAAAAAGCGGCATTACTACGCTAACAGAGGTCGATTTATGGGAAACATCGCTGGTGACTTTTCCTGCTAACGATGAAGCGCGAGTACAGAACGTAAAAAGTATAGAGAATTTAGAGAACTTAAGGGACGTTGAGGCATATTTGAGAGAATCAGGTCTGTCAAAACGAGAATCCCAAGCTGTTATAAGTCGAATAAAAGGTTTTGCTTTGAGTGATTCAAGAGCTGACAAAGATATGGCCGTGTTATCTGAGGCTATAAAAAACTTAAAATCACCCATTTAGGGCAAAAAACTATGGAAATCAAAGATATTGCAGACGGTATCACCAAGCAAAATGAAGCTTGGGATCAGTACAAGAAAACTAATGACGAGAAAATTGATAAATTAGCGAGTGGAAAATCAGTTTCTGATCTTGACGAAAAACTTTCGTTGATCAATACAGAAATGAATAATCTTGCTAAGGAAATGGCTGATTTCGATAAGAAGTCTGGCCGCCCAAATGCTGAAAACGAACTAACCGAAGACCAGCAAGAGCACAAAAAATCATTCTCTCGTTTTGTTCGCAAAGGGCAGACTGATGGCTTGAATGAATTGCAATTAAAGGCAATGAATTCTGGCAGTGATCCAGACGGCGGCTATACAGTGCTACCAGAAATGGACTCACAAATTGATCGTATTGTTGGGACTATTTCAACACTTGGTAGACTTGCTAGCAACAAAACAATCTCTACAAATCAATATAAGAAGCTTGTTAAAACTTCTGGTATGGCGATGCGTCGAGTTGATGACGGCAGCACTGGCGGCGAAACAACAGAACCTAAGTATGATCAAATTATACTCGACGTATTCACTGCCGAAGTTGAGCCATGGGTGTTTAATGAAACCCTAGAAGATAGTTCTGTGAATCTTGAATCGGATCTAGCCGAAGAAGCCGCTATTGCTTTTGCTGAAGGCCTTGGTTCTGAGTACGTGAGTGGTGATGGTGTAGGTAAAGCGCGCGGTATTACTTCTTATACAAATATTGCTAACGCGTCCTATACTTGGGGCTCTGTTGGTTATATCGCATCCGGTGCGGCTGGTGCTTTTGCTAGTTCAAACCCAGGTGACCAAGTAGTTCAATTACAAGGTGCTCTAAAATCTCAATATAGACCGGGCGCCGTGTTTTTAACTAGTGACGCAACGCTTAACACTATGCGCCAGTTTAAAGACGGTTCAGGCGCTTATTACTTGTGGAATCCTGACGCTTCAGCCGGTTTTGGTGGTCGCTTTTTAGGTTCGCCAGTTGAAATCGACGACAATATGGCCGATGTGGGCGCGGGTAGTTATTCGTTGGCTTATGGTAACTTTGCACGCGGCTATACTGTTGTGAATCGTACTGGTACCACTTTGATTCGTGACAATATCACGGCCAAAGGGAAAACCAAGTTCAACTTTAGACGTCGCAACGGTGGCGGAATTCATAACTATGAAGCGATTAAGTTAATGAAGTTCGCGACTAGCTAAACAAAACCGCCCGCGTAAAAACGGGCTTTAATTGTATTCGGCAAACATCCGAAATAAGGTGATAATAAAATGAGAGATTTACATAATAACGTGCGGACTAAAACGGTTATTTCTCCGTTGGCAATCGGCGCAAATGCTACAAAAACGGGCACTGTAATCGACCGACAAGGTTTTTTGTCTTGTGAGTTTGTCGCGTCATACGGTGCGGTAACAACTACAGGCACAGTGGTAACTTTAATTGTTAAAGAAGGCGACGCAACAGGCGCGCTAACAAGCGTTGCAGATACCGATTTACTTGGTACTGAAGCGCTTGCAAGTTTGCTGGCTGCAACGCCTAGAACGACCGGCACAACTAAAGAAGTCACCAAACGTGTTGGTTATACAGGTAATAAACGTTATGTAAGCGTTGATGCTGTGCAGACTGGTGTAACTTCCGTTGGCGTTGTAGCGGTGGCAGCTGTTCTTGGTCATCCAGATCTAGCGCCAACCACAAACCCATAATTTAGAATTAGTTGGGCGCTCGTCCGCTCAAGCCGTGAAACTCGGCACCAATTCCGGCGAGGGGATAATAAATGTTAAGTGATAAATCAGGAAAACATATAACTATTTTAGCTTTGGGGCCGAGCGTAGCCCAGTATTTAGATATAGCTAAAAGGCAGGGCGGTAAAAGTAAATTTTGCGATGAGGTGTGGTCGATTAATGCTTTGGGTGATGTCTTTAGTAGTGATTTAATTTTTCACATGGACGATGTTAGAATCCAAGAAGTTAGAGCGGAAGCGCTACCAGATTCAAATATTGGGGCGATGGTTAAGTGGTTAAAAACGACTAAAACACCGGTAGTTACTAGCCGAGATCATGAAGACTACCCCAGTTTAATAGAATTTCCACTTGAAGATGTTTTAAATAATTTAGGCTATGACTATTTCAATTCTACAGCTGCTTATGCGGTAGCGTTGGCGGTACATTTAAACGCTGCAAAGATTAGCGTTTTTGGTATGGATTTCACCTATAAAAATGTACACCACGCGGAAAAAGGTAGGGCTTGTGTAGAATTTTGGTTAGGCCAGGCACACGCGCGGGGGATTAGTTTAAACTTCCCTAAAAATACATCATTGATGGACTCAAGTTCCACCGCTGCGGAAAGGTTATACGGTTATGACACGCTAGATGTCAGCTATGAACATTTAGACAGCGGAGAGGTCAAATTGACAATGACCCCAATCGAAAATTTACCGACTGCTGAAGCTATCGAAAAGGCTTATGACCATTCGGCACCGATAGCAGACCAGCACAAAATACCAAAGGTTGAATAATGTATAAGATTTTAAAAAGCTTCAAAGGCTCACAGAGTGGAGCGGTAACGACTCAATTTAACGCGGGTGATGAGGTCGAATTATCTGATTACCTATTGTCTTGTATAGATAAAACGTGGATTGAAAAAGTTACTGAAAAACCGGCTTTAAATATCGAAAATAAGGCTATTTTAACAAGCGGCAAATCTAAAAAGGGCTCTAAAAAGTGACTTTTGTTGTAAGTACTGCGCCATCGGTTGAACCTATAACTCTAGAAGAGGCCAAAATTCAATGTAGGATTGAGAGTACTTACGACGACGACGAAATAACAGGCATTATTATTGCAGCTAGAAATCAAGCCGAATTATATTTGAATCGCGCTATTATCACACAGACAATAGACGCTTATTACGATAGTTTCCCAAGCTGCTTTGAAATGCCCCCCCTTCAGACAGTTTCAAGTATTACTTATTTAGATAGTGATGGAAATTCGCAAACGTTGGAAAGTAGTCAATATACAGTTGATTCTAAAAGTATCCCCGCACGAATAACCAGGGCTTATGGGGTCACATGGCCTTCAACTTATAGCCAAACAAACGCGGTAACTATTCAGTTTGTGGCCGGTTATGGTTTGGCAGTTTCGGTGCCTGAATGTATAAAGCAATGGATAAAATTACAAGTTTCTCACTACTTTGACAACAGAAACCCCGTAGTAATTGGTTCTAGTGTTGCTGAAGTGCCTAGAGACTACGTGAACGGGCTTTTGGACTCTGAGCGGGTATTGAATCGAGTATGATTAACTACCGCCCAGGCGAATTAGACCAACGCATAGACATTAAGCGAGAAGTTTTGGCAGATGATGTTATGGGTGGGCAAACAGAACGCTTGGAAAATATAGCTACGTGCTTAAGTGCTAAAAGTCGAAACTTAAGCGGCAAAGAGTCTGAGCGATACGACAAGCTAAACGCGACTAGTTTAAATTTATTTGTGGTTAGATACCGAGACGATTTGCGAGAAGATGACAGAATATTATGGATGGGCGAAGAATATAATATTCGCCATATTCCAAACAACGGCGGGCGTAAACTATACACTGAAATAATTGCTGAAAGTGGGGTTGCTCAGTAATGGCTAAGGGCTTCGATATTAGCGGAATAAAAGAGATAAAAGAAATATTCGAAGAAATAGCGCCAAAGTATGCCCGGAATTTAGCTAGAACAACTAATCATGCGGTGGCCGCCGAAATAACAAAAGGCGCTAAACAAAACATAAGAAATAAAACCGGAATACTGAAAAAGTCGCTAAAAACAAAGCGTAAGAAGTCACCACCAGACAAGCCCGTTAGTCATGTTTTTGTTGAACATGGTAAGAGTGCAAAGAATGACGGATTCTACTGGCGGTTTATAGAGTACGGAACAAGGGGTAAGACCGGCCAAAAAGCTAGACCTTTTATCGGCCCGGCTGCAGAAAAAATTAGAGCAGATCTAACGAATATTTATAGAGAGCAGTTTGGTAAAAAACTAGAAGCACTTTTAAAACGTGAAGCTAAAAAGCAGGCTAAAAAATGAGTTTTGAGGTAGCTATTCAAACGGCAATCTATGACAAGCTTATTGCTGATGCTGGTTTGATGGCTTTAATTTCCGGGGTTTATGATGCAGTCCCACAGACTGAGGTTTTCCCTTACGTCACTATAGGTGATGACAATCATTCGGATTGGTCGACAAATACGACCCTTGGCACTGAGGTTAGAGCAACTATAAATGTGTGGTCTAGGGATCGCGGGCGTAGAGAGGCTAAATTAATACAAGCCGAGATTTACGACGCGCTAAACAGGGCAACGTTAACATATACTGGCTATGATATAATCAATATAGAGTTAGAGGGTTCTGATAGTTTTATTGATGCTGATGGCTTAACACGTCACGGCGTGCAAATTTTTAGAGTTTTAATCGAGAGGAATTAATATGACTGGTGCAGTCGGTAGAGAGCTATTATTAAAAAAGAATTCTGTGATCATTGCTGGCTTGCGTAATGTCAGCGTATCATGGGGTGGAGAATCAATTGACATCACAAGCGGTGAAGATTCTGGGATTAGAACGTTAATCGCTGCAAGTGGTCAAGAGCAGATCGATATTTCATTTGACGGGATTACTAAAGATTCTGTTTTAAGGGATATTGCTTTAGGGTCAGCTTCAAAACTTTTAACTGATGTAACTATTGAATGGCCTATTTTTGACACGGCAACAAATGCCGATCCAGCAGATATATCTGGTAGTTTTAGGCTTTCGTCTTATGAGGAGGGTGCACCATATCAAGATGCAATCACATTCTCAGGATCGCTAGAATCAAGCGGCGCGTGGACGTTTGACGCTGAATCGGTGACTTAATGAGCATATTTAAAGAGGTTGGTATCACCTGGGCGGGCGAAGAATACCTTATACGAGCTGACAAAGTTATGGGTTTGGTTGAAGTCGTTGAGGATATTATCACGATGGAAGAACTAAACTCTAAGGGCATAAAGCGGGCGAAAATATCCCGCGCGTTTTGTGCTGCACTTTCTTATGCTGGCAAACGCGTACCTGTTGAGGATGTATACAATAAGTTTTTCGATGACTCGGCAGGGGTTGAATTAACATCTATTATTAATTTTATTTTGATGCTAATGATACCGCCTGAACATTTACAAGGTGACGCGGTAGAGGAAGAACCAAAAAAAGAGGAAGCACCACAAGAAAACGCTTCGTAAAGGAAGCTTATATGGTGGTGTGTGGGGCTTGGAATTTACCACCTTCTGAATTTTGGAGAATGCACCCTAGAGAGTTTTGGTATTTATACGAAGCTAAAACAACGCCAGAGCAGCGAGAAACACCAGCAGATAAATGGGCTGGTTTGTATTCTAAATTAGGTACTAAAAATGTCAGGTAGTCCAATAGGGGATGTAGCGGTTAGAGTGGGGGCTGATGTTGAGCCCTTGAAGCGTGGAATGAATAACGCTTCTCATTCTGTTACTAAGTTTTCAGATAAAGCATCTAAAAAGCTAAAAAGGGTTACTGCTAACACTGTGAAAATGGCTGCGGCTGCGGTGGCGGCTGGTGCTGCTATGACTGCGGCATTATTCGCTAAACAATCTAAAGTTATTGATGCTCTTGCGAAAACTGCTGACGCTTTAGACGTTACAACAGAAAGCTTGCAGGCGTTAAACCATCTAGCAGAATTGAACGGTGTTTCTAGTACCGCGATGGCTAAAGGTTTGCAAAAAATGGAAGTTAGATTAGGCGAGGCTGAAAGAAAAGGCGGCGCGGCGGCTGAAGCTCTCGAAGATCTAGGAATTAATTTAAAGGATATAAACACATTAAGTGCAGACGAACAAATAGAGGTTTTAGCTAAAGCTTTAGCGAATGTTGAAAGCCAAACTGTAAAAGCTTCTATTGCTACAGATATTTTTGGACGTGATGGTCTAAAAATGGTTAAAGTTTTAAACCAAATTCAAAAAGAAGGCATTCAGCCTACCGTCGATCTATTAAAGAAGTACGGCGCAGCGATAACGCGAGTTGATGCGGCACAAGTAGAGGCGGCAAATGATGCATTTTTAAAGGCTCAAGAGGTTGTCACTGGTTTAGCCAATACCATAACAGTTAAATTATCTCCGTTCGTTTCAGAGGCTTCTGATAGGTTTGTTGAGGCAGCGGCACAGGGTGAGGGGTTCGGTAAGGTTGTTAATAGCGTAATAATGACATCAATTAGAATCGCGGGTAAATTCGCGGATGTCTTACACGGTTTAAGGGTTGTATTCAAAGGCGTTGAAGTTATCGCGGTTAGTTTTGGCGCGGCTGTTGTATCGGTTTTTAGGCTTGCGGCTGAAGGTGTAACAATATTTGCTGACGCAGCTATAAGGGATGTTAACAAAATAATCGAGGGACTTAATTTAATCCCAGGCGTAGATATTGCTAATATAGATTATTTTACTGATAGCGAATTCATGAAGGGGTTAAGGAATTTCTCAGAGGAAACCGTTAGGAACATTTCCATAGCAAAAGAACAGCTGCAATCCTTAGCTATGGAAGAAATGCCGAGCTCAGGCGTTGAGGCGTTCTTAGATAGAGTAATAGAAAAACAAAGATTGGTTGCAGAGGGTGCGGTCACAATAAGCCCTCAAGAAGAAGAGCAAGAGCGGCTTATAAAAGAGCAAGAAATGCGCGAGCTTGCCCAGGTAGCAGAGCAAGAACACCTTAAAAAAATGGTTAATATGAACCAAAAAGCATATGGGGCTATAACTAATTTAATTAGGAATAAATGGGGGGACAATGCGGCCTCGGTTGCTAATTCTTCAAAAAGCATTGTTAATACAATTGGTGCGAATAGTAAAAAAGCTTTTAAAATATCTAAAGCGTGGGCTATATCAGATGCATTAATCTCTACATATCAAGGTATAGCAAAAGGCGTTGCGGCTGGTTATCCAATGGCGATTCCACTTGTGGCAGCGGCGGCGGCAACTGGTTTTGCACAAGTTCAACAAATTAAATCTCAATCATTTGGCGGGGCTGGTAGTGCAGCGGCTAGAGGCGGAGGAACGCCAGGTCAAGCATCAAACGCTATAGGTATCGGCGGTGATACGGGCGGTGGGGGTGGTAGTCCTGAAATGACTAGAACTGTTGTTGGTATTAATCCAGACGAAATGATTAGCGGTCGAACTATGATTAGTTTAATGCAAGAGGCGCTTGATAACGGCTCTATTCTAGTTCCAGAGGGTTAATAATGGCAATCTATATAACAACGGGACTATATGCGAGCGGCACATTAGACGCGACTGATTTCAACGCTAACAATCCCGTGATAGGTTATGATAGCTCTGTGACTTCTTCTTCAATTACTGCAGATAGTGAAGCTACAGACTTTCCAGCCACAAATATGGCGAACACTTCGACGGGTGAGTATTGGGAATCGGCAATTGATACGGTGCAATATGTAACCGTAGCGTTTACTTCACAGTTAGTGAATTATGTTGGTATAGCTGCACACAATTTAGTTGGTGCTACGTACGAAATAGAATATAAAGTTGGTGCAGGTTCTTGGACAGCGGTAGGTGTTGCGCTGATCCCCGATGATAATAGCGCTATTATGTGGTACTTCGAAGATACAACGGCTGACAATTGGCGCATTAAAATAACCCCGGTAAGCGGCACAAACCCAAAAATAGGCGTTGTGTATATTGGTACAGTATTAAGATTGCAGCGTAGGGTTTATGTAGGCCATACGCCTATAAATTACGGCAGGCAAACGAGCGTCCAAACTGGACTAAGTGAGGTTGGCGATTATCTCGGTAGAGTAGTTAAAAAGCGCGTACTCAAATCGAGCGTAAAACAGGAAAATATATCACAATCGTTTTACCGGTCAGATATTGAGCCTTTTGTAAAACATGCAGACGTTGAATCTGAGCCTTATTTTTTCGCATGGCGTCCTTCGTCTTATCCTTTAGAAATAGGCTATTGCTGGAACACTCGAAATATAGTGCCGAGCAATCAAAGGGCAAACGGGATGATGGAATTTAGTATTGATTATAGGGCTCACGCACCATGGGTTTAAAATCTCTAACTTACATTGAGATAGATCTAAATTACTGCCAAGAGGTTTTCAGTGTAGCGCCTTGCACTGCGACGGGCAGCGGTGACGCCAAATGTTTTAACGTTCGTAGTTTCAATTGTGATTGTCAAGACACGCCGAATTTTAACGCGGGAACTAAAACGCTTAGATTTGGTTTGGATAATGGATTTTTGCCCGAATCAATTAGTTGCGTACCTTCACTACTTAGAGTCTCAACAACAGACGCAGTTGTTAACCCAGGTCAAAATATTGGGCAACGTGCAGGTGTGACGGCAACCTTCAAAAACCATAGATTCGGTGATGCTGGCTTAGATCAGTATATTGTCGATAGAACATATAACCCCTATGACCAAGGTACGTATTGGGGAAAGTTTAGAGCAAGAAACCCCTATTTCAGATATAGACCAATGCGATTAATCCGTGGATATGTTGGTCAAGCTATTACGGAAATGGAAACAGAACACTATGTAATTGATACAATAACCGGCCCAGGTAGCCAGGGAATAGTTACAATAAAAGGCGTTGATTTTATGCGCCTATTAGAAAAGAAAACAGCACAAGCCCCAGAACTTTCAAAAGGTTATTTGTCTGCAAATGCTACAGCAGGTGCGACATCTATAACGTTAAACCCCGTAGGAATTGGTAACTCATCCTATCCGGCAAGCGGTAAAGCTGCTATTGGTGAAGAGATTGTAAGTTATACGCGTTCCGCTGATGTCTTTACATGTACGCGAGGGATAGAGGGCACAACAGCGGTTGCGCATGAGACCGAAGACGTATTTCAAAAAGTCCTTGAATATAGTGCTGAAACATCCGCTTACATAATCGATGATCTAATCGTAAATTATACGCCGCTAGATTCAAGCTATACAGATTTGCCAGAATGGGAAACAAAAGTTTCTGATTATAGCGACGTTTTATATACCACTCTAATTGTTAAACCTACACCAGTTGTAACGCTGCTTAATGAATTAGTGGAGCAGGCCGGGCTTATAGTTTTTGGTGATAATAAAAACAATGAAGTATTTTTTGATGTGATACGAAATGTTGCGACGACAGAAGCAACGGTTACAGATCGCAGAATTATAGACGGCACATTTAGACAAACAGACCAGCCAAAGTTAAGGTATTCTCAAGTCTGGGTTTTCTACAATCAAAAAGACAGGTTTAAAAACCTAAATGACCCGGGTAATTACTATAGCGGTTTGGTTGATCCAGTTGCGGATAATCAATACGAAACCGAATCAATTAAGAATATCTATTCTCGATGGGTTCCCGGTGGGGGTTTATCGATTGCTGAAGATGTTGCGGCTAGATTATTAGCTCGATATGAAAACCCGCCAAGAAAGTTCACATTCGAATTGTGGGCTGAAGACAACCTAAGTTTAGGCGCAACAATCCCACTAACCAGCGCAAGTTTGGAAGATTGCTACGGTGCCCAGGAAGAAATAAACGTTTCAATAGTCGGGGTTAAAACTGAGGATGATGGCGTTAAAATTACAGCAGAAGAGCAGAATTTTGACTCTTCAATTATCACTGGTGATAAAAATATATTAATCGATTACGACACCAATAACCTAGATTTGCGGGCGCTGTACGACTCTCTATATGCGAGCGTCGATACAGTTAACCCTATTACATTTAAAATCAAATCTGGTGTTGTTGTTGGGTCAACTTCTAACACCACTTTTGCAGTTGTTACAGGAACGTGGCCGGGCGGTACTGTACCGACTTTGGACAATAACGGCTATATCGTTGGCAAGGGCGGCGACGCTTCAGACATCCCAACTGTTGACGCTGATGATGGTGGTGACGCTTTAAACGTGACCGTCGCGTTTACTGTTGATAATACCGGTGGTGTAATTGGTGGCGGTGGTGGTGGTGGTAGCGGTGGCAATAATTCAATACCTGCCCCACCATACACTCAAACACAACCGGGCGGCGGCGGTGCGGGTAGACTGATAGGTCAGGGCGGAAACGGTACAGGAAGCGACCCAGATGGCGACGACGGGCTTTTAGATACTGGCGGCAATGGATACGACCAGGGCGGCGACGGTGGCGACTTGGGTGCGGCTGGTGCGGCGGGAACTGGGGCGAGTCCTTCTACAGCGGGCGCGGCTGGTGTTGCGGTAGATGGTGATACATTGGTAACCTGGACGGCGGTAGGCACAATTCACGGCACGAGGATTAACTAGAATGGCAGCTAAAAAAACAGCTTGGAATGCGGGCGTTTTTGTTGACTCGCCCCTTTCTGCAGCGGACACAACTACAAGTATTTCAGTGGTTAATAGTAGCGATGCAGCCGTGGCTACAATATACAGCGATAGAGATGGCGCAGCTAAAACAAACCCCTTTAATATTGCGACAACGGGACAGATTGAGCTTTACGCCGACCCTGGCAGATACGACATTACAGCTACACGCGGAGCTGATACAGTCACATGGAGCGACGTTTTAATTAGATCACAGGCAATTGTCCCTGAAGAAAAAACCGCTAGTTTTACCCTCGGAGAATTCGATTTAAATAAAATGTTTGTTATTACGGGATCGGGTACGGTTAACGTTACAATCCCACCGGTTTCAACGATTGATTTAGAAGCGGGGTTTATTGCGCACATTAGACACGATGGGACAGGAACACTAACCATAGTTGAGGGATCAGGGGTTACAGCGCAGCCGCCAAATAACGGTACTTTAGTTATACCCGCCGACGGTACAGTTAGTATTTATTATCCATCAATAACATCGAATCGATGGGTCGTGTTTGGGCAGGTCACAGATATATGAATTTTATCCCCGGCATTATTGCGAGCACTCCTCTTATCGTTGGGCCAACTGCCAGATATTGGCGCTTATGTATAACGGAATCTGGAACAAATTCAAAGTGTGCGATTGACGAGATAGAGTTTAGAAACTCGCCAGGTGGCGCGGATCTAACAACACCAGCAGGCGCGATAACAGCAGCGACCACAAATAGCTGGTCGGGTTCGGATGTAACTAGGGTTAGGCACGCATTCAATGACTCTATAAGTCTTAACTCCGAGAGATGGGAAACTGACGCAACAGATAATTCTCCATGGTGGGTCATGTACGATTTTGTTAGCGCTGTTAGGGTCGCTGAGTATCTTATTACGGCTGAGGATTCACCGGGGCGTAACCCCGTAGACTGGACACTAGAATATAGCGATAACTCTAGTGATTGGGCCGTTGCTCATACAGTTGTAGCGGCTCCGACATGGGGCGCATTTGAAACCCGAACATATAACGGTTATTTAACAGCGTAGTTATTTAGTTTAAATTGTATTGAATAGAGTGCTATAAGATGCGGAAGGGAGAGGTCAGGCGTTGCAATCTCTTTAACATCATGAGAAACCCTTACACTAACTTTGTCGCACCTAGCACCTATATAACACCCTAATCAATACAATCTAATCTTTGTAAGCGCAGTCAGCACAACTAAATGAGCGTTTATACCCTTGGTACTTTTCCCCGCAATGAACGCACTCACAGCAATAGCCGCCTGTTATCCATCCGCCTTTTGATGGCCTACTATCAGCTTTACCAAATATACGATCAAAACCATCACTAAATGATTTATGATTTGTCGGTCGTTGCTTACTGCCTTTACCTGCCATCACTTCACCCTATACGTTTAAATTGTATTGGCCTTTTTACGTGGGCCAGCACGCGGCCAGGTAATGCCTAACCCTAACTTTATAAATACAATAAACCTAAATACTCTACAACCTTACTCCATTGAGAAAATACAAAAATGTGGTGATCAACTCGATCGAGCGGCTGACCTAGACCAGGACTTTTCACAGCATTATAATTTGTCACAACGAATCCATTCTCGACTTCTTTAATTTCTATACTCATAATCTCGCCCTAATTAATTAAAAAACCCCCGTTGCCAGGGGCGCATACTGCTAAGTATTAGTTAATACGGTATATCATCATCAAATCCGGCGCCCTGGTTAGAATGGGATGCCGCAACATTTTGTGCAGGCGCATTCTGCTGATGCTGGGCAGCACCACTCTGTGCGGGTGCCGGTGCATATTGTTGGTTCTGCGCATACTGTTGCTGTTGTGGAGCCTGGATTGCGTTTCCCACCCCACTAGATACATAGCCTATTTTAGCGTCTAGTATTTCAATAGAATACATTGAGCCGTTCTGGCCTTCGTACACGTCAATTTTTTGCCGGTCGCCTGACACCTCAATGATCGCACCTTCTACAAGATTGTTTTGCAAAAACTGGATTTGACCAGGCGCTTTGGCAAAAAGCACAGCTTTGTAGTTTGTCCATTCTTTTGTTTTACTTGCCCGGTCGTAATACTGAACGCCGATACCAACACCGAATCCCACTGATTCACCGGCCTGGAACTGATTAGCTGGTTTATTTAATTTTCCTGTTACCGTGATACCCATTATTAATTACCTTATAGTTACTGATGGTGAACCGGTTACGATGTGTGCCGCGCCTTCGGGCAAATCATCAAATACATTTTTAACTTCTGCTAGAATTGCTTTTTGTATAACTTCACGCCGAACACATGAATCAGGAAGTAAGTCAATATTATCAACCACAACTCTCTCACGGCCTTTTGTCGGAGATATCGTTGTTTGACTGTCTTTCAATTTACCAGGAATATTAGCTGCTAAATACTCGCGCATTCGCTTAGATTTATTCTCTATCGATTTACGCCTTGCTGATAATTTACTTTCAGCATCTTTAACCGCTAGAGCTTCAGCGTCGAGATTTTTAATAAACGCCGCTACAGCCAAACATTTATTATCTAAATCATCTTTGAAAGTCTCTAACGTATCTTGAGCACATTCATCACTGATATCATCCATAGCTTCGAGATCAGCTAGCACAGCTTTGTACGTTTGATTTATTTCATAAAGATTCATGATTCAACCACCTTTCTGTTTCCCCACTTAAACCTGGTGACTTTCTTTTCGTCCCTACAGGCTATGAATGTTAATCTATTGCCTTCAAACTCCGTGTACCATTCCCATTCCTTCATTTTTAATCCGTATCCCTGCTTTGGTTTCGTGCCGTCCAAATACCATTCCCCATACTGGGGTTGACCACTTTCAGATGCGTTTAATTTAATTGACATAAAAGGGTAATCATAAAGCTCTCGACCGATACCCCAGTTAAAACACGCGCGCTTAAATGAATCACTCGCTAAGCCTTTTTCCTTTGCAGTATTCGACTCGACACCAACATCCTCTTTACTAACCCACTGCGAAGACTTTTCACACCACACTGATACAATACAATTTCTATTATTGTTCGTGTGCTCGCGCTTCCATCCTAGACACCCGTAAACGTCGTCTAACCGCTGCATATCAACTCGCGCATCTTTGTATGCTAGTATTGTCGCGTAGCCGCCACGATTAATTGACTGCACTCGAAAATCAATATCTGAGACTGTTAGCGGGGTATTTAAAAGCATCGTGTATTCTCGTCTGCAACTGAGTCTAAATCGTATTGATGCGCATAACCCTCATCATACGCCAAGCTTTTCCCTTCTCGATGCTCAACGCCAAGATCACAATCACTGCGCCCCTTTGCAAAATCCCAGTCAGCTTTAACTTGCTTGATAATGTCAATGATCACAACGGCAACCCCTCAATAGTCGGCACAACAACAGCTAGCAATAAGACGATAGCTATGATTTTAGGTAAGTGTATCGCGTCATTTTTGAACATTCTGCGCCTCCAGTTTTCGAGTGTAGTATTTAATTAATTCATTCCTGATAAGCACCTTTGATCTCGCAGCCTCGGCGGTAGATGGCATGTTTGGGGTTTCTGTCGAGTGTTTAAAAACGGACATAAATGTAATCGACATGGATGGAAGTCTCATTACTGAAGATACGGCTTCCATTTGTGAGAATTTCGGGACACCTTCCATATATGCTTGGATAGCTTCAGCTGCCCTAAACTCACTCTCAGACTTAACGTGATCAAAGTCAAGAGGGATGCCACAACCGTCCGGCTCACTATCATCTGCGTGAGATGCTATCAAGTGTACGTCTTTAGATTCACTATCATAATGTGCATCGTTTCTGCTTCGCTCTGTTCTCATGATCTTCTCCGTTTCGTTTGTATGCCCTAAGTTTACGCGTTATCTAACATCTGTCAAGCGCTAATGTAACTTGTTAATCCATAACTAATGTGTAATAATTGCCGAAACAATAAAGGGCTTCATATGAATAATGTATTACAGGATACAGGGGATTTTAGGGCGCCAATATCTAAGCGAGTTCGTGATGTACTAGACCCGCACAATATAACAGAGGAGCAATGGCGGATACTGGTGTGCTTGTCTGATGAACCAATGATATCGAAAGATATAGCGGCTAAGACATCACTACTTAAACCGGCAGTATCTAGGAGCGCTAAAAAGCTAGAGAAGCGGGGATTTATATTTGTGACTGAATCAGGGGAGGATTGGCGCGGTAAAGAGCATAGTTTGACGCCATACGCTGAGCAGTTTGTTAAAAGCCTATATGGTGAAGTTAAAGCTGCTTTTAAACTAACTAAAGAGGATCTTATTAGATTTGGGAAAATTGTATGACTATAGACGAAGAGGTTAAATCAAAAACATGCCCGATCTGCAATAGCACAACAACAACCGATGGATCACTAATTAAATGCGATAACGAGAGAGATTGTCCGGCAGCGCACAAGTGGTACACGGTTAAGTCGTGGGATTGGCTAGAACAAATACCGAGGAACTGTTAATGAAGTACGGGAATTTCAAACTAACAAAACATTCTGGTTCCAGTATTATAGATAGATTTTACGAAGCGGAAATAACAAAATTTGAGTATGAGAGGTATGGTTTTTTATTACTAAAAAAAAGGGAGGTTTCGGAGGTGTTGAAAATTCGGCGCAATGGTTTTCTTTCTGAGTGGTATTCAATTCGTACAGGTGAAATATTTGAAGTATTGGAGGGTTTTGAAGTATTGGAGGGTATAGCAATTAGAGAGCAGGAACGAGCGTATATAGCTGCTCATGGAGTGATGGAATTACATCAGATAGTCATACCGAGGAACTGTTAAATGATTGAAGCAACACACGCAGTTAATAACGTTATCAATATTGAAAAATGGAAAAACAGAGACAGGTGTCTAGTTGAGTGTATTTCTTGCAACTATAAAAAAGAGTTTACACTACCCGCTGTAGCTAGAGATCTTTTTGAGTGTCGCGCTTGCGGTAGCACGACTACGGGGTCATATAAAGGTGGGGCGATTAAATGAATGACGCAGAAACACTACAAGCTTTTGAGGATTTAAAAGGTGAGGCTGAAGAGTTCGATTTAGTTGTCGAGCTTAATCTGATAACTAGTCTAATCGATGTAAGCCAAGGCTCAAGTAGTCGAAGCTTTGAGACGGTCGGCGAGGCGTTGAGCTACGTGTTCGGGTGGGCTGACAGAGAAATTAGGGGGAATAATAATGGCAGCAACACATATGACAACTAAGTTTACATGTTCGGAGTGCGACGGTGATCTTCGTGTTGGGCTTCCTAAAGTTAGCGGGGGGCAATCTATTAATTTTCAGGTATCGATAGGGCCGTGCAAGAAGTGTATGAGTGAGCTAGATCGGGTTAAGACGGCGTTAAAAAACATTATGGACTATAAAGACTAAATATTATTCAACAATAGGAGGTGATTAATGGCAATACATGTTTCTGGTTCGACTCATAATATATTCGAAATGTTAAATATTATACGCGCGATATCAAACAAAGATGAGACATATATAAAAATACTGGGGATTAATGAATCTATACGTATTGAAGGAGAGGAGGTTAGAGGGGAGATGGTTTTCTCATTCACTGCCGAAGATATAGACGGTTATTATAGATATGAGATTAACCGACTTTGTCCTAGGCGTATAAAAGCTGAGTTTGATGGTGGAAACCTTTTCAGGTTTAGTGATTGATATAAAAAACCCGCTAGACATTTGCGGGTAATGTAGTAAAATAATGTTATAGGCTGTGGTGGCCTGGAATGTTTAGAAGATTGTTGAGTGAAAGGTTATTAGTAACAAGTTTAGAGGCATCGGGTTTTTGTATCGACTCAACTGCACCCTAAGCAGCCTAACACCAACTAGGCTTGTTATTAATAGCCTTTTTTTGTGCCTAGCAGAAATGCGCCGGAGCCAGTTGTTGAATAAGCCGTATTGAATAATGCACGTGCTTTCCGAATACGTAGACACAATCCTTTCTAAAGTCCTCCATAGTCGTTATAGATAAGAGTAACTGGCGCGATACTAGTCAAGCGCTTGTGCGGTAGCTCAGTTGGGAGAGCGCGGTTTATATTTATCAGGCTTTGCAAGGTTTGATAATGTGCGAACTAAGGTCGCTGGTTCGAGTCCAGCCCGCACACTCTTATCTATAACGACTAACCCCACACCCCTATACCTCAACTATTGCAATATATGCAACAGTTCGACGTTAGAAGCGCGTGTAGTCCGTCGTAAACCAACTAATCCGAAACATTAAGCATTTACCCTGGCACACAAAGAGACGCCACGACACACACAAACAGCGTTTGAGACCGACGCTAAAAGCGGGTAACAGGGCACTAAATGGGGCAGTTTGATCAACTGAACAGGATGTTGAAGCGGATTCCGAATAGTTAAGCAGTGTGTGGGAGAATAATTTAGATAGTGTTGATGAGCACTACTAAGAACAAAGGAAAGGCCAGGGCCCTAAATAATCTATTAGGGTGTCCATAAGGTCTAAATGATTGATATTGTCAAAATAAACCGGAGAGAATGTATGATTCACAAACAATACTGGCTATCTCAAAACATGATGTATAGCTGTACTCATTTAATTAGAGTTAATAAGCTGAATAGGTTCTTAAAGTGGGGTGGTTTCGGGTACAAAATGGTTATAGCTGAGTGCTGGGCGCCATCTGATGATCGCGCAAAATACAATTTTAGGGAAATGGGGCACATTGTTGGATTCGAATAAATTAAACAACGATACAAGGGGATTAATAGAATGACTTGCTGGAATAAAAAAGAGCTGGAAGATATGCTTTCAGATGTAGTAAACGAGCTGGACTTATCTGATTCGATGCTTGAAAAGCACGGCCCTATGGCCACGGCACCCGCCGAGCTT
>Ga0070747_1000425_pt1 | contig 21306 bp, 3 predicted proteins | sample VirMetDEL_Mar_31_FD_77321 | JGI IMG/M metagenome (GOLD analysis project Ga0070747, IMG submission 77321) | Aqueous microbial communities from the Delaware River and Bay under freshwater to marine salinity gradient to study organic matter... | ecosystem: Environmental > Aquatic > Marine > Coastal ... | reverse complement strand
TAAACTGTTCTGCTCTATCTCCTACGATAGTGAACTTCTTAAATTTAGACCACAATTTGTTATCCCCTGCGTGTACTCCAGAAACATATAGTTCAGTAGGGCTGAACACTTGTTCTATAGTATTCATAGAATGTTTTATATGAGATAAAGCTGCAAAAGGAGACTCAAATATTCTCCATTGCTCTCTAGGATCTATGTATTGTAAAGAAGACTCTCCACTTTGTCTCTTTAATAAATAAGCCATAGCCCATAAGAAATCTTCGTCATCGTCACTAGCAGCTGCTGCTCCTGCAGCCAATGATGATAATGCTAATACAGATACTGCGAATCCTATTTCAGCTACTGTTTTGAAAACGTTAGCTCTATCGTGTTTATTCATCTCTTTCCAAGTATTTGAACCTGCTTTTTTCCAAGACAATATATTAAATTTCTCTTGCTTTAATACATTATGTGCAAATCTAAAGAAAGATACATACGAACCATACTCCTCTGTTTTAGCATTATAGTTATAATACTTATCCTTCATCTCTAATTTGTCAATAGGCTGTCGCGCATTAGCTGCCCCTCTAAATCTTGTTAAGAATTGAGGCACAATGTGTTTTTTAAATTGTTTTAATAGCTTACCGTACCATAATCTATCTAGTTGAGATGCCATTTGTTTATCAAAAGCCCCTTGTGTTCTATATACTCTATCTTTAATTAACCCTCTTATAGCGGCTTCTCCTTGATCTTCCCCGGAAGACTGTACTTCATGCTCATTGTAATTAGTAGACGCCCATTCATATTGTTGAATTATATTTGAATCGTCTAAATAGTAAGAGTCTAATAAAGAAGCAGCATCGTCTCTATCCTCAGTAATTTCTCCTTTTTTATTTAAAAATTCACCTTTGTGATTTAATATTTTAATGTTGTCTAACAAAGCTAAGGACAAAGTAGCATGTATTTCGTGCTCTCCCATAGAGAACCCTCCTAATGCAAAACCCGGATCTAATAACTTTTTTAAAGTATTGTCTCTTTCAAAACCAGCGTTAATCATACTCGCTTCATGCTGTACTCCTAATCTTCGCATAACTTGATTAATGAAGTTAGTTTGAACAGGTGCCCCTATATCTCTCATTATCCCTCCTAAATTACTTGCATAAAGGTATTTTGCACGAGTAATGTTCTTTGGTGTAATAAACTCTCCACCAGCTGCTTCAATAGCTACTGCTACATTACCAGTTAACCAGTTATTAGAGGCAGTAAGTAATTTAAATGACATTGATGCAAATGCAGTATATGAAGATACAACTTGAGCAGCCCTATGAATATCTATGTTTGTAGGTTCTCTAGGTATCTCTTTATTATTTTTATCATATTTCTTCATTCTAGGGATTGGTATATTACCAGCATACTCATTAGATAATTGATACACCCTTGTTTTGAACATTTTATTTACCATATCAGACACAATGCTCGCATCCCCATCTATAGTATCAGTTTCCTTGTCATTTTTATCTCTGTAAATAGACCCAATTAATGTTTTAGAAGCTCCTTCTGTTTTCCAAAACTTCATACTATCTACCATATCTTGTATAAGCATAGCATCTATTGACAACTCTTTGTCAATTTCATACCTTACACCATTTTGTATTTCAGAAGCAAACACAGTAAACAAATCTTTATTTTGATTCTCTTTTAGACGTGCTCTGAACTGTACTGGTACAGAATGCCTTAGTTTATCATTAAGACCAGTGTGCACCAAACGAACAGCTCCTCCTGTATCTGGGTCAATTGCCCCACCTTCTTCAGTATCATCTACTTCAATTTGAGTAGCTTCTTGATACCCTTTTTTCCATGCTGCTATAGCATCTCCACCCATTAACGCTCCAAAAATAGTTTGCTTTATACCTGGGAGTCTTGTAAATCTGGCGCTTCCTAAATGAGTATTAGCTATTAAAGACCTTTTTTGTATTCTTTTCTCACTTTTCTTTACTATTCCATTGAATGCCTCTAAAGCTTTTAATTGTCTAGCTGTAAACATTCTTTCAAGGTCATTTCTGTACTCTTTCTTTGGTCTAAAGTAAGGACCATTAGGATCTAAGACTATTTCTTGGCTATTTTCTTTCCAATCATCAAAAGCTTTTTTAGCAGCTCTTATTTTATTTACCTTCTTTACCTCTTCTGGATATGTTTTTGTCTCTATATCATTTAATTCCTTTATTGTCTTAGTGTGCTTTTTATATTCATTAAAGAATTTTATATTTACATTTCCTACTAAATAATTAAATCCTTCTTCATCTTTTACAATAAGTTCTGCTACTTCTTTTTGAGAAAGGCCTAGTTCTGAATTAAGCACAGCAAGCTCCATAACTTCTTGATTAGCAGTATTTGCAAATTTTTGCTCTGCAGCTAATAATTTATTATGAATTAACTGTACGAAATCATTATTAGTCATAACATCAGACACCATCATAAAAGTACTTTTATGCATATCATAATTTATTCCTCCTAACAAGGTTTCTATTTCAAGTTGGTATTTCTTAAATATCTCTTTTCTAATCTTTGGAGAAGCCCTTACTTTATTAATATACACTTGAAGCTCTTTCCCTTCAAGGCCAAGGGCTTCCCCTGCTTTTCTAGTAGCATTCATATGATCTATCTCAAATTTACTACCATAGTAAGCATCTGTAAATATTTTTTTTGTTATTTCAGTCAAAGACCCCTTTATTCTATCCCTAAGAACATTATTTATAGTTCTAAACTCTTCGAATTGTTTTGCAACTATTTCGTACTCATTGTTTTTTAAATTATGCACTGCTTTTCCAGCTTCTAGCTCTCTATATAAGTCCTCTGCTATTTCAAATAACCCAAAATAGTCATCTACTTTTAAATAAGTATATTTATCTGCAGCATTTTCATTTAAGTCTTTTAGCAAAATATCCAATTCTTTTTTAGCATAGTTAAAAAACTCAGAAGCTACTGCTAGCTGTGTAGAGATTTCTAATTCCTCTACTGTTTTATTCATTTCTACTTCTAATACATTAGCAAAACTTTCTAAATTAACGCTAATTGCCCCGTCTCGATTATCTAATAGGTTCTTATATTGTATTATTTTATTTCGTAACTTTTCAAATCTTTTTTGAACTATTTCTAATTGTTGATTTGTGGCTCCTGTTGATCCTTTAAGGTAGTCATCTACTTGTTTTTCTATTTTACGAAATTGTTTGTAGTCTTCTCTCATCTCCTCTATTTTTGCCTTTCCTTTTATAGGAGAAGTCATATTACTAAAGTCAAAAGAGCTTTCATTTCTATCTAAATTAAATATAGCTATATATTGGTCGCCTGCTATTTTACTTATATCTGTATCCACAGCCACAGAATCGTCTGGGTATTCGAATTTAGCCATAATAACTTTAGGAGGATTCATTTCAAACCCCATATCCCTTAGCATATTTGAATACAAATTTGTTTGTCTACTGTGCTTATTCTTTGTATTAAATGTATCTACTTGAGGTGCATCATATCCTTCTACTCCTTTTCTACGTGTTTTCATATCGATCACAGTAAGAGAGCCATCTTCATGTTCTGCTAAAATGTCTACTTCTCCAGCCACACGTGTATCGAAGTCCCATACCACTATATCTGCATGAAATTTCACTACTTTATTGCTAGGGTCCATAATTCTAATAGACTCTTTAGCTTCATACATTGCTGTCTTTAAAGTCTCAAACCCTTCTCTAGATACAGGTTCTTGGTATTCCGCAGTAAAGATATCTATTTCATTTTGAGAACGTCTTATTGGAATATCTTCTAAATCTGTCTCATCTCCTTTTGCATACCTGCCTATAGTTTCTCTTTTTACTACTTCAGACACTTCGTCAAAAGTAACTGTCATAGCCTCTTCGCTAAATACTCTCTTAGATAATTCATCAGCTATATTACCAATTCTGATTGCATTTTTAATAATCATCTTAGTACCGTCTACATTACTACCTAAATAAGATGTAGACCTATAGTGCTCAAGACTGTCTACAGAGTAGTATCTTCCTTTAATAGAATCTGCTGGAGACACTACACTTTTTTGCTCTTTTATAAGCTTCTCCATATCTCCTCCAATACGTTCTTTAAGGTCTTTAATAATTGGAGTTCTTGGCTCTAAGAAACTGGTGTCTTCTATCCCTTCGGCTTCCAAATATGCTTCATATGTCGCATATGTATCACCTTCTGGAGTAGTATAGTCCATTATATAAGAATGCTTTGCTTTGTCATAATCTAAATGGTAGGATAAAGCATCTTTACTTAGTGCTATTTTTCTATGCAATCCTGCAAGGAACTTTCCTTTTTCAGCATCATAATAAAGGTGATTTTCTTTAGCCCATTTATATATATCAGATACGTACACTCCTTCAGGAAGGGTAACTTTACCAGAATAATCCATATAAGAAAGAATCTTATAAGCATCTAAATTTATGTTATATAGAGACTTTTTCATCTTAGTTGCCCTAGTAGTTGCCGCGTTTGTTTCTATTAACAAATCAGCCAATACAGTACCCCTAATATCGACATTAAGGACATCATTTAATATATCTATTATATTATCAATAAGCTCATCGAATACTGAGCGTTCTTCTCCTTTAATATCTGATAGTTTTCTTTGAAATGAATCATTAGACAGTCCTTCTGCTATAAACTCGTGTAGGTTAGTCATCCCATACATCTTTACAGGTTTACCATCTACTTCTTCATACATCCCGTGCTTCTTGAAATAATTATCAGCTTTTTTGTATAAAGAAGTCATTTTGTCTCTATACTCTTTATCACTGTTTAATAATCCTATAGTAAGCATATGTGCTTTTTCATGTATATAAGCCTCTGCTAAGGTAGACATTGATTCTTCGTATGTCTTCCCCCAAGAACCTACTGACATAGGGTTAATATTTATATTCCCTGGGGACATGTTACCTGTTATACTCATTCCTACGTCTGAAGACATAGTAGTTGTATACTTTATATTTAGATTAGTTAAAGCAATATCCAATAAGGTGTTCATCTCTGAAACAGACTTGTGTTTATGTGCAAAAACAGCATCTTCTAATATATCTGTAGTAGAATCTCCTTTTTGTAATTGCTCTTTAACTCTTCTATCTATTTCTCTGGCCCCTGCTATATCTGTACTGATAGTATTTAAAAGCTTAGTAGGGAAAACAGCCGCTATTATATCAATATTCCTATTATTCTTAAGGTCTTCTATTAGATTTTGTAGCCCTTTATTCGTTACAGCCTCTGCTGTGATAGCTTTAGTGTTTAGAACTACTCCTTCTATCTCTCTAAAATCCTGTAACAAATGAGATTTTAAATCATTAGAATTTATATCTAAAGGTTTCCCATTTCTGTCAAAAAAGTCTTCTTCTATAACCCCTGAGTATCTATTTCTTCCACGTTTTCTTAGCTCTTCCTCTTTCTCTCTAAAGAAATTATTCTCTATTAGAACTCCGTTTTTATAAGAACCTATTTTTTCTTCAGTTTCTATACCGTAGTTATCTCTAAAGGTATCTTGCAGAGATTTCTCCATTCTTCTTATTTCGTCTCTACTGTTCTTACGAACATTCATATCTTTGTCAAGAATTCCGGACTCTTTAAGTAACTCTATTTTACTATCGTATGTTAATATACAACTCATTTTATTTTGTTTTTATTAGCAAGGGCTGTTTTGTTCACTTATTCTTCTAAGCTTCTCTTCTTTTATAGTCTGTGCGTATGAAGCTAAATTAAGAGAAGGCACTCGGTTTTTAGAAGCATACTCTTTTATATATTTATACGCAGGCGTTATTTTCCCTTTTCTTTTATACCCTCCAGGCAACTCATTGGGTACTACAGCGTCGCTATAGTCTATTTGTTTTACTTGATTTAGGAAGTCTGAATGGTTACTATTATAGTAAGAGCCTTGTACAGGATTTATCGGCGTATAAAAAGCATGCCTTTTAGAAACCTTATTTGGAGACCCACTTGCGGTTGTTCCTTCTACTCTTTCATACACTGCTATAGAGTGTAGTTTCCAACCATATGGTGTCGCTCCAGCCCCGTCTTCATAATCCTCATCTTGCATTACATATTGCATATACTCAGGTGCTTGCGCTTTCCCCTTAAGAACTCTCTGCGCTAATCCAGGTACTCCTGAAAAAGCAAGCTCTTCTGCTGCTACATATAACTGTTTACTGACACTTTTGTTTCTAAAAAATTGGTCTTTGAATTCATTAGTGTCGATTATAGAGTTCTCTCTAATATACTTCTCTATCCCTTGTTCTATTAAAAACATTGGAGGGATTAATTCTGAGAAATTCTGAGGTCCTGGTGCAAATCCGCCTTTCGCGTATGCTTCTTGAACTAAGAAAGCTCCTAAAGCAGGCTCGTGTTCTAATAATAATTCCCAACTACTTATTAGACCTTCCTTTTCTGGGGTCTCTAAGTTAGCTATTTTATGCATTATTAGTTCTTCTCTTCCTTCTACTGTTCTAGAATCTAACTTTGCTAGTATTGCATATTTATTATTTAAAGCAAATAATTTATTTATATTCTCTTCTCTAAGTTCCTTCTTTTCTTCAAACTTCTTTTGCAGTGTCTCTGGTGTATCAGAAGCCTCAGCTACAACAGGTGTACCATTTAAAGGAGTAAACCCAGATAAAATGTATTTTTTTACTTCATACAGTATTGTGTCTATTTTTTCTGCAGAAGTAGGTAATTTTCCATTAGCCTCTAAGGACATTGTGTTCACTGTATTCTTAATATACCTATTTAGCCCAAAAAACAATTGAGGGTTACTTTCTACAATGTTATTCCAAAGGTCTATCTGATTTGTATAGAACCCCATTAATAAAGTAGGGTTTCCTTCTTCGTCTACAAATTTTCTTATGTAATTTGATTGACCAGAAATCTTTGTATAAGCAGCTATATTTATTTTATTCTCCATTGCAATGACAGCTCCTGGGGTTTTCCCTACTCCATTTTCCCCCATTTTAGAACTAGTTACTGCTCCATTGTACGCCCTTACTTTTGCCACTGACTGATCAAAGTGTTGTAAGATTATTAATTGGTTTCTTACATAGGCAATAGAATCTTTAGGAGGGTTATCTTGTATAAGAAGTTTAAAATCAATACCACTTAATTCTACTTTTTCAAAGAAAGTAGGCAAATGTTTCTTTTTATTTGGCTGAGTTTCATTATATTCCGCAGCTTTCTTAGCGTAGTCTTCTTTCAAAGTCTTGAGCAAGGCTCCTCTTATTTTAAATGAAGCCTCATTGTCTAGTAGCCCTTCTTTAAAACTAAGTGCGTTTACCATATCCCTTATTGCAGGTTGTTGGAACATAGCAAATATTTTTGCAGGGTGTATTCCATTCCTCAATAACATAGTTCCGTACCCATTTGTAATACTTCCCCAATTTGCTTTTGTTATAAAAGCATCTTTGTTTGCTATATCCACAAATGCATTAGTAAGCTCAGATAATACATCTGATATTTTCCTAGTCTTAACATCAGAAATAGTTAGTAAAGGTTTGTTCTTATCTACACTTTTAATATAAGCATTTACTTTTTTCAAATAAGCCGTAGCCTCAGCTGTTGTAAGTTCTTCGCTATACTCTAAATCCATTACGCTATTACCCCAAGAACCGGCTTCTATTTCCATAGGAATAGCCTTCCCTTGCTGTCTAATATGATCGTTAGACGCATTAACCATTTCACCAATACCGGCTTGACCCGCTTTTAGGGCAAATCTAGTATTAATAGCATTTACAGGGTTAAATACATGTAAACCATACGGCTGTTTAACTGTTTCAAAAGATCTAATAAATACTTCAGTTGTGTCGTTATCAATAGAAGTCATCATTGCATCATATAGTTCCGGAGATTTTAAAGCCTCAGAGAATGACCTAAATATGTTGTTTTGTAGTGTCTCTGGTGATTTAGGAGCTTGCGCTGCTTGCTCTTCTTCACTCATCCCTGCTAAAACTACCCTAGTAGTTTTCTTAGTTTTAGCATCTTTTATAGCTCTAAGTGCTGGAGCCATAAAGAACATTTTATCAATATCAAAATCACTACCAGTTTTAGCAGTAATTTCTCCATATGCAATTATACTATCTCCCATTTCTTTAGGGAGTATTCCAACTATTTGTAATATATCTGTAGAGGCTCTTGACTGTGTAGGAATACGATATCCTATAAGCTCTAGAACACCCGGGTCTTTTAATATTGCTTGTAATTCTGGAATAGACAACTCCTCGTAATTAGGAATAAGTTTTTCTATCATACTATGTGGTACAAATACTTGTCCAGGTATTACAGTGTTTCTTTGTGTGTCCGTGTCGAACTCTACCTTTGGTGCTTTTAGACGTGTAAAATTATCTATCAACATCTTTATCCCACTATTGGCTTCTATCTCTGGTTTGCCAATTAGGTGGTCTGATATTTGAATATATGCTCCTCCAGATGTAAGTAAATTTATTCCTGCTCTTCTTAGCGAGGACATGAACGAAGACATTATCGCTTTTTCCATAGATGGCAAACTACTCGGAGAGTATTCTTTACTCATAACCTCCATTGCTTGTCTAGTGCCTTTGCCATCTTTTTTAAGGTCTTTCACAATTGACTTATAAAAAACGTGTAAATTCTTTATATTGTTGTCTTGTTCTATTCCGTATTTACTTTTGAAGTTTTCTATACCAGCATCAGATAAATCCATCAACCCTTGGTCAATTTTATCCGCTAGTTCAGTACCAGTTAAATTGCTTTTTGTTATAATCTGGTCCCCTAAAAATCTAAGTCCCCCTACTATTATCTTTTGAATCTGAGTACCAACTTTATTAGCATGCATTTCTTTTGTAGGTAAGTCTTGCTGTAGTCTCCAATTTCTATTGTCCATAGTTTGGATGGCATTTTCATTAGGAGTAATAAATGCCCCATCTTTAGTAAATAATGGATTTGCTTTTTTAGCCCCTACTTTTATACCTGTCTGCGCAATAGCCTCGTCTATATCGTTTTTCTCCATATATTCCAATAAAGCTTTCGCCTTTGGAAGATTTTCAACAAACTGTGGCAGTAATACTGCTTGAGAGTACTTATTATAAACAACTTCTCCTGTTGCTAATGTTGTCTTTTGGTATACTCCTTTTACAGGCTGTGCAGAAAGAGATTTTGCTTCTTTAGAAGTAAGCTTATCCTCTGCTGCAATCTTTTCTCCTTTTTTCAAAGATGCCCATTGTCTTTTTATCTTGTCTACTATAGGTTGTTGTGCATTATTAATTTTAGCAGCTCTTTCCATTATGAATAACCATCTTTTTGGTGTTATCCAAGCTTGAGCATCTGTTCTGTCTACTCTCGCATAAGCTCCAGACCACTCTTTCATTTGCTCTGCTAAATCACTATTTAAAGTTTCTGTAGCAAAAGTGAATTGTTTGAAATAAGTATCTCCTTTAGTTATTCCTGTAACAAGAGAAATACCATCTATGTAACTACCAGGAACACGCTTTATGTAATCTGCATCGTGCTTATAGTGCTGTAGACTACCAGTATGGATTTTCATAAACTCTATTTTAGATATCATACTATTTAATGTATAATCTCTGAACATCCCTGCAATAGCTCTATTTATATCCTCATTTATATCCTTATTTTTATTATCTGCAGTGATATTTTTCTTAATATAATACTCTTTTGTGGCCTTATCAAAAGCATTAGAATCGTCGAATAATAATCCAACTTGACTAAACACTTTCATACCATTATCAGAATAGTACTTTTCTACCTCTGCTATATTACGTTCTAAAGTTTGCTTAATAATAGTGTCTATATTAGGTATCTTCGCTAATAGGTTTGTTATTAAGCTTTCTGTAATATCAGGTGTTTCTGTAGTAACATTTGGTGCTCCATCTATATAAAATCCAGGAGTATCTTTTGTATACTTATTGTCATTCATTTCTGGAAAAAGCCTGAATTCAAAAGCAGGTCCTTCATATACCACTTTTCCAGCCAAAACACTTCCTATTTTTCCTTTAGCTGTAAGAGTATACCCCATAGTGAGGCTTTGAGAGGCCTCCTCTAATACTTCTTCTTGCTCTTTAGCGGTAAGTTCCGAAAACAGCCTATCATCAGCTACTTTCTTCAATGCCTCATTTATAGCTTTGTCTACTTTTAGCTTTGCCGCTATCATTTCACCAAGCTCGTCCTTTAAATATCCTTTAAAGATAGGAATAGCTTCTTCAACGTTATTGGTTTCCTCAAACACTCCCATTAACGACATGTACTCTCTTCCTTTATCTGCTGGTATTTGTGTAGGGTAAATAGGATTATGACTTCCATTCTCCATTCTAAGTACCCCATAATTATCTACTCTAGCGTAATCTCCTTTCTTAATGTCTTTACTATCTTTTCCCTCTACACTTTTTCCCTCTATTTGTAAAGCTCCTCTTAACGCAGGAGTAGCCTTGTGTAGGGTCCTTAAGTCAGCTGCCCAAGCTTTTAGAGCTAAAGAGTTTCTTAAGTGTGGTAATTTTAGAAGATCTTCTATAATAGTAGGGTCTTGAATCAATTGATTCATATTTTGGTGTATAACTGTAGACAAAGAGTGTAAGTACAGTTTGTTTTTACCTACTGTAGCAGAGTCAGTAGAAGAGAATTCATCTAATCTATTTACTTCTACTGCAATTTCTTTTAATAATACGTTCTTATTAGTTACAGATGCTTTAAGTGCCCCTATTTCTGTATTAGAGAACATAGATCTTCCAGGGGTAGTGAACTGCATGAAAGTGTTGAGGTATACTTTAAGAGCCATAGAATCTGACCTTTTCTGTTTTTTAGCAGCATCATTATCCTCTACTCCTTTATAGTACTGTGCTTTTATAGCATCTAGCCCTACAGATATATCAAAATACTCTAGTACTCCTCCTTTACCAGACAGTATTTCTGTTACTTTTTTTAAGGTATTTGTTATATCATTACTAGTTGGATTTCTAGGTACTTTAGCTGACAACTCTGCAAAAGCAGAATTAGCAGCAATAACTCTTTTTTCTATCGCTTCAGCATTGCTAATGTTTAATACCTCTCTTTGAAATAACTTTGTTGAAATTTGTCTTGACCAAACAGACAGAATAGAGCGATGTCCTAACCCACTCTCTGCAGTATTTTGCATTTTTAACTCTCCTGTAGTATCATTCTTTGTAGTGGTTATAATCTCATTCTTATTACCACGCATTGCTGTAACAAAAGCTATCTCCAAAGAAAGATTTCTCTCTCCTTGCTCTGTTTTTTCACTTAAAATATTATAAAGTTCTCCGGCCCAAGGATATTTTTTCTCCAATGACTTTAGCCTATCTAAATAGATTTTTATATTGTCAGTCTCTTCTAACATAGGCATTCCTTTGAATGCTTCCTTTAGAACTTTCCAAACAGTTTTACGACTCATTGATAAACCTCTCCCAGGGAATACCTTCGAATACTCAATCTCTCCTTTACTGTCATACTTAGATAAAAAGGAAAAAGCGGACTTTATTTCATTAGCTGCCTTTTCTTCTGAAGTTCGCAAGTAACTAGCCAACTGTTTGATTGCTCCACTACCTATCTCTTCTAAAGTATCTTCATTTTCAGTGTCTGTATTCACTTCCTCTGTACCATCTTCCGTGGCACTTACTTCTTCTTCAATGTACTTAATACCAAACGCACTTAATCTAGATAATACAGCATCTAAATAATCTTGCTTATCCTCTTTTAAAGATTTTCTAAGCATTTCATTGAACTCAGTACTTTTATATTCAAAGTCACTATTCTCTTCTAATAAGTCTTCTATTAGTTCATCGTAGTATGTGCTTAACACAGGCAGACCACCTGTAGTTGTGTCATTGAACCTTCCAAAACCAAGCGCTAATTCTGTTAGAATAGTATCTACTATATCTTTACTAATCTCGGCTCTTTTAGTACTAGGGAGGTTCTTAAAAGCAACATTGTTAACCCATTGCTTTACTCCCTTTTTACTAATATAAAATACATTGTTTTTATCGCCGGTAATGTGGAGAAATGGAGAGCCATCTTCATTGACTCTGTTGTCTACTCCTTTGGTCTCATCATAGAAATTTTCAGTCGTCCAATTTCCAAAATCCTTTAAGAAATCTTCAGTGTGAAAAAACCCTGGCTCTACAGTGAAATTTAATTTTTCTAACGCTTTACCAGCCGTTGTGCTGTTTATTTTACAATTACTCATAATTTTATATTATTAACACGGTTTTTCTGTGTCACTTTCGTTTCCTGTTAGTCCTGTATACACTTCTAATATAGTGCCTTTTTCTACAACTCCCGATAAAGCATTTAGTTTTTCTTTAATACTATTAGGAATAGCTTTTATCTTGTTTCTGTCTGTTATCCCAGCTATTTTTAAATAAGTCCTAGCTTCTTTAGAAAGCAGTACTTTACCAACTTTCTCAACCTTTTTAACCGGGGCTTCTTCAATAATATTCTCTATCTTTGTCTTCTTGACTGTAGAAGGTCCTAATAATGGTGCTATACCATCTAAATAAGTTTTATTTCCTTCTTTCCTTCTTAGACCAGTAAATAAAGGTTCTCCAGCAGGTATATTTGAATAAATAACTTTACTTTCTATTAGGTATTCGAAATAAGCCTCGTTTTGTACAGTTAGTGCTTCTTTATTAGTAGCAATAAAAGAAACTCTTTGTTTTAAAGAACCAAGAACAGCCTTTATAGCTCCTTTGTCTTTATTAAAAGTCTCTACTGTAAACTCACTTGACCCGATTGTTATTTTCTTTTCACTAAAGCCTAGTGATACTCTATATTTAGTTCCTTCTGCGGCAGGAGTTATAAGTGTTTTAAACACTGTACCATATGTTATAGGTAACTTACTACTTTCAAAAGCAGTTCTTAGCCCTGCAGGCATTTTATCCAATATATTGTCAGGTATTTTTGTATTCTGAACTATACTTACATCTTTTTTAAACACTTCTTCTAGCATAGACATCATAAAGTCTAGCTCTGCAGTGTCTGCGAAAGTCCTTTGTTCTATAGCTAATAAAAATTGGCCTCCTTCTAAGTTTTTTGTTTGTAAAAATACTAGCCCTTCTGAACCTTGTTTTAAGTACTCTACATTCTCTACTGTAGCCTTACTTGTATATATATCCCCAGGTCCTTTTATAGCAACTATATTCAGCGTTTTTAAAGAATGTCCTTTTAAGTCACTTAATTTTGTACCTCCTTGATCTTTAGTTACTTGACTGTTATTAATAATGCCTTCTCTTAAGTACGTCCAATTAGCCTCTACCCCAGACATCCTTGTATTAATCCCATTAGATCTTTCTTCAATATACGCTCCTGAAGACAGCCAATTTCCTATAATTGCTGCTCTTAACGGCTTATCAAGTTCATTGAAATTACCTTCTTCTTTAGATACTCCGTCTAATCTCGCCCCTGCTGCAGCATTTTTACTTACATTTCCTTTACTGTCTGTTGGGTATACCCTTAAAGTAAGAGGTAATTCATCTACTAAATAGTCAAATGCTAATTGTTGTTCTTCTTGAGAAAGTTTCTGATACCCTCCATTTACTACTTTATCATAGACTGCTTTAATTTCTCTACTTTTTGCTGTATGTGCGTCTCTTTCCGGAGAAAAACTCCCCTCTCTTTCAGCTTTTCCAGCTACTATTCCTATGTTTATGCCAAATCTAATGACATCTTTACTTTTATCTCTAGGTGCTCCACTGTCTATATTCTGTAAATAGTCAAGAAAAGAGTGTCTATTTTTTATAACTTCACCTGACTCTGTTACTCTATCTGCTTTTCTGTCCATTTGAACAGTAACACTAACAGCATTAAGGCCTCCGACAATACTACTGCCTCTTTCAGCCCTCCAAGCGTCCTCCTTTTTTTGTATCAACGAATCGTTGTACTCTTGCGGAGTTAACTCTTCTTTCGAAAGGTTAGTAAAAAGAACAACATATAGTTTTTTAGAAGAATCTTCAATAATAACATTTATAACATTATTCTCTGAATCTATAATCTCTACTATATTTCCTTTCTTTCTTTTTCCTTCCCCATCTGTAAACTTTACTTCTTCTTGAAGATTAAATACATTTTTATTCTCATCTTCTATTTTTTGTAACGCAAGTCCTTGAGCTTTAGCCTCTTCTCTAAGCGCTTCTATTTTCTCTTGTTGAAGAGCTCCTTCCTTCTCGTCTATTATTTCTTGAATAAGTCTTGCTATTCCTGGAGCACCATTTATAATACCTACTTCTCCTGAAACTATCTCTTTAATTTTCTTAGAAAATGCTTTTATTTGGCTAGAGAATATCTCTAAATCTAACGCTGTCTCTGAAATATCAGCAGGAGAAAGTAAATCAGCATAGTCACTTTGTAGTCTTTTTACTTCTTCCTTTAAGTCATTAAATTCTTTTAGAATTGAGGCTGCTTCTTCTTTAGAAACTGTCTCTAAAACTTCATAAACATTTGCCTTGTTTCTAACCTCTTTGATTAAGTTGTTTATCTCAGTTTTAGCATCTTCAGTTGTCTTCTCTTTTTTAGGAGTCTTTTTAACCTTTTCTTTTGTAACTTTTTTCTCTGCCTTGAAGTCCTTGAAGTCAGGAATAGTAGAAACCGAATTAGGGTCTTGTATAGCAAGTTCTGCTTGTTTTATAATAGACCTAACGTATTCTACAAAAAGAGATGTTTCCCCAAATAATTCAATAGCTTTATCTAAGAAAGTATTTAAGGTATCTATAGACGTATCTAATTTTTTACCTTCATTTAATTGTTCCTTAATTACCTTCATAGCAGCAACTATAGAATCCTTGGTTACCTTAGCTCCCTCTGACTTCTCTTCTGCAGGTTTTTCATATACGTATTCTCCATTTTCTATAGCAGTGACAGCGTCTAACATACTTTGAAGTTGACTAATCATAGTGGTTATTGCTGAAGGGTCTTCAGTAGACTTCTTTATCCTGTCATCTACTTCTGTTAGTTCCGCATAGACTTTGTCTATTTCTGCAATAATGTCTTGGTAGTTCTCTGTTAAAACAGCATTAAGGTCTACTTGGCTATTCTTATTTGATTTGCTATTAAAGGTTTTCAATACCTTTTTAGCTATTGCCAAAGTATTCTCTAGTTGGTCCCTTAGAACTCTTAGCTCTTCTCTCCTATATTTTAAATCATCTAGTTCGTCTGTAGAAAGTATAAACTCACCAAGGTCTTTCGCATGCTCTAATAAGATATTCTTATTCATCTCGACAGCCTTCATTAAGTCTTTTACACTTAAAGGCATTTTATCAAGACTAATCTCTTTGTTTGCCTTAATAGCAGCACTATTCTTATGTATAGAAGAAATTACCCCTTCTCCTACAGTACCTCTAGATGCTTTCCCGGCTTTTATAACCGCAACTATCCAGTTATTAATATCTCTACTGTCTATTGTACTAGCTGTTACTGCTAATAAGTCTTGCATCCCTGCAATAACGCTAATTAAGCCTTCTATTTCTTTACCAATAGAGTCCATCTTTTTATTGGCCTCTTTTAATAAACCCCTAGCTTCTTTCTCTTTCTTAGCTAAACCAAGCAACAACTCATTATGCTCCTTTGTTTTCCTTCCTTTTGCAGCAATTCTTTTTAATTCTAACTCATTTATACTTGCTGTAGCTTCGTCTATATCTGTTATATTTTTAGAAGCCTTTTTATTTAGTGCTATCCACTCCTCATCAAGCTTTTCTTTTTTCTCTTGAGCTATTGTAGCTCCTTCAAGAATATTATCTAATACAAAAGTTACTTTTTCTTGTAAAGAAGTAATTTGCTTTTTTGCATTTATTAACAATTCTCTATACTTTTCGAACTGCTCGGAAGACATGCCTCCGGCTGTAGCAGCTCTAGTCATAGTAGCATTTAAAATATGATAGGCACCAAATACTTCATTTATATTTGAACTCTCTAACATATTAGAAAGCCTTTTAGGAAGGTGCTCTGCTTCTACCCCAGGCAGAAGAAGTCCTTCTTTTTTGGCTTTAGCAACTAACTTTTCTATATCTTCTTGGCTAGTCGCTTTTTTAATATCAGTAATTAAAGAAGTTAAGTAATTTAACACTTCTTTTGAGTTAATTTTCTTAGCTCTTATAATATTATCATAATACTGCTTAAAACGTTTTTCAACACCCTCTTCTGTGGTTAACTCTCCTATATTAGTATAAAGCTCCTCTTCAAGTTTGTCCATTTTAGACAACTTTGCTTTAATCTTTTGCTCTTCTTCTGAGATACCCTGCTTTTTTGATGCAGTCTTTATGGCTTTATTGGCCTTTTCTCTTGTTGTCTCGGCCTCTTTTAACTTACGCTCATTATCTCTTCTTTCTTCTTCAATATGTCTAATACTGGCTTTATACTGAACATATCTATCTGTTTCTAACAGATTGAAAGCTTCTCGTATACTACTAGCCTCTTTGTCTTCTTCAGAATACTCGGCTATACCTAATTTTTTTAATGCTTTTGTGGATAAAGGAACAGCATGTACCTCTTGGTAGTTAAAAAGGTCTTCTTTTAGTGCTTTAGCCTTGTCCATTTGAAGAGTTACATACGCTTCTTTAGTTATAGCTGTGCCATATCTCCTATTATGGTCTTCTAAAGCAATGACAGTTGCTGGGTCATTTTGTAATACTTCTTTCAACATATCTAATCCAGCTTGCCCTTCCATTAAGAAAGGAAGGAATACTTGCGATTGTAAGTTCTCTGCAAGTGCCGCTGCGGTTACACTGTCTCCTTCTAGCTCTGCTTCTTGTATCATAGCTTCAAAGTACCCGATAGTTTCTTTTGCATCACCTACTTCAGCTACTTTTTGCATATCAAGTTTAGGCATAAGATTACCATTCTCGTCTTCTATCATAGCTATAGAGCGGTCTGGGTTTCTTTCGTATATATCTTGCTTTAGAACTCTAAATTTATTAATAGCTGAATTAAATCCAGTTACTAAACTATCTACTTGCTTCTTTTCTCCTTTTGCCTCTCTATATGAAGACATCATCGACATAGGCCCAGAAAGTATACCACCAAGTAAAGCGGCAACTTGCCCTTCTGTAGAGCCCATAACTTCTAAATAAGTCTTTAATAAGTTCTTTGTTCTCTTGCCTGTAAGTTGTTCTTCTATATACCCAGCAGTGTTATATTTTTCGATAGCCATCTGGCCCATCTCTTCCATAACCCCTTCTCTACCAGTATTTACAGCTGCTCTTCCAAGACTTCTGGATATTCTTCCGCCTACTCCTGTTTTTAAAGTATTACCAATAACTGCTCCTGCTTTTGTAAATCCTTTTAATCCCTTAGTGTCTGTTACTTTTTCACCAATAGACTCTACTAACCCTTTTTTATTTAAACGGGTCTTTTTTAAAGCTTTTGCAGAGGAATTAGCCCCTTTCCCTAACATCATTTTTGACATAACTAAGTTAGGCCCTAATAATAGAAGAGCATTTGCCCCAAAAGTTCTGGCGGCAACATCACTACTATTATCATATAATTTTTGATAAGTATCTACGTCTATTTCCCCAGATGTATACTTTCCAAGTATTTCGTCTCTATAAGCTTGTTGAGCCATTCTAGCTTCTACACCTGCCTCAAACACAGTGTTAGCTAAAGTAGCGTTGAATAGATTAATACCTTGTTTAGCTGCTGCCCCTGCTTCTGTTGCTCCTGCACCAACCATTCCAGTTTTTATAGCTACTTTATCTAATTGGCGTAATACTTTTTGACCGCTTTTACCCCATCTTGCAAATTTACCTGTAATTGATAGTGCCTTTGGCAGTTTAGCTAATCCAAGTCCTGGGATCAAAGCGGCCCCCATAAAGGCAACTCCTGAAGCTCCTTCAGATGCCCACCATGCTCCTGAAAGCATGTGGTCCATTACTCCTCCTTGTGTAACTGCTTTTTTCTGATAAATTGGCAATTCTTCCTGCAACTCTGCTTTTGCTGCATCAGTCATCTTGACCCAGAAGTTCTCAGTCATTTTACTAGAGTCCCAAGTAGCTAATCCAGCTATACCTCCTATAATTACTCCAGGAGTTTCTGCTACATTTATAGCAAACTCTCCTAGTGCTCTTCCAACTCCTCTACGAGCTGTTTCCCAATTTCCTTGTCTTTGGGCCTGCATTTCGTGGTTATCTTTATCACTACGAGCATCTAGAGCGTGTTCATAATTAAAGGAATACCCCGTAATATGCTTTGCTTTAGACTGCTCTTTAATGAACTCCTCACGACTTTCTTTTGAGAATCGTTGTGAATTAGGCGCTGCCATATATTCATTGTACCTTTCTGCAGTCCCTACTAGGCTTTCAGCAATAAGTAGATCCTTCTCTCTATCTGTTTCTTGCTCATCTACTATTGGGTTTATAACCTTTAGTAAATCAGTATCGTTTAGAGATATTATTGATTGTTTTGGTGCGGGGGTGTTCCCAGTCTCTAATAATTTATCCATTACATTAATACTTTCATTACATTAAAATGACTAAAAAACTCTAAAGGTTCTGTAGCTCTTTCTATCCCTAACGATCTCATTTCATTTAAAAGAAACATTAATCTTTCTTTTTTCAAAACAGCTTCTTCTTTTGTCTGGTCTTCTGCCGCAACAAATTTATCCCAGCCTTCTGTCTGCTTTATTTCGTTAATCAATGCTCCTACTACATGTGGGTTTGAATTGCTCCAAGCATTTACCTCTTTTACATTTTTATTTGATAAAGGAAGTCCTTTCAGAAGCTCTCCATAAGTAAGAGTCTCTTCTCTATCATCTTCCCCTTTATATTTAAAACTAAACTTGTCGTTTGTAGGGTTTCTAAAGATATCAAATGCTTTCTTTCCTGCAGCTAATTTACTACCAATCCCCTCGCTACTTCCTAATAGTTTCACTATTTCATCAGAACTAGCATATGCTCCTTCGTCTTCTATTTTGTTTCCTATTGTAGGTACTATATGTTTATAAACACGGTTATCTCTAGAAGATCTCACAAATTGATCTCCTTCCACTGTTCTGTTACCGAAAATATTTGAAATAATATTGTCTGCTGTGGTATTTTGCCCTCCTGTTATTGCTACATCAATTATCATTGTTGTAGGTACAGGCTCTTTCCCTGCTACCTTTTTATACTTAGTTAACATAACTTTTATAGTAGGATCTTGATAAGCGTTTGCAGGGGATACTCCCATAACATTCCCCTTTTCTATATTTTCAATTATAAGTTGTCTTAACTCTTGTTCATCTTGCAGTTCTTCAACTGGGTCTCCCATATTGTCTCCGGAAGTATATACCCCCTTTGTAACTGTAAACCCTTCTAAACCTTTATATAAAGCTCCTTTTATATCTTTGGTCCAAGCTTCATATGCTTTTCTTGTTGTGGCGTCTTTAGGATTGGCAAATGAAATCATATTAGTTTGATAATGTGCATTATTCCCTCCTATTCTACCATCTACATAATTATCTATTTGATCTTGAGCTATTTTAGTCTTATCATACATCTTTTTAACATCAGCGCCCATATCTTCTGCATGCCACTTAGCTAAATTCTTTTTGTATTTACTTCTTCTAGCCTCTTCATTATCAACATCAGTCATTTTTCTATTATGGGCCCAAGTTCTATCAAGAGTAATTGCTCTTCGCCTATCTCGTAAAGGCCCACTTGTAGCGTCTTTCGCGCCTTCCCAATAAGTATATAACTCCTTTTGTAAAGCATCTGTAGACCTTTTTTCTAATCCATCTACATAATTCCAATATATACTTGATTTTTTCTGATCTTCTAAAGTCTTTCCAGCAGCATCTACAAGTAATTTGGCTTTTTCTTTATTCTTTATAAGGGCAATTCCCGAAGGCTTCTCCATTGCCTCTTCTGTTAAGAGGTCTGTTACATGAATTAACCTAGCTCTTTCTTGTTTTAACCCTTCTACTTGCTCTGGAGCAGAGTTTTCTATTTCTTTATCTAAATCTTTTATTTGCTGATCTCTTTCTTCTTTATCTTTACCTAAGTTAAATCCAGTTTGGTCAATATTTTCCATATTTATTAATGACCCTGTATCTATTTCAGATCCAGTAGCTTTTTTAGAAACTGTACTAGCTCTTTTTCCTCCCTTTGTTTTGGCTAACTGAAGTATTTTGTAACGTATCTCTTCTCTAGCTTTCTTCACATCATCTGGGTTATTAGGATCTAAGCCAGACTGAATCATAATTCTATTTGCTTCAGAGCCCTCCTCTGTTAGAGATTCCCATAACTGTGCTTCTAATACCTGCAATTGCCCTGAGTCCGTATTTATAGCATTTCCAGCTTTGTCATATACAGTAGAAGACCCTCTGTCTTTAGCAAGGACTCCAGTAAGGTGTGTTAAAGTTGGAGAAGAAGTTAATCCATATTCTTCATATTCTTGAACAAATTCGTCTCCGTTAAAGGCAGATCGTTTGGCAGCATCTATCTCCCAAGCGGCATCTAATTGAGCTTTGCTCCAGTTCTTATGTCCGGGGGCTGTATAAAAATTCTTTTTAGCCACCTTTTGCTTTGCTGCGTAAGACCCAGCTTGTCCTAACTCACCAGTAAGAGACATTTCTTTATCATACTCTCCTTTTAAAGCATTAAATGCTTGTGTTTTTTTAGCAGAGACTCCATTTGTAGTAATATCAGTAGCTATTTCTTGTAGCCTATTAGCTAGTTCGTCCTTCTTAGCGTTAACTCTAGCCTGGTCCCCTTGTACTCCTTGTACATTATACAGATCTTTCAATAAAGCTCTTTGGTCTGTCATCTGTTGATCCTCCATTTGCTGCTTCATTAATGGCACTGCCATCATTTCTTCAGCACTCATAGGATCGAATTTTGCAACTTGTGCTGGTCTGCTATATCTATTAATCTGTGCCATTACTTTTTAGTTTTTTTACTTTTTTTCTTATTACCATCAAGGCCATAAGAACTCATATCCTTCAACTGATTAGTCTTAAATATCATCTCTCCTAATTCTCCTAGTCCTTCATAAGCTGCTTTTCTATAATCTCCTTTAGCTGCATCATACGCGGCCATATCTTGTTTGTCTAAATCTCTCTCAAGATTGGTTAAAGAAACATCTTCTTTTACAGAATTAGCAAAATCTTCATTTAAATTAGCTTGCTCTCGTCTATTAATTTCATTAGTTTCAGAGTATGCTTGCGCTTTAGCCTGTCCTTTGTTTATATTAGACCCTAATAGATTAGCTCTATAAGCACCTACATTACCTGCAGTAGCATTTGCAATAGCATCTTCTGATCCGCTATATGCTTCGTCAACAACATTTAGCCTAGATCTTTCG